>Ga0187855_10003262_pt1 | contig 11981 bp, 9 predicted proteins | sample June2016WEW_8_10_2_FD_132969 | JGI IMG/M metagenome (GOLD analysis project Ga0187855, IMG submission 132969) | Peatland microbial communities from SPRUCE experiment site at the Marcell Experimental Forest, Minnesota, USA - June2016WEW_8_10 | ecosystem: Environmental > Terrestrial > Soil >...
CCGCCTATGACGGTGTCGGCCATCGGCTACGGTGCTGGGACCGCTGATCTCGAAGGGCAGCCCAACGTTCTCCGCATCATGGTCGGGGAGTCCGCCGAGAAGGCTGTTCCCGGGTACGACGAGGAAATTTCGGTTATCGAAGCTAATCTCGACGACATGAACCCGCAGATTTACGGTTATTTTCTGGAACGAGCTTTGGCCGCGGGGGCGCTCGATGTTTACACGACGCCGGTGCAGATGAAGAAGAACCGGCCGGGGACGCTGCTGACGGTGCTTTGCAAACCGCAAGATGCCAACGCGCTGACGTCGTTGATTTTTGCGGAGACGACCACGTTTGGCGTGCGCACGACCACGGCGCGACGGCGGATTTTGCCGCGCGAGCATGTCAGCGTTTCCACCGCGTATGGCGACGTGCGCATCAAGCTTTCTCGGGTGAACGGGCACATCCTGCATGTTTCGCCGGAGTTCGAGGATTGCCGGAAATTGGCGGTAGAAAAGAACGTGCCTTTGCAGCAGGTGATCAACGAGGCGCTGCGGCGGTACCAGGGGGGGCAATAGGATGTTGTTGGTGAGGGTCGTTTGGAGATTTGGAATGGCTGGCCCGGCTGAAGCCCGGCGCCTACATAGGGGCGGGCACGGCGATGCCGTGCCCCTACGGGGGCGGGGGAAATACTAGAGATGCCGCCGACCAAACCTAAATATTATTTGACGACGCCGATCTACTACACGAACGGGTTGCCGCACATTGGGCACACGTATTCGACCATCGTGTGCGACGCGATTCGGCGGTACAAGCGCATGCTCGGGTACGAGGTGATTCTCACCACTGGGACTGACGAGCATGGGGTCAACGTCGAGCGCTCCGCGAAAAATGCCGGCGTGCCTGAATCCGAATTCGTGGCGAAGATGGCCGCGGAGTGGAAAGCGCTCTGGGATGAACTCGGGATTCAGGGCGACGAATTTATCCGGACCACGGAGGTGCGGCATGCGCGCACCGTGCAGTGGCTGTTTAAGCTTTGTCGCGAGAACGGCTACATCTATCCCGGTCACTACACCGGTCAATACTGCATTCACGATAACGCCTACGTGGACGTAAAGCCCGGTGAACCTTGCCCGGACTGCGGGCGCCCCACCGAAACCGTTACCGAAGCCAACTATTTCTTCAAGCTGTCGGCGTTCCAGAATGTTTTGCTGGATTTCTACAAGAAGAATCCCAACTTCATTCAACCGGAAGCGCGCCGCAATGAAGTGCTGGCCTTCGTTGAAGGCGGACTGAGAGATCTCAGCATCACGCGCACTTCGGTCCGCTGGGGCATTCCAGTGCCGGGCGAGGAACCGCACGTGTTCTACGTCTGGTTCGACGCGCTGACGGCGTATCTCAGCGCCGTAGGCGGGCCCGAATACGAGCGGCGCGGCTTCTGGCCTGCGGACTTGCATCTCGTCGGCAAAGAAATCATTCGCTTCCACGCCGTCTACTGGCCGGCGTTCCTGATGGCGGCGGGCCTGCCGATCCCCAAACAAATCTGGGCGCACGGCTGGCTGCTGATGGACAGCGCGAAGATGAGCAAGTCGCTGGGCAACGTGGTGAAGCCGCGCCCGATCGTTCATGCCCTTGGCCTGGACGCGCTGCGCTACTACTTATTGCGCGAAACCGTTTTTGGTCAGGACGGCAACTTCAGCTATGACGCGCTTGTTCAGCGCTACAACAGCGACCTGGCCAACGGGCTCGGCAATTTAGCCAGCCGTACCGCCGCCATGATCCAGAAAGATTGCGGCGGGAAAGTTCCCAAACCCGGTGCGCTCCAGCCGCAAGACACCGCGCTGGCGAAGCAGGCCCAGGAAGATATCGGCGAAGTGATGGAGCTATACAAAAACCTAGGCTTCTCGAAAGCCCTGGAAGAGATCTGGTCGGTAATCGGGGCGACGGACAAGTATTTGACCACCGAGCAACCCTGGGCGCTGACCGACTCCGAAGCCGATCAACAACGCCGCGCCACGATCCTGTGGACCACCGCCGAAGTCCTGCGTGTAGTGACGGCTCTAACGCATCCGGTCCTGCCCGAGAGCACCGCCAGGGTTTGGACCTTACTCGGCCAGGCAGGTCAACTCGGACATCTGGAGCTCGAAGGCCTAAGCTGGGGCCAACTGAAACCGGGCGCCACGCTGGGCAAGTCCCAAGCGCTCTTTCCACGCATCGACAAAGCAGAAGCCATAGAGAGGATGGAAATTATGGAGAAGGAAGAACAGCAGCAACCAACGCCAAAGGTGGCTAGCACGCCGGTGACATCCGCCACCGCGCCGGCGGCAACAGGCGCAGCTCCAGCAGCGGCGCCAGCCGGAGGCGAGAAAATTGGAATTGAAGACTTCGCCAAGGTCGAGATGCGCGTAGGCCAAATCAAAACCGCCGAGCGCATCGTAGGCGCGGACAAACTCTTGAAACTGACGGTAGACATCGGCACGGAAGTCCGCCAAATCTGCGCCGGCATCGCTCAATACTACGAACCAGAAGGGTTGATTGGGCGAAAGGTAGTGGTGGTGGTTAATTTGGCGCCACGCAAACTGCGCGGCGTGGAATCCAATGGGATGATTGTAGCGGCAAGCGTCGGCCCCGAAGGCCGCCCAATCCTTGCGGGCTTCGGCGAAGACGTAGAAGTGGGGGCGCGCTTGAAGTAGCGAGCAAAGCCCTTGTAGGGGCGCAGCACGGCTGCGCCCCAAACGCCCAGACGTAAGAAAGCTATGACTCCCGACGAACTCCTCCATCACGGCCACCGATCCATTCGGCTCCCGACGCGTGACTACTCCGCCCTAGGAATCTACTACGTAACGATCTGCACGGAAAAGAAACGCTGTATCCTGGGCCGAATAGAAAATGCCCAAACAAATCTAACGGCCGTCGGCAAAATCGTCCGAGAATGCTGGCTGCAAATTCCATCTCACTTTGCCAACGCCTGTCTGCACGCGTTCGTCATCATGCCGAACCATGTGCACGGGCTAATCGAATTTGTCCCTGGCGTTGAGGTACGACCGAACGCACAAACTCGTCGCCGCGTGTTTGATTCGACGGCAGTTCGACCGAGTCCTCTGTCTGCAATTGTGCGGTCCTTCAAAGCTGCCGTTACGAAGCGCGCGCGAATAGACCTTCATTTCAATGGCGATGTTTGGCAGCGCAATTATTTTGAGCGCGTCGTGCGCGACGGCCAGGAATTCTCGAATGCGACCCGATACATTGCTGAGAACCCTTGAAGTGGGCATCGGATCGGGAAAACCCGGACGGAGGCAAGGTTCAGTGACCTTGCCAAGCTGGGGCGCAGCAGTGCTGCGCCCCTACAAGGGATAGCTACCTTAGCGATCGAACATGCGACTTGTCGACTCCCACGCCCACATCGACTTCCCGCAATTCGCGGACGATCGCGAGGCTATGTTCGATCGGGCGCGAGCGGCGGGAGTGGAGATGCTGCTCGCGATCGGCACGGGGCCGGGGCCCGAGAAGCTCGCCGCCGCCATTCCTTTCGCCGACCAGCACGAGTGGATCTACGCCAGCATCGGCGTCCACCCCCACGAAGCTAAGGACGTGACTCCGCAGCATCTCGAGCAGCTAACCCAGCTAGCCAAGCATTCGAAAGTGATCGCTTGGGGCGAAATCGGCCTCGACTATTTCTACGATCACTCTCCTCGCGACGTCCAGGACCGCGTCTTCCGCGAACAACTGGCGTTAGCTCAACAAGCCAAGCTTCCCATCATTATCCACTGTCGTGACGCCTGGTTCGACACCCTCAAAGTCCTCGAAGAAGTCTGGAAGCCGACCGGTTTGGGCGGCATCCTGCACTGCTTCACCAGCACGCTTGAGGACGCCCACCGCGGCCTCGACATGGGCTTCCTGATCTCGTTTGCAGGCAATTCGACTTATCCGAAAGCTTCGAACATTCGCGACGTTGCGAAAGCTCTGCCGCTCGAGAACATTCTGATCGAGACAGATTCTCCGTTCCTCGCGCCCCAAGGCTATCGCGGCAAGCGCAACGAGCCTGCCTATGTAGGCGAGGTAGCAAAGGCCATCGCGAGTGTGAGAAACTTAGCCACGGAAGAAGTCGCTTCGGCAACCGCTGCAAATTTCCGGCGTTTTTTCAAGCTGGAAGAAAGGCCTTGACGGAGGCCTCGCCAAGCCGTGCGCTGCAAGCCGCCAAGGCTAAATGGACTTCCAGTTGACTTCATAAGGTCGACTTGGAGTCGACTTAATTAGATTGACGCCTTCGCGGTCGCACAGGATACTGTGCGCTTCGCACGCACAACGTTCATGCAGGCCAGGAGGAAGGCCATCGCGCTGCTCACAGCCAGGGAGATTTTCGATCTCGTCAGAGATGACCTCGTGCTCGTGGAAGACGAACTGACGCGACAAAGCGCCACGGCCTTTGAGCCCGTCTCCGAGATCACCACCTATCTGTTGGGCGGCGGCGGCAAGCGGCTGCGCCCCGCGCTCCTGCTGCTCTCCGCGCGCTACGCCGGCCACCGCGGCCCCAGCGCCATCAAGCTCGCGGCGGTGGTTGAACTTCTACACAGCGCCACGCTGATTCACGACGACGTGATCGACAGCGCCGACACGCGCCGTGGCCGGCCGTCTGCCAACTCCCGCTGGGGCAATCATCGCAGCGTTCTGGCGGGCGACTGGCTTTACATGCAGTCGTTTCAGATGGCCCTGGAAGAACGAAATTTTAGAATTCTCGATGTGCTCATTGACCTCACCCAAAAAATGGTCGAAGGCGAGCTTCTGCAATTGGCGAAGATTGGTCGCATGGATGTCACCGAAGACGACGCGATTCAATTAGCGACGTATAAGACAGCCTGTCTGTTCGGAGGCTGCGCGCGACTCGGCGCGGTCCTGGGCGGTCTCGAAGGCGGTGACGAACTGGCCCTCGCGGAGTACGGGCGCTACGCAGGCTTGGCGTTCCAACTCGTAGATGACCTCCTTGATTTCACCGCCTCGGCGCAGCAGCTGGGCAAGCCGGTCTTGAGCGATCTCAAAGAAGGCAAAGTTACGCTCCCTCTTATTTATGCGATGGAAAATGGCCATCGCGATGCGCGCGAACTGGTGGCCCGCATCCTGAAAGAAAAAGAGTTCGACTCCGTGCGCCCGGAGACGCTGGTAGCGCTGGTGCACGAATCCGGCGCGCTCGACCGCGTCCGCACACTGGCCCACGACTACGCCCGCCGCGCCAAAGCCAGCCTGGACGGCCGTAACGATTCCGACTACGCCCGCGCCCTGCTGACACTCCCCGACTTCATTTTGGAGCGCGAGAACTAACGCCGAAGGTTTAAAGCAGGGCGCTTTAGCGCGACCCTCCGGCGCATAACGATCGGCCATGCTGCCATTCAAGCTTGTCTATCACGAACGCTATGACCTGAATCTTGGCGCGCACGTATTCCCCTCGCAAAAATTTCGCCTGATGGCCGAGGCGCTCCTCGCTGAAGGTATCGCTACCAAGGACGATTTTCTTCGCCCTGAACCTGCTGGCGACGAAGATATACTCCGCGTCCACACCGCCGACTGGGTCCGTAAACTGAAAACCGGCACGCTCACCGCCAGCGACGTAATGAAACTGGAAATCCCTTACTCGCCCGAACTTGTGGAGGCCGTCTGGCTCGCCGCGGGTGGAACCATTCTTGCGGCACAGTCCGCCCTGCGCGACGGATTCGGTGCGAATCTTGGCGGCGGATTCCACCACGCCTACGCAGGCCACGGCGAAGGTTTCTGCGCCATTCACGATGTCGCGGTCGCGATTCGCCGGCTGCAAGCTGACAACGCGATTCGCAAGGCGATGGTCGTTGATACCGACGTGCATCACGGCAACGGCACGGCCGCCATCTTCAGCGGAGACGACTCCGTTTTCACGATTTCCATTCATCAGGAAAACAACTACCCCGCGCACAAGCCACCTTCCGACATCGATCTCAATATGTGGGATCGCGCTGACGATGTTGAATATCTCGGCGAACTCGTCCCGGCAGTGCAGAAATCGCTGGATGAATTCCGTCCGGACATGGTGTTCTATGTCGGCGGCGCCGATCCCTTTTGTGAAGACCAGCTCGGCGGCCTCTCGCTCACAAAGAGGGGGCTAACTGAACGCGACCGCAAAGTCTTCGAAGAAGCCCGCCGCCGCGGGGTCCCCGTGACGACGACGCTAGCCGGCGGCTACGCCCGTCAGATCGAAGACACCGTGCGCATTCACGTGAACACCATCCTCGCCGCGCGCGACGTCGCTCGCGCGTTTCCCTCCGCCAACGCCGCTACGAACTGATACACTCCCCATCCTGAAATCTTCGTTCGATCTTGTCCAGGAGGCCGAATGTTTCTCCGAATCTCCAAGCCGGCAGCTGTTTTTGCGCTCGCATTCTGTTTCGCGGCATTTTGCGCAGCCTCTTTTCCATCGGCCCGGGCGGGGAAAACACCCGCTGAAAAGTTGAAGGTCTACATCTCCGTGGACATGGAAGGCGTGGCCGGCACCGTCACCGCCGACCAGTTGTTGCCGTCGGGTTTCGAATATGAACGGTTCCGGCGCTTCATGTCCAACGAAACCCTCGCGGCTGTGCAAGCCGCGAAGCATGCCGGCGCCAGTGAAATCGTGGTGAGCGATTCCCACGGCAATGGTGAGAATCTGCTGATCGAACTATTTCCAGCGGACGTCAAGATCGTGCGTTCTTGGCCGCGTCATGGAGGCATGATGGCGGGTTTGGACGCGAGCTTCGACGCGGTGTTGTTCGTCGGCTATCACGCATCCACCACGAACCCACACGGCGTGCGCGCGCACACGTTTTCCAGCGCCCACCTGGCCAAGGTCGCCCTGAACGGCAATGCCGTCACCGAAGGCGAGTTCAACGCCGCCTACGCAGGGGCACTAGGCGTGCCGGTAATTTTCGCTTCGGGTGACGACGTCGCGATGGCCGAACTCAAATCGCGCCTCGGTAATCTGGAAACGGTCGAGACGAAAAAGGCGCTGGGATTTCATTCCGCGGAAACGCTGACGCCCGATGCAGCCGTCGACAGGATCCAGGTTGGCGTCCAAGCCGCATTCGCACGTAGACACGATTTCAAACCCTACGTCGTCAAGGCACCCATCACCCTCGAAATCACCTTCAAGAACTACACTCCGGCGGAAATGCTGACGTACCTGCGGATTGTAGAGCGCGTGGATTCGCATACCGTTCGGTTCGTGGGGAAGGATATGGCGGAGGCTTCGGATTTCGTCGATTTCGTCGACACGTATAACGCGGATATGGCGCCGTGATAATGGGTCAACGGAGGTGGCGACTACCGCGTCTAGAGCTTGAGCTTCTCGGAACGGAATGCTGGCGGGCCTGAAGGCCCGCGCCTACATAATCGCGTTAACTCGGCGATTCGTCAGGGCTTAAGACTGGCTGCGGCTGGGGCCAGGGCTTGATGAATCGCTGCGGTTAGTGATTGCTGGAAGGCATCTTCGTCTCCGTAGCCTTCGGTGCGATAGGCGATTTTTCCAGCGCGATCGATGATGACCACCGTGGGGAACGAGTTGACGGCAAAGAGCCGATCGAGCCCATCTGCGAAGACGACGGTGGTCTGCGGTCTCACTTCTTTTAGGTAGGGCAGGACGAGGGTTTCGTCTTCGTCGCAGTCGGCGGCCAGAAACAATACCTCGTGGTTCTGGTGGAAGTCGATCGCCACGCGATCGAAGACCGGCTCCAACGCGCGGCAGGGTCCGCACCACGTCGCCCAGAAATTCACCACCAATACTTTCCCTTTTTCGGCGGAAAGCGGAAAGGCGGAGCCATCGGGAATGCGGCGGAGCGTAAATTCGAAGGGCTCTTTGGCATTGGCATTTTTTGCCGCGGTTGCATTCGCCGGTGACTGGGTCACTTCATCGTAGGTATGAAGGACGTACTCGCCGAGACCCTCGTCGGAAGCGTGCGTAAGTCGCCATACATTGCCTAGCTTCTGGCGAATTTCGCGACGGTCCGCCGCGTTTTTAGCGTCGGCCAGCGCGAACGCGCGAGCATATTGTTGAATGGCGCGTGGCAGATCCTTATTCATTTCGGCGATTTCGCCAAGTTTTTCCGCGGCTCCGGCGCTCGGCTCGGACGCGTAACTGTCCTCGAAGTCCTTCTGCGCCTTGGCGGTTTCATGGAGTTTCAAGTACAAGCGTCCGCGAAGAGCCAGGATCGTCATGCGGTCGTGGTTTTTGCTGGCTTCCCAGTCTTCCTGTGAAATCTTCGGAGACTTCTCGTCGCTTGCAATGTAGTCCAGCACTCGCGTCGAGTAACTGGTGGCGCGGCGCAGCCCGGCTTCGTCGCCGCCGCGCTCCAGCAGTTGAATGGCGAGCACGGTGATGGACATGTCGTCAGGAGTTAACGCAACGATCCGTTCGGCATAGTCTGCGGCGCGCGTGGTGTCGCGCAGTTGCAGGGTCGCTTCGACCAAGGCGCGATAAATTCTCACGCGCTGTGGCGCTTCAGGATATTTCTTCAGGAATGCTTCGAGGTTGCGGACGAGCGCGGCACGATCGTTTCCGGCGTTGTCGATGGCTTGTTGGAGTTCCTCGTCTGGCGAAGGTGGCTTTTGTTGCGCGGCCTGTTTATCGGCCAATTTCGGCGCGGAGGATTGCGGGCTTTGCGGGCGCGACGCACGGATCGCTGGAGCGAGGAGCAGAAGTTGCGCGGCGACGCACATGGCTGCGAGGCGTTTACGGGCGAACAGCATTGCTTCTATTCTATGCAAACTCCGGGAATCGTGCATCGCGAACGTAGGTAGATTGACGAGGATAAAGATGGAATGTCACGCGTGCTGGTCTGGGCAAGCCGGGGAGCAGCAGTGATGCACCCAACAATGAGGCAATGGGCGGGGGCGCCGGATCGGGCTATGAGGCGCGGACGCGGATTTCGCCCGAGATGGTATGGACTTCGACGCGCCCGCCTCCGTTGCCCATGCGGGCGCGGAGGGAATGTTTGCCTTGCTCCTCGATCACGATGGGAACATCGGTCTTAATCTGGCCGGAAACGGCTTCCGCAGTCAGGTGAAAGTTTGCGCTGGGCGGGACGCCGAGCTCCACGACGCCCGACACTGTCTTCAAGTCCCAGTAGCTGCTCTCACTGGGATTGCCCTGCACGTCCACCCGCCCCGAAGCTGCGTGCGCCTTGACGTCGCGGGTCGCGCCTTGCACTTCCACGGTTCCGCTGGCGGTGTCCGCGTCAACGCGCCCGCCGGGTCCGGAAACCTGCGTGGTTCCGGAAAGCGCGCTGATTCTCACGTCACCCTTCACCCTGGCGACGTTCACACTTCCGGACGCGCTGGAAGCTCGCAGATCGTCGCCGATATTTGTCGCCTCGATCGAACCGCTCAGAGTGGTGAGCTGCGTTTGACGGTCGATGTGATCCACGCGGATCGACCCGGAGGCGGAATTCGCTTTCACCGGGCCTCGAACGTTGAGGATCGTCTGCGATCCGGAAGCGACAGAGGTGTCCACGTCTGTGTCGCGCGGCACTTCGATCACGTAGGAAATGGAGATGTTGTTGACGCGCCTCAGCTCTTTGCCAATGCGCACGGTGTCGCCTCGTTGTTCGATCGGGGGATTGTTTACGACATCGTCGAGACGTTTTTGCGGACTGTCGAAGCCCATGCCGGAAGAGCGCGCGTCCGCATGGATGTGAACTTTGTTGTCGGCGCTGCCGGTAATGGTTACGTCGCCGGAGGCATTAGCCAGTTCCAGGCGGATTGGCGTGGTGACAGTGAGAGTGCGATCAAAACTGCCGCTGGCGGCGGGTCCCATTGTGCAGCCGGATGTGGCTACGGCGATGGTGGTCAGCAAGAGGGCTAACGACATTTTAGGTTTTTGGTGCATTGATTCAGCTTTCCGGTCAACGTCAATTGGCGTTGACGTTGGCACAGGCCCTTCGGTCCTCAGGGCGAGCAAGAGTACTTGGGCTACCTAGGCGCTCACAGTGTGGTACGCAGAATGCGGAGATTATGTTCCGGGAAGGGGTTTCACTCAAGCGGGTTCCGAGCGTTTCAGGGTCTCGTTCAGCGAACCTTGGCGGTAGCCTTCCAGATCAAGCGATACGTAGGCGAAGCCGGCGGCTTTTAGTTCCTTTGCGATGGCGGCGGCCATTTCGGGAGAAAGCGCTCGCGGCATTTCGTCTGGGGCAATTTCAACACGCGCGAGTTTGTCGTGCAGGCGAACGCGGAACTGGCGAAAGCCTAATTCACGAAGAGCGGTTTCGCCGCGCTCTACGAGAGAGAGACGCTCGGGGGTCACTTCCGTACCGTAAGGCACGCGCGAAGCGAGACACGCGGACGCGGGGCGATCCCAGGTGGGTAATCCAGCGCGCTGAGAGAGCGCACGAATTTCGAATTTGCGCATGCCGACGTCGAGCAGGGGCGCGAGGACTCGATGTTCTTTTGCAGCGCGGTGGCCGGGGCGGAAGTCGAGCGTGTCGTCGGCGTTCACGCCGTAGGCCGTCGCCGTGAAGCCACGTTCTTGAGCAATGCCGTCAAGAACGGAGAAGAGTTCATCTTTGCAGAAAAAGCAACGGTCGGACGCATTGGCGCGGTACGCAGGATTTTCCACCTCGTGCGTTTCGACAAACTCGTGGCGAAGATCTTGCGCGCGGACGAAATCTCCGACGATGTTGCGGTCGTGCGCTGAATAGCTGGGCGAGAGGGCGGTGACCGAAAGGGCGCGATCGCCCAGGGCCTTTTGCGCGGCCCAGGCGAGGTAGGCAGAATCAGCGCCGCCGGAAAGCGCGACAATCAGCGACGGGATTTTCGCGAGACTGGCGAGCAGCAGGAGTTCCTTTTCTTCGGCGGATGCGCCCGAAGTTTCTACTGAACGGATTTGAACGATAGCGGCCATTCGAGTGTCAGTATAGCGCAAAGCGAATGCAAGGGTGCGTTGTCCGGGCCAAATCGCGCGCCGCAAATTTCGATGTCAATTCATTTCGCGCCTAACTTCGATGCTTCGGGACGCCGTTTGGCCTCCGTCTCTCCCGTAATTCATCGACGACGAAGCAGACAAGGATGCTGGCGCTAGCGAGGTCGCCGGTTACTTGAAGTCGAGCAAAATATTTACAGTGTGGTTGGCTTCATCGGGCTGGATCCAGTGGCCGACATTGTCGTAGTGGACTGGAAGATTGTGAAAGATGTCGGTGGGTTTAGTTTCCAGCTTGGTGAGAAATTCCTCGAATATGGCTTTGTCGAACAGTTCGCCTTGCGGAATGGTCCAGGCGTCGCGCAGGCGCTTCTCCGCCGTTGGAGACAAGCCCGTGATGGTAAGGGCATCGAATTTGTACGCCTTGCCTTCCTCGATGCGGACTTTGTAAGACAGCGTGTGCGCCTCATCGTCGTAGGAGGGCAGCGGATCAACCTTCGCATCGAGGTAGCCGACGTGGCCGTACTCTTCGCGCACGCGGTCCAGTCCTGCTTCAATCGCCATACCGTCGGCGACGTCACCGTCCTTGAGTCCGAGGTCACCGGTGAGCGTGGCGGAGGGCAGCAGGGAATTACCGGACCACTCCACGCCTTTCCATTTGTAGGTGGGGCCGGGCGTAACAGGAACGAACACGGGTATTTGCTCGGGAAGTTTTTGATTGGGATTTCCCGTGAGGCGAATCTCGGGAGGGCCGAGCTTTGCGCGCAGATAGCCCTGCTTCTGATAAATGGGGCGAACTTGTTCGGTGAGGAAAAGATCGATGGCCATCCGCGAGTACGGTTTACCCTGTAATTCAGCGAGCTCCTGCTGAACCATTTTGGACGAGTTGAGGTTCGCGTCGCTGAATTCCAGGCTGGAAATTTTCAACGCGGCACCATCGATGTGGAATTCCTGGATGTTCCCATCACCATTCGGGTTGGCGATGACTTGATGTTCGATGGCGGCTTGCAATCCGTGCGCGGCCAGGAATTCGCCTGCTATCTCGGCGGCCTGATCCACCACGGCGCCAGCGGTTGGCAGGGTGCCGTCGTAGAA
>Ga0187855_10003265_pt1 | contig 11976 bp, 11 predicted proteins | sample June2016WEW_8_10_2_FD_132969 | JGI IMG/M metagenome (GOLD analysis project Ga0187855, IMG submission 132969) | Peatland microbial communities from SPRUCE experiment site at the Marcell Experimental Forest, Minnesota, USA - June2016WEW_8_10 | ecosystem: Environmental > Terrestrial > Soil >...
CCGCTTAGTGTTTCTTTTTCTTGGCGGCTTTCTTCTTGGTTGCCATGAAGTGTTTCCTCCGTTTGAACGATTTGTTCTCCCAAGGTTCTCGACAGGGCACCTTGATGCCCGGGCTACTCAACTTCTAGTATGAGCAGCTGTCCTACCACAAGATATTGCCATGCGCATGCGATTTGTCAATGAAAATATTACTTCGGGAAGCGATTTGGTGAAGGACGTGCCTCCGCGAGTCGGACGCGCTCATGTAGAAATTTTTCCCGAGTGTCGGCATTGTCCCGGCTGTCCACCGGTTAAGACGCCCCGGCTGTGCGATAATTTCAGAACAAATTTATGTCAGAGCACACAGTCTTCTGCGCAAAATTAAAAAAGGAATTGCCTGGGCTGCCGGAGCCTCCCTTCGACAGCGAGTTGGGAAAAAAGATTTACGATAACGTCTCGCAACAGGCGTGGGGCCAGTGGATGGAACACTGCAAAATGTTGCTGAACGAATATCGCCTGAACCCGGCGCGCAAGCAGGATCAGGAAGTGATCGTGCAGCAAATGGAGCAGTTTTTCTTCGGGGAGGGCGCGGCGCGCCCGGCCGAGTACGTTCCTCCGGCGCACTAGTTGGGTGAGATTCAGAGCGAAATGGGCGGCGGGGCGCGGCCCTTCGGGCCCTCTGCCCTATTTTCTGGCAGGTTACCTTTGGGTTACATCGCATCCCCTGGCCGTTGCTAATTCATCACCTCGTAACACTTTTCGGTCACAATGGTAGCTGTGGCGCCGACCGTTTACGACACGCTGATCCTCTCGGATCTGCATCTCGGCGCGGACATGAGCCGCGCGCGAGAGGCCTTGCGCGTTCTGCGAGAAACCCAATATCGGCGGCTGATTCTGCTGGGCGACATTTTTGCCGACCTCAATTTCGGACGCTTGAAGAAAGAACATTGGAAATTTCTCGGCTTCATTCGCAAACTCTCCAATCCCAAGCGCAATGTCGAAGTGGTGTGGGTCGAAGGCAATCATGACCACGGACTGGCCCCGATCATGTCGCATCTGGTGGGCGTGCGCGTGTACCAGGAATATCAATGGGAATATGAGGGCCTCCGGCACATCGCGGTGCACGGTCACCAGTTCGACGGCTTTGTGGTGAGCAATGTGCACGTCAGCTATTACATTGGGACGCTGCTCTATTTGCAATTGCAGAAGTGGGATTCGAAAAACAAAACCCTGACCCGATTCCTCGACCGGCTCAACACCCGTTGGCTGCGTTTGTCGCCAAAAGTGGCCGAGGGCGCTCTGGCCCATGCCCGTCATCATCACGCAGCGCGTATCTTCTGCGGCCATACTCATGCGGCCCTGCACCTGCCCGATCACGAACACCGCATCGATTATTACAACTGCGGTGCCTGGATTGACGCGCATTCGACCTATATCACCATTGGCGAGCAGGGAGTCGAGATCCACGAATATGTAGAGCGCCCCGACGATCTTCATTCCGCCGAACCCAACCCGGCCGATGCCGAATTCGGCGACGAGGCGGGACTGCTCGAAGATGGCGAATACGAGGGTGTAGCGACCTGACGGGGACCAACCGAGCGGTCTCTTGGTGCTTTTGTTCTTGCGCTTGGGTGGCGCAGCGGTTTACCGCTGCGGTCAATGGCTTACTTTAAGGGCCGGCTTCAGCCGCTGCGGGAAGGGGTCTTTTGCAATTGAAAAACGATCGTTGTCCACAAACGAGGCAGCGTAAATCTTGCGCAAACTGACCATCGTTTTCCACCACGCCGGCGGAGGACATCAAAGTGCCGCGGATGCACTCAAAGCCACTCTCTCTTCCCAGCAGCATCCCTGGGATATCACTCTTCTCGACATCCAGGAACTGCTCGATCCCCTCGATCTGATTCGCCGCGCTACTGGCCTGCGCATTCAGGACACCTACAATCTGATTCTCCGCAAAGGCTGGACCCGCTTTGCGCGCCAACTGCTGATCGTGTTACAGACGACCATCCGCGTCTACCATTCCCCGATTGTGAAACTGCTGCGAACTTACTGGGCGGAACATCCTTCGGACCTAGTGCTCTCCGTGATTCCGCACTTCAATCGCGAGATCGCTGAGAGCCTTAGCCCCGATGGCACGGGAGTGGCAGGGCCTCCCTTTGTCACTCTGATCACCGATTTGGCCGATTTTCCGCCCCACTTCTGGATTGAGCGCGAGTCGGAATACATCATCGCCGGCACCGAACGCGCCCGGCAGCAAGCCTTGACCATCGGCCTTCCCGACAACCATATTTTCCGCACCTCGGGAATGATTCTGAAGCCGCGGTTCTACGAAAAGATCAGCGTCGATCGCGTTGCTGAAAGAAAGAAACTGGGCCTGGAACCCAACTGCCCGACCGGCATCGTATTGTTCGGCGGGCATGGGTCGCAGGTGATGCTTGACATCACTAAAGAGCTCAACCAGGCGGGCGTCCCCGTGCAGTTAATTCTGATTTGCGGGCATAACCAAAAGCTCGCCACTGAGCTCAAACACTTGAACACGATAAAGCCAATCGCCGTGGTTGGCTTTGCCCAGAATGTGGAGTACTACATGGCCTTGTCTGACTTCTTTATCGGCAAACCGGGACCCGGATCGATCAGCGAGGCGCTGCAGTTCCACTTGCCGGTCATCGTGGAGTGCAATTCCAAAACCCTGCCGCAAGAGCGCTACAACGCGGAATGGGTGACGGAAAAAGGCTACGGCATTGTGGTGCCGACGTTCCAACAAATTGCGCCTGCGGTCCAACGCTTGCTCGACCGCGGGACTTTCGAAGAATTCCGCCGCAAGACAGCCGAGTATTCAAATCGAGCGCTGCTCGAAGTGCCTGCGATTCTGGAACAATGCGCCGAGCGCTCGGCGGATCCAGCCCAACCCGCAAGACTTGTGAGTGTCGAGTAATCTGGTTGGGTAGCGCCGCCGTCCCGGCGGCTGTCCGGCGGGCGTCCGCGCCCGCCGAGTTACCGCCAAAATCCTCTCTTAAACTGCACCAATATCCTGTAGAGATGCGGCTTGCCGCGTCTCCCGGCGCGGCCAGTTTAGTGGAACATTGCAGCAAAGAATCCGCCGATTCTTCGGAAGAACCCGCGCGTCTGAGGATGCTTCGCCGTTTCCGTGGCCGCCGCTTTCGGCATTGGCGGTGCTGGTGGAGGAAGTGGAGCGGCCACCGCCGGTGCCTCCCGCAGACGAGATTCCAGCGGCAGCGCGCGCACATCCTCGACCGGGGCCGGAGCCGGGCCAGTCGCGTGGAACACCAATGGCGCTTCTACTTGCACGTGAATTTCATTCGCGGCCACCGCGGTTTCAGCGCGAGCAGCCGGCACCGGTATTCCAGTCGGGGGCGCGCCTTCAGTGGGAGTCATGTCCGCCATCGGAGCAGGCGTAGCGTTCGCGGCCGGTACGGCTCGACTCTGGATGGGCAGATCATTGGCCGCTCGCAGGGGAGCGTCGCGCGGCGCCGGACATCCGCATTCTGGTGGCACCGCCGTATCCACGTGATCGAGCTGACCCGAACGAAACACGAGCTGGTCGCTGGCCTTGACTTGATAGGTGCGATCGCCGAGCAACTCCGAAACAATCGCCGCCGCCGTGTTGCCGGGTAAGGCGCGCACGCAGGTGTTGCCCTGGTTGTCGGCGCTGATGGCGTAGTGAAATTCGCCCGGGCCGACGAGAAGAATGCGGAAGTCCGGCGTCATTACGGAATCGGAAGAAGCATCGAGAACGAAGTGCGCTTCGAGCGCGCCCGTGTTCATGGCAAGCATCAAGTTGTGCCGGTTCTGCGACGGCGTTACTGACACCGTGGTTCCGGGGCAAACATGCACTTCGCCGCCACTCGACAGATTCAGCACGGCGGTCTCGGGACCGGCTGTGATCGTTGAACCCGACCCTCCGTCCTTTCCGGCCAGCGCGAGCGGACCGGCCGCGCGCACCGCGGTGACCACCGGCTTCGGCCCCGGCGTCAGACTGGGAACTGCCAGCGGCTCGAACGGAGAACCAGAAATTTTTGCCGGGCCGGGGCTTTTCCCCAGATGCACGACCAGACGGTTTCCCGCGGCATCCCAAGTGTAAGCGCGCGGCGCGAGCAGATCGACGACGACTCGGGCTACCGGAGGATTTTCCTGGAACTGGTCGGCGCGCAGCGTGCTGATCTGATCGGCTTGCACGCTGATGCGCTTCTTCGGCGTTTCCAGGCGCGCGTTCGGCAGATCGATCACCAGGCGCTCTGGGTCGCCGATCGCTTGAATGGAAGGGACCAGCGGCCGAGTCGAGAGAATTTCGACTGCCTGCCCATCTTTTTCCTGCACAATTCTAAAGCTCTTGATGACGGCGACCTTGCTGGCGGAAGTCTTGCTCGCGGCAGAGCTGCTGGCAGCGGAGGCCGTCTTTGCTCCCGGTCCAGAAGACGGCACGGTCGGCGAAGCAGCTGACGTCTGGGAATGCAGTGGTGTAGTCCATGCGAGTACTCCGAGGGCGAGAGCGGCGTACCAATTCGCCGGCACGCTGCAACCCTTCCGCGGTTGCGAGAACCGAAGATGCGGTGGGAAATCTTTCACGTGCGGCGCTCGAGTGTTACTGCAAACATACCACTCGAAGGTCGCGAGAAGAAAGATGCGCAATCAACCAACGCGAGAGGATACGAGGATTACACGTCGGCCAGGAAGTCATATTCGTCAATCACGGCGGCCACCGCCAACCGGTTAGCCGGAGCGCCGCCTTCAACTCGCACCACGCGCCCCTTGCAGCGCACCCGGATGCTTTCTGTCAGCGTGATCTCGGGGGGCAGGGTCAGGGTGAAATCAATCGCCGAGCCGGCCTGGATGGCGGAATCGACGTAGAAACAAATTCCGCGCGCGCTCACGTCACGGGTCTGCGCCGCGTGCTCCTCGGCATTATCACCGTAACGGACACTTACCGGAAGACGAAGCGCGAATCGCCGCACCGTCCGCTTGTCATTGTCCTCGACTCGGTCCGGGACTCGGTCCTGGTCTGGTTGCGTTTCCGCCATGGAATGCCCTCAAGAGCAAAGTTGCAAACTTTCAAAGAGCGCGTCCGAATTGCCTGTAAGCATGGCAATTCGTGACCCGACTGTCAAGGAGTCGCGCCTTCGGGTAGTGGCTCATTTTGATCAAACCTCCACCACCAAGGTCACGAAGGCACACGAAGGAAAAGCCACACCCGAGAGCCTTCGTGCAACTTCGTGCCCTTCGTGGTTCAGGCTTTTCTCGGGCGCATCGGAAGAACTTCTTACCTCAAGGCAGCGTCTACAATAGACACGTGGTCTTCGTCCTCGACAACTACGATTCGTTCACCTACAACCTGGTCCAGTATCTAGGCGAACTGGGCGCCACGGTTGAGGTTCGCCGCAACGACGAGGTAACCGTCGGCGAGATCGCGGCCATGCAGCCGGAGCGTATCGTGGTTTCTCCCGGACCCTGCACGCCGCAGGATGCCGGCATCAGCATCGAACTGATACGCCATTTCGCGGGCAAGCTGCCACTGCTGGGCGTCTGCCTTGGACATCAGGCGATTGGCGCAGCCTTCGGCGGACAGGTGGTGCGCGCGAAGAACCTGATGCACGGCAAGACCAGCCCGGTGGAGCACGATGGCAAGACCATCTTCCGCGGCCTCGCGTCGCCGATGACCGCAACTCGCTATCACTCGCTGATTGTTTCTGAAGACGCCCTGCCGCACGATCTGGAAGTAAGCGCCTGGACCCGCGATCGCGACGGCACCAGGGTCATCATGGGGCTGCGGCATCGGAAGTTTCCCGTCGAGGGCGTGCAGTTTCATCCCGAGAGCGTGCTGACCGACGAGGGGAAAAATCTGGTCGCGAATTTCTTGCGGAGCTGATGCGAACTCATCGCAAACCCGCTGAGAGGGTTCTGCCTTTCGTGCCATGTCACAAAGGGATGTGATCCCAAGCACGACAAGGCCAGAAGCCTTTCCTCTAGTATTTCCCAAAGGAAGGAAATCAACGTCATGAGTCTGAGTCAGCTTGCCCGGTCCATCCGGGAGTCGGCGACTCTCAAGCTGAATGAAACAGCGGCTCTGCTGCGCGACAAGGGCGAGCCCATCATTCACCTGGGAGGCGGGGAGCCCAAAAGCAAAGCACCCATGGATGCCGTCATCAACTGCGCGGCACTGCTGAATACGGGAGAAATCCGCTACACCGCGCCCGACGGCATTCCCGCGCTCAAGAAAGCCATCGTGCGCTATACCGAAGAACACTACAAGAAGATCGTGACCGCGCACAACGTGATCGCCTCCGGCGGCGCCAAGCAGTCGCTGATGGTACTGCTGCATGCCATCCTCGATCCCAAGGAAGAGGTGGTTTTCCCCGCTCCCTACTGGGTCAGCTACCCGGAGATGGTAAAGCTCGCGGGCGGAGTTGCAGTGCCGGTCACAGCCGAGGACGGAACATTTTTCCCAACTGTCAAGGAAATGGCGGACGCGTGCGGTTCCTATACCAAAGCCATCATTCTGAACAGTCCGAATAACCCGTCGGGCGCTATGTACTCGAAAGATTTCGTGCAAGAGATGGTGGAGTTTTGCGAGAAGCGCGGCTTTTATCTGATTCTCGACGACATCTACAACCGGCTGGTGTTCGACGGCAAGACCGTGCCCAACGGCTACGACTTCATGAAGGCTCCGTTTGAACAATCGAAGGTGGTGGTGATCAACGGCGTTTCGAAAATGTATGCCATGACCGGTTTCCGCATCGGTTGGGCGATCGCCAATCAGCCGCTGATCGAGGCCATGGCGACCATCCAGTCGCAACAGACCTCGGGGCCATCTTCCCCGGGGCAGTGGGCGGCGGTGGGCGCGCTCAACGGCGTGCAATCGTCAGTCGACAGCTTACGTGTCACGCTCGAAAACAACCGCAACGTGATGATGGAGCGCTTGCACGCGTTCGACGGCGTCAAAGTGCACAAGCCGGAAGGAACGTTTTACTGCTTCCCGGATTTCAGCGCCTACATGAAAGATTCGCAGAAGCTTTCTAATTTTCTGCTGGAAAAAGTGCGAGTGGTCACGGTGCCGGGCAAGGAATTCGGCTTTGAGGGACATCTGCGGCTGAGTTACTGCGGCACCATACGCGATATCACCGAGGGCCTGGATCGCATCAAGTGGGCGCTCGATCCGAATTCCTCGAACGAACTCTACCTCGGCGACCGCAAACTGGTGAGGGATTGGCAATGAACATCTACCTCGACGTGCAATCTCCCGCAGTGAAGGAGGCAGGGAAACTGGCCAGCGCTTACGGCCTCGCCAATCATGGACTGGTGAATCTGCGGCGCGCTTACTGGAATCTCCCGACTCCGGCGCTTTATGAGGAGAGTATTTTCCGCTCCGAAGGCAGTCTTTCGCACCTCGGGCCGCTGGTGGTGAATACCGGCAAACACACGGCGCGCGCCGCGGCCGATAAATTCGTGGTGCGCGAACAATCCACCGAGGACAAAATCTGGTGGGGACAGTACAACCGCCCCGTGACCAGCGAAAATTTCAGCGCCCTGCTCGCGCGCCTGCAGGGATATTTACAGGGGCGTGACGTTTTTGTGCAGGACTGCTACGCGGGCGCCGACCCCGAGTACAGCCTGCCCGTTCGCATCATCACGCAAAAGGCGTGGCACAGTTTGTTTGCGCGCACCATGTTCCTGAAGATTCGGAGTCAGGATGCGCTGCAGCGCCACCTGCCCGAATTCACGGTGATCGCGGCGCCTTCGTTTCAAGCCTCTCCCATGGTCGACGGCACCCGTTCGGAAACATTCATCATCATCAATTTCCGAGAACGGCTGGCCATCATCGGCGGCACCAGCTACGCCGGAGAGATCAAGAAGACCATCTTCACCGTGTTGAATTTCCTGCTTCCGCTGCAGGGCGTGCTTTCCATGCACTGCTCGGCCAACGTTGGCGCGGACGGCGATGTGGCAATTTTCTTCGGGCTGTCGGGCACCGGCAAAACAACGCTTTCCGCCGATCCCAAGCGACACCTGATCGGCGACGACGAACATGGCTGGAGCGATAACGGAGTGTTCAACTTCGAAGATGGCTGCTACGCCAAGGTGATTCGCCTTTCGCCCGACGCCGAGCCGCAGATTTACGCATGCACGCGGCGATTTGGCACGGTGCTCGAAAATGTCACCTTCGACCCGGTCTCTCGCCATCTGGATTTAAACGACTACACCGTAACGGAGAACACGCGCGCCGCCTATCCGCTCTCCTACATCGCGAATCATCTGCCGGAGAAGCGCGCCGGGCACCCGCAAAATGTCATTTTCCTCACCTGCGATGCCTCGGGCGTAATGCCGCCTATTTCCAAACTCAACCCCGATCAAGCCATCTACCATTTCGTTTCCGGCTACACCAGCAAAATTGCCGGCACCGAGATCGGGCTCGGCGTAGAACCCGAGATGACTTTCAGCACATGTTTCGGCGGTCCGTTCATGGTGCATCACCCGCTGGCTTATGCCGAACTGCTGAAGAAAAAAATCCAAAAGCACGGCTCCAACGTCTGGCTGGTAAATACGGGCTGGACGGGCGGACCGTTCGGCGTAGGCAAGCGCATCAGCATCCATCACACCCGCGCCCTGCTGAATGCCGCGCTCAGCGGCTCCTTGCTCAAGGTGGAGTACAGAAAGGACCCGGTCTTTGGCTTCGAGGTCCCTGTGCACTGCGAGGGAGTGCCGTCGCAGATCCTCGATCCGGCGAATACCTGGCCCAGCCGCGATGAGTATTTTCACAAGTACGATGCGCTCGCGGCTCGCTTCATCGAGAACTTCAAACTGATGATGGCCGAGTGTCCAGAGCACATCCTGGAAGCCGGGCCTAAGCGTCTCACCACCGTCTCAGTTCGCTGAGGTCGGTTCGCTGACAGCAGTTCCGCGCGGCGGAGGTCTCCGCAACGTCGTTTGCGGAAATCAGTCGTGTCGCTCGCAAGAAGTCCAGCCGCGCTCGAATAGAACCTCGTGTCACCGCGCCCACGCCCGCGTTCCTGAGGACACACAATCCCGCCTTTGTCCGACATCAATTCATTTGTTTTCAGCCGACGAGTTCTGGCTCTCCGCTTGCTTTTTCTTCTGGCGAGGGCATGGGAGCTGGTTATGGAAACGATGCTGCAAGGCCTGATCATCGTCGGCGGACTGACATTCTCGCTAGCCGCGTCGCTGCTGATCGAGGAACTCATCTTCGGACAAATCGTGCGCGTCGCTTTTGTGCGCCGTCCGCAAACTACGAAATACTCTCCACAAAAATGAAAGGAGCACCGCCATGCTGTTACTGAAGTATTTGCTATTGAGCGCGGGAATCGCGATGTTCGTGATTGCCGCCGGAATTCTCTCCTATGATGCTTACTTGCTGATCGCTTACCAGCGCCGCCGCTTGCATCCCGACCCCGAAGCAGCCACCGAAGTCGCTCCAGGTTTCCGTTGGCGCACCTCGGTCGCGCTGGTGATGCTGGCCTGGGCTCCGCTGCTGATCTCGGCTGGCATTGTGATTGTGCCCAGCGGCATGGCTGGAGTGCGCGTGAGCCAGACCCGGGGCACTCTGGCCGGAACTTTATATCCCGGCGTGCATTTCGTGGTGCCGCTGGTCGAGCACGTCGAATTGTTCAACACTCGCGACCAGTTGTTTACCACCGGCGTTACCGAAGATGGGTTGGCCAAGGGCGCGCCGAAAGGCGAAGCGCTGCGCGTGCAAGCCAAAGAAGGGCTCACGCTCGGCCTTGCCATCACCGTTCGCTACCAGATTGATCCCAAGCGCCTCGACTATATTGAAGCCAATCTGCCCCAGCCGCTGGAGAAGGAAATTGTCCCGCCCGTGGTGGCGACCGCCTGGCGTGAACTGGTGCCCGGCTATACCGTGCGCGAAGTTTTTTCCGCCAAGCGCGAAGAAGTCCGCCAGCGTTCCGCTGAAATGATTCGGAAACGGCTGGCCTCCGACGGCATCGTCGTGAAAGAAGTCTTGCTCCGTGATATCGAACTCCCGCAGGAGTACGCCAAAGGCCTGGAATCGCTGCTATTGAAAGAACAAGAGAACGACCGCATGGGTGTTGAAACCGAGATCCACCAGAAGCAAATCAAAATCGCTGAAGCCGATGCTGACTCAGCCAAGGTACAAGAAGTGAAACAGGCCGAGGGACAGGCCGAAGTGAGGGTGCTTCAAGCCAAGAGCGAATCTGACGCCATGCAATACACGCTCCCACTGAAGCAGAAACAAATTGAGCAATCGAAACTCGAAGCCGAAGCACGCAAGGAAGCAACCGTAAAGAATGCCGAGGCTGCCGGCGAAGCCAAGCTCATCGACAGCAAAGCCGAGGGGGAACGCCGCAAACTGCTGGCGCAAGCCGAGGCTGAACGCATCCGTTTGACCGCCGCCGCTGACGCGGAGCGTATGGCGAGCGAGGCTGCGATCCTGAAGCAGAATCCGCTGCTGATCAACAAAATCGTAGCCGAGCGCCTCTCCGATAAATTGCAAGTCATGATGGTTCCAGCGGACGGCAAGTTTTTCTTCAACGACATCATGCACGGAATGAGTTCACCGAGCCACGTGAGCCAGGCGGAAGACGCCGAAGGCAAACAGTAACCGTGGTCGCCGGGATTGGGTTCACTGTGTTCCCCTGTGACCTCCGTGGTTAAGATTTTCTCGACCACAGCAAACACATAGAATCACCGGGGAACATATGGAAGCAGCATGGCAGGCAAGACGCGATGAACAAACCACAACTAATCACGCGCTATAATCAGCGCAATCCTGCAATGCGTGCGCGAGAGCTCACTCGAAAGTCCAGCAGTCTGCGGCTAGCTTGGCTGACTTCGTTCCTGCTCGCGACCACTTTTCTTCCATCCTCCTTATCAGCGACGACTCTCGGAGACACCGCCCGTCAACTGGCGCACAAGATCGCTGCAGCCTCCGGACCCGGGGCCTTCGCCCTCGAGGTCGTGAACCGTTCATCGCTCGACGACAAATCCGTGCGCGACGTGCGGAGTGCTCTGGAAGCGGAGCTGCAAGTGGAAGGTGTCCACCCTGCCCCACCCCAGCAAGCGATGGGAACTGTCGAGGTTATTCTCTCCGAGAGTTTGCGCGAATATGTTTGGACGGCAGAGATTGTGACAGGATCCGCCGGCAATAATGACAGAAATGTTGTGCTCGTCTCCCTGCCGCGATCGCCAACCACAACGCCAATCGCCACTGCCTTGCCGATTGTCCTAAAAGCGAACGCGCTCTTTTCCCAGGAACAGCCAATACTCGATGTCGCTCTGATTGATATGCCCGGAGAATCTCGCCTGCTCGTCCTTGGACACAATGCGGTTTCGATCTATCACCATCCGGCAATGAACGGGAACTCGTCGGGCAATTCCATCGGAAGATGGCAACTGGATGTGTCCTTGCCCATCGCGCACGCGCGCACTTTTCCCCGCGACTTGCGCGGACGCCTGCTGCTGCGCCGCGATCATCTGGTCGACGTTTTCCTCCCCGGAGTTCGCTGCCGATCAAGCGCCACTGCGCCGCTTACGCTAGCCTGCGAAGACACCGACGATCCCTGGCCCCTTACGCCTGAAGACATGAGCGTGCGCGCCTTTTATGCGGCCGCGCGCAACTTTTTCACCGGAGCTCTTTCGCCCGCAATAGGAAAAATCTCCAACGTTCCTTCTTTCTATTCGGCCGCCGCTTTTCCCCGCCCGAACTACACGCTTTGGGCGTTTGCCGCCGTAGATGGATCGCTGCATCTGGTGGATGGCATGACCGACCAGTCGATCCTTGTCGCAAAGTCAACGCGGGGGAGCGATCTGGCCGCCGTTCACTCCAACTGCGGGTCAGGGACACAGCTGCTGCTCTCCGAAAACGGCGATTCAGAGGGCGACGGGCTGCGTGCTTTCGAGATTCCCGACCGAGATATTATGCCTGCCAGTCCAGCGCTGGAGTTCGAGGGACAAGGCCTGATCGTTGCCCTCTGGCCGGAATCGAGC
>Ga0187855_10003270_pt1 | contig 11959 bp, 11 predicted proteins | sample June2016WEW_8_10_2_FD_132969 | JGI IMG/M metagenome (GOLD analysis project Ga0187855, IMG submission 132969) | Peatland microbial communities from SPRUCE experiment site at the Marcell Experimental Forest, Minnesota, USA - June2016WEW_8_10 | ecosystem: Environmental > Terrestrial > Soil >...
ACGGGTGCCACTCCGATCCGTTACGACCATAGTGGAACCGCTGGGGATCTCCACCTCTGCCAGAACCACTTCCATGCTTTCAAAGGGTGCTGCCGTTTCGTGCGCAAGGCGACTGTTCGGGAAGAATCCAGGCATGGCCATGTGATTGAGCCAGCGGCTCAGCAGTTCGCCGGGATGAGCGGCCTCGTCAAACTTCGCGGCGACCTCCACTGGGATGCGCATGTAGTAAACGCCTTGCTGGGTGCCGAAATCGTCGCGGAACGACACCGCGCCGGCACCTCCTGCGTCGTACCGGTCCTCGACGCGCATGTTAATTCCAGACGGGACGGGAACGGTGAAGTTCTTCTCGGGTGAGTAATAGACGTGCTTCTTAACCTTCCCCTTCGTTTCCCCGGCAAGGAGAATGGTCGCGCCCAGAAGGCAGACCACTATGCAGGGCCACGTCCACGCAAACGACTCTCGTCTTTTCGGTCTGATATAAGCCTTCCTCGCAGGAAGCGCGACTTTCAGAAGCCGTTGGATCCCTACTCCAGCTTCGCCGTCATCGTAATCTTCGCGTTCAGCACCTTCGACACCGGGCAGCCCTTCTCCGCCGCCTCCGCATACTTCTGAAACGTCGCCGCATCCGCCCCCGGCACCTTGCCCACCACATCAATGTGACTCTCGGTAATCGTCCATCCCGAATCGAGTTTTTCCATGGTCAGCGTGATGCTGGTCGAAATGCTCTCCGGCGTCAACGGAGGAGTCGCCCCGCCCAGCTGCGCCGACAGCGCCATCGAGAAGCATCCCGCATGCGCCGCCGCAATCAGCTCCTCGGGATTCGTTCCCGCCCCGTTCTCAAACCGCGAAGTAAACGAATACGGCGTATTATTCAGCGCCCCGCCCGGCGCCGAAATCAAGCCCTTCCCATCCTTCAATCCACCCTTCCAAACCGCGCTAGCCTTGCGTTGCATGATTCTCTCCTAAGTATGATTTCCCAGCTCGCCCCAATTGTAGACGGAACCTCGCAGCCCTGTCAGGCCGAGATGCACGTCATTTCGAAAAATCCCGATTCCCGTGCCGCGGGTCATAGTCGAACTTGATCAACCCGTCCCGGTAATCGATATGCGTTGCCAGTTCGCGAAGAATCGTGTTGCCCAGAAAACCAGATACTTCCAGCCCTGCGAAGCCGGTCATGTTCGAAGTATCAAACGCAAACAGATTATTGTTGGTCTGCTGGATGCCGCCGAAATTGAACACGATTTGGTCACCCTCCGAAACCTTCTTCACTTCGCCGCTCAGCCCCCGAATGGTCACGAGCGACCCATGCATCTTGGTGACGGCCGCCGCCGCTTCCGGCGAAATGCTCGAACTGAACGCTCCGCTATCCACCATGAACAGCCGTTCGGTCTTGTGGTTGAGTGTCACCGGAATGATCACAAAGTGCCCGGCCCGGAAAAACGGCACGTAATCCTTCATCTCAGGCGCAATGTAGCGATCCTGCGGCCCCGCCAATTGCGCCGCGCCCGCACTCGTTCCTGCACCCTGGCTGGCGGCTTCGGTATTGAGTACCGGCGCGCTATCATCCCCCGGACGCGGCGGCAGCGGCGCCAGGCTGAACTTCCGCATCGGATAGTCCAGCGTTACCAGATAGCTGCTGAACACGTCAGTGCCGATCAGGCCGTCAGTCCCAATGATCTCCTTGCGGTCGGTCACCTCCACTATGCAATCACGAAACTCCAGCCCTCCGACCTTGATCGAATCCACCTTCGCGGTGTATCCACCCTGCGCACCTTGGTCTCCAATCCCTCCCATCTGAATTCGCTCGTCCGGCTTCAGTCCGGCGCGGTCCGCCACCGCCCGGCTGACCAACAGTCCCGACGCTCCGCTATCCACTTCCAACTGGCCTTCCCTTCCGTTAAAAAAAACGTGCAGCCCCCAACCCAGAATATGTTTGCCGGTCTGTCCGCAATAACCGTATCGATCGCACGTAAACTTATCGTCCGACCACAGAGGAATCAGCTGTAACTCGGTCGATGTGGTCGACGAAGCCAGGCGGCAGTTTTTCCCGGGGTTGGCGGCTTCGGCCTGCAGATACTTCAGGTATTTTTCCCCGCGTACCCGCTCCCCGGGCTCAACACTCGTCGCGGTGGCAAGATATTGTTTCTGCTCCTCGACGCGCCTTTCGAGCGGCAGCGTCTGCACCCACGCCCCGCGAATCTCAGAGTCCCAGGGATCGAGCTGATGTGCAATGCCGATCGCGCGATTCGCCGAGGCGTACATGGAATTCAGGCGGAGAATCTGCCCGCGCAACAGATACAGCCGCCCGTAGCACCGGTCGGCGCGGAAAGCCTGGTCGGCCGTGCCCGCAGCTTCAGCAACCTTGCCCTGCCGGTATTCCACTTCAGCCAGCACCGTCAGCAGCGGAACCGAATCGGGCTTGGCCGCAACCGCAGCTTGCGCCGTCGAACTCGCGTCGTCGACTTTGTGCTCGCGCAACAACGTGCGCACCAGCCCGGCGTCCAACTCCGCATCGTGCGGAGTCTGGCTCACTGCTTCGCGATACAAGCCTTCGGCCTCGCCCAGCTTGCCGGCAAGATACGCCTTATCCGCTGGCAGGGTGTCGTGCGCCGCCGCCACGTGGCAATGCTCGTCGGCATTCGCGAAGCCAGCCAAGCCGGAGGCAAGGAGGAGCAGCAAAACTGCGCCTCGTAAACTCAGTGAGCCCACAGAGAATCCTCTCCACCGCGATGATGCCGGAGAATATTGAATGCGATTGTATCCGGATGCGGTTCGACCCGCTCGAAAGGGCCCGGCGTGGCCAACTGCTCTCGATTCTTGATTTTGATTTCGATTGTTGGCCGAGATCTGCCGCTTGAAATGCAACGTCCGACTCAGTAGAAATCCGAGCAGCTCAGATAAAATCCGCACTGCGGACACTTCAACTTGCACCGGCTTTCCCGCAATTTCGCCGAGCAATTCGGACAATACTGCGCTGGATCGGCCTGAATTCGATCGGCCTGAATTCGACCGTGAACTGGATCGGCCGACTTCGCTCCCGCCCCATGCCCGCGCTCACTCGCCGCCGGCGTTAACTGTTCCTGGCCCATGTCCACCGAACCGTACTCGCCGCTCCCGCCCCAACGCAAGTGCAAACTTCGATTCCGCGAATAAATACTGTCGCCCGAGACTCACGCCGCGCGCTCATTCACCGCCAGCGGAGTCCCACTCCAGCAATCCGCCATCAACCGCCACGCTCCCAGCCGCTTCCACACCTTCACGTAATTTCCCCGCTCCGGCAGCATGGTTCCGTCCGCCTTCCGCACCACCACCGAGAAGCGTCCAATCTCCATCGCCATATCGCCGGAATATTCCACGCGCATGGTCTCCAGGCGCAGATCGCCGTAGCCCGCCTCGCCTAACTGGCGCAGCGTGCGCTCCACCGCCTTTTGCCCGTGCGCTCCCTCATGGTGGGTGGCCATCAACACGCCTTCACTCGCGAACAGGCCCGCGGCCTGATCGTAGTTTCCGGTATTGAACGCCATGGCGAAATCCTGGGAAAGGTTGCGGAGTTGAGACTCCACGTCCAGGAACGGGCGCGAGTCCGGCTGGGAACTCGAGTAAGGCCGGTACATCTACTACCTCCTGGGGGAAGGCACAGCGGACTCGCCAACGGTAGAAGACAAGCCCTCCGAAAGCCCGCTCATTCTAGCGCAAAACCGCCGCATGCCAAGAGAAAAGTTTTCCTCGCCGTGGGTATCAGGAAAATCAGGGGTTCGAGCAGACAAGCAGAGAAAAAACAGATCAGTAACATCCATTCCGGCGATTATCTCTCCAGCGGAGCCGAGCGGCTGGTCAGCCGCAATACGGATTCAACACTGGTCGCCCCGACCGGAGGTTTCGAAGCATCCGCGTTCACGCCCAGAATCTGGCGCTCCGCGATCTGCCTCTTCACGCGTTCCATGAGCACCACAAGTTTTTTTGACTCGTGGTCTCGCTCGGCGTGCTTGCACATCTGTTGAAAATCGTGGGGACCGTAGGCGACTCGATTCGTCATGGGAGAGTAATCCTCGTACCGAATGATCTTCGTACCAAGGAGAAGGCATAGCCTAACCTATCCCCCGCGACTTGCCAAGCCCCCCGCGACTTGTGCCCGCCGGGGAGCGATTCTGCGATTTCGATGTTTGCTTTCCGGTTAACAGATCAACTCCGCCTCAGGTTCTTCTTGGGCCCGCACGAAAATCGTCTCCCACCGGCAGCCCCTCTAAACCCCGTGAACAGGCCCTTCTTCCCGCGACAATCCCCTCACAGCCCGGCCACCGGCATTCTCCTCCGTTGTCTCCGAAGGTACATGACCTTAGTGACCGTTGAGCCGGTGCCCAATTTGCATAAAATCACTGCAAGGCCCATTTCGCCGTGCCGGAGAGAGCGTGTGTTCCACCGTCGAACCCTAAGCGTCGTCCTGTTTCTCATCGCCAGCGTCACCCTGGCGGCGGCCCGCGATCTCGCGATCGTGTCCAACAAGGTCAACTCCGTATCGTCCATCACTCTGCCCGATCTCGTGAAAGTCTGCAAAGGACAAACCGGACACTGGCCTGACGGCAAGGCGGTCACTTTCATTATGCGCAATCCGTCGGCGCCGGAAATGAAAATACTGTTGGAAAAAGTCTATGAACTTCCGGACGCGCAGGTGAAAGATCTCATCTTCGCGGCCAATCACGGACGCCCCGGTCACCCGGCGGTCATGATCGTCGATTCCGATGAAGATCTGGTCGAGAGGGTCGCGTCCATTCCCGGCGCCATCGGCGTCGTGGACGTCTACGCCATTAACAGCAGCGTCGCAGTCATAAAGGTTGCCGGGAAACTCCCGCTCGAGCCCGGCTACCCGCTGCACGGGAATTAGCATCGATTAACGATTTGCATGACCACAAGATTGGCATGAGCAAAGAAGAAAAAGTTCCCGAAGAGAAAGCGCAAGCCGCAGCCGCCGCAGGCGGCGATGCCGGAAGCGGCACGCGCCTGCCCGCCACAGCACCCGCCGGCAAGGTCACTTTTACTCGCCGCTTTCCACGCTTCATCCTCGACGTCCGCCTGCAAGTCAAAATGTTTCAGGCGGGCGAGTTCCGCACCTGCTGGGGACGCTCCACCGAAATGGGTCAGGACGGCATTGGCGCCACTCTCACCGGCAGTCTCGAAACCGGCGAGATCGTCACTCTCGAAATTCCCCTGCCCCTAGCGCCCTATCCCATCAAAGTTCGCGCCATCGTCCGCTACCGCCAAGGCCTGCGCTACGGATTCGAATTCCTCACCCTGAACGAAGGCCAGCGCGACACCATCCACCGCGTCTGCGAATACCTCGCCAGCCGCGCCTAAGTTTCTGTTGGAGTCCATTTCAAAAAAAAGAAGTTGTCATTCCGAGCGAGCAGAATCTTACGAGTCTCCCAAAAACATTGTCATTCCGAGCGAGCGCGCACTTCGCGCGAGTCGAGGAACCTGCTTTCCTCGCCCACGCCACAACTGACGGCCTTTTGTGTGGGTCCGGGTCTCAGACCCGGACTGGCCGAGCGCAGCTCGGCTGCCTGCCGAAAACTCCATCCCCCCGCTGCATCCCACCGTAGAATAATTCCGACCGCATGCGTGCTCTCCTCCTCACTCTCGTCCTGCTCACCACAGCCGCGGCTCAATCCGTCCCCACCATCACCGTCATCGACGAAAACGGAGTCGCCGTCCCCTCCGCCCGCGTCCAACTCGAATCCCCGCCGCAGCCGCCTCTGCGCTGCCAGACCGATTTCACCGGACGCTGCCAGTTCCCCCAACTCCCTCCCGGCCAGTATCAACTCCTCGTAGAAAAAGAAAGTTTCTACGCGCTAGTCGAGCCCAGCGTCCAACTCACCCAAACGTCGAGCATCGAAGTCGCCATCTCGCACCAGCAGGAAGTCCGCGAAGTCGTCGACGTCCACGAATCTCCTCCCGCCATCGACCCCGCGCAAATCTCCGCTCAGGAAACCATTAGCGGCCTCGACGTCCTCAACATCGTCTATCCCGCCACCAACGATTACCGCAACGCCCTCAACTTCATTCCCGGCGTCGTGCAGGACCAGAACGGCCAGCCCCACGTAGCCGGCGCCGAAACCTACCAGACCGTCACCCTGCTCGACGGCTTCAACGTCACCCAACCCGCCAACGGACTCCTTCTCGTCCGCGTCAGTACTGACGCGTTTCGTTCCATAAAAGTCGAGCCCTCCCGCGAGCCCGCCGAAGCTGGCAAAGGATCCGGCGGCCTGCTTAGCCTCAACACCGGCATCGGCGACGACCACTACCGTTTCTACGCCACCGACTTCATTCCGTCCATGCAAGACAAGCACGGATGGCGTTTCGACCAGTTTCTCCCGCGCTTCACTTTCTCCGGCCCAATCGACAAGGGAAAAATCTGGTTCTACAACGCCTTCGACGGCGAGTACGACAACATCATTTACACTGAACTCCCGGTCGGCGCCGACAACGACCACGTCCTGCGCTTCGGCAATCTCACCAAATTTCAAACCAACCTCACCGCCCGCAACATTCTCACCACCAGTTTTCTCGTCAACCACATTCACGACGACTACGGACTTCTCTCTCCATTCAGTCCGCAATTAACCACTCCCAAGAATGAAGCATCCGCCTACATCGCCAGCGCCAAAGACCAGCACTACTTCCCCGGTGGCGAACTCCTCGAAGCCGGATTCGCCTTCGACCAATACGACGCACATCTAACTCCGTACGGAACCGCCGCCTACGAACCCACGCCCGACACCGCCTTCGGCAACTATTACTTGACCGAACTAACCCGCGCCCGCCGCTGGCAGGCCCTGACGAATCTCTACCTGCCCCCTCGCCAATGGCACGGCCGCCACGATTTCAAATTCGGCGTCGATCTCGACCGCCTCTTCTACGACGCGGAGTTCGCGCGCCAGCCAATCTCCTACTTAACCTCCGCCGTCACTACCGCTCAGCCCGCCGACATCTGCTTCACTGCCCCGCAGGACGCCACCTTCCCCTGCACCCGCTACTCCACCTTTGGCGCCGCGCCCTTGCACGACCAATTCAACACCGAAGCCAGCGCCTACGCCGAAGACCGCTGGAGCGTCACTAACCGCTTTCTCGTCGAACCCGGCGTCCGCCTCGACTGGGACCAAATCATCCGCCAGGCCATCGTCTCTCCCCGCCTCGCCGGAACCTACGTCCTCGACAGTTCCGGCGACACCAAACTTTCCGCCGGAATCGGCCTCGTCTATGACGCCACGCCCATCTTCCTGATCGCACGCCCCTACGCCGGCACCCGGCAAGATACTTTCTTCTCCATCCCCGATCCCACCTGCACCGCGAACTGTGTGGTGACCACCGGCCCCGTCACCACCACGTTCGCGGTCAACAGCAGCACGCTCCAAGCCCCGCGCTTTGTGAACTGGAGCCTCGGCCTCGAACACAAACTCCCCGCCGCCATTTATCTGAAAGCCGAATTCCTCGAACGCCACGGCAGTCGCGCATTCGCCTACAACACCGACTCAACCCTCGGCGGCAACTTCACTCTCGAAAACTCGCGCGATGACCGCTACACCGCCTTCCAACTCACTCTCCGCCGCAACTTCCGCGAAAGCTACATGATCATGGGCTCCTACACCCGCTCCAGCGCCCACTCCAATCAAGCTCTCGATTTCAACGTCGACAGCCCCATCCTCAGCCCCCAGCAACCCGGCCCGTATCCCTGGGACACTCCCAACCGCTTCCTCACCTGGGGATACGTCCCTTTCTTCAAACTGCCCGTGATTCATCAACTCGAACTTGCCTACTCCGCCGAAGCCCGCACCGGATTCCCCTTCGCCGAACTCAACGACCAGCAAGAACTAATCACGCCGCCCGGCGCCGACCGTTACCCATATTACTTTTCCCTCAACCTGCAACTCGAAAAGCGCTTCCACCTCTTCGGCTACTACCTCGCCCTCCGCGGCGGGTTCGACAACATCACCGACCGCTGCAACCCCTACGTAGTCGACAACGTCATCGACCTCACCAACCCCCAACCCACCTTCGCCGCCTGCCAAGGCCGCTCCTTCACCTCGAGAATCCGCCTCCTGGGCCGCAAGTAAATGTAGGCTGTCGCACAAGAAAATGGATTGTCATTCCGAGCGAAGTCGAGGAACCTGCCTTTCCCCGCCCCGCAACGGACGCTTCGGATCACCCCGCCACCCCGCGCTATAATCTCCCCCATGCCCTTGCATCGAAACCCATCGTCCCGTCATCTCAAACTTCTGGAGGACACAATGGCTCACGAACTACCCCCGCTTCCCTACGCATACGACGCTCTCGAACCCATCATCGATAAGCAGACGATGACCTTGCACCACGACATGCACCATGCCACCTACGTCAAGAATCTGAACGCCGCCATCGAGAAGCATCCCGAACTCGCCGGCAAATCCGCCGAAGATCTCATCCGCGACCTCAACGCCATCCCCGAAGACATCCGCGGCGCCGTCCGCAACAATGGCGGAGGCCACGTCAACCACACCATGTTCTGGAAGATCATGAAGCCCCTAGGCGGCGGCGATCCCACCGGCCCCATCGCCGAGACGATCACAAAGACTTTCGGCAACTTCAAAGATTTCCAGGCCAAGTTCAACGCCGCCGGCGCGGGTCAATTTGGCAGCGGATGGGTCTGGCTCGCCGGCAAGCCCGGCGGCGAAGTCCACATCATGAGCACGCCGAATCAAGACAGCCCCATCACCCAGGGCCACTATCCCATCTTCGGCAACGACGTCTGGGAGCACGCCTACTACCTGAAATACAACAACCGCCGCCCCGAATATCTCGCCGCATGGTGGAACGTCCTCAACTGGGACGAAATCAACAAACGCTACGCCGCCTTCAAATCCAGCAAATCCGCCCACGAACCGGCACTAGCGCACCACTAAGCCGGCGGTAAACAATTAAGAGTGGGTGCCCCATTCTAGTCTCTGCACCCTTTGCAGAGACTAGAGTGGGGTCTTTGACTTTTGTAGTCCTAGTGCCCCATTTCTCGCGCACTTTGCGAGAAGTGGGGCTTTTGAGTTTGTTTTTCTATTTCAACATGAAACTCGGCAGCTCCCCAGGAACCAACTCCCTCCCCACCCCGTACAATCCCTCAGACCATGCTCCGATCCCGCCGCTCCCGTTACGTCCTCCTAGCCCTAATCCTCTACCTCACGCTCTGCACCATCGGCGGCATCACCCTGGCCGACGCCACCCTGCACCCCGCCCGCCGCCCGCTCACCGAAAACGAAATCGCCGCAGTCCGCGACGAAACCCGCGCTCTCGGCGCCGACCTCACTGACGTCTCCATCACGACCCTCGACCACGCAACGCTGCGCGCCTGGCTCATCCATCCCCACCACCCCAATGGCGACGCGGTCCTACTCCTCCACGGCCTCGGCGACAACCGTCTCGGCATGCTCGGATACGCCCAACTCCTCCTCGCCCACGGATTCACCGTCCTTCTCCCCGACGCCCGCGCTCACGGCGTGAGCGACGGCCCACTCGCCACCTACGGCCTCCTCGAACGCAACGATATTCACCAGTGGACCGACTTTCTCGAAACCCAGATTCAACCAACGCAAGATCATCCGCACTGCATCTACGCCCTCGGCGAATCCATGGGCGCCGCGCAGCTCCTCCAATCGCTCGACACTCATCCGCACTTCTGCGCCGTAGCCGCCGAATCTCCCTTCGCCAATTTTCGCGAGATCGCCTACGACCGCATGGGACAACCCTTCCACCTGGGTCCCAGGGTAGGACGAACCATCCTGCGCCCGTTAGTCGAAATCGCCTTCCTTCGCGCGCGTCTGAAATACCACCTCGATATGCAAAATATCTCCCCAGAAAATTCCGCTGCCGCGACCGCGATCCCGATTCTCCTGATTCACGGCCAACTCGACAGCAACATTCCTCTCCGCCATTCCCTCCTCATCCACACCCACGCCCCCAACACCCAACTCTGGCAAGTCCCCGCCGCCGACCACTGCGGCGCACTCAGCACCGCCCCCAAAGAATTCGAGCATCGTCTCCTCACTTGGTTCAGCAGGAAGTAGCGCCGGCGTCTCGCCGGCTGTCGCGAGAGCATATTGCTCTCGCACTCCGACTCACCTATGATCCTGTCGGTCGTCCGACATTTCGTAGGGAGTAAGGCATGAAGCCGCTTGTCCGCTCATACACCGTGCTCTTGCCTATTGCGGCAGTCGCCTTTTCACTCGGACTTTTGTTCGAACTGACAGCCCTCAACTTCTACTCATTCAAAGTTTCAGCGCACGGATCAGACAGCATCTCCATCGGAACAACAACTACCAGCCTGGTTGTACAGTCAAACGGTTTCCTGAGCCTCGCTTTCACGGGGGCAGCGTTGCTGGTGGAAAAACCGATCATCATTCTCAATGTTCCAGCTCACTTTGTGGATGCACTGATCTGCTACGCGATCGCACGACAGCCCTCTTGGTCTCCCAGTTCCATCGGTCCCGCCGCCTGGCACTGTCTGACGTATCCACTTTTCGCGCTGCCCGCTTGGTTTTACGTCGGCTTTGGCCTGGACGCATTTCTTGGGCGCAAGCGAGTGCGGCCACTTGCTCTGACTCCGAGCGTGGTCCTAGTCCTGGCTTTCGGCGTACTCGCCGCCGGCTTACTATTCGGCCTCACCCCAGAGGAGCGCCGAGAACAGGATATGCTGCTAGCGTATATCGGAGGCTTGGCTCTCTGGGCCGTACTTTTCGCCGTTCCCTTCGCAGCGTGGTTGCGACAGAGGCTCGCGAAACCGTCCGGCGCAGCATCACCGTCTACTGCCTAACGAAAACTCTGACCGCGAATGCCAGCCGCTCATCGCTGTTTCATTGGCCGATGCCTTTCTGCATTTCCTGTGCACACCCTGTGAACATTCCGACGCCCCACTCCTCCAGATTTCCCCGACACCATGCATCGCACACGAAATCACCGCCATCCAGTGCAGCAATACTCGCTTCTCTTCCCTTATTTCATCCGATCCAATCCGGGGAAATCCGCGGCCATCTTTTTCCTCAATTGCACCAAAAATACTGAATTGACCCGCGCCCGTTTCGCTCGTACAGTCACCTTCGCCTTCATAAAAATCTGAGTCGTCCAAACCGGGACTAAACCGGCTGGCGATGGCATTCAAAATTTCACGCAGAAAGATTCGTACTCGGGTCCGCGCCACATGAAATCAGAGCAATGGAAGACATACCGCACACGCTTCCTGGTCAAAGCCAAACAACTCAGCTCCTCTCTCAGCTTCGTCGATCACCTTGGCCGCCAGCACTGCGGGCGCAAAGGCGATTACCTCGTCGAATCCTCCGACGGCGTGCTCAGCATCGCACCTCGCCGCATCTTCGAGGACATCTACGTCTCCATGCCTCTGTCGCGTGAACCGGGCATCGCCGAACCTTCGTTGACAGAAAACTCGCTGACAGAAAAAGCCCTTCCAGAAAAACCCATCCGCGATCCCAAACTGGACCGCCTGAAATTCGAGCCCCTCGAAATCGAGGCGGTGAAGCGCGCAGAAGCAGAACTCGAACACCTAGATCTCAAACGAACCAAACTCGACCGAGTTGAGCTCGGCAAACCACCCGTAGGCAGCCGCCGAGTCGATGACCATCTCATCCCTCGGCTCGACAACGTCCGCCACGACAACGTCCGCGAAGATGCCCGCGTCCGCGTCCGCCGCAAACTTCCCCAGCCCTGTGGCGACCGCCGCGCGTCCACTCCGCGCCTTCACCTGATGTAAACGCGCGCGCCACAGTGCTTGCCGAGCCACCGCCGGTCGCCTAACGCGATCGGCGGAGGGACCGTGAAAGAGCAGCGCTTCAGCGCCGCGTAAAGCGCCCACTCGAGTACCACGGGCTTTAGCCCGGTGGTTCGAGCACGTAGAAAAAGGAGTCATTCTTGATCCCCCCGCTCACGA
>Ga0187855_10003273_pt1 | contig 11948 bp, 11 predicted proteins | sample June2016WEW_8_10_2_FD_132969 | JGI IMG/M metagenome (GOLD analysis project Ga0187855, IMG submission 132969) | Peatland microbial communities from SPRUCE experiment site at the Marcell Experimental Forest, Minnesota, USA - June2016WEW_8_10 | ecosystem: Environmental > Terrestrial > Soil >...
CCGTTGTCCTGCACGCCTTTGACGTAGGCGGCGGCGAGATCGGCGGTGAGCACCGGGTCCTCGCTGAACGCCTCGAAGTGCCGTCCGCCGAGCGGGGAGCGGTGCAGGTTGATCGTCGGGCCGAGCACCACGTCGACGCCCTTGCGGCGGGCCTCCACCGCGGCCGCGGCGCCGTAGCGCCGGGCGATGTCCGGATCCCAGGAAGACGCGAGCGCGGTGGCGGACGGGAGGTTGAGCGACGGATCGCGCTCGTCCCAGGTCTCGCCGCGGACACCGGACGGGCCGTCGGAGACCAGGATGCGGCGCAGGCCGATCTTCTCGATCGGCCAGGTGGTCCAGAAGTCACGGCCCGTCAACAGCTGGACCTTCTCTTCCAGGCTGAGCGCGGCGAGCGCTTCGGCGATCTTCGGGTCGCTGGTGAGATCAGTCACGAGACGGCTTCTCCTTGATCACTTACCTCGACGAATGCGCTCAGCCGCGTTCCGCGAAGACAGCGTGACCGCCGCCTGGGCCGCGATCGAGTTCCTCAAGGCCGTGGACCGAGGGCTGGAGCGCCTGGATTTCCAGGCCACTCAGAAGGCGCAGGACCAGCACAATTATGACCACAGGACGGTAAACGGGCAAGCTTGTCGTCGTGACAGGCGCGGTTATCAAGCGGCGTCTAAGTTCGGGTGGTCGGGCGGATACGTCTGCTGGTAAGCGGCGGCCAGTTCAGGCCGCGGGAGCGCCGGCCGGGCACAGCCACCCCTCGCCGTTCGCATTCCAGCGGCCCGGGGCTCTACGCTTGCGCGGTGGAATTCAGCGAGGTGATTAAGCGCCGCAAGATGGTCCGTGCCTTTACCGGCGAGCCGCTGGCTCCTGGTGTCACGGATCGGCTGTTGCGAGCAGCTAACCGGGTGCCTTCGGCGGGTTTCAGCCAGGGCTACTCGTTTCTCGTCCTGGAGGGCGTGGAGCAGACGGCCTCGCTGTGGGAGCTCTTCTACGCCGATGCGGCTTCCGCCACCGCCGGGGAGGACGACGAGCGGGCCCAGCTCGCCGCGCTTAGCCCCGCGCCCTTGGTCATCGTGCCGCTCGCCTGCAAGGACGTTTATCTGGACCGGTACGCCGAGGGGGACAACGGCTGGAAGGACAGGGACGAATCGCGCTGGCCGGTGCCGTATTGGTACATCGACACGGGCTTCACTGCACTCCTCGTCCTGCTGGCCGTCGTCGATGAGGGGCTTGGGTCCGTGTTCTTCGGCATCCAGCCCGGGATCATGGCCGATTTCCGCACCCGATTCGGGGTCCCGGAGAAATGGACGCCGATTGGTGCTCTGGCCATCGGCCACCCCGATCCCAATCCCGGTGCCGACCCGGTGCCGCCCGCGCGCGCGAGTGACCGCAAGAGCCTAGAGGAGCTGGTGCACCGCGGCCGGTGGTAACGGCCCGGCGGCTGCTACGGTCGGACGCCGGGCCCGGCGACGTTCGCCTGCTGGAGCAGCAGGGTCGGCGCGCCGTTTTGCACGTAACCGGCGAACTGGTAGGTGCTGGCGGCGAACAGGATTCCCGTGACGCCGCTCGTGAACGGGAAGCTCAACTCGACGTCCGCGCGGCCAGCCGCGTCGGTGATCTTCCGTACCGTTACTCCCGGCACGTCGGCGAGCGAGAAGTACCAGGTGAGTGACGAGAGGCCTACGTCGGCGTAGCCCCCGAACAGGTTCGCGATCACGCCGACCGCGTTGCAGTAGCCGGCGGTATCGGGGCAACCGCTGCGGTACGTGTTGAGCTTGTCCAGCAGAGCCTGCGGATCGTTCGGCAGAAAGGGCCCGGCCCGCGTCGGCGGGTCGACCAGCGTGAAGGCCGGGCCCGCGGTCATCAGCCACTTGGTGCCGCGGGCGCAGTTCGCCGACCGGGCGCAGGTCACCAGCGTGCCGTTAACGTAAGCGGCTTGCTCGGTGTCGTCGGCCCTGGCCCAGACTTCCCGGGTGCCGGCGCTCGTGCCGAAATTGCGGTAGATCCACTGGCTGGGATCAGGAATGTCGCCTAGGCCGGCCTTCTGGTTGCCTAGCCGGGCCGTCGCGGCCCGCCCGACGGTGAGCTCGGCGGGGCTGGGGGGTGCCGGGTCGGCCTGAATGCTACCCGGCCCGGAAACCAGCGTGGTCTTCAGCACCGCAGTCTCCGTGAACGGGATGGCGGAGTTCGGCGAGCCGTTCGAGGGTTCCCACGCGGCCTGCGCCAGGTAGCTGTAGTCCGATGCGTCCAGGATGATCTCCAGGTTCGCGCTCTGCGACGTTTCCGGCAGCACGAACGCGACACCGGCCCGGCCGTCGACGTCCGTGATGTGGGTCTTCACCGCGATGGTGGGGATGTCGCCGAGCGCCTGGTACAACTCGGCGTTCAGGGACGGCGGCAGGATGTCGTTGCTCAGCAGTTCCTCGATGGTGCCGAAGTCCGCCACGATGTCGTCCGCTGCGTCTGCGCCGAGGCGGCGGACCACGTAACGCTGGATGTGCGGTGCGTGCCGGCGGAACAGCTCCGTGAACTGCTCGGGCTCATGCCGGGAGAGCCGGATGACGGTCGCGTCGTCTGCGTCGGCGTCCGGAACAGCGTGTGCCAGGCCCTGTGGTGTCATCTGCGGCCCTTCGGGTGGTGTCACCTGTTATTGCCCGCAGCGGGCCCGGCGGTTCCCTCGGATATTCTTCGATGTTCTCACCGAAAAGGCTCAGAAGAGAGTCGGTGGCCCGGCGGGGATCGGCTCCGAGAGCGGCTCGACCTCGGGCACCCGGGCTCGCACGTCGTCGTGGAACCGGCGGGCCAACTCGAGCGCGTCGACGTTGTCGGGCGTATGGATGAAGACGGTGGGGGAGCGCCCCTCGCGCAGCCAGCCGGCCACCGTATCGAGCCAGGGCTGCCAACCCGCGATGGTGCGGGCCGCGTCGTCCCGGCCGATATAGCGGACGACGGGATAGGACGTGAGGGCCCGAGACCGGCGGGGCAGGCGTGGCTTCTTGGTCCACGCCTCCCGTTCGGCGTCGCTCACCGGCGGGCTCTCGAACAGGACGGTGGTGTCGAAGGTCACCCATTCGGCTCCGACGTCACCCAGAGCCCTCTCGAGTAGTTGTCCCGATCGCGGGTCCTGGAAGAACGCGCGGTGCCGCACCTCGACGCAGTACCGGTAGTCGGGCGGGAGACGGCGCAGGAAACCGGTGAGAGCGCCGAGGTCGGCGGGGCTGAAGGACGGTGGCAGCTGAATCCAGAGGGTGTGGGCTCGCCCCCCGAGGGGTTCGATGGCGGCGAGGAAGGCGCGGAGCGGGTCGCCGGCGTCGGCGAGGCGGCGCTCATGGGTGATCAGTTTCGGCAGCTTGAGGATGAACCGGAAGTCCGGGCTGGTCTGCCCGGCCCACGATTTCACCGTGTCGAGGGCGGGCGTCGCGTAGAAGGTCGTATTGCCCTCTACGGCGTTGCACCAGGTCGCGTACGCGTGGAGGCGGTCACGCGGTGACAGCGATGCAGGCAGGTAACGCCCTTGCCAGGGTGCGTGCGTCCACATCGCGCATCCGACGTGGAGCTTCATAGCCCCGAGGCTATCGGAGCTCGGGGCATGAAAAAGCGACACAACGGGCGACCCTCCCCGGCAGGCGAATGAGTTCCCGGTAGGTTGATCCGGGTGCGGTATGAAGCGATCTTGATCGTCGGCTCCGTCGTCTTGCTGGCTCTTCCGGCCTGCTCAGCTGCTGATCGCTCCGCTGAGCGGGCCGCGCCCGCGGCTGCCGCCGACGTGGCCAGCCCGGGCAGCACCGAAGCGGTGAGCAGCGAAGCACCTCAGCGGGTCACAAGCCCGCCGGTCAAGGCGAAGGCCGCCTCGGTGACCATTACGGCCGTCGGCGACACGATGCTCGGGAACACGCCAGATCTCCCCCCGGACCCGGCGACGTACTTCGAGGCGGTCGAATCGGTCCTCGATCCGGGCCCGCAGATTGTCTTCGGCAATCTCGAAGGCACGCTCACGACGTCGACGACCAGCAAGTGCGGTGTCAAGAAAGGCCCGGACAAGGGCTGCTTCGCCTTCCGGGATCCGCCCGGTTACGCGCAATACTTCAAGGCGGCCGGGTTCACCATTCTCAACGATGCCAATAACCACTCCTTCGACTTCGGTGCCGCGGGTCAGGCCCAGACCGTTCGGGTGATCCATTCGGCAGGCCTGGCCCAGACTGGGCTGCCGGGCGAGATAACCCTGGTCATCCAGAACGGGATCAAGGTCGCGTTCCTGGCGTTTGCGCCCTACGCCTACGACGCCGATCTCCTTGACCTGCCCGCCGACCGGGCCCTCATCAGGCAAGCCGGGCGGGAGGCAACCGTTGTCGTCGTGTATATGCATGCTGGTGCCGAAGGCCCCGAAGCCGATCACGTGACCGGCCGGGAAGAGATTTACCTGGGCGAGGACCGCGGCAACGCCGAGGCGTTCGCGCACATGGCGATCGACGCCGGCGCCAGCCTGGTGATCGCGAGTGGTCCGCACGTACTGCGGGGCATGCAATTCTACAAAGGCCATCTCATCGCCTATAGTCTCGGGAATTTCGCCAGCTACGGTGACTTCTCCACCGCGGGCGACCTTGACATGAGCATGATCCTCCGCGTGACGCTGTCATCGGCGGGCCGGTTCGAGCGGGCCCGTATTTACCCGATTCAGTTCACCGGGCAAGGCCAGCCCGTGCCGGGCGGAGGGGCTATCCCCTTCGTCGCCCGGCTGGCCGCCGACGACTTCGGTTCGAGCGCGGCGCGCATCCTGCCGTCCGGTGTCATCAAGGCGCCATGACCGCGCCGCGGCGGAATCGGTTTGACCCGTCACGCCCGTCATGCGGCCAGGACGGACCCGTCGGCTAGCAGCGTTTCTGCGGAGACGCCTTGTGCACTGTTTCACAAAGCCGCTGCTCCGTGGCGAGTAACGCCTGCGACTATCGACATCATCGCGCCGCCTCCAGCCGCAGATGGAACAGCAGGATAAAGAAGACTCAGATGATGAGGAAGAGCCGGCGGGCCTTGAGCGTCCAGATCCGGTAGTCATACCAGCCGGCGGGCACGGCGATGACAAAGCACAGAACGGCCCCGCCGATCTGGCCGATGGTCAGCTCGGCTACTCCGCCGGCTCCGATGCCGACGGCGAGGACCGCCCAGATCATGCCGCAGGTGACACGGAAACCGGTCATCCGGGGCGCTGGCTCGGGCGGCAATGAGCTCTTGCTCAGGATCCGGCCGCCGAGCGTGTGAATGACCGTCCTCGCGTACCTCTTGCTGGGGGGCGAGATTTCCAGCCGCCAGGTGTCGCCGTTCGTGAAGGTGATCGTGAGCGGCGCGACGTAACCGGGGCCGAGCTCGGCCGTCCGTAGCTGGCTGCGCGGAACCCGCGTGATCACCTCGGCCGCCTTCAGCATGACCACTTTCCTGGACCTGAGCCTGAGCAACGCCAGTTCAGAATCGGTGACCGCAAGGTAGGCGAGCCGGAAAGGCGGTGTGTCGGCCCGCCCGGGAGCAGGCTGACCGCCGAGCACGATGTCCGCGGCCAGGTTGCCACTTTGGTTCCTGGCCAGATTCCACGCGTACCCACGGCGATTGACCTTCACCCCGGCGAGCTGCCGGGAGCCAAGTACCCCCGATGCGTCAATCGCCATCGCGTCCCTCCCGCACCAGGACGTACGGCGTCCGCCGCCCAGCAGATCACGCCACACGCCGTCGGCAGGCGGAACCCGGACGATTATTGTCGCAGAGCGGCCCACCCGGGCTCAACCATCAACTTCCGGCCTGGTACGGTGCCGGCGTAGCCAGGCGGCGGACCTCGAGCAGTTCGAGTCCGAGCGCCTCGATCTGGGCCAGCACGCCGTGCAGCGCGGCCTGGTCCGCAATGCCTTCCAGCAGCGTGTCCTGGCCCCGTGTCTCGGCGTGCACGGCAGGGAACGCGCGTCGCATCGCCGCACCCAGGTGGCCGCGGACACGGACCTGGTAGCTCGCCGGCCGCTGCTCGCCAGTCACTGGCTCACCGGCCGGCCTGACGCGGGGCCCGCCGGCAGGCATCGGCGATGGAGGATGTCAAGAGAGGCTCCCGTTCCTATTGGTCTTCTTCGGACGTCAGCAAGTCTCGCGCCCGGCGGGGTGAGCGGGCGTCACCCGGCCGGGTGACTTTGTGCTCGGAGGAACGGAACGACCCGGGCGACCGTCGGCAGGGGACCCGCAGGTTGAGGCCCGGCCGTGGGTGCGCAGAAGGCGTAAGGTGAGGGCAGGGCCTGTCAAGGAGGGGCGCCGTGCGGCCTGCTCACTCGTCCGGGACCGCCGGCCCTCCGGCCGCTCCCGCGATCCGGGACGGAGTCGTCTCCCGGCCCGGGCTTTTCGGGCTGCTCGCCCAGGCCAGGCGCGGGACCGTGGTGTCGGCGCCGGCCGGCAGCGGGAAAACGCTGCTGCTGCGCTCCTGGGTCGGCGATCCGGACCTGGCGGAGCGGGCGGCGTGGGTGCCGGTGCAGGGCGAAGAACGCGACCCGCAGCGGTTCTGGCTGTCGGTCCTCGGCGCGTTGCGGGACACGGCCGCCGGGTCGAAGCTGGTCAGGCCGTTGACGGCGGCTCCAGATCTGGACGGCTGGGCGGTCGTCGAACGGCTGCTGACCGATCTCGGCGGGCTGGAGGACCGGGTCTGGCTGGTGATCGATGACCTGCACGAGCTGCGCTCGGCCGAGGCGCTCAGCCAGCTGGAACTGCTGCTCATGCGGGCGCCAGCGGGGCTGCGGTTCGTCCTCGCCACCCGCCATGACCTGCGGCTGGGCCTGCACCGGCTGCGGCTGGAGGGGGAGCTGACCGAAATCCGCGCGGCCGACCTGCGCTTCACTATGGAGGAGGCGCGGGCGCTGTTCGAGGCGGCCGGGATAGCGCTGTCCGATCCGGCGCTCGGGCTGTTGTACCAGCGGACCGAGGGCTGGGCGGCCGGGCTGCGGCTCGCGGCGTTGTCGCTGGCCGGACACCCGGATCCGGACCGGTTCGCGGCCGAGTTCTCCGGCAGCGAACGCACGGTGGCGGAGTACCTGCTGGCCGAGGTGCTGGAACGCCAGTCCGAGCCGGTCCGGCGGCTGCTACTGCGGACCTCGGTGCTGGAACGGGTGAACGGCGAACTGGCCGACCTGCTGACCGGGGGTTCGGGCGGGGAACGGGTCTTGCAGCAGCTAGAGCAGGCAGGCGCGTTCGTGGCCGCGCTGGATGCGCGGCGGTCCTGGTTCCGCTACCACCAGCTGTTCGCCGACCTGTTGCAGCTGGAGCTGCGGGGCAGCGAGCCGGCCGAGCTGGCCGCCTTGCACGAGACCGCCGCCGGCTGGTACGCCGACCACGGGTACCCGGCCGAGGCGGTCCGGCACGCCCAGCAGGCGGAGGACTGGGGCCTGGCCGCTCGCCTGCTTTCGGACCACTGGGTCGGCCTCGGGCTCGGTGGGCTGGGCGCCACCGCGCAAGTCCTCCTGGCCCGGTTCCCGGCCGGCGTGATCGCGGGGGATCCGGAGCTGGCCGCGCGGATGGCCGGGGTCGAGCTGGGCCGGGGGTCGCTAGAGGAAGCCGAACGGTACGTGGATCTTGCTACCCGGGCATTGGAATCGGTTCCTTTGGACCGGCGCGAGCGATCGCGAGTGGTCCTCGCCGTCGTGCGCATGCGGCTGGCCCGCCAGCGCGGCGATGTTACGGCCGTAGCCGAGCAGGCGAAACCGCTGCTGGCACCGGCCGGGGCCGCCGACCCGGCGTGGCTCGGCCTGGGCGAGGATCTGCGGGCGCTGGCCTTGATCAACCTCGGTATCGCCGAGCTGTGGACCCCTCGCTTCGAAGAGGCGGATGGGCATCTCGAGCAGGGCATCGCCCTGGCGCGCCGGATCGGGCGGCCCTTCCTGGAGGTCACCGGCTTGGCGCACTGGGCGCACCTGCTGAGCTGGCGGTCTTTCACGCTGGGGGCGCAGCGGGCCAGCGAGGCGATCGAGCTGGCCGGGCGGCACGGCTGGACCGAGGAGCCGGTCGCCGGCATCGCTTACCTGGCGCTCGGCATGGCGATGGTCGCCCAGGGCCGGCTCGCGGATGCCGAACGGTCGCTCGAGCAGGCCGAGCGCACGCTTCGGGCCGAGCTCGAACCAGCAGCCGGAATGAGGCTCCGCTACGCTCGCGGGCTGTTCGAGATCGTGAGCGGCCGTCCCGAGGCCGCGCTGGCCTCGCTGCGGGCGGCCGAGCGGCTGGCCGCGCTGCTCGTGACCGAGCACACCCTCGCCAGGCGGCTGCGCTCCCACGTGCTGCAGGTGCTGGTGCGGCTGGGCGAAACGCAGCGTGTCGACCAGGCCCTCGCCGAGATAGACGGGACGGAGCGCGACACCGCAGAGATGCGCAACGCCCTGGCGGTGCTCCGGATCGCCCAAGACGATCCGGAGGCGGCGACGGCCGCGCTCGCCCCTGTCATCGACGGCTCCGTGCCACTGGTCAACGCCCACCTCTGGGACGTCCAGGCCTTCTTGCTCGAGGCGATCGCCCGCGACGCGCTCGGTGACGCCGGCGCCGCCAGACGCGCCCTGGAGCACGCCCTGAACCTCGCCAACCACGAAAGGCTGCTCTTCCCGTTCCTTCTCGACCCCGCCCCAGCGCTCCTCGAGCGTCACCGTCGCCAAGGCACCCCTCACGCCCCCCTGATCGCTGAGATCCTGTCCGGCCCGCGAGGGCCGGAGAGTCCCCCCGAAGGGGGGCCCGGGGGGCCCGGGGGGCATGGGGGGGCGGGCAGCCCCCCCATAAGCAGGGGGGGTCTGGGGGGGATCTTCCCCCCGGGGCTAACACCACTCTCCCAAAGCGAGATCCGCGTGCTGCGCTACCTGCCCACCAAGCTGTCCGCACCCGAGATCGCCGACCAGCTCTACCTGTCGGTGAACACGGTCAAGACCCACATGCGCCACCTGTACGACAAGCTCGGCGCGCACCGCCGCCACGAGGCCGTGGAGCAGGCCCGCGCCCTCGGCTTGCTCGCACCTCCGCCGCGAACGCGCTGATCAGGGCAAGCCCTCCGGGCGCTCTCCGAGCCCGCCGTCCCGCGTGAACCGGGTGACTGGCGCGAATCACCCGCCCGTGTGACGCCGGCTCACCCCGGCAGGCGCGAAGCTCAATGCCAAGCCCCACCCCGGAAGGAATGGCATGACTACCACCCAGCTCGCAGCACAGCAGATCACACCAGCCCGTCCCGGCCAGACCCGGCAGGCCACACCGGTTATCGCGTTCCTCGGCACCGGGCGGATGGGCGGCCCGATGGCCGCCAACCTGGCCCGCGCCGGTTTCCGCGTGCAGGCGTGGGACCGCACCGCCAGCCACGCCGCCGCCCTCGTCAAGGACGGCGCGTCTGCGGCGGCCAGCCCGGCCGAAGCCGTCAAGGGCGCCCAGATTCTCATCACCATGCTGGCCGACGGGCCCGCCACCGAGCAGGCATTGCGCGGGCCGGACGGGGAAATAGACATCGACCCCGGCCTGATCTGGGTGCAGATGGCCACCGTCGGGATGGAATGGACCGAACGGTTCGTCAACACCGCCACCCGGTACCAGGTGAGCTTCTTCGATGCCCCGGTCTCCGGAAGCCAGGGACCGGCCGAGGCCGGGGAGCTGATCATCCTGGCCAGCGGCCCTTCCTGGATGCGGGAAGCCGTCGACCCGTTGTTCGCCGCGCTCGGCCGCGCCACCACCTGGCTCGGCCCGGCCGGCAGCGGAACCCGAGCCAAGCTGGTACTCAACAACTGGCTCGCCGACCTCGCCGAAACCACCGCGGAAACCCTCTCCTTCGCTCGTCAGCTCGACCTGGACCCCGCCCAGATCGTGGACGTGCTGGCGTCGACGCCGCTCGGATCGCCCTACGCGATCCAAAAGGCCCGCACCATGCTGTCCGGCGATTTCACCCCCGCGTTCGCGCTCAAGCACGCGCTCAAAGACGCCGACCTCGCGGCGCAGGCCGCACAGGCCAGCGGCGCCGAGCTCACGCTCACCAGCGCGCTGCTGCCCCGGTGGCGGCGCGCCGCCGCCGCCGGGCACGCCGACGACGACGTGGCCGCCATCTACGCCACACCCTGACCCGCGTCTTCGAGGCGCTCGGCGTTGATGACAAGCTGAGTGATCATTGGGATAGCGGAACGGATCGATGCTGAGGAGCAGGCCATGACGGTAGGCCCGGGTAGCGGCGAGGGCAGGATTGTCGTCGGCGTGGACGGATCACGGCATTCTCTGGACGCTCTGAGGTGGGCCGCTCACTTCGCGGCGATCTTCGGCGTGCGGCTGGATGCCGTGGCCGCCTGGGAGTACCCGCAGTCGTTCGGCTGGGCTGCTATCGCGCCAGAGTGGAACCCTGCCCAGGACATGGCGACGGTTCTCGATGACGCCGTGCGGGCCGTGTTCGGCGAACAGCAACCGGCGGGCCTGAAGCTAGAGCTGCAGGTACGGGAGGGCGGTGCGGCCAAGGTGCTTCTCGGTGCTGGCGAGGGTGCTGTCATGCTCGTCGTCGGCAGCCGCGGCCACGGGGGTTTCGCCGGGCTCTTGCTGGGCTCGGTGAGCGCGAACGTGGCCGAGCATGCGTCCTGCCCGGTGTTCATCGTTCACGGCGACCAGGCGCCGCCCCCGGCCCGGCGGGCCTGACCGCAAGCGCGACCTACATCGGCAACGGCCCGTTGACGGCCGTCCCGGTGAGCTCGGTCACGGTATAGACCTCCCGTTGCGGGCCCCCGAACGGTGACGGGAGGAACAGCCGGTGGAGCGTCGTGATGCCCTCGGTGCTAATAGGGACCGAGTTCTCGCCTTGGGGCAGCTGCACGTCCGGTATCAAAAGGCTGAACGTGGTGCTGCCGATGAGCTCTGCCAAGGCCAGCGTTACGCTGACGATGGTGCCCAAGTCGCCCACCTCGACGGTCTGCACGCCATCGCGATAGAACCCCTGGGATTGATTAGAGTCGTGGTAGGCAAGAATGAGCGGGCCGAGGTCCAGCCTTAGCGGGCCGAACCCTTGCGGCGAATAGGCCACGGATATACCGCCACCTTGAAGGTAATACTGGTTCGGGATTTCAGTCATTTTCGATCATCTCCCCTGCTCATCTCGTGCTCGACACGAGATGGTTCATCTGCCCCTGCTGATGAACGGAGGGTGAGCCGCGCGCTCGTGATACACGCCAAGGCGAACATTCCGCCCGCTCAGCGCGGCGAGCTAACCAGAGTCGGTAGCTGGCTTCCCCCTGACGCTCAGGGTGCCGCTGGTCCGCCTCAGGCGGGGTGATGTCCAGCAGGGACTCCCGGCCGCCGGATGCGCCGGCGGCCGGGTATCTTCGCTGTCGCTGCCGAGGTGCGATGCACCATCTGGGTCCGCTGCTCAGCGGATGTACAGTTCGTCCGCGTCGTACTCGGTGAACTCCATGTTCGACGTCACATCGGTCAGGCCGAGCGCCTGGAACGCCGGGAGGAGCTGCTCGGCCGCCCACCGCTCCTGGTGTGCCTTGGACTCCCAGACGGTCACCACGTTGAGGCCGTCCTCGTCCGCGCCGGCCGCCCAGGCGAGCAGGCCGTCGATGTCCTGGGGCGGGTTGTGCTTAGCGGCGACCATGCGGAAACCCTCGATGTTCTGTCCCTTGGTCTTGGTGAAGTGGACGTGTGCCATGACGGTCCTGCCTTTCCTCATCTGCGATCTGCGCGCAATTCGCGCTGGCAGGAGGGACGCTACGGGAAAGGCCGCATCCGGCCATCCGGGGAAACACTCATCTGGGTACTCATTCGCCGGTACTCAACGCCTGGCTACTAACGACCTGGGTACTCACTCACGGGTCCTCGGCGCGTCCTTAGCCAGCCCTTCGCTGGACCACGCGGCGATCTGGCTGCGGCTGCTGAAGCCAAGCTTGACCAAGATGTGCTGGACGTGGTTCTCCGCCGTCCGTTCGGAGACGAACAGGGCCTCCCCG
>Ga0187855_10003276_pt1 | contig 11945 bp, 10 predicted proteins | sample June2016WEW_8_10_2_FD_132969 | JGI IMG/M metagenome (GOLD analysis project Ga0187855, IMG submission 132969) | Peatland microbial communities from SPRUCE experiment site at the Marcell Experimental Forest, Minnesota, USA - June2016WEW_8_10 | ecosystem: Environmental > Terrestrial > Soil >...
CTCCGCCGCCACCTCCAGCGCCGCCGGGACCCTGACCGCCTGGCCCGCTGCCAAAGCCTCCGTTGATGCCGCTGGCTCCGAAACCACCCAAGCCGAGCGCGTCGCTGGCTGGAGCGCTCATCCCAGGCGGAAGGCCCAGGGTCTGGCTGCTGCCCGGCCCGCCACCAAGCGTTCCCCCGTTGGCGCCACCCCCGCCAGTCGGACGCTCCCGCCGGGCCTCATCATCGCTTGATTGGGCCAAGCCGCCGCTGGTGCTGCCGTTGACCAGCAAGGAATCTTGGGCCTCGGTGCCCAAACTTGCGCCCAGATCGGCGGACGCCGCATTTGCGGCTGCATCGGCCAGCGCCTGTTGGCCATCGTCGGTAGCTTTGACTTGGGCGTTCTGAAACCCTGGGCCGGCCGCGGGATTTGGCCCGTTGCGGGGCCCGGCGCCCGAGGCGGTACGCGGCCCCGTGCGCGGCCGGCGCGAAACGGACGCCTGGGCGGGCGCCTGGGCGATACGCGGCATCTCCAGAGTCCAGTGCCTCGTAGCCGGTTGGCTGCCGATGGTGACTTGGTCTTCGACGGCCGCAAATCCGAACATCTCGACCTGTATATTCCACACGCCGGGCGCCAGATCCAATGTGTAACGGCCGGCATCGTCGGTGTATGCCACCCACTTCGCGCCCCCCTGGCTGGCGGTGACGGTGGCTCCGGGAATCCATTGATCGGCGGCCCTTACCGAACCGGTGAACTGAGTCGCGGACAGGAGGCGAGGTCCCAGCAACACCGCGAAATACAGGGCTGGGACCGCCAAGGTTCGCATCGCTAACCGCCAGTCGAGGGGGCCAAAAAGGCCGAACTCTTATCGGGCGCTCGACGGCGCGTGCGGGTTACAGTGCGCGAACTAGCGACGACGGTTACCGTGCAATCCGCCGTGGCACGTGCGCCGGGTAAACCCCGCCCTCCAATTTCACCGGCGGAAACCGGTCTCTACCTTGAACGCTTCCAGCGCGTTGTAGACGATCGGACAGTAGCAGGCACGGTCGATGAATTGCCACATGCGGCTGGCGATGGAACCATTGCCGCGCACCAGGTGCGGAAAGCGCTGGCAGATGTCGGGGCGGGCATCATAGACCGTGCATGCCGTGCCGTCCAGAAACACGCAGCCGGCCTCTTCGGTGCGCCGGAGGATGGTGCCCTCGTCCTCGCTCTGGGTGGTGTATTCCGCGAGGAACGCGGCGGGTGCGATGCTCAGATGACGCGCGAGGCGCTCGACATCGCGCTCGGACACTTTGACGGTGGCGACGCGGCAGCAGTTGGCGCACACGGTGCAATCGATTTGTTCCTCGATGCCTTCGGCGATGCGGCGCAGGATGCGATCGGAATGGTCGTGCCTTTTCATGTGCCGGCGGAAGCGCTCGTTTTCGTCCCGCTTCTTTTCGCCGAGCAGGCGGATCTGCACCAGGTCGGTAATCATGGCGGTGATCATAGCCAGCGGATCTCGCGCGCGGCGAGATCGCGCTCCAGTTGCGCGCAGGATAGGAACTGCACCGCGTCGATGCCCTCGCGGCGGGCTGCCTCCACGTACGCGGGGATGTCGTCGGTGTAGAAGCACTCTTCCGGCCGGCACCGGGCGCGCGCAATGGCCTCGCGGTAGATGGCCGGCGAAGGTTTCATGGCTTTCACTTCGTAGGAAAGGACCAGATCGTGGAAGTGGCGGAGCAGGGGATAATTCTGGCGCACCATGGCGAAGTGGATGGCGTTGGTGTTGGAGAGCACCAGCAGGCGGTAGCGCTCGCGGATGCCCGCCAGCAGGCTGTCCGGGACCAACGTTTCCGGCAGAAAGATGCTGCTCCAGATCTCGCAAAACTGCTCGTAGGTGACGCGCAGGTCGAGCACGCGGCTGAGTTGTTCGACGAAATCGCGCGGCTCCACCAAGCCGGTTTCGAAGCGGTACACCAGATCGGTGCCGGCGATGCGTTTGGGAATCTCCGCGGCGGGATAATCGCAGAACTTCTCCATGGCGCGGTAGCCGCGGGCGAAATCGAAGGGGATCAGGACCTTGCCCAAGTCGAAGATAACGGTTTTGATCACGCGATGCAGCCGGTCAACGGGAGGCGCCCGCCGGAGTGGAAGCCGACTTCGGCGTCTTCGTGGTGGGGCTGGCGGGATGCTTCAGCTCGGCCTCCAGGATGGGCTTCAGGACATCCAGTCTGATATTGCCGTTGTAGTGCTGGCCATCGATGAAGATGGTCGGCGTGCTCATGACCCCTACGTTCTGGCCGTCTTCCAGGTCGCGCGCCACGGCCTTGCCGATTTCGGGCGAGTCGAGGTCGGCCTCGAAGCGCTTGATATCCAGCCCGACCGCCGAGGCCAGAGCCAGAATCGTGGGACGGCGCAGGTCGCTGTGGCTGGCAAACAGGGCGTCGTGCATTTGCCAGAACTTGCCCTGCTTTTGCGCGGCGACCGCGGCGGCGGCGGCCAGGGCGGCCTGCGAATGGATATCCAGCGGGAATTGTTTGAAGAACAGCCTTACTTGCGTGGGATAGGCCTTCAACACCGCCTGCAATTGGGGTGTGGCCAAAGTGCAGTAGGGGCACTGAAAGTCGGAGAACTCGACCAGTGTGATGGGTGCGTTGTCGGGTCCGGTCTCAGGTGCGCCGACCGTGGGGATCTCGATGGGATCTTCCAGCAGCTTATGTTCTGGCGGATGCGCGAAGCGGGAGGCTTCCGCGTCGGCCAGGGCTTCCTTCTCGCTCTTGCCGGCCTTGAGGGACGCAACGATTACCGATGCCAGGCCCTTGCTGAAGTAGCAGTTCGGATCTTTCACGCGGCATTCCGCCACCTTCATGCCGCAACCGCAGGTGCAGTCGCGGGAGCGGATCAGTTTGAGGGCGGTGGCCTTTTGCGCGGGGGAGAGGGCGCTCAGGTCGACGGCGGGCAAGGATTCGAGGGTAGTCCAATCCTGAGCGCAGGCCAGTGCAGCTCCGAAAACGTAGAGCGCTGCGATGGCCAGGGCGCGCAGACAGCGGATGGTCATATTTCTATTGTAAACGAAGCAACGGGCGCGTCTGGAGACCCGCCGCAGGCGTGGACGCCCGCCCCACATTTCATTGACAATGCGGTACACTAACTCGGATCGACACGCATGACTCACATTCGCAGCACCATACCCGATTTCCCGCTGACCATTCGCGGCATCTTCGAGCACGGCGAACGCATCCACGCGGCGAGCGAAGTGGCGACTTACGCCGGCGACCATATACGCCGCTCCAGTTACGCGCAGGTAGGCGAACGCGTGCGCCGCCTGGCCGCCGGGCTGGGAAAACTGGGCATCGGCACGGGAGACCGCGTGGGCACCTTCGCCTGGAACAACCAGGAGCACCTGGAGGCCTACTTTGCCGTGCCTTCAATGGGCGCGGTGCTGCATTGCATCAACATACGCCTGTTCGCCGAGCAACTGATCTACATCATCAACCACGCCGCGGACCGCATCGTGATTGTGGACGCCTCGCTGGCGCCGCTGCTGGCCAAGATCGCCGGGCAATTGACCACGGTGGAGCGGTACATCGTGGTCGGCGAGGGCGGCGGGCTGCCGCGCGAAACGCTGCGCTACGAAGATGTTCTGGCTTCCGCGGAGCCGGTGCGCGTCTGGCCGGAGGTGGCGGAAAGCGCGGCGGCGGCTATGTGTTACACCAGCGGCACGACGGGCAATCCGAAGGGCGTGGTTTACAGCCACCGCTCCACCTGGCTGCACGCGGCGGCTGCGTCGATGGCGAACTCCATCGGCCTGACGGAAGACGACAAGATTCTGCCCATCGTGCCGATGTTCCACGCCAACGCCTGGGGGCTGCCGTATTCCGGCTGGATGTGCGGCGCCGATTTTCTGATGCCGGACCGCTATATGCAAGCCGAGCGGATCGGCAGGATGATCGCGACCGAGCGGCCTACGGTATCGGCGGCGGTGCCGACCATCTGGAACGAAGTGCTGCGCTACGTGGACGCCAATGGGATCGACGTATCGTCGCTGCGGTGCGTGGTTTGCGGGGGCGCGGCGGTGCCCCGCAGCATGCAGGAAGGGTTCCTCAACCGGCACGGGGTGCGCGTGATTCAAGGCTGGGGCATGACGGAGACCAGCCCGCTGGCCGCCATGGCGCGTCCGCCGCGAGGCACGCCGAAGGACCAGGAGATCGACTGGCTGAACAAGAGCGGGCGGGTGGTAGTGGGCGTGGAGTTGCGGCTGATGAGCGGGGAGCAGGAGCTTCCATGGGATGGCGAGTCGGTGGGCGAGATCGAAGTGCGCGGTCCGTGGGTGACGGGTTCTTACTACCTCGATGACGCGCCCGAGAAGTTCCACGACGGGTGGCTGCGCACGGGCGATGTCGGGGCGGTGGACGCGAAGGGATTCATCCAGATCACGGATCGCGCCAAGGACGTGATCAAATCCGGCGGCGAGTGGATCTCATCGATGGAGCTGGAGAACCACCTGATCGCGCACCCGGATGTGTTGGAGGCGGTGGTGATCGGGGTGCCGGACGAGCGCTGGGACGAGCGTCCGCTGGCGTGCGTGGTGATGAAGCCGGGAGCGTCGGCGACGATCGAACAGCTTCGCGATTTTTTGGCGGCGCGAGTGGCTCGCTGGTGGCTGCCGGAACGCTGGGCATTTATCGCGGAGGTGCCCAAGACCAGCGTGGGGAAGCTGGATAAGAAGGTGCTGCGGGCGCGGTACGCCAAGGGGGAGATCGGCGAAGTGAAGGTGGAGAAGGCGGGGTAGTCGGGGCATTGGGAGGCGTGCGGCTACCAGTGAGGTATGCTTTTCTTCGGCGCGACTGGAAACCACTCGCTAGAAATGCGGGATATTATCGACCGGAACGTTTGCTATGGATGGACGGAGCCGGCGCGCACGAACGTAGAGTACCGCGGCCCCAATAAAGAGCAGCGCCGATAGTATTAAGACGTATGCGGAATGACGCTCCAGCCAGGAACCCGGCACGGGTTGGTCGGCCGTGACGCGCAGATTTGGAACATACGCCGAGATCAGACTTGGATTGCCGTCCTTGTCGATCGCGCGGACTCCCAACACGGTATCGTCGATGGAGAAGTTCGGCAGGGTATAAGTGGTCACGGCACCTACGTCGATCGCGCGCTCCCAATTCGTGTTGGACGCCGCACGGATCAATACCTGGTAACCGGCGGCTCGTCGGCTGGGTTCCCAGCGCAGTACCGCGTCATAGTGCGACCTGCCTCTGGAGATGAGTGGTCTGCTGTACCAGTCAACCTGCGGCGGCGCCGGCGCTAAAGCCAAACTGGCCGCTACCGCCGCGTTGACACGAGCCGCGCGCGTTGTAAATGGTACCGACGTGTTGGCGAATGTATCCGTAACGCTGTGCTGGTTGGCGAAGTTCTCGGCCGGCGTGGTAAAGCGAACCGCCGCAAACCCGGCGTTGGCGAAAGGCATATGATCGCCGCCGCGCCCGAAACGATCGGGACGGAAGACCAGCTCAACGTTAAAACCCGGAACATAGCGCGGCGCTGTGTCCGCAATGTAGCGGGCTAGCGCGCGCGAAGGCGAATCCTCCGGACTGGCCGAGAAAACGCGAATCGTATTGTTGGCTTTCTTCCCATCCCCGCCAATATCGCTTCCGACGATGTCGTTGTTGAGCACGGCCTCGATCTTCTTTTTCTGCCCGCGCGCCTTCTGCGCATAGCCCGTGCTGCCCTGAAGTCCGACTTCTTCGCCGGAGAATGCAATAAAGACAATGCTCTTCGCGAACGTATAGTTACTGAACACGCGAGCCAGTTCGAGCACCGTCGCGGTGCCGCTGCCGTCGTCGGTAACTCCCGGCGCGGGGGACGCGATTGTGGCTTTCCAATCGACGTCCGGGCCCCATTGTCTTTCTTCCGGAGGGAATCGCTTGAGGTATTCCTTGAGGTATTCTTCGGCCTGCGCCGCCGTCATCCCTCTCTTCACCAGGCCGGCGGGGAGGTTCACGCGCGCGTTCTTCTTCTCAATCAGGGCGATCGAGTCGTAATGGCCGCTCACGAGGATGTAGCGGTCTGTGTCCGTTGTCCCCGGAAGAATGGCCACCACATTGGCGATCTCAGTGTCGCCCTTGGTGCCGGCCACGTCCTTCGCCGTCTCTCGATCAAGGCTAACCTGCAGGCGCGGGCTATAGCTTTGAAGTTCGTTGAACAGCCAGCTCTGGGCCGCCCCGATGCCGCGGCCGGGCTCGTTGTTCGGGGATAATACCATGCGCGTTCCAAAGCTTTCGAGCTTACGCAGGGTTTGGGCGATACGATCTTCCGAAACCTCGGAGACCATCTTCTGGATTATCGGATTCGTGGCGGCAGAGCGCTCCCCGGCGTGTAGGATGCCGAGAAGCGCTCCTGCGATGACGAGCAGTTTCAGCATTCTTACCTCTTCCCGCAATCTGTCTTGGTTTCCGTGTAGGCCTCGATCTCACGGCCGACGAATTGGTTATTATCCGGATTTCGATCTTCAAGAATTCTACACCCACACCAGCCGCTCCGACAGTGTCATTAAAGGAGTTTAATATTACCCAATCCGCCAGCCGCGCAGTTCATCGAGGTTTGTCCCGTTGCGCTGTTGAAACGGCGCGTTGCCAAACCGGCGCGGATACGATACAAGAAGGTTTGCCGCCATGAACAAGCCATTGAGATCTCTTTTTGCAGCGGCCGCGTTGTCGGCCGGCGCCGCGTTTCCAGCGGCGGCGCAACACATGTCGCGCGTGCTGCGCACGGCCGAGTATCGTGCGCTGCAACAGAAGCTATGCCGCGGGTGGAACACGTGGAGCGCGAACAGCGTGCTGGCGCACGTGTATCTACCCGACGGTTTCGCGCTGACGCTGGGCCTGAAGAGCACCGGCATGGGCCACAGTTACCAGAACACGTTCTTCCAGGCCAATGCGACGGCCAGGCGCCTCGAGAAGATTCGCCTGGGCCCGCACGCCGACGATGGCTCGTACACCGAACTCATCCTGGAGTGGAATACCGGCGGTGCCGATTCCAAGAACGCGGCGCTGGTCCAGAGCGCCACGGAGAACGGCGAGGAATACATCCTGATTAACGTGGAGAAGCGCGCCTGGTTGCGGGCCGAGCACCTGATCGTGGAGACCGGCTACTATTGGAACCGGCCGGGGACCGTGCGGCGCGAGGGTGCGGCGCTGATCGCGCAGCCGGGGCGCCCAAGCGGCCGCATCTTCGAAGTGCGGACCACGGCGCCGGAGGTGAACGACCCGTTCATGACCGCCAACGCACCGTATTTTTCGGTTGCGATGGAGGGGCGCATCGCGGTGTACACCGGCCCGGAGAAGACGCTGGAACAGGTGGCCGCGATCGTGGAGACGCATCGCGCGGCACAGATGAAACGGCTGGCGGACTACGGCGAGGCGCGCGAGGTTTTCACTGCGATGCAAACGATTCTGGCATGGAATCTGACCTACGACCCGGAAAACGACCGCGCCATTTCACCGGTGAGCCGCGGGTGGAGCGCTTACTGGGGCGGCTACGTGCTGTTCGACTGGGACACGTACTTCGCGTCGTTCATGTACGGCCTTTACAACCGGGATCTGGCCTTCGCCAACGCGGTGGAAGTGACCAAAGGCATCACGCGGGGCGGCTTCATTCCGAATTCGTCGTCGGCCTACGGCATTCAGAGCGACGACCGCTCGCAGCCGCCGGTGGGCAGCCTGATGGTGCTGGAGATCTACAAGCGCCATAAGGAGACGTGGTTCCTGGCCGAAGTCTACGACGAACTGCTGCGCTGGAATCGCTGGTGGCCGGGAGCGCGCGACACCAAGGGGCTGCTGGCCTGGGGGTCCGACAACGTGCCGCAGTTGGTGGACGGTACGTTCCACAATTTCCAGGCGGCCTTGTTCGAGTCGGGGCTGGACAACTCGCCCATGTACGATGGCGTGCCGTTCAACTCGGCGACCAACCGGCTGGAGATGGCGGATGTTGGATTGAATGGGCTGTATGTGGCCGATTGCCGCGCACTGGCTGAAATCGCCGGCGTGTTGGGCAAGACGGCGGATCAAAGCGAATTGCTCGCGCGCGGGGAGAAGTATGCCGCGGCGCTGGGCACGCTGTGGGATGCGACGGCGGGCATCTACCTCAATAAGCGCACCGACACCGGCGAGAGTTCGCCGCGGCTTTCGCCGACCAATTTCTATCCGCTGATCGCGAAAGTGGCCACGGCGGAGCAGGCCGCGCGTATGATGCGGGAACATTACTTCAACCCGCTTGAGTTTCATGGCGAATGGGTGATGCCATCGATTGCGCGCAACGTGCAGGGCTACCAGGATCAGAACTACTGGCGCGGGCGCATCTGGGGGCCGATGAATTTTCTGGTGTACCTGGGTATGCGGAATTACGATTTGGGGGCGGCACGCGCGGATCTGGCGGAGCGCTCGCACAAGCTGCTGATGAAGTCGTGGCTGAGCGACCGCGCAATTTATGAGAACTATAACTCGATCACGGGCGCGGGCAACGATGTGACCAGCAGCGACGCTTATTATCATTGGGGTGCGCTGCTGGGAGTCATCGGGCTGATGGAGCGGGGCTATTAGTGAGATTCGCTTCGTACGGTGACAGTCTCGTGTCTCAAGTAAGTAATGTGACACGGGCGTGGGCGCCCGCCCCACCCGTGGTTGTCACGTGTTGTGCGAGCCTCCATTCAGATCTTTCTCATGCATTCAGCGCGCGTCCGGGAAGCCCGCGTGATTCCGGACCTGCCGAGCCTGCCACAAATGCCGCCGTTCATGGGCCGCGATCCAGGCAAGGGTGATGTGCAAGTTCAGCTTGACGGGTCCCAGTCCAGGCGCCGGCACCCTGACCCGCGCCAGGTCCAATCCGTTCGCTTGCTCAATCCGCAGCGCCAGTTGTCCCTGCAAGTGCAGGAAGGTTGGCAGCACCGCCGTAATGGGCTGGTCGTCCGGCGGCGTAAACGAGCGCGGCGCCTTGAACTTGCGCTTGGGCGGTGGCTCCGCGTTGGCGAGGATCCACCTTCCCAGCCAGCCGTAACCAAATGGGCCCTGCCCCACCAACCCCAGCGCGCGGGCCTCCGCCAGCGTGGTTTCGAGCACGTGCACATAGCGGTCGCCCACGATGTTCAAGTGCAGCAGGCACTCCGCGATCGACCAACTGCGCGGTCGCGGACGCCAGTTGAATTGCGCCCCTTTCAATCCGGCCACCAGCTCAGATGCTTCCGCTTTCAGCGCGGCGAATTGGCGGTCCAGTTCGCCAAGTTCGGGAGACAGCAGGGACATGGTCAACTTACTTTATACCGAACCGGGTGCGCGGTTGTCAGCGGCGCACGTAAATCCCCGCCGTCCGCGCCGGGAGTTGCGCGTGAACCTGGCCGCCGGCGACTTGCAACTCCGGCGCCTCTCCCAGGCGATCCGTCAGACCGGCGCCCTCCGGTAGCCCTAGCGGCGCGAGGTTGCAATTCACTTCGGCCGTGGCGGCGGCGTTATTCATCAGCACCACCACCGGCCCTGCCGGCCCCGTGCGCGCGTAGCCGTAGGTCTGATCGCTCACGCACAAATTGACCATCGGCCCGCGGCGCAGCGGCTCCAGTTCGCCGCGCAAGCGTGTCAGACGCCGCACACGATCCCAGATGGCCTGCTCCTCCGGCGTGCGGCCCGTCGCGGTGAAGGCGTTGCGCGCATCGTCCGGCCAGCCGCCCGGAAAATCGCGCCGGTTGTCCGGATCGCCGCCGCCCCGCATGCCGATCTCGTCGCCGTAATAGATCATGGGAATGCCGCGCGCGGTCATCAGGAAGGTGAATGCCAGATCCAGGCCCTGCGGCGTGGCTCCCGCATCGCTCATGAAGCGCCCCACGTCGTGCAGTCCCAGAAAGGTCACCAGCAGGCTGGCATTCGGGTAGAGGTAGTCGTGGCCGGTCATGACAGCCACGTCGCGCAGCGGCTTTCCCTCGGCGAAGGCATGCCGGATGGTGAAGTACGTGGGGAAATCGAAAACCGAGTCCACGCCCGAATCCACGCCGTCGAAGCGCGCCTGGCCGCCCTGGAAGAACGAGACCATGGCGGGATCGCCGTCGAACATCTCGCCCACCACGCGCAGATCGGGATACTCGCGCTTGATGGCCGCCATCCATTCGCGCCAGAAGCGCCGGGGCACGTAGGGCAGCGTGTCCTGCCGGATGCCATCCAGACCGGCGATACCCACCCACCACAGGGTGTTCTGAATGAGGTAGCGCGCCACCTCTTTCGTCGTCCTGGTTGAGATCCGGCAGGATGTCGATGAACCAGCCATCCAGCGTAGGCGCGCGCATTTCCGCGGTGGCATGCGGGTCGATCAGGGTCCAGGTCTGCCAGGTGTTGGCTAGGTGATGCGATTCGGTGCCGTGGAACCAGGTGGGCGTGGGCGGATCCTTAACCCACGGATGATACGGACCGGTGTGATTGGCCACCTGGTCCTGAATCACCTTGAGGCCCTGGCGGTGCGCGGCGTCCACCAATTCGCGGAACTGGGCGAGAGTGCCGAAGTGCTCTTCGACGCCGTAGAAATCCACCGCGCCGTAGCCGTGATAGTCGGTGATGCCCTCGTTGTGGTATCGCTCGCGCTGGTTCAAGCGGTTGACGTTGTCGTATACCGGGTTGATCCAGATGGCGGTGGCGCCGAGATCCTTGAGATACGGCAAGTGATCGACGATGCCCTGGAAGTCGCCGCCATGGTAGTAACGCGGCTTCTGCCGGTTGAATAAACCGCGCGACACGGCCGGGTCGTCATTGGACGGATCGCCGTTGGCGAAGCGGTCCGGCATGATCAGGTAGATGATGTCGTCGGGCGAGAAGCCCTGAAAGCGGCCGGCGCGCGGGAGCGGTTCGAGCACCTCGAAGGGCGCGGTTGCCTCGCCTCCGGCGGTGACGAGGCGTAACGGGTGCGGGCCGGGCGTGGTATTCCGCGCAATCGACACATCCACGAACGCGTAGGTTCCGGCTGCGTTCACGCGCGTCAGGCCAATTTGCAGGGCGGGGGAGTCGGCCACGGCGCGGGCGCCTTCCAGATTGCGTCCGCGAATCAGCAGGCGCACGGGATTGATCGAATGCCCGATCCACCAGGTGGGCGGCTCGACCTTGGACACTTCGGGCGGCGCGGCGATCAGCGCGGGCGCGACACAGAGCAACAGCAGCGCGAGTCTGGGCTTTGGCACAAGGCGATTGTAACCGAAGGCGGCGGGGGTTCACGCCTGGCGTGTTACGGCGTGGCGGAACGGATTCCGTACGGTCACTTGACCGTACTGCTGCCCGTCGTTCAAATCCTCTGTGTACAGGACTTGAGCTCCGGCCGCCTCGGCCGCCGACACGATGAGTGCGTCCCAGAATGAAATCCGGTAACGCTCTTCCATCGCCAAGGCCGCCAGGAGTAAATCCGCGTCGATGATAACCAGCGGAAGATTGAGCAGGGCACGAACGACACGTCCTGCCACATCCCGCGCCATTCCAAGCTTGCGGGTGGCCACTGCGTAAAACTCCTGGACGACCTGAGTGCTCACCACTGCCCTCCCAGATCGAGTCTGAGAGCTGAATAATTCTGCGGCCTTGGCCTGCTTCTCCGGATCGCCGCCACCGTAAAGGTAAATCAGAATGTTTGTATCGAAGAACGCCTTAACGACGCTCATAAATCTCGTCCCGGCGTACCGAACGCGGATCGCGATCAAAGTAGGGCCCGCGGGCGGCTATCGCAAGCAGTTCGTCAGCCGCGGCTCGCGTCCGACTTTCATCCGACAAGGCCTCTTCCAACAGTTTGCGCACAAGGGCATTCACGCTGCTGTTGCGCTGTGCCACATGCATTTTGGCCTTGCGAATCAGATCGTCGGGGAGACTCAAGGTAATATTGCGTGCCGCCACGATTTCAGCGTAACACACAAATGTGCGGTCGGGTAATTAGAGCCTACTTCTTGCGCGACGCGGGCGGCA
>Ga0187855_10003280_pt1 | contig 11941 bp, 9 predicted proteins | sample June2016WEW_8_10_2_FD_132969 | JGI IMG/M metagenome (GOLD analysis project Ga0187855, IMG submission 132969) | Peatland microbial communities from SPRUCE experiment site at the Marcell Experimental Forest, Minnesota, USA - June2016WEW_8_10 | ecosystem: Environmental > Terrestrial > Soil >...
AATCCCTCCCTCTCCGCCATATGATTCAAGCCCATTTTTCGGCACGAATGGTGGGAGACGCCGTCGCGCCGCGACGGCGGTCCCGAGCATCGGCGAGGGATGAGCGGCGTAGCCGCGAACAATCCCTCCCTCTCCGCCAATCCCGAAAAGACCCTCGTTCTAGGTGATTTAATTCCCTATTCAAGGGCTTATCTGCGCGATTGGGGAAGGATAGCGGGCGCTGCCCAGTGTGTTAATATTCGCGCCCCGTTGCGCCCGTAGCTCAGTTGGATAGAGCGCCTGGCTACGAACCAGGAGGCCGGGAGTTCGAATCTCTCCGGGCGCACCAATGCTTTTAAAGTCCGAGCAAAGCCTGCTGGGCCAGCAAGCTCATAGGCCGAAATTCGAACTCCCGACAGACAAACAAGACGAGTTCGACAAATCGCCGCACGCGATTTGGACGCCGGCGCACAGCGACGGCGGTCCCGAAGGGACGAGGGGCCGCAGGCCCCGAAGCACAACTCGGCCGAAGGCCGAGTTGATCGCCCGCAGGGCGACCCCGGAGGGGCGAGCGGCGCAGCCGCGAGTAATCTCTCCGGGCGCATCAATGCTTTCATGGTCCGAGCAAAGCCTACTGGGCCCCGGTGCTCATTGACCGCAGGGTGGCGCGCATGTTGCTGTGTGCGACGACGGTCGCCCCGAGTACCGAGCGAGGGGCCCCTACAAGGCTCCATCGTCATTGCTTACGGGTTTCCCGGATCTCCAGCAGCGCCTGTATGCGGTTCAAAGAAGCCATGTAGCGCTCGGCAAGCGCCGCCCCGTCGCTCTCTGTGGCCAGGCTGTCGGTCAGGACGTTCGCCAAAGTATCGATAGCCACGCGTACCGTCATCGATTCCGAATCCGTGAGCTTGACGCCGTTGATGGTAATCTCTGCTTCGTCTTTCATTGTGGGTTCTGTTTGCCTCGTTTCGCCGGCGGCCGCACGCGCGGGCCCATAGGGCGCATACTACGCAGTGTAATTTATCTCGGCCGTATACGAGCTGAGTTGATCGGTGAATCTTCGCCGCTCACACCTCGAGGCCTCATCCATGTCGACATCCAACAACGAACTCGCGTCCACTCCGGCGCATGCGGGCGTTCACCGCACGGCGCCGATGAAGAACATCGTGGACACGGCGATCGCCGACGGCGATTTCACGACGCTCGTCACCAGCATCAAGGCGGCCGGTCTGGCCGACACGCTGTCGCGCAATGGTCCTTTTACGGTGTTCGCGCCGACCGACGCCGCGTTCAGGAAGCTCGCCATCGGAGCATTGAATGCGTTGCTCAAGGATACCGCGAAGCTCAAGGCAATCCTGAGCTACCACATCGTTCAAGGATACATCGCTGCGAAATATTTGAAATCCGGCGAGGTGGCCACGCTGCAGGGCAGTCCTCTGACATCGGTGGTGTCCCCGGCCGGAGTGAAAGTCAATGATGCGAACGTCGAGAGATCGGATATTGCGGCCACCAACGGCGTGATTCACGTCATCGACGCGGTGATTCTGCCGAAGCACTGGCGGCTGCCGACAGCCGCGGCGTGACGCCGCGCGCGATTTCGCATACGAACATTAACCGGAAGGGCTCGCATGGCTCTGGGCGCGACGATCTACGTCTTCGAGATAGAGTTGGCGAATTCCGACCGCGAAGTTTATGAAAAGTTGGAATTGCGTGTGGCGCGGCATCCGTCGGAAGCCGCCGACTATTTATTGACGCGGGTGCTCGCGTATTGCCTCGAATACACCGAAGGCATCAGCTTTTCGAATGGCCTCTTCGACTCGGACGCGCCGGCGATTGCGGTCCGCGATCTGACCGGCAATCTGCGCACGTGGATCGACGTGGGTACGCCGGAAGCTGCGCGTCTACACCGCGCCGGCAAAGCCGCGTCGCGAGTGGTCGTCTACACGCACAAGGATTCGGCGCAATTCCTGGCGCGCCTCAGCGGTGAGCGCATTCACCGGATCGAGGAACTCGAGCTATATGCGATGGACCGCGCCTGGCTGGCCGAAGTGGAGCGCCTGCTCGAGCGCCGCATGAAATTCTCGCTGACGGTCGCGGCGCAGCACTTGTACCTCTCGATCGGAACGAAGACGCTTTCTTGCAGCATGGAGCGGATCGCGACATTACACGAGCGGTGACGCGACGATCCGGCGTATCCGCAGCAAACCGGGCTCGCGTTAAGGCTTTTGCCTAAGGCCTTGGTCAACAATTGCAAAGCTCCGCCGGCATTCGTCAAGCTATTGATCGACGTGCCGACAATAATTCCAGTGCCAGCCTGAATAGCCGGCGTATAGCTTGCAAGGAATGATCAATCGATGGAGTCTGGCGCAACAGTTGGGTACGGCGGATTGGATGTCCTGCGCGTACTACTGCTCGAGGACGATGCGGCCGCCGCAGCGCACATCGAGGCGCATCTGGGCGTGTCGGGGCTGCGCATCGACCTGCGCTGCATGCACTCGGAATTTGCTTTTCGCCGCTGCGTCGAGGAGTTTCATCCGCACCTGATTCTGTCCGAATTCACGTTAAGTGGTTTCGACGGCTGTGCCGCCCTGCGAATCGCCCGCCAACTGGCGCCCGCCGTGCCGTTCATTTTCGTCTCCGATGACGCACGGGCGGCGCAAATGCTGGGGTGCGGGGCGACGGATTTGGTGCGCAAAGCGAATATTGCGCATCTGATGCCTGCGCTCGAGCGCGCGCTGCGCGAAAAAACGGTTGCCGGGGGCAACCGTGCTGCCGAATCGCGATTGAACGAAAGCCGCCAACGGCTGCGCGACATCATGGATGCCACGCAAGAGTGGATTTGGGAACTCGACGCGCAGGGCGCATTCACATTCAGTAACCGTTGCGTGGAAGATTTGCTGGGGTACCCGCTGGATGCGATCCTCGGCCGCAAGCGCTTCGATTTCGTGCATCCGGACGACGAAGCCGCTGTCCGCGCACAATGGGCCCAAATCGACGCGCAAGGCGCGCCGACCACCGGATTGGTCGCGCGATGGGTGCACCGCGACGGCAGCTTTCGCTGGCTCGATTGCAATGTGGTGATGACTCGGGACGCCGCGGGCCAAGGGGTCTGTTACCGCGGTGCGGACCGCGATATTACGGTTCGCCGCCGGCAGGATGAGCAGATCGCGCGACTGACCCGCGTCAACGAACTCTTGAGCCGAATCAATTCGGTGATCTTGCGCGTCGATGATCGTCCCGGCGTACTGCACGAGGCTTGTCGCCTTGCGGTCGAGCAAGGCGGTTATCAATTCGCGGTCGTTTTCATGATCGAGCCCGGATCGGTGTCGGTGTCCCCGTCCGCCTGGTGGGGCGTCGACGATGATCAGATCGTCACCCGCCAAGTATCGTTCGGCAACGGAGAAGAAACGGGTGACGACGAATTCATCGCGAAGGCAATGCGCGCCGGCAAGCCCGTGGTCTGCAATAACCTCGGCGGCCCGGCGTCGATAACGGCACTGCCGCAGGAGTGGACACGTTACGGCATCCAGGCGGTCGCGGTCCTGCCGTTATTCATCGACGGTACGTCGGTCGGCGTGTTGACGTTTCATTCCCAGGATCCGGCCGCATTCAACGCGGAAGAAATCCGCAGCCTCGAGAGAGTCAGCGGCGAGGTCTCGTTCGCGTTGCAATACCTGCGCCACGAGGATTTGCTGCAGCATCTGTCGTACTTCGATGCGTTGACCGGACTCGCGAATCGCCAGTTATGGTGTGAACGCCTCGCGCGCAGAATGCGCTCCTATGAGCTCGCGCATCACGAAATCAACGTCGTCGTATTCGATATTGACGGCCTCAGCGCGATCAATGACGCTTGCGGGCGCCACACGGGCGATCAACTGCTGCAACGCATTGCCGAACGGCTGCGCGCGATCGAGGGAGGGCCGGAAAGCGTGACCTACCTCGGCGCGGCCGTGTTCGCGGCCTTTTTCGAGGGTCCCGCGCGAGGCGGCGGCGTGCCGGGATTTGCGCGCGCGCGCATCGAGTCGCTGCTCGATGAACCGCTGACGATCGGCGGACAGGATATCAAGGTCGCGGTGCGCCTCGGCGCATCGTGCTTCCCGGGTCACGGCGATGACGCGCATTCCTTGCTCGAAAATGCCGAGGTCGCGTTGCGTCGCGCCAAGCATCACGGCGAAGCCTACGTGCGGTATTCAACGCATATGACGACCGAAGCGGCCCAGCGTCTCGTCTTGGAGGGCCAGTTGCGTCAGAGCGTCAGAGACGAGGCATTTGAACTCTATTATCAGCCGATCTTCTCGGCACGCACGGGGCGCATCTCGGCGGTCGAAGCCTTGCTACGCTGGCGACACCCGCAGCAAGGCATCGTCTCGGCCGGGCAAATCGTACCAGTGCTCGAATCGCTGGGTCTGATCGAGGAGGTCGGCGCCTGGGCATTGCGCCGCGCCGCACGCGATCGGGCCGCCTGGATCGAACAAGGCTTGCCGAACATACGAGTGGCCGTCAACGTCTCGGCGGCGCAATTGCGCCGCTCGAATTTCGTCGAAATCGTCATGAGCGCCGTCGGCAAGCTCCGGCCTCAGCAAGTATGGCTCGATTTGGAGGTCACCGAAAGCATGCTGATGCACGATGTCGAAGCGAGCATGCAAAAGCTCAATCAGCTGCGCACTCACGGCGTGCAATTCGCGATCGACGATTTTGGCACCGGCTATTCCTCCTTGAGCCGCCTCGCGAGCCTGCCGATCAACACGCTCAAGATCGACCGCTCGTTCGTGCATGGCGTGTTGGACGAGCCGCGCTCCATAGCGATTGTCGAAACGATCTTGTCGTTGGCGCGGTCGCTCGACATGAATACCATCGCCGAAGGGATCGAGACCGAACAGCAGCGAGCGCTGCTCTCCACGATGGGCTGCGATGAATTGCAGGGGTTTTTGCTCTCACATCCGCTCAGCGCCGCCGACTGCGCCGCGCTCATGCTCTTGCGCCGGCGTCTGGAGGATGCCGACAGCCGGGCTGGTGACGGCATCGACGCTCAAATCCCCACGGCTCGCAATCGCGGCCGCGCGCGCTTGGTTCCTTAGCCGCCGGGCCCACAGAAAGCCCGACGCCGGCCGCGTTTTTTTACGAACCCGGGCATCAGGGCTTTGAGTGTCGGCGCGAAGGCGCTTAAGCTACGCGCCCTTATGCCCATCGTTCGCCTCGACAAAGTCTCCTTGAGCTATGGTCTCAAGCCCCTGCTCGACAACGTCGACTTGCAAGTCCGGCGCGGCGAGCGCGTCTGCGTGCTCGGACGCAACGGCGAAGGCAAATCCTCCCTGCTGCGGCTGGTCAACCGCGAGATCATGCCCGACAGCGGCGAGGTGTGGATACGCCCGGGTGCGCGGATCGCGAGTCTCGCGCAGGAGGTCGCCTTGGCGAGCGATGAGTCCGTCGTCGACGTCGTGCGCGGCGGCGCCGACCATGCGGAGGACTGGCAAGCCGCATTGGATGTCGACCAGGTCATCGCGCGTCTGGGCCTGGATCGCGATGCCGCGATGAGCGCGCTGTCCGGCGGGTGGCGCCGGCGCACGATGCTCGGCCGCGCCCTCGTCAGCGCACCGGATCTGCTGTTGCTCGACGAGCCCACGAATCATCTCGATATCGAGGCGATTACCTGGCTCGAGGAGATGATGCTCAATTTCGCCGGAGCGCTTCTGTTCATCAGCCACGACCGTGCGTTCGTGCGCCGACTCGCCACGCGTATCGTGGAACTCGACCGCGGCCAATTGCGCGTCTGGCCGGGAAATTATGACGATTACGTCGTTCAAAAGCAGGCCGCGCTCGAGACGGAAGCGAAACACGCCGCATTGTTCGACAAGAAGCTCGCCCAGGAGGAAGTCTGGATTCGCCGGGGCGTCGAGGCGCGCCGCACACGCAACGAGGGTCGCGTTCGCGCGTTGAAGCAATTGCGTATCGAGCGCAGCGAACGTCGCGAGCGAATCGGTCAGATGGAAGTTCGTCTGCAAGATGCCACGCCATCCGGCAAACTGGTCTTCGAAGCGCTGAAGGTCACCGAGCGTTTCGGCGAAAATACCGTGATTGCGGATTTCTCGGCTCGCATCATGCGCGGTGATCGGATTGGCATCGTCGGGCCGAACGGCTGCGGCAAATCGACGTTGATCAAATTGCTGGTCGGCGAATTGGAGCCCACCGAGGGCCTGATACGGCGCGGCACGAGCCTTGAAGTTGCCTACTTCGATCAACAGCGCGAGCAGCTCGATCCATCCGCCTCGATCATGGACAATGTGACCGGCGGCAGCGGCGACAGCATCATGATCGACGGGCGCGCACGCCACGTGTCGGGATATTTGCGCGATTTTTTGTTTCCGCCGGAGCGCCTGCTGGCGCCGGTGAGCATGCTGTCGGGCGGCGAGCGCAACCGCCTGTTGCTCGCGCGGCTGTTCGCGAAGCCCAGCAATCTGCTCGTCATGGATGAGCCCACCAACGATCTCGACGTCGAGACGCTGGAGTTGCTCGAGGAATTGGTGGCGAACTACGAAGGCACCTTGCTCCTGGTCAGCCACGATCGCGCATTTCTCGACAACGTCGTAACCAGCACGCTCGTTTTCGAGGGCGGCGGCCGCGTCAATGAGTATGTCGGCGGCTACACCGATTGGCTGCGTCAGCGCAAGGCGCCGGGCCGCATCGCGCCGGCTCGCTCGCCGGCGCCGAGCACCGAAAAGGGCACTTCGAGCACCGCGAAGCCGCGGCGGCTTTCGTACAAGGATCAGCGCGAACTCGAGACTTTGCCGAGCAAGATTCAGCTGCTCGAGGAAGAGCGGACCGTACTGCAACTCGCGATCGGTGATCCGGATCTATTTCGCCAGGCGCCCGCGCGCGCGGCCGCCACGGTGCAGCGCTTGGATGGCCTCGCGAAGGAACTCGAGGCGGCCTACGCGCGCTGGGAGGCGCTCGAGTCGGCGCGACAGGCCTAGCGCTGCGATTGGGCTCAGCCGCGCGACGGGCTCAGCGGCGCGTGCGGCCGCGCCCGAGCAAATCGCTCGGATTGGGCAGTGAGGCGCCTGCGGCGTCCGGGATCACCAGCGAGGAGGCCTGCTCTCGACGCAACTCCTGCAATTCGCGCATCGTATGCTGCACGGCCGACTCCGCCGCGTCGCCAAATTTGGATATCGCGAGATCCAGCGAATCGGCCTCCAGCTCGAAGCTGATGGGCAACGCGCCCATCGGCGTCATGACTTGTGCCTGCCCGACGAACAGCACGGGCCGTGCCGGGTCGTTTGCTCCATTGGCGGTGACCGGTGTCAGGCGCCGTATCGTGCCGACTTTGCGGTCCGTAAAAATCTCTTCGCGATAGATTTGGGTCGAATCCATGGTTGCCTGGCGGCCCTCGGTGGCGGAGCTCATTGCGTAGGTCTTCCTCTTGAGCGGTACATAGGTCGAACGACGCCAACCCTAGCAGTTTCCGGTGCTGTTACGATAGGCGCCCTGCATTTTAGTGGATTGACGTCGGTTTGCCCAAAGACCTCCCGAGACCCGCCGGCATCGCCCGCGTGATCCCTGCGTGGACCACGTTACTCGGGCTAGCCCTGTTTGGATTCGCGGTCTGGTGGCTGCACCACTCGCTCGCCCAATATCGCTGGCACGACATCGTGGCAAAGATGCATGCGATACCGCCGCCCGCGTTGCTGAGCGCCGGCCTGCTGACATTCGCCGGCTATTCGTGCCTGACGCTCTACGACTTGTTGGCCGTGCATTTCGTCGGCGGGAAGGTCCCCTATCGCAGGCTGGCGATGATTTCCTTCATGGCCTATGGCATCGGCCACAACGTCGGAATGAACACCTTGAGCGGCGGTGCGATTCGATTTCGCGCCTATTCGGCGCTCGGCTTGAACGCCAAGCAAATCGCCACGATCGTCGCATTCGGGAGCGGAACATTCTGTTTGGGCGCCGCCACGCTGCTCGGCGTGTCGCTGCTGAGCCAAGCCGGACTCTCGATATCGGTCCTGCACATTCCATCGGTCGTGGTCGTCGCGGCCGGCGTATCGCTGCTCGCGTCGGTCATTGGGTATCTGGTCTGGGCATGCACGCGGCGAACCCCGCTGTGTTTTCGGGGACACGCGCTGCCCGTCCCGGAGCCACGCATCGCCTTCGCGCAAGTCGCGCTGGCCTGCACGGATTTGACGCTGTCGGCGGGCATCGTCTTCGTGTTGCTGCCGGCGCATGCGGGCATCGGCTTCATTGGATTTGTCGGTCTCTACATCATCGCGATCGCGGCCGGCGTCATCAGTACGGTGCCGGGCGGCGTCGGCGTCTTCGAATCGGTGCTGCTACTCTTATTGGCGGCGGTGCCGCGAGACCGCTTGCTCGGCGCCTTGTTGGCCTATCGCGCCATTTATTACCTGGTCCCGTTCGCGTTGGCGCTCGCCCTGTTGGGCGCGCACGAATTGTGGGTACATCGCGCCAACATCGGCCGGATGCTCGGCCTCGGCAAGACCTGGCTGATCGCCGTGACGCCACAGGCGGTCGCGATCGCCGTATTCGCTGCGGGCGCGGTATTGCTTTTCTCGGGCGCTACGCCCGGGCTCGGAGCGCGGATGAGCCTATTGCGCGACTTCGTGCCGCTGCCCGTGCTCGAATTATCGCATCTCCTCGGCAGCGCCGTCGGTGTCGGTCTGCTGGTGCTCGCCAACGGATTGTATCGACGCCTGGACGCAGCCTGGTGGCTGACGATGTGGCTGCTGTGTGCCGGCGTAGTGGTGTCGCTGCTCAAGGGCTTCGATTACGAGGAGGCCATCGCCTTGAGTGTGGTCGCGACCATTCTCGCCGTGGCGCACGCGCGCTTTCCGCGCCGCGCTTCCTTGATCGAGCAGCGTTTTTCAGTGCCTTGGATCGCCGCGCTGGTGCTGGTGCTGGGCGCGTCGGCGTGGTTGGTGAGTTTTGCCTATCGACACGTGCCCTACGCCAACGAGCTCTGGTGGCAATTCGCATTCGAGGCGCCCGCGCCGCGCAGTTTGCGCGCCTTGTTGCTCGCGGTGGTCTTGTCGTCCGCCTACGGCTTGTGGCGTTTGCTGCGTCCCGCGCGGCCCGCTCTATTGGTTCCCAGTGATGCAGATCTGGCGCAGGCTGAAGCATTGATCCGCGAATCCGATGACACGACGGCGAATCTTGCGCTGCTCGGGGATAAAAATCTGCTGTTCGACGCGCAGCGCAGCGCGTTCATCATGTACCAAGTATCGGGCAACAGCTGGATCGCGATGGGGGATCCGGTCGGACCGGCAAGCGCGCGCGAACCGCTCGCTTGGGCTTTTCTCGAGAATTGCGACACCATGGCGGCGGCGCCGGTGTTTTACCAAGTGACTCCGGAAAATTTGCCGATTTACGTCGATCTTGGACTTAATCTCACGAAGCTCGGCGAGGAGGCGCGCGTCGCGCTCGAGACGTTCTCTCTGGAGGGGTCGGCGCGCGCCGATCTGCGTCAGGACCGTCGGCGAGCGATGCGCGAAGGCGCCGAGTTCGCGATCGTGCCGCGCGATGAGGTCGCCGGCTTGATCGGCGAGCTGCGGGTAGTCTCGGACGCTTGGCTCGCGTCGATGCGCGGCGGCGAAAAAGGATTCTCCATGGGTTGCTTCGATGCGCGCTATCTGGCGCGATTTGACTGCGCCATCGTGCGCAGCGGCACGCGTATCGTCGCATTTGCGAACATCTGGACCGCGCGAAGTACGGAACTGTCGGTCGATTTGATGCGCTACGCGGATGGCGCACCGAAGAATGTCATCGATTTCCTGCTGATCGAGTGCATGCTGTGGGGCAAGGCGCAGGGCTACCGCTGGTTCAACTTGGGCATGGCGCCATTGTCGGGATTGGAGGAGCACCCGCTCGCACCGGCGTGGCATAAGCTGGGGCGCCTGGTGTCACGTTACGGGGAGAATTTCTATCACTTCGAAGGCCTGCGAAAATACAAAGAGAAGTATCAGCCGGTGTGGCGCCCGCGCTACCTCGCGGCGCCCGGCGGCGTCGCGCTGGCCGGTGCGCTGCTCGATGTCACGAATCTGATTTCCCGCGGCGTCGGCAAAATGTTGACGAAATAGCGGATGCGACTCGGGATCTGGGCCGGAACCGGTCCACATTGGGAGCATGGCGTGAAACAGGCGATATCGGTGATGCTCGCGGCGATTCTGGTGGTGAGCGCGGCCCGCGCGGCGGCGCCCGCCGAGTCGTTCGACTACGGACGATTCGGACGAGTCAGCGTCTACCGCGGTAGCGGCGATGCCCGTGATGTCGTTCTGTTTCTCTCCGGCGACGGCGGCTGGAATCTCGGCGTCGTCTCGATGGCCGAGCGCCTGGCAGGCAAGGGCGCACTCGTCGCCGGCATCGACATTCGCGGCTATCTGGCGGCGCTGGAGAAGTCGCATGAAAAGTGCGTCTCGCCGGCCGTGGATTTTGAAAATTTGAGCCATTACCTGCAAGCGAAATTGGGCATCAAGAATTATTTGCAGCCGACCCTGGTCGGATATTCCTCCGGCGCCACGCTCGTCTACGCTGCGCTCGCCGAGTCGCCCGACGGCTTGTTCAAAGGTGCGCTCAGCATCGGTTTCTGTCCGGATCTCGACCTGAAGAAGCCCGTCTGCAAAGGATCGGGCATCGAAGCGACGCCGCGCCGCGATCCCAAGGGTGTTCTCAAGGGCGTTGATTTCCTGCCGGCCAAGAAATTGCCCGGACTTTGGATTTCACTGCAGGGTGAGACCGACCAGGTGTGCCCGGCGCCGCTGACGCAAAAATTCATTGCGTCCGTGCCGGGTGGCGAAATCGTCATGCTGCCGAAGGTCGGCCACGGCTACGCTGTCGAGAAGAATTGGCTGCCGCAATATGAGTCGGCCTACGAGCGCATCACCAAGGGCCGCGCGGCGCAAAAGCCCGTGGCCTTGCCGGCGCCGGTCGCCGATTTGCCTTTGACCGAGGTGCCCGCCATTACCGGCGCGAGCAGCCCATGGCTCGCGGTCTTTCTCTCCGGGGACGGCGGTTGGGCCGGTCTCGACCGCGGTGTCTCGGACGAACTCGCGGAGCACGGCATACCGGTCGTCGGCTGGGATTCCCTGAAGTATTTCTGGACGCCCCGCACGCCGTCGAGTGCGGCCGCCGATCTGGATCGCATATTGCGTCATTACACGGGCGCGTGGGGCAAGTCCCGCGTGCTCCTCATCGGCTATTCGCAAGGAGCCGACACCATGCCCTTCATGGTCAATCGCTTGCCGCGATCGACGCGCGCCATGGTCGATCTGACGGCATTGCTCGGTATCAGCGACAGCGCTCTGTTCGAATTTCACGTCGCCAATTGGCTCGGCGATCCGAGCGGCGGCCTACCAACCGCCCCGGAACTGGCGCACTGGACGGGCAGTCCCTACGTCTGCATTTATGGCGAGGAGGACGAGGATTCGGCGTGTCCGCATCTGACCGGCGAGGGCGGCGCGGCTGTCAAGATGGCCGGTGGCCACCACTTCGGCGGCAGTTACGCCGAGATCGCCGGCGAAATCCTGCGGCGCTTGCCGAAACCCTAAGGAATCTCGCGTTCGACCTTCGTCGCCACGTCGCGCATTTTCGGTAAAAACTGATCGAGGGCGGTCCGCAAAGGCACGGCCGACGCGGAGTATCGAACCGTCACGGACGCGAGAACTCGGTCCTTGGCACGTACCGGAATCGCGAGGCTCGTCTCCTCGGAGACGCGCCGCGCACGCTGTGAAATGCCGTAGCCTTGAGTCCGCGTTTCATTGAGCAGCCGCTCGACTTCTTGGCGGTTGCGCGCAAGCCGATCCTCCGGCAGCGAAGAACGCGACAGCATTTCGAGCAGCGCTTCGCGCTGTGGCGCCGCGCAGAACGCGAGGTAGGCGCGCCCTGCCGCCGACGCGAGCATCGGGACGCGCACGCCGGCGCCGTAATGCTCCAGCGCCAGGGGACTCTGGTGGTCGGT
>Ga0187855_10003285_pt1 | contig 11931 bp, 10 predicted proteins | sample June2016WEW_8_10_2_FD_132969 | JGI IMG/M metagenome (GOLD analysis project Ga0187855, IMG submission 132969) | Peatland microbial communities from SPRUCE experiment site at the Marcell Experimental Forest, Minnesota, USA - June2016WEW_8_10 | ecosystem: Environmental > Terrestrial > Soil >...
AAGCTCTTTGCTCACTGGCGAGTAGTACGCCCAAGCGACCGATTGGTGGGAGCCGTATGAGTGGAGACGCTCACGTACGGTTCTGTGAGAGCCTGGGGCTGCAATGCCCCGGGCCACTCGACTATGAGAAGAAGAGAAACAGGTGCGTAAAGAAGATAAGGAAGAGGGCTGGAAAGTCAAGCGACCGCAAGGGGAGCAAGTAAATCATGCATATACGAATAAAGCTCCCGCTCGTAGTCCTCGCGTCGCTGCTGGTCATGCTTACGGTTGCTGTTGCGCCTGCGATGGCTAAAATCGGTTTGCAGAGGTTTGCGTTCGCGGCCCAGAACCAGGATGGGACGCTGGATGTGCAGGCCGGGTCGCATCCGTACGCGCTGACTGCCACGTTCCTGTTGAAATCGCCGTTTCACGAACATAATCTGAAGGATGCGAGGCTTGAAATACCGCCGGGTTTCGTAGGTGATCCGGATGCCACACCGCGTTGCGGCTATCAAGACTTCATTACAGCAAAATGTCCGAACGAAACAGTGGTCGGAGTTTCCACGTCTTATCTTGCTAGTAGCGATGAAGAACTGGCTTTTGAGAGTGACCCTGTGTATAATCTGGCGCCTCCAAAAGGTGTCGCGGCGGAGTTTGCTTTCCTCGTCTCAGGCGTTGTGCCTGTGTTTTTGGATGTCGGGGTCCGTACGGGCACTGATTATGGTCTGAGTGTGACTGTGTCCAATATTGCTCAGTCCGCGGTGATAATCGGTAGCAAGGTCACGATCTGGGGTGTGCCGGCAAGTCCGGTCCACAACCTATACCGCGGAACGTGCCTAAAGCGCGGGCATCATGCTTTTGAAGAAATCGAAGAACCCGGTTTCGGGTTGCGTGAAGGTGAAGACGAACTGGAAGGACCGGACAGCGGCACGTCCAGTCGTAGCTTCGTCCAAGATATCATTGAACCGACCCTGGAAAGTGAAGAGGGGGGTGGGTGTGCGACGCAGGCTCCGTTGGTGCCGTTGCTCACGAACCCGACGTCGTGTGGGATTCCGCGTACGGCGTCAATTGGCGTGGATTCGTGGGAAGAACCGGGCGTCTTCGATACGAAGACGGCGTCGTTGCCCGAACTGTCGGGTTGCGAAAAACTTGATTTCAGCCCGTCGGTCAGTGTGACGCCGGATGGGGCGGGGGGTAGTACGCCGACGGGGCTGAACGTCGACGTGCACGTTCCGCAGGAATCCACGGAAAACCCCGTGGGATTGGCGGAGTCCGACGTGAAGAACACGATGGTGACGCTGCCCGAAGGGGTGCAGATCAGTCCGGCGGCGGCCGGTGGGCTCCTGGCGTGCTCGCCGGCGCAGATCGGGCTGCATACCGCGGAAGCGCCGACGTGTCCGGAAGCGTCGAAGATCGCCACGGTCGAAGCGAATACGCCGGTGCTGCCAGAACCGTTGACGGGGGCGGCGTATTTGGCGGCGCAGGATGAAAACCCATTTGGGTCGCTGATCGCGCTGTACATCTACTTGGAAGACCCGGTCGCGGGTGTGCGGATCAAGGTTGCGGGGCAGGTGTCGTTGAACCCGGTGACGGGGCAGATCGTGACGACGTTCGACGAAACGCCGCAGCTGCCGTACAGCGACTTCAAGCTCAACTTCTTCGGCACCGACCGGGCGCCGCTGAGCACCCCGGCGCTGTGTGGCACGTACACGACGGAAATGTCGATGGAACCGTGGTCGGGCACGCCGGCGGTGAAACCGACCTCGAGCTTCCAGATCACGAGCGGCCCGAATGGCGCGCCGTGCTCGAGCCTGCGGCCGTTCCAGCCCGGGTTCGAGGCGGGCACAACGAACATCCAGGCCGGGGCGTACACCCCGCTGACGATGACGATGACCCGTCCGGATGCCGACCAGACCCTCGGGAAACTGGACGTGGTGTTCCCACCCGGGATCTCCGCGGGGCTGCAGGGCGTAAAGCTCTGTCAGGAACCGCAGGCTGCGTCGGGGGAATGCCCCGCGGAAAGCCAGATCGGGCAGGTGATCGCCAGCGCCGGCCTCGGCAACGACCCCTACAGCGTGGAAGACGGCAAGGCGTACATCACCGGACCCTACGGGGGAGCCCCGTTCGGCGTGGACGTCGTCGTCCCGGCGGTCGCGGGCCCGTTCAACCTGGGGACCGAGGTGGTCCGCTCAAAGGTCGAGGTGGACCCGACGACCGCGCAGCTGACGGTCGTGAGCAACCCGTTCCCGACGATCCTCGACGGCATCCCGTTGCAGTTGCAGCACGTCAACGTGACGGTGAACCGTCCGGGGTTCGTGTTCAACCCGACCAGCTGCGAACCGATGAAGCTGACCGGGGAGCTCGAAAGCACCGAAGGCGCGACCGTGAACGTGGCCACGCCGTTCCAGGTGACGAACTGCGGGTCGCTGTCGTTCAAACCGGAATTCGCGGTCTCCACCGAAGCGAAGACCTCCAGGACCGAAGGCGCGACGCTGCACGTGCGGTTGACGTTGCCGGGCGGCGTTCAGGGCACGAAAGCGAACGTGCACGAGGTGAAGGTCTCGCTGCCCAAACAGCTCCCCTCGCCGTTGAAAACGCTGCAGAAGGCGTGCACGGAAAAGGTGTTCGCGGAAAACCCCAGCAACTGCCCCACGGCGTCAAGGGTCGGCGAAGCGCACGTCACGACGCCGGTGCTCGAAGGCGGCCTGAAGGGCCCGGCCTACTTCGTCAGCCACGGTGGCGCAAAGTACCCGGAACTGATCATGGTCCTGACCGGCGAGGACGGCGTCACCGTCCAGGTGCACGGCGAAACGTTCATCAGCAAAGCGGGCATCACGACCGCGACGTTCGCCACCGTCCCCGACGTCCCGTTCTCGACATTCGAACTGGAACTCCCGAAACGGGAATACCCGGCGCTCAGCGCGAACGGGAACCTCTGCCAGGCCCAGACCGCCGGCAAGCTGCTGATGCCAACCGAAATGGTCGGCCAGAACGGGCTCGTGATTAACCAGAGCACCAAGATTGCGGTTACGGGGTGCCCGAAGGGCAAGAAGGCCGCCAAGAAGAAGGCGCATCACCACAAGGCGGCCAAGGGCAAGGGGAGGCGCTGATCGACCACCCCGACATCGACATGATCGCGCTCAGGGCCGATCGACACCGGCAAGCTGATCCGGGGCGTCAGGCGGCCACGTCGTGCGGCTTGTCTGTCCTCGGCATCGCGTCGATCACCTCGGCGGGCAGTACTGTGGACGCTTTCCACAGCTCAAAGCCCAGCAGCCGGCCTGTGTCGGGATCGCGGTCGATGAGGCCCCACGGGTACTCCTCTGTCGTCGCTCGCCCCTTCTCGAGCGAGATCAGCGCGATGTCGACTTCGGGGTCGTAATGAAGCAGCATGGTTGCTCTCAGGATACACGGCGCCGAGCTGGGCTCGGAGCGTCGAGGACGTTGACGACCAGCACCGTCTTGTCGTCGGCACGGCAAGGGTGATCGTAGAGAGCGGCGAAGCGCCGACCGTCGATCGTAAGGCCATGGACACGCCAATCTGCCTCGCCGTGGTTGATCCTGCGATCTGCGTGGCCGGCGCGAATCGCGCGCTCAACGTCCGGGCGATCGAACAATCGCTCGGCGCGTCTTTCCTCGGCGTGGTTGGTCCAGATGAAGCATTCAACCGTCATGTCGCCCGAGGGTACGCGGCGCTTGGGACGTTTCGCTCGGCCGGAGACCGGGCGCAGGCCCCTTCCTACGAACTACAAAGGTCTTGTAGTACAAGGACTTTGTAGTGGAAAAAGGCGAAGCTATGACCGGAGCAAGAGCGTGAAACGGACCACTCGCGGAGGATCGCGGGGAAGTCGCGGATGTCTTGGGTCGCGAGGATACGCTCCTCCTGGGATGCGAGCGTGAGCACGTCCTCGTCTTCGAGGCCCTCGAGCGCCGGCTCCTGGGCGAGCGCGCGAATCGAGCGCCCCGACGTGGTTGCACCTGCCGTTGGAGGTCAAGGCAGCAGTTCGAAGGCCTCGCGATGTTTGGGACGGATGGCCGCGAAGTGCCGGCGGTCCAGCGTGACGATGGCGGGGGCATTGAGGCGCTCGGCGAGCGCCACCACGGAGGCGTCTGTTCCTCCGAGCGGGAAGTCCCGATACTGCTCGACGAGCTGGACATCCCACTCTCGCGCCAGCAGCTCCTCCATGTCGCGGCCGGTGCTGCGATGGCCACTGCGCCCCAGCGCCGCAAACGGCAGCGGGCGCGGCTCGTCGGGGACGAGGCGCAGGTGCCTGGCGATCGCCTCGCGGGCAATCGCCGACGCGGATGTGGAGCGACGTCGAGCCTCGCGCGTGAGCGCTTCTGCCAGATCGTCCGGCAGCGAGAGCGTTGTGCGTGTCATACGTGCATGCTACCCATCACTCCTCCAAGCCCGGGGCCTCCATCACCTCCCGCACCTCGATCGGCTGCTGGATCGGAACCCCGCCCCGAGCCGGCGCCGCGGAGATCCGGGCGGCGATCTCGAGCGCGCGCTCGGGAGACTCGACGTCGACGATGCGGTAGCCGGCGAGCAGCTCCTTGGTCTCGGGGAACGGGCCGTCGGTGACGGCGGGCGTGCCGATGCCGTTGTGGATCACGAATTTGGCGAGCGGAGGCGCGGTGAGCGCCTGCGCGTCGACGAGCTCCCCGCGCTCGGTGAGCTCGCGGTTGATGTCCCGCTGGTGGTCGATGTGCGCCGTGATCTCCTCCGGCGCCCACTCGCTCATCGGCACTGTGCAGCCGGCCCCGCCCGAATAGTTCTGCAGCAACATGAATCGCATCGTGTTCTCCTTGTTCGGTGCGCCCAGGATGGCGCGTTCACAGGTATGACGAAGCGGGGGCTCGAAACTCGACAACCTCCCCCTCCCCCTCCTCTCCTCCTCCTCTCTGCCCGCGCGGAGCGAGGCCCAGGTGGTTGCGGTTCCACCCCACGGTGGGTGTCGCGCAAACCCCACCACGAGGGCCGGGTGTGTGCTACTCCGCTGTGCGACCCGCCAACTGCCCCCGCGCGGCGAGCGCGTCGGCGAGGCGGTCGATCAGCTCCCCCGCACGCGCGATCGCGCGGTCGACCATCAGGAAGCCGTGCATCTGGTCGTCGACGTGCAGGTGCTCCACCGCAACCCCCGCGGCGGCGAGCCGCTCGGCGTAGGCGATGCCCTCGTCGCGCAGCGGGTCGAACTCGGCGGTGAACACCAGCGCCGGCGGCAGCCCCGCCAGGTTGGGTGCGCCGAGCGGGAAGAGGTAGGGATCGCGGTAGGGGTCGGCGGGATCGAAGTCGGCGGGAAGGTTGTGCTCGACGAACCAGCGCAGGAGCGGGCTGTCGAGGGTGTATCCGCTGCCGCGCTCCCGGTGGGAGGGCCAGCGATCGGGAACGTCCACTGGGGGGTAGGCGAGGATCTGAAGCGCCGGCGGGGGAGCGCCGCTGTCGCGCAGCAGCAGCGCCAGGGCGGCGGCGGTGTTGGCGCCTGAGCTCTCGCCGAGGAGCGCCACCAGCGCCGGGTCGGCCTCCAGGCGGGCGGCGTTCTCCAGCAGCCAGTCGTAGGCGAGGCGGGCGTCGTGCAGGGCGGCCGGGTGGCGGTGCTCGGGGGCGCGGCGATAGTCGAGCGAGGCGAGGAGCCATCCGGAGCGCTTGGCGATCCGGCGGCAGAGGCCGTCGTGGGTGTCGAGGTCGTTGAGCACCCATCCCCCGCCGTGGAGGAACAGCGCGATTCCCAGCACGCCGGGGCCCGGCCGGTAGAGGCGCAGCGGCAGTCCGCCGTGCGGGGAGGGCACGCGCACGTCCTCGACGTTGCGCAGCGCGAGCGGCTCACCGCGCGTGAGCAATGCCGAGCGCATCTGTGCCCTGGCCCGCTCCACGGGCAGCGTGTGGAGCGCGGGGGCGCCCACCGCCTGCATCACTTCCAGCAGTGCTCGAGCTTGGGGATCCAGTTGCTTGGTCACGCAGGCGCGTAGGCTAAAGCAACCACCTCGAGCTCCTGCTGCTCCTCATCGGCAACCGGCGGAGCCGGGGCCGCGGCGACACGGTTGCGTCCCGCGCGCTTGGCCTCGTAAAGGGCCTCGTCGGCGGCCTTGAAGAGGGTCTCGTAGACGACCGCCTCGCCGCTGGCGGCGGAGAGACCGAGCGAGATCGTCACGGGGATGCCGGTCGGCCGCGCCTGCTCGACCGCGGCGCGCAGCCGCTCGGCGACCTCGAGGCCTTCGGCGTGCGAGACGCCGGGCAGCAGGATCAGGAACTCCTCGCCGCCGAGGCGGTAGGCAAGCTCGAAGGAGCGCAGCCGCTTGCGCAGCTCGTAGGCGACGTCGCGCAGCACCGCGTCGCCGCAATCGTGGCCGTGGCGGTCGTTGACCTGCTTGAAGGCGTCGACGTCGCACAGCAGCATGCACACCGGCTGGTGGGTGAGCCGCGCTTGGTGGGAGATCTCGGTGAAGCGGGGGATCAGGGCGTGGCGGTTGAGCAGCCCGGTGAGCGGGTCGAGGATCGCTTCGTCGCGATGGTGGAGCTCGGCGGCCTGCAGCGCCCACACGACCGACACCACCCCGGCGAGCAGCGCGAGCGCGGCGATCGGCCGCACGGGGTTGTCGATCGTGGCGGTCGGATCGACCCCAAGCGTGGCGGCGAGGATCAGCACCACTGTAAGCACCAGCCCGACGACCACCACAGTGGGGCGGAAGCGGGCGGCGACCATCGCCGCGGGGAGCACCATCCAGGGCAGCGCGGGGCTGGAAGGGCCGCCGCTGACGGCGACGCCGCCGGCGAGCAGCAACAGCGTGACCACGATCGCCGTGGCGCTGACGCGCTCGGGGTGGGAGCTGGTGCGCATGCGCCGATCGACGGATGCGAAATTGAGCGCACACAGCAGGAACAGCACGAGCGTCCACCAGCCGATCCACGGCGCGGCGGCGAGCAGCGCGATGCCGACCGCGCCGGCACCGATCAGGCGGATCATGCGCACACGGTCGTTGGCGTCGACGACGCGCGTGCGGTCAAGCTCGGTGGGGCACAGCCAAGACGACGCTCCCTCGCTCATAAGTGCCCCTTTCGGCTGTGTGGGACGCGGGCTTGAGGCATGTGACAGGGCAGGCAACGCCTATCTTACGCGGACGCCTGTCTGCGGCATTTGGGCTCTTCGTGTTATAGCGAACAAGTCGCAAAATTAGGATCGACGAGGTTCTTTGGGAAGCGGCGGGTCGGCGCGAAAGGCGGGTGATTGGGAGGGGGAGGGGGGGTGCTGTGTCGGCGGCGACGGGGGCTCTGCGTGTTCGGAATGGGACCTTCAGCGTGGGGGGAGAGAGGGTTTGCTGGATCGGCATAAGCGGCGTTGGGCGCGCTAGAGCGGTCGACTTTGCCCGATGTCAATGAGACAAGACTTGCCGCCAGGGCGATGGGTATGCTGACGGTCGTCAACCCAACCAACTACGGACACAGTATGCGCTCCTCCTCACCCTCAGGCTCCGATCCCGACCCGGCGGCCGACTCCGACCATGACGCACAGGACATGGGCATCGAGCCGGGCTCGGAGTGGGTGCCAGAAACCGCCGCCGAACTCGACCTCGCGCTCGCCGGGGAGTCCGCTTTCTCGGTGGATCCGCTGGCGGAAGCGCGGCGGCTGGCGGCCTTCGACGTGCTGCGCATACGCGCCGAGAACCCCGGTCCGCTGACGCTGTCGGGGACCAACACGTGGGTGGTGGACCGCGACCCCGCGTATGTGATCGACCCTGGGCCGGCGCTGCGCCAGCACCTCGAGCGGGTGGTGGCGGCGGTGGATGCGCGCGGGGGGCTGGGGGGGATTGCGCTGACCCACGACCACACCGATCACATCGAGTCGGTCAACGCGCTGCGCGGCCTGCGCCCGGCGCCGCTGGCGGCGGCCCGCGGGAGCGGCATCGACGTGACGCTCGCCGACGACGTGCGCTTCGGACCGCTGACGGCGGTGCCGACGCCCGGCCACGCCCCTGACCACTACGCGCTGGTCGCAGACCGCGTGTGCTTCACCGGCGACACGGTGCTGGGCGAAGGCAGCGCCTTCATCGCTCCCTACCCGGGCGCGCTGAACGCCTACCTGAACGGGCTGGTGCACCTCTGCACGATCGACCTCGAGGTGCTGTGCCCTGGCCACGGCCCCGCGATCTGGGAGCCGGTGGCAAAGCTGCAGGAGTCGATCGGCCACCGCTACGACCGCGAGCATCGCCTGCTGGTGGCGCTCACCGAAGGGGCGCGCACCGTGCAGGAGCTGCTGGACAAGGCGTGGTGGGACGTGCCGGCGGAACTGCGCCCGGCGGCGGCGATCACGCTGGCGGCACATCTGGACAAGCTCGAGGAAGAGGGCTCGCTGCCGGCGGGGGTGGAACGTCCGCGCTGGGGGGAGGCGGTGTGGGAGGATGACTCCTGGGCAGAGCTCTCGCGCGAGAGCCCCGCCGAGTGAGGCGAGCCTGGATCCGCCGATCCCGGGGTCGCACCGGCACCGGATGGCGCATCGCCAGGGCCAATTGCCCTCGCCCCGAGGGGGTGACGAGCGTTGAGGGGCGATTCGCGGCGACGCGATAGCTTGCGCGGCAGATGACCCAGGAGGACTCCCCCTTCCCGCCGATCGCGGACTACGGCTTCCTGTCGGACTGCCACACCGGCGCGCTGCTGGCGTCGGACGGGTCGATCGAGTGGCTGTGCCTGCCCCACTTCGACTGCCCGAGCGTGTTCGCGGCGATGCTCGACCGCGGCGCGGGGCGCTTCAGAGTGGGGCCGTACGGGCTGTATGTGCCGGCGGGCAGGCGCTACCTGCCGGGGACCAACGTGATCGAGACGACCTGGATGACGCCACAGGGTTGGGTGCGAGTCCTGGACGCGCTGACGATCGGGGAGTGGCACGACAATGAGGAGGGCTCCAGCCACACCCGCCCGCCGACCGACTACGACGCCGATCACATCCTGGTGAGGGTGATCGAGTGCATGCAGGGGTGGGCGCAGATGGAGATGCTGTGCGAGCCGATGCTCGACTACGGGGCGACGGCGGCGAAGTGGAGCGTGGTCGAGGACCAGCGCGCCGCGGGCGGCGTACCCGCAGTCGAGGGCCGGCGCGCCGCGGGCGGCGTACCCGCGCTTGATGCCAGCGACGGCAGCGAGGGCGCAAAGCCGGCGTTCCGGCTGTTCTCCGACATGCGGATGGGCATCGAGGGCAACCGCGTGCACGCTCGCCACACGCTCGCCGAAGGGGAGAAGCGCTTCTGTGCGATGTCCTGGACGGAGGGCCTCGGCGGCCCGCGCACGGTCGAGCAGGCGGAGGCACATCTGAAGCGCACCACCCACTTCTGGCGCACGTGGCTGGCGGAAGGCACCTACCCCGACCACCCGTGGCGGATTCACCTGGAGCGCTCGGCGCTGGTGCTGAAGGGGCTGACGTTCATGCCCACCGGCGCACTGGTTGCGGCGGCGACCACTTCGCTGCCGGAGACTCCGCAGGGCTCGCGCAACTGGGACTACCGCTACTGCTGGATGCGCGACGCGACCTTCACCCTGTGGGGGCTGCACGCGCTGGGGCTGGACTGGGAGGCGGATGACTTCGTGCAGTACCTCGCCGACCTGGAGCGCAACGAGGACGGGTCGCTGCAGATCATGTACGGGATCAAGGGCGAGAAACAGCTGGAGGAGCGCACGCTCGATCACCTTAAGGGCTACGAGAACGCGCGCCCCGTGAGGGTCGGCAACGGCGCCTACAACCAGCGCCAGAACGACGTGTATGGGGCAGTGCTGGACTCGGTGTATTTGCACTCCAAGAAGCGCGACCACATCCCCGAGCGGCTGTGGCCGGTGTTGATCGACCAGGTGCGCTGCGCCGAGCGGGTGTGGCGGGAGCCCGACCAGGGCATCTGGGAGGCGCGGGGCGATCCGCGCCACTACGTCTCCTCGAAGCTGATGTGCTGGGTGGCGTTCGACCGCGGCGCGCGATTGGCGGAACGGCGCGGCGAGGACGAACACGCCAGCCACTTCCAGGAGCTGGCGAACGAGGTCAAAACGGAGATCCTCGACAAGGGCGTGGACAAGCGGGGGGTGTTCCGCCAGCACTACGACACCGACGCCCTGGACGCCTCGAACCTGCTGATCCCGCTGGTGCGCTTTTTGCCGCCCACAGACGAGCGCGTGTGCGCGACGGTGAAAGCGATCAAAGAGGAGCTGACCGAGAACGGGCTGGTGATGCGCTATCGCACCGACGAGACCGACGACGGGCAACATGGCGAGGAGGGGACGTTTTTGATCTGCTCCTTCTGGCTGGTGTCGGCGCTGGCGGAGGGCGGCGAGTGCCGCGAAGCGGTGCAGCTGTGCGAACGGCTGCTGACATACGCCTCACCGATGCAGCTGTACGCGGAGGAGCTGGAGGCCTCGTCGGGGCGGCTGCTGGGCAACTACCCGCAGGCGTTCACCCACCTCGCGCTGATCAATGCCGTCACGCACGTGATCGCAGCGCAGCAAGCGCAGGAATAGCGCGCGGGCCCCTACCACTTCACAAAATGAAGGGTTGGGGTCCAAAAACAAAGCATTCATTCGCGCCCCCACCACTTCATAAAATGAAGGATTGGAGCCCGAAAATACGAGTCAATCCTGCTCAGTACCCGGGCTCGCCAGGCAGCAGCACGCGCGCGACCTCGCCATCGAGGACGACGTGCGGCTGGACTGCCTCGACGGTGCGACCGCGCGCGTACGCAAGCAGCTCCGCCGCGGAGGCGAACGGGGAGAGCTGCTCGAGGTGCTTGATCGTCGGGAACACGAGCACGATCTCACCGACGCGGTGCGCCTCAAGCGCGCCGGCGGGCGTGTACCAGCCGAGCTCAACGCACTCCTCGCCGTCCACATGAGGCTCCTGACCGGGGGGAAGCGAGGCGAGAAAGAAGTGCGTGTCGAAGCGAGTGCGAACCACAGCCGGGGTGATCCAACGCGAGAACTTGACGAGCGCGGCGGGGTCGGGCAGCTCGACGCCGGCCTCCTCGCGCAGCTCGCGCACCGCGGCCGCGCGATGGGCGCGGTCGTCGTCGCCCTCGGCCTGCTCGACGGCGCCGCCGGGAAACACCCACACCCCACCCATGAAGCGCGCGGCGGGGTTGCGCTTGACCAGCAGCAGCTCCAGCCCGTCGGCGTCACCACGCAGCAGGATCACCGTGGCGGCCTGCCGCGGGAGCGTGGGGGTTTGGGGGCCCGCCCCCCCGTGGTACTCCTGTCCGGGACCGGAGCGCTCGTCGATCGGTGGGGTGTCCATCCGATGACCCTACCGGGAGATGGGCCGATCGGTAGTCTTTGAGGCGATGACCACTCAGACACTTCAGCGCTGGATCTGCGAGTCGTGCGGCTACATCTACGACCCCGAGGAAGGCGACCCGGACGGCGGGATCCCCGCGGGGACGGCGTTCGAGGACATCCCGGACACGTGGTTTTGCCCGGTGTGCGGCGCCCGCAAGCGAGACTTCACGCTGTACGAGGATTAGCCGGACGTCGCTGAGCTGTGCTGGCTGGTAGGAGATCCCGCCGGTCTGCAATCGGTCTGCGTCCCAGCAGGTGCAGTTGGGGGCCTGGCACGAGGTGACCGACTGGGATGCACTGCTCGAACAGGACCGCGAGCACGTGTGGCACCCCTACGGCGGCCTGCCGGCGGCAACCGCCGCGCTGCCGGTTGTCTCAGCACAAGGGGTGCGGCTGCGCCTCGCCGACGGGCGCGAGCTGATCGACGGGATGTCGTCGTGGTGGTGCGCGGTGCACGGCTACCGCCACCCCGCGCTCGACCAGGCAATCACCGACCAGCTGGGAAAGATGGCGCACGTGATGTTCGGCGGACTCACGCACGAGCCCGCGGTGCGCCTGGCGGAGCGCCTCGTGCAGCTCACCCCGGCGGGCCTCGAGCGGGTGTTCTTCGCCGACTCCGGCTCGGTCGCGGTGGAGGTCGCAATCAAGAT
>Ga0187855_10003287_pt1 | contig 11930 bp, 11 predicted proteins | sample June2016WEW_8_10_2_FD_132969 | JGI IMG/M metagenome (GOLD analysis project Ga0187855, IMG submission 132969) | Peatland microbial communities from SPRUCE experiment site at the Marcell Experimental Forest, Minnesota, USA - June2016WEW_8_10 | ecosystem: Environmental > Terrestrial > Soil >...
CTACGGGGCGGGGCATTGGGTACAGCAGGAACAACCTGAAGAGGTCAGTTCACTGCTGATCGACTTTCTTCGTGGACCGGCTGCTGGTTAGGTCCGCCTAGGAATAATCCACCCCGACGTCGACGCGATCTGGGCCTAATGGATCAGCACGCGAATCATTTCGTTCCCCGTCGCCGGACATCCACCGCAATCCGTTTCTAGGTTAGACACTCGGGTTAGAACGCCAAAGAAATCAATGGAGTGATCCTGGAGGGTTAGACACCGTATCCGTTTGATTTCAAAGAAATTCTTGGTAATGAGCGGTTAACGCGGCAACCGGGAACCTCTAGGGGGACGATGGCGGCGGCGTGGCGCGGCTAGGCCGGCACCTTGCTCGCCAGCGGGCGCGTCTCCCCGACATAGCTCGACGTATCGCCTTTGGGCCGCTCGCCGGCGATGGGATGGCCCTCGACCATGTAATGCACGGCCTCGGCGATGTTGGTGGCGTGATCGCCGATTCGCTCGATGTTCTTGGCGCAAAACAGATGGTGGATGCACATCGATACCGCGCCGGGATCCTCCATCGTGTAGGTGAGCAATTCCCGGAACAGCGAGACGTAGAGCGCGTCGACCTCCTTGTCGCCCTGCCAGACTTGCAGCGCCTTGCCCGGATTGCGGTCGACGAAGCTGTCGAGCACGGCCGCCAGTTGCGAGACCACCAGCGCCGCCATGTGCTTGAGCCCGCGCATCAGCGTGCGCTGCGAATTATCGCCGCTGACGGCGATGACCCGCTTGCCGATGTTCTTCGCCAGGTCGCCGATCCGCTCGAGGTCGTTGGCGATGCGCAACATCGCCACCAGCGCGCGCAGATCGATCGCCATCGGCTGTCGCAGCGCGATCGTCGCAATGGCCTTGTCCTCGATCTGTCGCTGCAGATCGTCGACCGTCGCGTCGGCAGAAATGATCCGTCGCGCCAGACCGACGTCGCGCCGAGTCAGAGCGTCGATCGCGTCGGTAATGTGCTTCTGGGCGAAGCCGCCCATCTGCGCGACCATTTGCGTGAGCTGGATAAGGTCGGTGTCGAAGACGCGCGTGGTATGGTCGGAAACGTTCATGGTATTTCCGTAGACGTTGGTGACTCTCATCGGATGCGCGCCACTGCCGTTACGCGACACCCGGAACAAAACCTAACCCAACGTCTTGATGATTCTACGATTCGTGCGTGACGATCCGATGACACGGCATTTGATCTCACCCGATAAGCGACCTGTCTTTGTCATCACAGTCTCACCGGTGCGCGAATAACATTCGTGCCGATTCGCTGCGCCGCGATTGGCAACCGCGCGGCGCGTTGACCGGGTTCCGGCACGAGGATCGATGATGGCTTCAGCGGTCGTCGACGCGATCGGCGCCACCGGTGCCGTTCTGACCACGCTGTGCTGGGTGCCGCAAGCGGTCAAGATCGTCCGCGAGCGGGAGACGCGCGCGATTTCTCTGCCGGGCACGACGCTGTCGGCGCTCGGGGTTCTGCTGTGGCTCGTCTATGGGCTCGCCATCGTCGACGGGCCGCTGATCGGCTCGAGCATCGTCACCCTGGCAATGATGGCGATCATTCTGGTGCTCAAGATCCGCCACGGCTGAGGCGCCGATCATCCTCCGATGCGCCGGCGAGCAGCGCCAGCAGCCCCTGCAGCAATTGCAGCGGCGTGGGCGGGCACCCGGCGATGTGCAGATCGACCGGAACAACGGCGCCGACGCCGCCGGCGACGGCGTAGCTGCCGGCGAAGATACCGCCGTCGGCCGCGCAATGACCGACCGCGACCACCCATTTGGGATCCGGCGTCGCGTTGTAGGTGCGTTCGAGCGCTTGCCTCATGTTGCGCGTGACCGGCCCGGTGACGAGCAGCACGTCGGCATGGCGAGGCGACGCGACGAAGCGCAAGCCGAAGCGTTCGAGATCGTAGAAGGCGTTGTTCAGCGCGTGGATTTCAAGCTCGCAGCCGTTGCAGGAGCCGGCATCCACCTGGCGGATTGCCAGGCTGCGGCCGAGCCGGCGCCGCGCCGCGCGCTCGACGCTCGCCGCCAATTCGGCAAGCGCGGCGTCATCCGTTGCCGGCGGCGGTTCGGTCAACGGCCGGCTGGTGAGGCTTTCCAGCAATGTTCTGCGCATAAATCGCCTTTTTAGTTGCGCATGTTCTATACGAAAAACCGGTTCCCACTTTTCCTGAACATGCGCTAGAGGTCGTGTCCCGAATACGAGCAATTGAACGACTTATTACAGAGCGGGAAGTCGGCGACGATGTTGCCCTCGACCGCGATTTCGAGGAGCGGCCATTGAGACCACGAAGGATCGCGCAGATGACAGCGCGCGACGTGAAGGTCCTTCAGCCGAACCCACGCCAGCACATCGCCGCGAAAACCCTCGGCCAGGCCCAGTCCTTCGCCATTGCCGCCGTTGCCGCCGTCGAGCGCACTCGCGATCGGTCCGTCCGGAAGATGCGCGAGAATGCGATCGATCATTTTCAGGCTCTGTTCCACCTCGCGAATGCGGATCCAGACGCGGGCATTGACGTCGCCCGCCGTCAGCACCGGGACGGCGAAGTCGAGTTGATCGTAGGGTGCGTAGCCAGGCGTTCGCCGCGTGTCGAAATCGCGCCCGCTGGCGCGGCCGACGTAGCCCGCCGCGCCGAACTGCCGCGCCAGCTCGGCGGTAACGACACCGGTCGCCACGGTGCGGTCCTGCAGCGAGGCGGTGTTGTCGTAAAGCTCGACCAGCCGCGGGAATCGCGCGCGGATGTGCTGCAAGGTATTGCGAAGAAGGGTGAGGCCGCCCGGGCGAAGATCGTCGGCGACGCCGCCCGGCACGACCCGATCCATCATCAGCCGGTGGCCGAAGCAAGCATCGGCGGCGCGCAACACCTGCTCGCGCAGGATGCTGCAATGCGCGTGCATCAGCGCGAAGGAGGCATCGTTGCAGATGGCGCCGATGTCGCCGAAATGGTTGGCCAGCCGTTCCAGCTCCGCCATCAGCGCGCGCAGATATTTTGCGCGCGGCGGTGCCTCAATGGCGAGCGCCGCCTCGACCGCCTGCGCGAAGGCGATCCCATAGGCGACGGTGCTGTCGCCCGAGGTGCGCGCGGCGAGCCGCGCTGCTTGTTCGATGGTCGCGCCGGTCATCAGCGACTCGATGCCCTTGTGCACGTAGCCGAGCCGCTGTTCGAGCCGCGCCACCGTTTCGCCGCCGGCGGTGAAGCGAAAATGCCCCGGCTCGATGATGCCGGCGTGCACCGGGCCCACGGGAATCTGATGCAGGCTCTCGCCTTCCACCGGCAGGAACGCGTAGGCCGGAGGTTCGGCCGGCGCCGGCTGGCGGACGCCGAGCGGATGCTGCACGTCCCAGAACCCGAGATCGAGCCAGGGCCGCACATCCGGTGCGCCGACCGGCGTTAGCCCATAGAGGCTGTGAATGGCACGCTCGAGCCGGATGGCGGGCGGATGCAGCGCGCCGACCGAGGGAAATTTTCTCGCCGGGCAGGCGAGGCTGATCACCACGATCTCGCCGGTTGTGTCCGCGATGATGGCCATGTGCACCGTGGGCACGGCGCCGCTGTCGCCCCACAGGCCGAACAGCGTCGCGCGGCCGGCGGCGATTTCGCGCGCGACATGGCGCCATTCGTCGGCCGTGACGATGAGGCGCGGCCAGGGCCGGTGGCCCTCGACGCGCTCGCCGTGCGGGATGATGTCGATGAGCGGCGGCATCGGCCTAACCCAACAGCCCGGCGACGTTCTGGAACCAGGCGACCAGCGCCGGCGGCATGTAGATGGCGGCGGCGAGCACCAGCGCCAGATGCGCGAACATCGGCGCGTAGGACGCCTGCGCGTTGGCGCTGGAGCCGCGCGGCTCGCCGAAGGCGATGCTGTTGAGCCGCAGGAACAGCGCGGCGACGCCGACCAGAATGCCGAAAACAAGAACCAGCGCCAGCAGCGGCGCGCGGGCGAAGGTCGAGGTCACCATCAGGAATTCGCTCATGAAAATGCCGAGCGGCGGCAGTCCGGCGATCGCCACGACGCCGAGAATGAGCGCCCAGCCGAGCGCCGGATGCGTCTCAGTCAGCCCGCCCATGTCGGCGATGCGCTGGGTGCCCTTGACCTGCGCGATATGGCCGACGGCGAAGAAGATTGCCGATTTGGTCAGCGAATGCATGGTCATGTGCAACAGACCGGCGAAATTGGCGATCGGGCCGCCCATGCCGAAAGCAAACGCGATAATGCCCATGTGCTCGATCGACGAATAGGCGAACAGGCGTTTGATGTCGCGCCGGCGGTAGAGCATGAAGGCCGCGAACACCAGCGACAGCAAGCCGAGCGTCACCATCAGCGGGCCGGGTGCCAGCGCCGCCGCGTTCACCGCCAGCAGCATCTTGAAGCGCAACAGCGCGTAGAGCGCGACGTTGAGCAGCAAGCCCGACAGCACCGCCGAGATCGGAGTGGGGCCCTCGGCGTGGGCATCGGGCAGCCAGGCGTGCAACGGCGCCAGCCCCACCTTGGTGCCGTAACCGAGCAGCAGAAACACGAACGCGACATCGAGCAGCGCCGGGTCGAAGGCGCCGGCGTGAGTGACCAGCACGGTCCACTCCATGGCGGCGAGGCCTTCGCCGATGACCGGCCGCGCGGCCATGTAGATGAGGATGGTGCCGAACAGCGCCAGCGCGATGCCGACGCTGCCGAGTATGAAATATTTCCACGCCGCCTCGAGCGCCTCATGGGTGCGGTAGATGCCGACCATGAGCACCGTGGTCAGCGTCGCCAGCTCGATCGCCACCCACATCAGCCCGATATTGTTGGCGATCAGCGCCAGGTTCATCGCGAACATCAGCACCTGATACATGGCGTGGTAGAAGCGCACGAACGGCGGCGTCAAACGGCCGGTCTCGAGCTCGTGGCCGATGTAGCTCAGGCTGAACACGCTGGTGGTGAAGCCGACGAAGGTGGTGAGCACGATGAACGTGCCGTTGAGGTCGTCGACCAGGAGATAAACGCCTGGTTCCGGCCGGCTGAAGAACAGCGACAGCGCACAGATCAGCGTCAGCGTCGTCGCCGCGACGTTGAGCCGCGCGGTGACGCGATAACCGGGCAGCGCCGCCAGCAGCGCGGCGGCGACGGCGGGAATCAGAAGCACGCCGGTCAGGGCATCGAACGTCATCGGCGCTCTCCGCGAAAGCGGTCGATCACCTGCACGTCGACCGTGTCGAAGCGCTCGCGGATGCGGAACAGGAAAATTCCGATCACGATGAAGGCGATGAGGATGGAGAAGGCGACGCTGATCTCGACCACCAGCGGCATGCCCTTGGCGCCGGTCGCCGCCAGCACCAGGCCGTTCTCCAGCGACATGAAGCCGATCACCTGGCTGACGGCGTTCCTGCGCGTCACCATCATCAAGAGGCCGAGCAGCACCACCGAGAGCGCGAACGCGAGATCCTCGCGCGCCAGCGGATCGGCGCCGTGGGTGACGCGCAGCATCACCACCATGGAAAGCGCGACCAGGCCCATGCCGGCGAGCATCGCGGCGCCGACGCCCACCACTTTCTCGATCTCGCGATGAATGCCGAGCCGCACGATGATGCGGTGCAGCGCCACCGGAATGACGATGGCCTTGAAGGTGAGCGTGATCGCCGCGGTGACGTACAGATGCGGTGCGTCCTGGATGAACGCCTGCCAGGCGACCGAGGCCGCCAGCACCAGCGCATGTGCGGCAAAGACGTTGAGCAGGGCGTAGAGCCGGTCCTGATAAAGCTCCAGAAAGCTGATCAGCACCAGCGAGCCGGCCAGCAGGTGGGCGATGTCGAAATCGATCCTGCTCATCAGAAGCTCCCCGACATGAACCGCAGCAGCGTCGCCAACAGGCCGAGCATCAAGGCGACGCCAAGGAATTCCGGCACGCGGAACACGCGCATCTTGGCGATCGAGGTCTCGAACAGCGCCAGCAGGAAGCCGCCGACCGTGAGTTTTCCCACATAGGCGGCGGCGCCAAGCGCCAGCGTCGGCACGGAGGCGCCGGCCGCCTCAATGCCCCAGGGCGCGAACAGGCAGGCGAGCAGCGAGACGTAAAGCAGGAGCTTGAGCGAGCTGGAAAGCTCGATCAGCGCCAGATGCCGGCCGGAATATTCGAGCACCATGGCCTCATGCACCATGGTCAGTTCGAGGTGCGTCGCCGGGTTGTCGACGGGAACGCGGCCGTTCTCGGCGATCGCGACCATCACCAGACCGATCAGCGCCAGCCCGAGCGAGACGCGCAGCCCGACCTGCGGCGACGCCATGAATTCCGCCACGTTCGATAGCTGCGTCGAGCCGGCGATCAAGGCGAGCGTGAACACGATCATGATCATCGCCGGCTCGGCGAGCGAGGCGATCATCACTTCGCGGCTCGAGCCGATGCCGCCGAAGCTGGTGCCGACGTCGAGCCCCGCGAGGGCGAGGAAGAAGCGCGCGCTGCCGAGCAGCGCGATGATGGCGATGAGATCGGCCGACCAGGAGAACAACAGCCCGGTGCGGAAGGTCGGCACCAGCGCGACGGCGACCCAGGTGGCGGCAAAGACGAGATAGGGAATGACGCGAAACAGCCAGGAGGCCGACTCCGCCAGCACCACGTCCTTGCGGGTGAGGCGAATGAGATCGAGGTAGGGCTGAATGAGCGGCGGGCCTTGCCGCCGTAAGAGCCGCGCCTTCACCTTGCGCACGAAGCCGGTGAACAGCGGCGCCAGCAACAGCACCAGCATCATCTGCACGCCCTGGATGATCAGATCGCGGATCAGGACCATATGGCGAGCACCAGAAGCAAAATGACCAGCGCGCAGAACACCAGGCTGAGGAACTGCCGGATGGTCAGGAACTGCAGACGATTGAGCCGATCGGCGACAGCGCCGATACCGACGACGAGCGGCGCGTAGAGGAGGTCCCAAATCGGATCGGTGATTCGGACGGTCAACCGCGCCGGACGCATGTCGCCGGGCGGCGGCATGTCGACCTGCTCGCGGGCGCGGAACACAAAAGTGCCGAACACGCGGCGGATCGGCTGCGCGAAGCTCATGGCGGTGTATTGCGTCGCCGGGCTCAAGTCGGGATAGCCGCAGTCCCAGGCCGGCGCGCGGCGCAAGCGGTCGGAGGCGAGGCGGTGGATGGCAAACGCCGCGAGCGTGCCGGTCAGCAGCATGAACAAAAAGACCAGCAGGCCGTCATAGGAGCTGCGGCTCGCGGCGATCGGCACGATCGAGAGCCATTGCGCGCCGATCTGCGGCGGCATGCGCGCGCCGATCAGCGCCGTGCTGACCGGAGCGAGCGCATCGATAAACACGCCGGGCAGGATGCCGACGACGAGACAGAGCGCCGCGAGAAAGAACATCGCGGCGAGCGAGAAGCGGTCGGTTTCGCTCGCGCGCTCTGCGGCGGGGGTGCGCGGGCGGCCGAGAAACGTCACCCCGTAGGCTTTGACGAAGCAGGCGGCGGCGAGCGCGGCGGAAAGCGCGAGCAAGGCGCCGACGCCCGGCACCAACAGCTTCAGCCCCCACGACGGCAGCTGCGGGCTCAACAGGATCGCCTGGAACGTCAGCCATTCGGAGACGAAACCGTTGAGCGGCGGCAGCGCCGAGATCGCCGCGCAGCCGACAAGGACGACAAACGCGGTCTGCGGCATGCGGTGGATGAGGCCGCCGAGATGCTCCATGTCGCGCTCGCCGGTGGCGGTGAGTACCGCGCCGGAGCCGAAGAACAGAAGGCTCTTGAATAGCGAGTGATTGAAGACGTGCAGCAGCGCGGCGGTCAGTGCCAGCGCCGCGGCGAACGGCAGGCCGTTGGCGTTGAAGGCGAGCGAAAGGCCGAGCCCGATGAAGATGATGCCGATATTCTCCACCGTGTGATAGGCGAGAAGCCGCTTCAGATCGTGCTGCATTAGCGCGTAGAGCACGCCCATCACCGTCGTCGCGCCGGCAACCGCGAGCACGACGATGCTCCACCACCAGGCCGGTGGGCCGGCGAGCTCGAAGGCGACGCGAACGAAGCCGTAGACGGCGACCTTGGTCATCACGCCGCTCATCAGCGCGGAGACGTGGCTCGGCGCCGCCGGGTGCGCGAGCGGCAGCCACACATGCAGCGGCACGATGCCGGCCTTGGAGCCGGCTCCGATCAGCGCCAGGATGAGCGCCAGCGCGCCGAGCGCCGCCGACGGATGCGCGGCGCGCATCTGCGCGAAAGTGTAGAGGCCGTCCGGGCCGGCCAGGAGGCCGAAGGCGAACAGCAGCGTGAGCGTGCCGAAGCTCGCCATCACCAGATAGACGTAGCCGGCGCGCACGTTTTCCGCGATGCGAGGGTGCGACACGACCAGCGCCCAGGAGGTGAGCGACATGAACTCCCAGGAGAACAGGAACGTGTAAGCATCGTCGGCGAGTACGACCAGCGTCATGCCGGCGAGGAAGGCGGCGTAGAACGGCAGCACGCGCTGCGGCGCGGTTTCGTGCTCGCCATAGCCGAGCGCGAACAGGCTGGCGCTCATGGCTCCGAGATCGACCACGATGAGGAAGAAGGCGGACAACGCGTCGAGCCGGAAATGCGCGCCGAGCCACGGCACGCCGAGCGGCAGCGTGAGACTGACAGGCGCCGTCGCGCCGAGGAGATGCGCCAGCCCGGCGATGAACGAGACCGCCGCAATGATGAGACTCGCCCCGTAGACGACCCGCGTGCTCGCGGGGGAGCGCCCCATGATCACGCCGACCACCGCCAGCGCGAGGAGCGCCGCGGCGCACACGAGTGCGATCGTCAGCGTCATGGCGCCGATCTCTTCAGCCGCACGCCGCGGCCGCCGCCCTGGCTCGGCGCGTTGTCGGCAATCAGCTCGAGACCGAGCGCTTCGAGCGCCGCCACCAGCTTCATCAGCGAATCGACGTTGCCGCGGATCACCCCTTCGCTCGCTTCCATGCGCTGGATGGTCGGCAACGACAGCCCGGCCGCCTCGGCAAGCTTGCGCTGGTCGAGGCCAAGCAGGGCGCGTGCGGCTCTAAGCTGACCCGCGATAAGCATAGAATAACATGAGAAGTGATGTTCAAGACATGTATTCTTATGTTTAGTGATTCGTACTCGATATTGCAATCGAAATTTTCTATAGGGGCACTTCCCCGACTCTGGGGCGGAAAGCTGCGAAAATCGAGGTGGGTCGTTACGTTAGCACGCGTACCGGCCGGCCGTCGAGATAAGCGCGGATGTCGTTGACCATGCCGGCGAAGAACGCCCGATAATTCTGCTCGACGACGTAACCGAGATGCGGCGTGAGCACGACATTGTCGAGCTGGCGCAGCGGATGATCGCGCGGCAGCGGCTCGACGTCGAACACGTCGAGGCCGGCGCCGGCGATGCGTTTTTCGCGCAGCGCGGCGATCAGCGCCGCCTCCTCGACGATCGGCCCGCGCGACGTATTGATGAGATAGGCGCTTTGTTTCATCAGGCCGAGTTCGCGCGTGCCAACCAGGCCGCGGGTGCGCGGCGACAGCTGCAGGTGGATGGACAGAAAGTCGGCGCGGCGGAACAGCTCGTCGCGGCTGACATACTCGACGCCGACCTCTTTGCAGCGCTCCGGCGTCAGGTTCTGGCTCCAGGCGATGAGGTTCATTCCGAGCGCCTTGCCGATCGCGGCAACGCGGGCGCCGAGTTTGCCGAGGCCGAGGAGCGCGAGCGTCATGCCTTCGAGGTCGAGGCCGATAGTCGTCTGCCAGAGGGCACCGGCCTTGAGCCGCGCGTTCTCGTAGCCGATGTGGCGCGTCAGTTCGAGCATCAGGCCGACGGCGATGGCGGCGGTGGCATTGCCGAACGCCGGCGTACCGCAGACGACAACGCCTCGCGCCTTGGCCGCCTCGAGGTCGATCGAGGCATTGCGCATTCCGGTGGTGATGAGGAGCTTCAGATCCGGCAGCGCCTCGATCACCGCGAGCGGGAACGCGGTGCGCTCGCGCATGGCGCAGACGATGGCAAAGCCCTGCAGCGCCGCGATGACCTTATCCTGGGAGCCGAGATGTTCATTGAACACTCTGATCTCCACGTCGCCTTTGACCTTCGACCAATCGGCAAAAGTGAGCGCGACCTTCTGATAGTCGTCGAGAATTGCACAGCGCAGCGCCATGAATACCGCCTATTCGGAGGGGCTCGTAGCCGTCTCATAACGGCCTTCGGAAAACAAGCGTTCGACGAGCAGGAAACTGCGGGAAATGCGCTAGCCCGCGCCGTGGCGGGCGGTTCCACTGCGGCGGACGTCAGGGCGCCGGGCGCTTAGCGTGCCATTTCGGGCCGGGACCGCGCATATAGTGTAGTTCCGGATGATAGGGATTGAACAGCTCGGCGAAAATCCGCCACAGCTCGCGGACGGCGTTGGTGAAATGATCGCCCATGACGTGCTCCCAGGCCTCTGCCCTGGCCGCCTGCTCTGACATCCGCGGTCGAAGCGTTAGCCGGAGAGGCGAGCCTTTGCCGCAAAGTTTCGGCGACAAATCATTAAAAATTGGTGCGAATCGTCGCCGGCGGCACCGAAATGTCGTCAGGATTTACGAAATGTTGCCGCGGTCGGTGGGCCGATCGTACCGGCTCCCAGGCCGGCCTGCGCGCTGGCCTTGTCGAGCGCCGGTGCTTGCCCTTGGGGCGGCGGATCGCTACATCAGCGCCGACTTCCCAACATGAGCGCGTTTGCGGTTGCGTCGGCGAGCGCAGCGGCGGAGCGGCGCCGAGCAAGAAGGCAGGGCGCTGATGGCGCGGCAATTCATCTACCATATGCAGGGGCTCTCCAAGACCTATCCGGGCAACCGCAAGGTCTTGGAGAACATCAACCTGTCGTTCTATCCCGATGCCAAGATCGGCGTGCTCGGCGTCAACGGCGCCGGCAAGTCGACGCTATTGCGGATCATGGCCGGCCTCGACACCGAGTTTACCGGCGAGGCCTGGGCCGCCGAGGGCGCCCGCGTCGGCTACCTCCCGCAGGAGCCGCAACTCGATCCAACAAAATCGGTTCGCGAGAACGTCATGGAGGGCGTGGCGCCGCAGAAGGCGATCGTCGACCGCTACAACGAACTCGCGATGAACTATTCCGACGAGACCGCCGACGAGATGACCAAGCTGCAGGACGAGATCGAGGCCAAGGGATTGTGGGACCTCGACTCCAAGGTCGACCAGGCCATGGATGCGTTGCGTTGCCCGCCCGACGACGGCGAGGTGGCGAAGCTGTCCGGCGGCGAGCGGCGGCGCGTCGCGCTTTGCCGGCTGCTTTTGGAACAGCCGGAACTGCTGCTGCTCGACGAGCCGACTAATCACCTCGATGCCGAGTCGGTGATGTGGCTCGAAGGCCACCTGCGTAAGTATCCGGGTGCCATCCTGATCGTCACCCACGACCGTTATTTCCTCGACAACGTCACCGGCTGGATTCTCGAATTGGATCGCGGCCGCGGCATTCCCTACGAGGGCAATTACTCGGCGTGGCTCACGCAGAAGCAGAAACGGCTCGAGCAGGAAGGCCGCGAAGACGAGGCGCACCAGCGCACGCTGGCGCGCGAGCAGGAATGGATCGCTGCTTCGCCGCGGGCGCGGCAGGCAAAATCCAAGGCGCGTTACGAGCGCTACGAGGAATTGCTGAAAAAGGCCGGCGAGAAACAGACGCAGACGGCGCAGATCGTGATCCCGGTGACGGAGCGGCTCGGGCAAAACGTCATTGACTTCGAGCATCTGCGCAAAGGCTTTGGCGACAATCTGCTGATCGACGACCTGACCTTCCAATTGCCGCCGGGCGGCATCGTCGGCATCATCGGGCCGAACGGCGCCGGCAAGACCACGCTGTTCCGCATGATCACCAGGCAAGAAAAACCCGACCAGGGCACGATCAAGATCGGCGAGTCGGTGCATCTCGGCTATGTCGACCAGTCGCGCGA
>Ga0187855_10003288_pt1 | contig 11927 bp, 6 predicted proteins | sample June2016WEW_8_10_2_FD_132969 | JGI IMG/M metagenome (GOLD analysis project Ga0187855, IMG submission 132969) | Peatland microbial communities from SPRUCE experiment site at the Marcell Experimental Forest, Minnesota, USA - June2016WEW_8_10 | ecosystem: Environmental > Terrestrial > Soil >...
ACATCGACAAGAACATCGACCTGGTTCTGGGCATCGAGGCACGAATCCCGCATTTAGCCGATACGCGAGCGCCGGTCCAAAGATGAATCCCCGTGCCTCGATGCCCAGAACCAGGTCGATGTTCTTGTCGATGTAATACTGCGCCAGCGCATCGATGAGCGTGGCAAAGCCCTTCGGATCTTTCAGCAGTGTCGTGATGTCGTAAAAGAGGATGCCCGGCTTGGGAAAATCCGGAACCGTGCGGACAAGCGCCTTGAGCGGCTCGCAGTCAGTGGCACATGGGGTCATAGATCTCTACCAGGCTCCGTCAATGCGAAACGGACCGAGGTCCTCGCTTTCTTTTGCGTCCAGCTCGTGCTCGATCACCGCATCCACGCGGCTGCCCCGCGATCCTTTGCGCAGGGCCTGAGCGAGTTCGGCGAGCGATTCTGCCTCTCCCGTGGCCACCACTTCCACGTGGCCGTCTTCGGTGTTGCGCACCCACCCACTCAGATCGAGAGCGGCTGCCTCGCGATGGACGAACCAGCGGAAACCGACGCCCTGCACGCGCCCTTTGACGAGGTAGTGGCAAACCATAGGAAAGCAGGGCCAGTGTTTCAGATGTGACAGCGAGGACGCAAGATAACGAACGCCCGCACGCCGAGCGGTCGCCGAGTCCGCGGTGGGAATCGCAACCTGGTGTGATCATCCGGGTTCGCTCCACTGTCCGGCGTAATGTGCGTCGTCCTGGGTTGTTGCGCCGCACCTATAATCGAGAGTGTCTTCGGCGGAGTGACGAACGGCTCCCGCGCGTTTGGGAGGCAGGGCCGATGATCTCGGCCGATTCGGCCGTTTATGGAGCGCGCTGTCCGATCCCCGATGTGGTCTCCCCGTCTGAGCGCGGCGCGTGCGTGCGGCTTTCTTCTGTCTCTTGCGGCCCTGGCTTCGTCGGCGTTCGCTGCTTCTCAATATGCGGCCTCTCGGCCGGCAGCCTTTGCGCACGCCGAGCGACTTCGTGAAGGGCTGGAGGGCCGTCCCGAGCAGCAGCGGACGCGTTTGCAATACCAGCGAGTGCTCGACGCATACCGAGCCGTCTACCATGGCTACCCCGCGGCGCCCAGGGCCGACGCGTCGATCGCCGCTGTCGCCGATCTGCTCGCCGAAGAGGGGCGCGTTTTTCAGGATGACAAGGCTCTCCACGACGCCATCGGTCAATATGAGTTTCTGCGCCGCCAGTATCCCGGCAGCCGCTACCGCTTCAGCGCCCTGCTAACCGAAGGCGAAATCTACCAGCGCGACCTGGGCGACCTGCCGCAGGCGAAAACTGTCTACGAGAATTTCCTGCGCCTCTATCCGCAGAATCCGCTCGGCGCAGAGGCCCGCAGCGAGCTGAACAACATCCGCCGCGACCAGGTCGCCGCCACGCGGGCCCAACCCGGGCACGGATCCCCCCGTTCCGGCATGCACCGAAACACGGTCGTGGCAGCGGCATCGCAGCCGCAATCCCAGGTCTCGTCGCGAACTGCTTCGGCGCCACCCGCGCCCAGCCGCAACAATCCGAGCAGGTCCACAGCGAACCCAGGAATCGAAGAGCGCAGTCTTCCCCCGCCACAGCCTTACTCCGAGCTTGCGGAGAATTCTCCCGCCCCCGAGCCGACGCCGAGCGCAACCCCCGCGTCCACTGAAAACACTCGGCTGATGAATGCCCCTCCGCCTCCGCGCCGCGGCAAACTCCCTCTCATCACCGGCATTCGCCACTGGTCCACGCCCGACTACACCCGCGTGGCCATTGACCTCCAGCAGGAGGTTCGCTATCAGGCCGCTCGTGTGTCGGATCCCGACCGCATCTTCTTTGACCTTTACGGTGCGCGGCTCTCGCCGGAGCTTTCCGGGCGCGCCGTGGAGGTCACCGACGACGGCTTTCTGACCCGCATCCGCGCCGCGCAGTCCTCGGCCAACACCACGCGCGTCGTTCTCGACGTGAACAGCCTCAGCGACTACTCCGCCTTTTTCCTGCAGAACCCGCCACGGCTCATCATTGACGTGCATGGCACCCGGGGAGCCATGCCGCCGCGCCAAGTCGCGAGCGCCACCCAGCCCGGGTCCACCGCGCAGCGGCCTTCACCGCGAATTTCGTCTCCGGCTCACCCCTCTCCTGTCGGAACTCCGCAGCCCAGCCTGTCTTCTGAGGCGGACAACGGCTCCGCTCTCTCCGATGTGGCAGGCCTCAGCAGCCAGCCCGATCAGGTGCGCGCCACGCGCCATCCCACCACTGCCCCGGTCGTATCGTCGGTCGCTGGAACGAGCCCAGCTTCGCGATCAACGAACCCGCAGTCCCTCTCAACACGGACCTCGAGGCCTGGTGCTTCTTCGCGCGCCACCGACGACGTCCCTCCCGCTGAAGCGGGCGCCACCGGCATTCCCGCGCCCGAAACCGTTTCCTCCGCGCAACACGTGCCCAATTCCATGGTTCGCGCGCTCGGGCTCAAGATCAATCGCATCGTCATCGACGCGGGCCATGGCGGACACGACTCCGGGACCCTCGGCCCCGGCGGCCTGCAGGAAAAAGACGTGGTCCTCGATATTGCCCTGCGCCTCGGGCGGTTGCTCAGGCAGCGTCTCGGCGCCGAGGTCATCTACACCCGCAGCGACGACACCTTCATTCCGCTTGAGACTCGTACCGCCATCGCCAACCAGGCCCAGGCTGACCTGTTCATCTCCGTCCATGCCAACTCGAGCCCCGACAGCGACGCCCGGGGCGTCGAGGTCTACTACCTCAACTTCACCTCTTCCGCCGATGCGCTCGAAGTGGCGGCGCGCGAGAACGCCGCTTCGGACGAATCGATCCACCAGCTGTCGGACCTGGTGAAAAAAATCGCGCTGCAGGACAAGATCAACGAGTCGCGCACATTCGCCGCCGACGTAGACCAAAGCTTGTATGAGGGGCTCGATCAGGGCAATCCCGGGCTCAAGGATCGCGGCGTGAAGAAGGCTCCCTTCGTGGTGCTGATCGGCGCGAACATGCCGTCGATTCTCGCGGAGATCTCATTCCTCACGAATCCTGACGACGCCGAAGAACTGCGCGAGCCGCAGTACCGCCAGCGCATCGCCGAATCGCTGTTCCTGGGTGTCTCTCGCTACGTCTCCAGCCTGAACGGCATGCGCCTGGCGCAGGCGGGTTCGCGGCCAGCCAACTCGGAATAGCAGAAACCTTCCTTCCCATCGCGGTGTCAGTCTAACTATCATCGAAAGCAGAGCCATGCCCCGTATCCTCGCCCTCGCCATTTTCGTCACTTCCGCGCTGGCCTTTGCCGCCCCCGCGCTATCGCCGCCTATGCTGCCGCAGTCGTTCGCGGGTTGGACGCAGACCGACGCGCCCCTCGGCCCGCCGAATGCCGCCGATGCTGCTGTGCTGCACGAATACGGCCTGGTGCAATCCGCTACCGCTACCTACGCCTCCGCAGCCCGGCGCCTGACCATCCATGCCTGGCGCTTCGCCGACGCGACCGGCGCTTTCGGCGCGTTCACCTTCTACCGCCAGCCCGGTATGCATGTTGAAAGCATCGGTCACGAGGGCGCTTCCGCCGCTGGCCACTACGTATTCTGGGCCGGGACCACGGTTGTCGACGCCATATTCGCTCGCCCGTCCGCGGATGAGAAGACGGCGATCGCCGCTCTCGCCAGCCAGATTCCGCAGGTCGCCGGCGCAGCGGGCATCCCGCCGAGTCTGCCCCGCTATCTGCCGCCGGCGCAGCTCGACGCCACCAGCGTACGCTACGCCATCGGTCCCGCCGCGTGGGCGCGCATGGGATTGCAACTCCCGGGGAGCACCATCGATTTCAGCCAGGATACGGAGGTCGTCACCGCGCAGTATGGACCCGCAGGCGCACAGAACACACTCACCCTGCTTCTCTATCCCACACCGCAGATCGCGGGCGCCCATCTCAAGGCTCTTGATGCGCTGGCAAAATTCAACGGATTCGCAACGAAGCGCGCGGGCCCGCTGGTCGCCATCGTGAGCGGCAATCCGCGAAGCGCACAGCAGCTTCTTGGCGCAGTCCACTTCAACGATTACGTCACGATCAATCATCCTGAGGGCTACGTGCCCGAAGGCGCGAAGCTGTACCGCCTGCTGGTGGGCATCACGGTGTTCGTCGTAATTCTGATGTGTGCGGCGCTGTTGCTCGGATTGTTCCTCGGAGGCGGACGCGCGCTGATCCGCATCCTGCGGGGCAAGCCTGTCTCCGCGGTCTCAGAAGAGGAGTTCATCTCGCTTCACCTGGGCGGGTAAGCGAGAAGATGTCGCTATTTGGGACATAGCAGAAGGGGTTTGCCGGCGGCTCTTTGCTGCTATTCGTCAGAATTCAAAAGCATTAGCTGGAGGCGCGGGCGCTGTTTGGGCGAATATTGGGCGAAATTCAGACTCGGGCCATCCTTCGCAGGTCATTTTTTCAAATCGTTCAAATTCAGCAACTTGCAGTCGCCCTGGATTTTGCCTTGACACCCCCTTTGGCCGCCCATACTATTGCGCCAAGAAAGTTCTGATGGCTTGCCTCCGTTGGAACTATTCTCCCTGAAGGAAAGGCTGCCCTGTTGCCGGGCGGCCTTTTCTCGTTATGGGTTCCGGCTCGTCGCGGCGAAAATCTGCGACACGCCCGCAGCGCTTCTGCTGATTACTATCGCCACGCTTCACCTGTGCACTCGCCTTTACCCTGCCCGCGGTGGACGATAAAATCGACAAGGCGCAAGCCGACGTAGCTCAGTTGGTAGAGCAGCCGATTCGTAATCGGCAGGTCACCGGTTCAAGTCCGGTCGTCGGCTCCAGTTCTTTCAGACGCTGAACGCCGGCTTCGCCCCATTGATCAATTGCGGTTCATTCTCCCGGCCGTCCAGGGGACACTCCACTTCTGCTCTTTCCTTGAGCAGGCAAGCGATTGGATCCGCCGTAGGTCGACCCAACAGGAATCCCTGCGCCTCGTTCGCCCCCAGCAATTCGATCAGTTCCAGCTGCTCCTTCGTTTCAATTCCTTCCACGATCACCTTCATGCCGAGGTTATGCGCCATGGTCAAAATAGACTGCACGAAGGCGCGTGTCGCCGGGCGAAAGATCAAGTCGTTGACGAAGGAGCGATCAATCTTGATGGCATCGAACGCGAGCTTGGGAAGGTAGCTCAGGCACGAGTATCCGGTGCCGAAGTCGTCCATCGCAAGGCTGACTCCCATCCTGTTCAGCTCCTGCATGATATTCGCGGCGCGGTCGATCCCAGTCAGGGTTGCGGATTCGGTGAGCTCGATCTGCAGAAGGCTCGGCTGGAGCCCGGTTCGCCGCAGAATTTCCTTCACCTCCGCAACGAAGGTGTTCTGTGCGAATTGAACGGTCGATACATTGACCGCGACCTGAACCTCCCGGCCGGAGGCCCGCTTCCATGTGACGGCGTCCGCGCAGGCCCGCTCCATCAGCAAAGCTCCCAGCGGAATGATGAGCCCGCTCTCTTCGGCCACCGGGATGAAGTTCAGCGGCGGAACCGGCCCCATCTGGGCGTGGTTCCAGCGTGCCAGCGCCTCAAACCGCACAATGGTGTGTGTCGCGAGTTCGAACTCCGGCTGGTATTCGAGGGAAATCTCGTGTTCCGCAACGGCGCGGCGCAGCTCTCCCTCCAGCGTCATCCGCTCCCGGGCCGCATTCCCGAGATCGTCGCTGAACTCGACAATGCGATTCTTGCCGCTCCGCTTGGCGGCGTACATGGCAAAGTCGGCTTGTTGCAGCAACTCGTCCCCGTCTTTGCCATGCTCCGGGAAAAGGCTGATCCCAATGCTGGCTCCAATCCGGATTCCCTGGCCATCGATCTGAAACGGAGAGGTCAGCGCTTCGAGAAGGCTGGCCGCAACGTTCTCAGCGTCCGCCTTCGAGTGAATTCCGGTCAGGATCAGGGTGAACTCATCGCCGCCGATCCGCGCCAGGGTGTCCGATACCCGCGCTCTCGTCTGCAGACGTTCGGCCACATGCTTCAGAAGCAAATCGCCGATGCGATGACCCATGCTGTCATTCACCGGTTTGAACCCGTCCAGATCGATGTACAGCAGCGCCAGCATTCGTCCATCGCGCTCCGCCGCTTTCAGGCTCTGCGACAAACGGTCCGACAGCAGCCTTCGATTCGGCAGGCCGGTCAGTTCGTCCACCAGCGCCATATGCTGCAGCTTCGCCTCGGCCTCCCGTTTTTCACGGTCCCGCTGCTGCAGTTCCGACAACATTCGGTTGAACCCCACCACCACCTGCGCGATATCCTCGCTGCCCCGCACCGATACCTGGGCGTCGAACCGCTCTTCGCTGGTCACATTCAGCATCGCTGTCGAGAGATCGCGGAGGGCCTGGGCCGTCTCCTCCGCGCGTTGCAACGCGGCCATCTGCCGGCGTACGCGCCTCCGCAGAACCCCGACCCAGATAAGAATCGCCAGAATCACAACCGCGAACAGCGCCAGCAGAATCAGGGTCGTCTCCACGGTCCAGAAAGGTGCGGCGTGAACAATCGAAATATCTGCCGGCGAACGCAGCAGGATCTTGAAGGTGATGGGATTGTCGTCGAGCAGCTGGTACAGATTGTTCGGATCGACCTGTGTGGAGCACACCCCTGTTAACCGCAACACACTGCCGTCGCGCAGGAACTTGAGATCCCCTCCCAGGTCGGAAGTATCGAGCTGCGCCGTAAAGCTCTGCGGTCCTGTTTGCAGGATCAGCGTCGATCCCGACGGCACGCTCACTGCCGCCAACAGCCTGCCTTCGACGGTCACCAGCATCGAATCGTCGCGACCCTCGAGGATCCGTTCCGCGCTGGAGACTTCCGGAACCGCCCTGCTCTCGCTCTGGAGCGGACGAAACACCGCATCGGTCATGACCGGCGAATATCGGCCCACCAGGGTCGGGTACCCAACCACTTCGATGGTCTCGTTCAGATGCAGGGACCGCGTGTCGCCCCGCACCTCCACGCCGCCACTCTCATCCTGCAGGTAGAGGAAGCTCGAACTGAGCATGGTGATGGCGCCAGCCACCTTCACCCGGTGTCCCGATCTCGCGTGCGGTGAAAAGCGCAGCAGGTCTCCCACCGGAGTGGCGTCCATTCGGAACGGATCGGAAACCGCGGGCTCCAGCACCTCGATGTCCGATGGAGTGGCCACCTGTAGCTGTTCGCCCAGAATCTGGCGGCGGGAGTTGTAGATGGTCTCAAAGACTCCGCGAATCCGCACTCGGGCATCGTCCAGATTCTGTGCATGCAGCCGATCGGCAAACGTTGGAGCGGTGCTCACGTGCAATCGGCCAGCCGCGGTCTCAAGATCGAAGGTCACAACACAGTGATGGGGATTGTCTCCGAATTTGATCGGATGGACCACGCCTTCGACGCTCACATAGCGCGAATCCAGCGCGCCGGAGGCCGCGGCTGCGGCGGTGACCGGATACGGAACAGGCAAGGGCGCAGCGCCTTCCGTCAGGATATGGGGAGCGACGATCACCGGGGCGAAAGCGCCCGCGCCGGAAATCCCAGCCAGGGTGACCCGTGTTCCTGCTTTCAGATTCGGCGCGCCCGAATACTTGACGTAGATGCCCTCGGTTTGATCCTGCAGGTAGAGTTGCCTCCAGATCGGATCCACAAAAGTGATGACCCCGCGCACCCGGACCGGCAACCCAGTGGCAGCCCGGGCTGGCGTCAGCTCGCGAACGGACTCGATCGTCCGCAGCACGGGCGGCACCGGTCCACCGCGTTCCGCCGCGTCAACCTCGTCGTCTGGAATCGTCTTGACAGCGGCATACGTGAGGTCGATGCGCAAACCATCCCGGCTGGGGAACCCCGTCGCCTCGACGGCGGCACCCGGCTTCAGAGCATGCGGTTGAGAAACCTGGCACTCGATTGCGCCCCACCGGTCAGAGATCGATAGCGAACCCGGGAAGGCAGCGGCCACCCGTCCCCGAATGCGAACCCGATGCCACAGGCCTTTGGGCTGATCTACGTAAAGCGTGCGAATCGTGTCCAGCGGGCTGGTGGCCGGAGCCGCCCTGACAACCTGTACATCGTCGCTCGAGGCCACCCAGAGGATCTGGGAAACGACTCCCCCCTGGGAGTCACGCCCTTCCTCGGGCACGCCGGTGATGCGGATCTCAGCGTCCACCAGTTTCGATTGGTTCCCGCCAGGCCTGGCGACGAGCATGCCCACCTCGAAGCCCGACGCTGCGATTCTCATCGTCTCGCGTCCTACTCCGTCCAGTTCTGCGCTGCGCACAATCGCGGTCACCTGCACGCGCAACCCATTCCTTTCCGGTGTGGGGAAATTGTCCACGGATATCGCGAAAGGAGTAGGCAGCTTCACCCGAACACGCGCGGCACTGATCCTGAAGTCCTCCAGTCCCACACTGTTCGGTCCACGCAACGGATCGTAGCGGGCGGTCTTGGTTGCTTCCACCGAGACTGTTTCGCCCACGTGGACGCGGGCCTGCTCGGGATTCACGCCAATCGCCACAGCCCCCGTCTCATCCTGAATCCAGAAACGGTTCTGTGGGTCGTCGGCGTAGGTCACGACGCCCAAAAGGTGAACCTGGGCACCCACGGTAGCCTCGCGAAGCTCCTGGATGCTGTCGTGCCGGGAGACAGACCAGTGCCACAGCGCGCCCCCCATGACCGCTGCGACCAGCATCAGGCCCGTAATCGCCGCGATCCGGATCCCCACAGTGACGCTTCGCATCATTAAGGGTTTTATCGGCAGGTTTGTCCCATGCCACTACGCCTGAAACAGATTTTGCGCCAACGTCAACTCTCTGGTACCAAAGTGCTCTCTTCTGTTAGGCGCAAGACCATTGCGCGGGCACGCGCCTGTAGACTCGATGCGCGCCGAAGGTCTGGCCCTGTATCATTGGCTGTTTTGTGTTGAGAGGTTCTCGCCGTGCAAACTTTACGAATCGCCGTTCTGCTCCTTTGCCTGGCGCCGTTCTCTGCAACCGCTCGCGCCGATGTGCGCCTGCCGCACCTGCTCAGCGACCACGCCGTCCTCCAGCGCGATCGCCCCATCCACATTTGGGGATGGGCCACACCCGGTGCTCACGTCACCGCCCAATTCCATGCGCAGACGGTTTCGGCTCAGGCCAACCCACTGGGCGCCTGGAGCCTCTGGCTCGCGCCCGAATCCGCGGGCGGCCCGTATACCCTCACCATCAGCGGCGACGGCGCCGACGTCACCCTCTCCGACTTGCTCGTCGGGGACGTGTGGTTCGCGTCCGGGCAATCCAACATGGAAATGCCCCTCGGCGGCTTCCCCGGCAACGCGGTCCTGAAGGACGCAGACAAGGAAATTGCCGCCGCGACGAATCCAAAGCTGCGCCTGCTCGTCGTCGACAAGAAAAGCTCGGACTACCCACTAAGCGATGTACCCGACAGCTGGACGATCTGCACACCCGAAACTGCTGCCGGCTTCTCCGCCGTCGCTTACTTCTTCGGCCGCGAGATCGCCGCCCACGAGAACATTCCTGTCGGCCTCATCGATTCCACCTGGGGCGGCACGCCCGCCGATTCCTGGGTTTCACTGGACACCCTCGGCACGCACCCGGACCTGCTGCCGGCTTTTGCCAGCCGCGCCCACTTCGCCGATGAGCAGACCAACCTTCAAGCGCAGATCGCGGCGGAAAAACAGGAAGACGCCGCTGCCCGAGCCGCAGGCAAGCCGCTCCCCCGCCATCCCTGGCACCCTGACCAGACTTCCTGGCTGCCCGCCGGGCTCTATAACGGTATGATCGCGCCCTTCACGCCCCTGTCGGTCCGCGGCTTCCTCTGGTACCAGGGCGAGACCAACTCCGGCCACGACCGCGCGCCGTATTACACCACTCTGTTTTCCGCGCTCATCCGTGACTGGCGCATGCAGTTCGCGCAGGGCAATCTGCCCTTTCTCTTCGTCCAGATTTCCAGCTTCAACTCACCCGGAGAAGACTGGGGCAAGGTGCGAGATGCGCAACGGCGCACCTTGCAGCTAACCAACACCGCCATGGTCGTGACCCTTGACGTGGGAACGCCCGACAACGTTCATCCTCCCGACAAGCAGACCGTCGGCCATCGCCTGGCGATCGCTGCCCGCCACATCGTCTATCACGAAGATGTAGCTTTTGCCTCGCCGCTCTTCCGCCAGGCCACCGCCGAACTCAAGCCCGACGGCAGCACAACCATGCGTGTCTGGTTCGATCACGCCGAGGGACTCACCGCGCACGGTCAGCCGATAGACGCTTTTGAAATTGCGGGTGAGGACCACCATTTTGTCCCCGCTCTGGCTCGCATCGACGGTGAGACGGTCGTGGTGTCCGCTTCCGCGGTCCAGCACCCGGTCTATGTGCGCTACGGATGGATGAGTGTTGTGACCAACAATCTCTTCAACGCCGCCGGGCTGCCGGCCTCGACTTTCACCTCGGAGACCTGGGCCGCCGACTAATCCGTTGCCGGCGCGGGGCGGGGAATCAGCAGATGCGAGGCAGCTGTTCGCCGAACAGCACGTCAACGACCCGCGTTCCGCCGACACATGTCTTCATGAGCACCATCCCCGCAGGCTGCTCAACTACTTCGCCGATGATGCGGCTCTCTGCGCCCAGCGGATGCCGTCGCATCGCCGCAAGCACGCGGTCGGCGATCTCCGGCGCGACAATCGCCACCAGCTTGCCCTCGTTCGCGACGTAGAGGGGATCGAGCCCCAGCATCTCGCAGGCGCCGCGCACTGAGTCCCGCACCGGAATCTCGTTCTCCCGCAGAACCATGCCCACGCGCGACCGTCCGGCAATCTCATTCAGCACCGTCGCCACGCCGCCGCGAGTTGGATCGCGCATCACACGGAAACCCGCGACCGCGCCCGCGGCCTCGTCCAGCATCGCTCCGACCAGGCCATGCAGTGCCGCGCAATCGCTTTCCAGCGTGCTCTCAAATTCCAGGTTCTCCCGTTGCGACAGGATCGCGATGCCGTGATCCCCGATGTATCCGCTCAGCAGAATCTTGTCTCCCGGCCGCGCACGATCCGCGGAGAGCTGCGTGCCGCGATCGACCACACCAATTCCTGTCGTGGTGATGAAAACCTTGTCGCCCTTTCCGCGGTTCACGACTTTCGTGTCGCCCGTCACAAGCTGCACGCCAGCACTCTGCGCCGCACTCGCCATCGAATCGACCACGCGCGCCAGTTCTGCGGCCGGCAAGCCTTCTTCCAGAATGAAGGCCGCGGCCAGGTACAGCGGCTTCGCTCCGCCCATTGCCAGGTCGTTTACGGTGCCATTTACCGCCAGCGTCCCGATGTCGCCGCCCGGAAAAAAGATCGGCGTCACCACAAACGAATCGGTTGTGAATGCGAGGCGCACGCCGCCAATCTCCAGCACCGCCTGGTCGTCCATCTTTTCCAGCGTGGAATTGCGAAAGCGGCTGACGAAGACCTTCTCGATCAGCTCCGCCGACAGCTTGCCCCCGCTCCCGTGCCCCAGAACGATCTGCGCATGCTCGAAGATGGGCAGCGGACACTCTCCAAACGGGCCCAGCCCGGCAACCGCGTTCTCGCGCTCCTCCACCTTGACCGCGCTCATCGACGCTCGCCTCCGAGCGACACCAGATCCGCATCCTTCAGGTGCCGGCCGTACGCGTAATACGCTGCGCATGCGCCCTCCGCCGACACCATGGTCGCGCCCAGCGGACGCTGCGGCGTGCACTCGGTTCCGAAGGCAGGGCAGTCATGCGGCTTTTTGATCCCCTGCAGAATCTGCCCGGCGATACACACCTCCGGCTCCATCGTGTCGATAGCCTGCACGCTGAACCGATGCTCGGCATCGAGGTCCCGAAACTCATCCCGCAGCTGCAACCCGCTCTGCGGAATCATGCCCACCCCGCGCCACTTGCGGTCGCCCACTTCAAACACTCTCGCGATCCGCTCCCGCGCCGGATGGTTTCCGC
>Ga0187855_10003289_pt1 | contig 11926 bp, 9 predicted proteins | sample June2016WEW_8_10_2_FD_132969 | JGI IMG/M metagenome (GOLD analysis project Ga0187855, IMG submission 132969) | Peatland microbial communities from SPRUCE experiment site at the Marcell Experimental Forest, Minnesota, USA - June2016WEW_8_10 | ecosystem: Environmental > Terrestrial > Soil >...
ATCACGTCGATGTAGCGGCCGCCTCCCTCCCCGTCGAAGGCCCGCACGATCACGAGATTGGCCTGTGGGGCGATGGCGAGGTAGTCGCCGGCAACGTTGATGGCGCCTCCCGCGGCGATCGAGGTGACGTGGGTTCCGTGGCCATAGGGGTCGCCCGTGACGGGACCCGAGCCGCCGTTGGTCACATCGATCGTGGCCAGTATGCGCGAGCCGTAGAGCTGGTTCGGCGCCTGCCACAGGCCGCTGTCGAGCATGGCGATGGTGACGCCTCGGCCGGTGATCCCCGATTGCTGCAGCGTATTGGCGCCGACCAGCATCGGATAATTGGTCTGGTAGAGGTAGATGGGCGTATTCACCCCGGTGCCATCCTGCGGTACGGCGCTGCCGCTGGCCTGCGTGACGGCGGCGGTGGTGAGTGCAGAGACTGCGGGGATTTGGTTGGCCACGAGCACCAGCGAAGCTACGCTCGCCGAACCGGTTGCTGAGGCGCTGCTCGCCGGCGTCGCAGCCGATGCGGACGCTTTTAAGGCCCTGTCCGCAAACACATGAACGCCTGCCATCGAGCGAAGCCGCGCTACCTGCCAGGGGTTGAGGGACGCCGACACCGCGTTGATGATGGCCAAGTTGTGCTCTACCGCGGCACCCACCGAGGTCACGTCCAGGCGGGCAGTAGCCAAGTTCGCCGCCTGCACCATGAACCGGGAAGCGTCGCGCGAAGCATGGAGGGGTCCCGTTGCGGTCGCCAAGCTGATCGCGGTCAGGGAGACGCCCACGGTGAGCAGAAGTGTTCTGGGCGTTCGCTTGAGCATGACTCTTTCCCTCGTCGCCGATCCACGACAGTCCGGATTGCGTTGCATTAAATCCGGCCTGCGTCACGGTTGCGGTCGAGCGGCCCGCACGAGTCAGGAGGCGATTTGTGGCCTGCGTCTCATAATGGCAGTGTCAAACGGGCGGGCGGTTGTCGCGTAAAGATCGCCGCTTCCATGCCGGCATCCGAGCTCGAGCAACGCTTCGCGCTGGGCGATATCGTCCACGCCGGTGGCGATCGGCGTGACGCCGAGCGCGATGGCCGCGCTGATGCCCGCACGGCAGACTCGCAGCGCCACTTTGTCCGAGCGCAACGCGGTGACCCAGGCGCGATCGAGTTGAAGTCCCCAGATGGGAGCGCGGGCGAGCCGGTCCAGGGAACCGAATCCCCGCCCCACCTCATCGATCACGATCTGCACACCCAGCCGGTGCAAAGCTTGATAGACGGAAAGACTCATCGCAGCGAAGGTGCGCTCGGAGATCCGGATCTCGAGCCGCGAGGCAGACAGGGACCCTTCTGAAAGCACGCGGGCGATGTCGCCAACGAATTCATCCTGCAGCAAGTGATGCCGCAGCGGCCCGAACGATAGACGCGCATCCGGCGGTAGTTCAGGAGCGAGCGCCTCGAAATCCTCGCACAGTCCATCGAGCAACGAACGAGACAGGAGGGCGGCGAGCCCGGTCGTCTCCGCCATGCCCAGGAATTCGGCCGGCGCCAGCTCGCCCCGCAGCGGATGATTCCATCTCAAATATCCGACCTCAGCCACCAATCGTCCGGAAGCCAGATCGTGGCGCCCCACGTAGCGGAGCCGTATTTCCCGGCCCGCGATGGCCTCACGAATCTCGCGCGCCGCATCGAGCCGGGCGAGAGAGCGAAGCTTCAGGGTGTCGGTGAAGAAGTGGATCCGATCCGAGTTCGCACGCCGCGCCTCGGCGGCGGCCGACCTTGCCTTGTCGAGCAGGCTTCGCGGCGAGGAACCATCCTGCCCCAGAATGGAGACGCCCGCATACGGCGTCAGATGAAACGCTGCGTCCCCGATTTGCACCGGCTCGCGCAGGCTTGCGCAAACTCTTGCGATGCAACGCTCGATCGAGTCGCGGTCGGAGCTTTCGACCACGATCGCCAACAACTCGGCGCTGAGCTGCCCGAGATACCAGTTGGCCTCGGCGTCGCGGGCCTGCGCCGCGTCGGGTGCGAGCGGTGTCCCCTCGGGCAGCCGCAGAATGGCGCCGCTCAACACCTGGTCGGAGATTTTGGCATCGACGACGCGCGCGATCTCGGTCAGTCCGTCGAGATAAACGAGTGCCAGTGCGGCCGGCCTCTCCCGGATCGCAGACTGAGATAGCGTGTCGTGGAAGCGGGCGAGGAATCCGCGCCGGTCGAAGTGTGGGCGGACGATCTCCTCGGAAGGCGGTGAGTTGTCGGCCGAGGGGCTCTCCGACAGGCCCACCCCGGCGACGCGAATGACGCAGAGCGCCCGATCCGGTCCTTGCGCGAAGGCCCGCAGCTCATAACAGATGTCCGAGCATTCGAACCGAGTCTCGACGGATTGACGTAGAGCGATGCAGCGGCGCACGGCTTGCTTGATGCACACCGCGGCCGCCTCTGGCCAGACCGTTTCCAGGCGGACCTCAGCCGCTTCGGGCGGGGGCACCAGTTCACTGACGGTGCTGCCCCCGACATGAGCCAGGATCACGCCGTCCCGTCTTATCAGAACGGCGAGATCGGGCAGGCTGTCGCTCGATATCTCGGCCATCCTGCATGTAAGCATTAAGCCGGGGGAATTTCCTAGACCCAGGTCCCGGCCGGGAGCTTTGACCGAACGCCGAGGCCCCGGCAGAATCCATGGAATGATGGGGACACGGAAGTCGGGCATGTGCCTGGACCACGGAGTTCGCAATGGCATTGCGGCGCTCGTGCTGGCGCTCGCCTTTCATGCCGCCGCTTTCTCGGCCGACAGCCATTGCAAACTCGGCAAGATGGCCGAGTTTCCGATCACCATGCGGGGGCAGCGGCCTCTGATGACCGCAGGGATCAACGGAACCGACGTTCAATTCTTGGTGGACAGCGGTGCCTTCTACAGCCTGATCAGCCCGGCGAGTGCCTCCGAACTCAAGCTCGAGACACATTTTGCACCGTTCGGATTTTACATGACGGGCGTCGGCGGCGGGAGGGCGGACGTGTCAGTGGCCACCGTCAAGACATTTACGCTCGCGGGCGCTCCGTTGAAGAATGTCGAGTTCCTGGTTGGCGGAAGCGAGATAGGGACCGGTAGCGTGGGGCTGTTGGGTCAGAATGTGCTTCACATCGGCGACGTGGAATACGATCTGGCAAACGGCGTCGTACGCTTGATGAGGCCCATCGACTGCCGAAAAGCGGTCCTTGCATATTGGGCCGGCCCCTCGACGGGTTATTCGGTCATCTCGATCGATGCGCCCAACGGGCTGGATCGGCGTACCGGCGGAACGGCACATGTGAACGGGGTCGAAATTCGGGTCATGTTCGATACGGGTGCTGGGAGTTCGGTCTTATCGCTGCGCGCGGCCGCCCGGGCGGGGATCAAACCCGACTCTCCGGGGGTCGTGTATGCCGGTGAGTCGCACGGCATCGGCAAGAATACCTACCCGACCTACATTGCACCTTTCGCCAGCTTCAAGATCGGGGACGAGGAGATCAAAAACACCAAGCTGCGCATTGGCGACATCGATCTGCCGAACGCGGACATGCTGCTCGGGCCAGATTTCTTCCTGTCGCATCACATCTACGTGGCCAATAGTCAGCGCAAACTGTATTTCACCTACAACGGCGGTCCGGTTTTCAATCTGTCCGTCAGGCGCGCGACCGAACAATCCCTGCCGGGAGAATCGCAGGCGACGCTCGCGTCGCCGTCCCCCGCCAATGAGGCCGCTGCAGCCGTTCCTCCTGCCCAGGAAGCCGCCGATCTCGCCCGCCGAGGAAGCGCGGCGGCAGCACGCGGCGACTTCGACAACGCGATCGCCGATCTCACCAAGGCGTGCGAACTTGCGCCCGATATGTCGGAGTATTTCTATCAGCGCGGGCTCGCCTATCAGCAGAGCAAGCAGCTGGAACTCGCGCTGGCGAATTTCGACCGGTCGCTGCAGCTTAAGTCGAGCGACGTTCCAGTGCTGATCTCGCGGGCCCATTTGTTGTTCCGGCGGGGCGAGCGGGCCCGTGCAGCGGCGGACCTTGACGCCGCGGACGCCGCAGCGTCAAAGGAATCGGATCTGCGGCTCCAGATGGCACACGCCTACGAAGGGGCCGAGCTCCTGGATGCGGCCATCAAACAATATGACCTGTGGCTCGAGTTCCACGCCGTCGACGCGCGCAACCCTGCGGCGCTGAACGGCAGGTGCTGGGCACGGGCACTGCAGGGACAGGCGTTGCCGCTTGCACTCAAGGATTGCAATGCAGCGGAGCGAGGCGTTCAGAAATCCAACCCGGAATTTGCAAAGATCTTGGATTCGCGAGCGCTTGTGCTGCTACGCATGGGCAACTATGAGAAGTCAATCGCGGACTATGACGCGTCGCTGAAAATCGACGCCAAAAATCCGTGGGGATGGTACGGCCGGGGCATCGATGAGCTGCGGCAGCACAAAGCGTCCGAGGGGCAGGCGGATCTGGCACGAGCGCAGGGCCTCTGGCCGCAAGTCGCCGACGAGTTCACCCGACGCGGGATCACGCCCTGACAGGCCCCGATCAGCTCTCGAAAAACCCCATCTTGACGCCGGCGAGCTGCACCACGTCGTTGTCGTTGAGCCGTCGGGCCTGCGGGCCGATCGGCACGCCGTTGACTTGCGGGTAGTCGTTTTCCTTGCCGCTGTCGACGTGCACGATGAAGTAGCCTTCCGCGCGGCGCGTGATCGCCGCCACCTGCACGCCGGGCCGTCCGAGCGTCGTCAGCGCCTTGGTCAGTTCCAGCTCGCGGCCCGCGAAGGCGCCGCTCAGCACCTGCAGCTTGGCTTTGGGCAGAAGAGCGGCGTTGTCCGGTGCCGGGGCGGAAGCGGGTCGCTTGGCGGCCACCGCCTTGGCAGCCTGATCGACCGCGGCACCGACGCGGCGAATGCGGTCCTCACCCTGTGAGCTCGGGGTGATGACCATGGTTTTTTCGAACTCATCCTGTTCCGTGTCGCCATCCTGGCTGTCCACGAATCGGAGCTGATGGTGCCCGACGGTGATCACGTCGCCGTGCTGCATCGCATGCTTCTTGATCAGCTTGCCGTTGACGTACGTGCCGTTGGTGCTGTTCAGGTCCTCGAGGAACGAGTCGTTCAAAATGTTGATGATGAGCGAGTGATGTCCGCTCACAGCCGGGTTGTCGATACGGATATCGTTATCCGGGAGGCGCCCAATGGTGTAGCGCTCCTTGTTCATGTTGTATTCCGCGAGGATCTGACCATCCAAGCTGAGCATCAGGCGTGCCACAAACACATCTCCCTAACCGAACCATCCCAGTATTTTGTCAAATATACGCCGTTGTGCGGGGAACGGCTCAGCCACGTGCGCCATGATCACCGAGATGTTGTCTCGCCCGCCATTGTCGTTCGAAAGCTGGATCAATTGTTTAGCAACTGTATCAAGATTAGCACTAAAGGTACTGATTGTTAACTGAATATCCTCGTCTTCGATCATGTCCGACAGACCGTCGGAACATAGCACGTAGTAGTCGCTTTTCTGTACCGGTTGCTCGTGAATCTCGACCTCGACATTCTGTTCCACCCCGAGAGCCCGGGTAACATAATTCTTGTTGGTGGCTCTTTGCGCCTCCTGCTGCGAGTAAAAGCCGCGGTCCACCAGTTCCTGCAGGAGCGAATGATCCAGGGTCATTTGCTCGAACCGGTTGTCCCGCAGCCGATACAGGCGCGAATCGCCGACGTGGGCGATGGACACCCTGTTGTCGTGGAACAGGCAGGCCACCACCGTCGTACCCATGCCCTCACATTGAGGCTGAGTCTTCGAGGTGTGGTAGATGATTTTGTTGGCTCTGTGAATCGCGTCACGCAGAATGATGCTGGGGCGCGTCAGCCCGCTTTCGGCGTCGCGCACGGAGAGGTCCTCCCGCGCCACGGCGTCGCGTACCAGGTTGATGATGGTCTTGACGGCGATCCCGCTCGCCACCTCGCCGGCGTTGTACCCGCCCATGCCATCGGCCAACACGAACAGCCCGATGTCGGCCTCGGCGCCGATCATGTCCTCGTTGTGTTCGCGCACCTTGCCGGTATCGGTGAGCGCGACGCTTGCGATTTTTCCCCTCAGGCTCATGCAGGTCTCTCGATCATGGCAGTCCTGTCGGCAATCGCGACCGACAGTCCTCCAAAGCCGCCGCCATCTGGGCCCCGGATTCGAATCGCGCCTCGGGTGTCTTGGCCAGCGCGCGGTCTATGATGCTCTCGACACAGGCCGGAAGATCGGGCCGATAGGACCGTAACGGCGGATGCGGAGCTTCCGCGATCTGCTGCATCAATCCCGTCATCGAGTCGGCCGTGAACGGCAAATGGCCGGTCAACAGTTGAAACAGGCTAACACCCAACGAGAACAAGTCCGAGTGGCCGGTCACAGTCCGTCCCTCGAGCTGTTCGGGCGACATGAAGGAGGGGGTGCCGAGCACGATTCCCGTCCGCGTCGTGCCGGTACCGGTGAGCCGTGCGATGCCGAAATCGGTGATCTTCAGCACGTCGGCATTGGGGTCATACATGATGTTGGCTGGCTTGATGTCGCGGTGAACGACCTGTTGTTTATGAGCGAATCCGAGCGCTTGGGCGGTTCGGCCCATGAGTTCCAGTACTTTTCTCGGCTCCAGCAGGTTATCGGAGGTGGCGTAATCGCTCAAATGCCGGCCTTTCAGGTATTCCATCGCAATGTACGCAAGCCCATGTTCTTCCCCGACATCATAGATGGTAACGATATTGGGATGGTTGAGGCGGCCCGCAGTTTCGGCCTCTCGAAAGAAGCGGGTTCTTGCCTCGGTCAATTCCACCTCGCTGAACTCGCTCGCGAGCGGGATGGCTTTGATTGCGACCAAGCGGTTGATGGCGGTATCGCGGCCCAAGTGCACGACACCCATCGCGCCTCGGCCGATTTCCCGCTCGAGCTGGTAGCGGCCGAGCCGTCGCAACTCGCCGGTCGCGGCACCGTCCGGCGTACTCCCAGCCGTTGCCGCCGCCGGCGCGGCGGCGAGGGAGGCGCCTTTGGGGGCGCCCGCAGGGGCGGCCGGGCGGGGCGGTGTGGCGCCCGGCGTATTCGCCCCAATCGGAGAACCCGTCGAGGCAGGCCGGGCCTTGGGGGCTGCGCGCTCGGCATCCATCAATCGGCGCAAGCGGGCGCCGACATCGCGATAGGTATTGTCTATGCGGGAGAGGTGCCGGAATACGGCGGTGGCCTGAACCACGCGTCCGCGTTGCTCGAGCTGGGTGCCGAGCGCATACAGATCACCGAGCACCGTGGTGCTGCCCTTGCGGCCCTTCAGTTCGGCGAAACGCTGCTCGAAATTATCCAGGAGGCGAGCGGTGTCGGGACCCGGTGGCGATGGAATCTTGGGCGCCGGCGCGGCGGGCCTCGCGGAGGCCCAAAGAGATAAGAACAGCAGCGTGCCTCCGCCGCTCAATAGCACGGCACCGGGCAACCAGGCCCAGGGGCTCAAATTGACGTGGGACCGAAGCACGAGGTCCAGCCCCAGGAGGCCAAAACCGGCGATTGCCGCGATCATCCCGAATTTTCGCATGCTATAGACATAATCCGCGTGCAGAAGCGGCGAAGTATAGGTGATCGGGCGACCCCGACTGCAATGCTAAGCTCACAAAATCGATCCCAAGGAAGCCGATGGCGAAGGTAAAAGAGGTCTTTGTTTGCCAGTCTTGCGGAACTCCCTCAGCCAAATGGCAGGGACAGTGCGCCGGGTGCGGGGAGTGGAACACGCTGGTGGCGGAGGTGCGGTCGGGCGCAGCCCGCGCCCCGGCCGGGGCAGCGGGCCGCGCCGGGCGCCTGGATCCGCCGGTCTCGCTCGCCGCCGAGGCCGCCACCGAGCAACCCCGGATCTCCTCCGGCTCCGCCGAACTCGACCGTGTCTTGGGCGGCGGTTTGGTGGCCGGCTCCGTGACTTTGATCGGTGGCGATCCCGGAATCGGTAAATCCACCTTGATGCTGCAAGCCGCCGCCGCGCTCGCCGCTGCCGGCCCGGTGCTGTATGCGACCGGGGAGGAGTCGATCAAGCAGGTAGCGCTGCGCGCGCGGCGCCTCGCGCTCGCCGACTCCACCGCCCGCCTGGTGGCCGAGACCCAGGTCGAGGCCATCGTGGAGATCGCCGCGAGCCTCAAGGCGCGGGCGCTCATCGTCGATTCCATCCAGACCATGTATTCCCAGCGTATCGACACAGCGCCGGGCGCCGTCTCTCAGCTGCGCGAGTGCACCGCGGAACTGGTTCGCTTCGCAAAGACGAGCGGGACCGCAGTGCTGCTCGTCGGCCATGTGACCAAGGAAGGACAGATCGCGGGCCCCCGGGTCCTCGAGCACATGGTCGATACGGTGCTGTACTTCGAAAGCGATACGGGAAGCCGTTTCCGCGTATTGCGCTCGGTGAAAAATCGCTTCGGGGCCGCCAACGAGATCGGCGTATTCGCCATGGCGGAACACGGGCTGCGTGAGGTCAGCAATCCGTCCGCGATTTTTCTGTCGCGTCACCCGACGCCCGTGTCGGGAAGCGTGATCACGGTGATGCGCGAAGGCACCCGCTCGCTCCTCATCGAGGTGCAGGTGCTGGCCGACGCGAGCCTCGGCTCGAATCCGAGGCGGGTTGCGGTCGGGATCGACGGCAACCGCCTGACCATGCTGCTGGCCGTGGCGCACCGTCACGCCGGCCTGTCGCTGCAGGGCCAGGATGTGTTCGCCAACGTCGTCGGCGGGGTGCGGATGGCGGAAACGGCGGGCGACCTTGCCATCGTGCTGGCCGCGCGCTCCAGCCTCTCCGACCGCCCCTTGCCCGACTCGCTCATCGCCTTCGGCGAATTGGGGCTCGCGGGAGAAATCCGTCCGGTTCCTTTCGGTGAGGAGCGCCTGCGCGAGGCAGCCAAACATGGCTTCAAGGCGGCGCTGATACCGGAGGCCAACGTGCCCCGCCGCCCGCCGGAAGGAATGACGGTGCGCGGCGTGACGCGCCTTGGCGAGGCGCTCGAGGGATTCTAGCTCGAGCGCGACGCTCCTTGGTGCCTCAACGGCAGGCGGTTTCCGTCAGCGGCGTGTCGCGATGATCTCCAGATAGTCGCTCGGAACGACGAGCGAGCCGTCGCGTCGATTCAGTGAGGTCAGGAGCGCGGTGATGTCCCGTTCGAGCGCAGCGGCTTTGTCGGCGGACAAAGATAAGAAGGCTTTGTGCACCGGTCCATACCAAGTGCGAAAGACTTGGATGAAATGTGCCGCCGAGCGGTAGCGAAAATTGAACGTGCGCGGCGTCGCCCGAATGTCCGCGTCCCCTCGGAACAGGCTCAGCAGATGGGTTTCGTCGCCCCAGAGCGCCGGCGATCGAGTGCCCGCGGGCGCAGGCACGTAGCGCCCGAGCGTTTTGAACAGTTCACCGATGAACCCCGCCAGGGTCCAGTTGGCAAGGCCGATTCGCCCGCCCGGGCGGCAAACGCGGAGCAGTTCCGCCGCTGCCCGGTGGTGATCGGGCGAGAACATCACGCCGAACGTCGACAGCACCGCATCGAAGCTCGCATCCGCAAACGGTAGCGCCTCGGCATCGGCCACCTGGAAGGCGACTTCGAGCCGCTCGGCGCGCGCGCGCTCCGCACCGCGCTCGAGAAGGGCCGGTACATAATCCGTGGAGATTACCCGACAGCCGCGGCGGGCGGCGGCAAGCGTCGCGTTGCCGTTGCCGGCTGCGACGTCCAGCACGCGCTCATCGGTGATCAGATCGCAGGCCTCGGCCAATTGTTCGCCGACGAGCTGCAGTGTGGTGCCCACCACGGCGTAGTCGCCGCTCGCCCAAGCGCCCTGCTGGCGGGTCTTGAGTGCGGCGAAATCAACGGGAGCGACGGATGCGTTCATGGCGTACCTCTCTGGAATGGCTTTTATCGGGCATTGCAGACTGTGGCTCGGGATCACGGGGCGGGTCCTGTCCGAGCGTCGGAGATTTCTGCTCCCGCGTCCGGCCCGGGCCGCCCGTGAAAATTGTCTTGGCAGGACCTCCCGGAGCGAACAGAATTCCCGGCAGGGGAGCGGCGTGCGAGGAGCGATGTGACGTCGGCGAAACAGATCGCATCCGCCATGAAACGGGCGGAATCCGTCTTGAAACGCCGGCCGGGCGCAGCTCTCGCGGCCGATGCGCCTGCGCTGGCGCGCTGGGAGGGTGGAATGCGCGTGGTCACGCGCCTCGATGCCGGCCCGTCGTTCTCGACCGACATGCCGGAGGAACTTGGCGGCAGCGGCGATCGGATCTCACCGGGTTGGTTGCTCCGTGCAGGACTCGCGTCCTGCCTCACGACGCGGATTGCGATGGCGGCGGCCGTCGAGGGGATCGAGCTCGAGGCAATCGAGGTGATGGCGTCGAGCCGCTCCGATGCGCGCGGACTTCTCGGGATGCCGGGCGGCGCCGGTGAGCCGATTGGCCCCGGACCCTTCGACGTGACGCTGCAGGTACGCATTTGCGCACCGGGAATCCCGCCCGAGCGGCTCCGTGCGCTGGTCGAATACAGCCAAACACACTCTCCGGTGTCGGCCGCTTTGAGCGAGCCCGTGACGATCTCGTTATCGGTCGAGGCAATCTGATGGACGCGTTATCGCGCACGCTTCGCGTCGTGCGTCTCGTCGGGGCGATTTTCATCAATGCCAAATTCACGGCGCCTTGGTGCTACCGATCACCTGCCGCCGCGTCGGTGGCGCCGCTGCTCGAGCCTGGCGCGGAGCGCCTGGTGATCTTCCATCTGATCACGGCGGGCGAATGCTATGCCGAAGTGGCCGCTCAGCCGCCGTGCCGTCTGGGCGCCGGCGACGTCGTGTTGTTTCCGCGCGGTGATGCACATCTGATGTGCTCCAGCCCCGGCGTGCCGCCGCAGAACGGCGCGCGTCTCGATCGCGTGTTATCGCGGCGCCCGCGGCAATTGGTGTACGGCGGCGGCGGAGCGGCGACTCGACTGGTCTGCGGCTATCTGGCGTGCGATGCGCGGCTCGCCGACATGCTGCTCGCCGGCTTGCCTCCGCTGGTGAAGGTGAATGTGCGGGGATCGAACGCCGGCGCCTGGTTGGAAGCTTCAGTCCGCTATGCGCTTGCGGAGGCGCGCTCACCGCGGCCCGGCGGCGCCGGCGTGCTCGCGAAGCTGGCCGAGGTGCTGTTCATCGAAGTGTTGCGGCTTCATATGAGCGCCGCGGAACCGGGCCGCACTGGGTGGTTGGCGGGGCTGCACGACCGCACCGTCGGGGTCGCGCTGAACGAATTGCATGCGCGACCGGCGCACGCATGGACGCTCGAGGAATTGGCGCGCGCGGCGGGCAAATCGAGATCAGTGCTGGCGGAGCGCTTCCTGCAACTGGTGGGCACCACGCCGATGCAATACCTGACGCAATGGCGGATGCTGCTCGCGGCCAATCTGCTCTGCGGCACCAATGCGCCTCTGGCGCGTATCGCCGAGGATGTCGGCTACCAGACGGACACTGCGTTCAGCCGCGCATTCCGGCGTGAATACGGTGCGCCGCCTGCCGCGTGGCGCCGCATCAAGGCGAGACGCGAGATGACGCCCGGCCGCGTGTCGGATGATGTGCATGCTCGAAAGTCCCGGAGGGCCGCCCGATGAGCAAATGCCACGCAGGCTTCGCGCTGTGGGCGGCGTTAGGGTGGCAGGCCGCAGCCTCCCAACCCGCAGCGGCCACGCAGCATCCGATCGTCCTGCATGCGGCCCGCCTGCTCGAGGTCGACACTGGCCGCGTTGTCGCGCCCGCCGAGATTCTGGTGGTGGGCGATCGTATCGTGTCAGTGGGAACCTCGGTCGAGCATCCGGCCGGCGCCGTACTGCAAGATCTGGGCGATACGACCCTTCTGCCCGGATTGATCGATGTCCATGTGCATTTGTTCCTGCATCCCGGCGCGGAGGATTTGCAGACCGTGCAGGAGTC
>Ga0187855_10003294_pt1 | contig 11920 bp, 10 predicted proteins | sample June2016WEW_8_10_2_FD_132969 | JGI IMG/M metagenome (GOLD analysis project Ga0187855, IMG submission 132969) | Peatland microbial communities from SPRUCE experiment site at the Marcell Experimental Forest, Minnesota, USA - June2016WEW_8_10 | ecosystem: Environmental > Terrestrial > Soil >...
AGACGTCGTTGCCGAAACTGGTCGGCAGCGGCCCCGCCTCGCGCACCTTGAAGGTGCGGGTGCCGTCGGGCAGCCGCTCGGCCCGCAGGGACAGGACGCCGTCCGGTGACTCGTCGCCGAGCCGCCGCGCCAGCTCGTAGACGTGGGTCACGAGGACCACCCTGACACCGGCGTCGGTCAGGGCGCGGACGACCTGCTCGCCGATGTCGGCTCCCTCCCACTCGTTCGTCGAGCCGAAGGACTCATTGCAGAGAAGCAGCGCCCGCGGCCCGATGAGATCGACGACCCGGCTCATGCGATCGAGCTCCTCGTCGAGCTTACCCCGGGTCATCGTCTCGTCCTCCTCACGCATGAAGTGGGTAAAGACTCCGCTGGCGACGTCGGCCGAGAACGAGGTGGCGGGTACGAACATCCCCGCCTGCATCATCAGCTGAGCCAATCCCACGCTGCGCAGGAAGGTCGACTTGCCCCCCCGGTTGGCACCGGTGATCAGCACCAGCGCCTTCCCATCGGCCGTCAGGTCGTTGGCCACCACCCTGGTTGGCATGGTCAGCGCCAGGACCACGTCGTACAGCCCCGAGACGGCGAGGATCCGGTCTGAGGCTTGGTGTGGGGCGGGAAGCGAGGTCGGATACCGGCGTCGCTCGAGCTCGGCGTGCAGGTTGAGGCAGCCGACGTAGAAGGCAAGCTCGGTCCGTAGCTGGGTGAAGAAACTCAGAACGTGATCGCTCGACTGGGAGAGCGCGTCAGCCACCCTGTTGATGCCGCGGGCGCGAAGCTCATCGAGGGCCGCGTGCCCACCGTCGTCCTGGGGAGAGATCTCGAACTTGAGACGTGGATCGCCACGCTCCCGGACATGCCGGAGCCAGCCCCGACGCGCGCCGAGAGGGCGGCGCAGGACGACCCCGACCCCCGAGCTCCCCCTGCCCAGACCCTCGCTCACCAGCACGCCCCGGCGGAAGCGCAGCCGCTCCAGCTGCTCCTCGATCTCCCCGAAATACCTGTCGTCAAGTTCCTCGAGGAGCGTGGCGAACAGGCGCTGGAACGCTGGCGAGCTGAAGCGTTGGGCATTCTCTGACGCCCTCTGACGAAGGATCCGGAGCTTGCGGACAAGGAGTTGCAGGACGTTGACGGCGCGGTGGAGGTGCAACTCCGGGGTGTGTCCATACCAGCTCCAGATCTTCCTCTCCTCTTGCAGTGTCGCGACCGCCAGGTCGTACAGGGCACGCACGGCATCGGGATGCTTGATGGCGTCGTCGAGCGCCTGCTGCCGGTAGAGGATGACGTCGCAGTCGTGGAGACTCGCGAGCAGCGCCTGTTCGGCGACGGTGCGGCTGACAGCGTCACCAGCCGCCATCGTCCCGATGAGGACAGCGAGGCCAAGGTCCTGGGCCAGGTCGGGAGCCTGGGGCAGAGGCGCCGGGCTCCGGTCGAAGTCGCGGTCCGGGTGCAGCAGGCGAACCTTCATGGCGACACAACGCTCAAGTGAGGGGTCATTCCCGGAGCCGATCCGTCACCGCTGCATAGCTGAGACCGTGGGCCTCAGCCAGCACCATGGCGTAGGCGTGGCCGTCCGCGGGGCGGCGGACCACCTTGAAGGTGCGCTGTGCCGGGTTGTCGGGCGCAACCGTGCTCATCATGCTGACAACACTCGGGCCGAGCCGGGACAGCTCGTCGATGAACGTGACATAGACTGCAAGCAGGTCCATCCCGATGAGCCGGGCCAGGATCCTGCGACCCAGAAGGAGCTGGTCCTCGGCGGTGGTGGAGGCGAAGCTCTCGTTCATCACCACGATGCTCCGCCCGGACGCCTGCTGGATGATGGCCCGGACCCGGAGGAGCTCGTCCTCCAGTCCGCTGTGGAGGTCCTCGATCTGCTCCTGCTTGGCGAAGTGGGTCAGGACGCGGTCGCAAAGGAGGAGGCGGGCGCTCGTCCCCGGCACCGGGAAGCCGAGTGCGGCCAGATGGTGAAGCTGCCCGAAGGCGCGGGCGACGGTGGTCTTGCCTCCCTGGTTGGGCCCCGACACCACCAGGATGCGCTCGGCGCACCGCAGCTCGAGGTCGTTCACCACCACCGGGCGTCTCTCGGCAACCAGCTTGCCAGCGAGAGCAAGGTCGAAGGTGTCGGAAGCCCGGTGCTCCTTGACGCTCAGGCTGACTTCAGGTAGGCAGAAGCTCAGCCCGGCCTCTTTGAGCGGCTGGATGAAGCCGAGATAGCCCAGGTAGACCTGGGCCTCGCGCTCGAAGCGGGCGATCACCGGATCGACCAGGTCCGCGTAGCGCTCGTGGTATGCGATCAGGGAGTGGAACAGGTCGGGATTGAGGATGGCAACGCGGTCGACGATCATCTCCTGGACGTGGTTGGCGAAGTCGTGGCGGAACTCCACGAGGCGGCTCTTCGCGTCGCCGGTCCGGAACTTCTCGAAGGTCGCCAGCACCTCAGTGCTGTAGTCGGGCTCACCGTGGAAGTCGCTCACGGTCACCCGCCCGTCGTGGACCCGCATGCAGAAGCGAAGCGCCCCGAGCTCATCCCGGAGCCGCCGAGTCTCGGCACCGAGAACCCCGAACCCTTCCGACCGCAGATAGCCGTCCAAGAGCCGGCTGAAGCGGCGCAGGCTCTCGGACGCCGGATGGGCGTGAGCCAGCTCGTCGCGCAGCGAGGTGAGGGCATCGCAGTAGATCTGGGCGGAATCCAGGAACCACGCGGCCTTCCCGTATCGGTGACTGCGTTGGGACGACGCTGTGAGATAGCTCCGCACATGGCGCATCTGAGCCGCGAACGCCTCGACTGCTCCGGAGAGCCCGGCCTCGAGGTCCACGAAGACTGCCTGGCGATAGGCCACCGCCCGCTCGTCGCGCAGGAGAGTCGTGAAGAACGGGCTCAGCTCGTAATCGCGCCGGTTGGTGCCGATGGCCGCGAGCACTTGGTCGAGATTCAGGTCCGCGAGGGGGTCCGGCACCGCTTGGCCGCGCGGCTCCACAGCCGTCTCGGCGTCGGGGAAGAGGATGCTGAACGAGGCCAGCTCTGGGAGGGGAGGCGCCGCCGCCGCTTGAGTGGGTGGGGGGTTCAGTGCTCGGGTCATGACTCGCTACGCGTTCGTAGAAGCCATCAGCCGGGACGCGGCAGTCAGGCGGGCCTCATCGCCAGGACTTCATAGTCTACGCGGCACCGACGCTCGCTTCGCTCGGCGGCGCCCGGGATCGGACCTGCCTCGGAGATGGCCCGGCTGGACTGGCACCCCCGACGGTACCGGGGGGTCACCCTATTACTTCCGGATCTTCGCCTGACCTTTGAAGCAAGTCCTGACTGGGAGCATGGATAGCGAAGCAAGTGGTCCAAGCGAATTCACGAAGGCCTATGCGAGCGACGAAAGTCTAAGGAGTTTGCTTTGGGAGCAAGAGGTCCCCAGTTCGAGTCTGGGCGCCCCGACCAGTCCGATCGGGGCTTTGCTCACGTGGATGTCGAGAACGGCGGCTTCGATCGCCTAGGTCTTTCGTTCGCATGGAACGCGATCTGCCAGCTTCCCCCGCCCCCGGTGTCATCTTTCATCCAGGGCGCTCCGAGTGCTGCGGCGTCCGGTCGCTCTTGACTGGGGATTCCCTCCCCGCTGGCTCCCTCTCGTACGCGCTCTCCATGACGCAGGCGTGACTGCGTGGTGGTTCGACGGGGATCGACAGGCGGCTCGGGCTGTCTTCATCCGGCGCGCTACGGTCCAGGTCGAGGCCCTCGACCGGCAAATGGGGCACATCGAGGCGCATCAAGCCCTCTTCGATGACTTCTACGCCGGCCGAGTCGTCCAGGCCATTCATCCTGACGGCAGCTTCACTCCGCCCGATCGCATCTTCGCCACGATCTTCGCGGACGGTTCGCTCCCCTGAAGTACCTTGGGGTCGAACGCATCCCGGGTCAGCTGCCCGAACGCCTGCATCGCCGATCGGGGCGCTGGACGACTGCCCCACGGCGGCCCCAGCCTTCCGGCCAGCAAAGCGGACCCGCACCGTAGGCCGGGGTGGCCAGCGCTGGCGAGGCGATCGGCGACCTGGGTAGCCCGAGATTCTCTCTACAGGCGTATCGAAAGGGGCTGCCTCACGCTACCGGGAAGACGGGCTTCCCCGAAACGATGAGCGACCTGCGCAGGCCGAGATCCCTCCACCGCGCTCTCCCAGGCTTGCGCCGCGTCCCAGGCCGTCGAGCGCCGCCGATTACTGGTAGTGGGTCAGCTTGACGGGGCTTCCCGGTCGTGTGGCCGAAAAGTCACGCAGATTTACCGTCCCCGCTCGAACGTAGGCGTGACTGGCTGCCGCTAGTTGCAGCCCAAACAGAGCGCCTTACCTTCGCACTGGTGGTAGTCGCAATACTCCGCGTCCTCACGACGGAAGTCCGACTGGGGCAACTTTCCCTCGCCATCGTGACCCAAGCCGACGCTAGCCGGAGCAGCCACGACGATCTCCTCGACCCTACCTGAAGAAGACCATCTGATCGCCTAAGCCAGATAGGGGGGAGCACACGACACCCCCACTAGGATCTAGTCAATCGCGTCGAAGGTCGAGGATCGCGACAAGGCTTCGACGATCAGGCCGATCGCCGTCGGGAAATGGAAGAATCATCCGGTGGCGCTTAGCGTCCTCTCTTGGTTTCTTCAGACCTACTTGCTCGCGGCCTCTGCGCTGAAGATCTATGCGACAAGCCGAGCGGTAGTGTGGCTACCCACACGCGGCCCCAAATACCGGGTCTCCATGGAAACTCAGCGCCCTGAAGAACGTGGCGAGATGGATGTGCGCATCCGCATGCTGAGCGGGACGGGAGGGTTGTTCTTCCCCTTCGGGGTGCGAGACTACCGTCTCAGGGCATGGGCAGCGGATGGCGCGACGAGCAGAGCCTCCCTGCGGCGTCTCACTCCCATTAGCTTCAATTGGCCTTTCCTGGTTCTGCTCTCCGCGATCACCCTACCGCTATTGGTCAGTGGAGGATCCCAGCTTCAGCGATGGATCGCACTCGTCACCATCCTTCTGCTGATGGGCGAAGCTTTGGCGATTGGCGCAGAGCTTGCGCTCTCATACCTGATGCTCGGCTCTTATGGCGTCTCCGTGCACAACCTCGTGCCCTTTACCGCGTCCGCAGAGAGGCGCGCGTTCGCAGAGTCGATGGCCTTCCTAGGGGCTGTCGGCATGTCGTATATAGCAGTCGCGACTGGCCTGCTCGTTACGGCTCACGCCTTTGGGGGGCTCAGAGGAATTCAGTATCCCCATGCAGCTGGACCCTTCCTGCCGTCGGGCATAGGCAATTCGTTCTACTACGCACTCCTGATCTTCCTCCAACAAGGCAACCCCGGGCCGGTCAACGGGCAAGGCAAGGCGGTGGTGGCCTTAGCATCCGCTGTCGGCGCTGCGTACCTACTCATGATCGTCGGTCTGGTCGTTGGATTCGTTCGTGAAGCCCGGACGCCACGCCTCCCGTCGTGATCGAGCCTTACCGTCGGGTCTGCGCAACCCTAGATAGCGGTGAACCCGGCAGACCGAGGTTCTTTCTAGGGGCGCACCCGCTGGTTCGGCCTTGGCTTCCGGAGCAACGCCTGATTGGTTCTCTGCCTCGGCCCACGCGCTACGCAACTGCGAAAGCACGGGAGGTGATCGGCGCCCTGGCGGCGGAAGGATTAGCCCGAGGCGGGCTCCCCGCACGGCCGTGACAGTGCCCCCCCGAGGACTCGTGCGCCACCAGCGATCGCGTGCTAGTGTGGCGGGCAGAGAACACATTCAGGTCGGTAGAGAATCTGAGCTATCCCGGCAGCCTGAGCCAACCCGAAGTCTAGGTGTTTCGCCGTCCTTGAAATCTCATCCACACTGGACTGGTAGGCGGAGTCGATGACGGTGAGGCCGCCCATGTCCTGCGAGACGTTCACCACCTCGAGGTCCCCGGCGCTGATGACCTGGCCCGCCTGCACGGTCTGGGACATCACCAGGATGCCGTGCTCACCGCTCACCGAGTGGATGAGGGCGCCCACGCCCACCACCGAGGCGAGCACTAGCACCAGGCCGACGACCAGCAGTGAGGGGCGCGGCCGCCATGGGCGCGGGGCGATGCGGGTGGCCGTCCGCCCGCGCGCTGTGTCGGTGAGGGGGGTGGGCAGCATGCGTGTCTATCCCGCTGTGATGACGCTGGCGATCTGATCGACGGTGATCTGCTCGGTCGCGGTGGGGCCGGCCTCGATGCCGAAGTCGCCGTGCTCGCCATCACTCGCCGACCAGTACTCGTGGTAATAGATGGTGGCGGTGACTGAGTAGGTGCCCCCGGGCGCACCCGCCGACGTGGTCGCGTACTTGTACGTGCAGGCGTCGGCAGGCGGGGTGGTGCCGTCACCGGCGCTGTACGGGACCCCGATGCCGGGACAGGTGACCGCTCCCCCATCACCGGTGGTCCAGACCACGTGGTCGGGGGCGGCGGTCACCGTGGCCGTCAGCCCGGGGATCGACGCGGTGGCGGTGAAGGTCTCCGACTCGTCGGACGGCAGGTAGAGGTAGGTGGGGAGGTTGACGATCACCGTCGCCGCGGGCGGCGACGTCTGCGGCTGCGGGATCGGGAAGTAGAACTGACCCTGCGCCTGTTCGGCCACCGCCTGGGCCGAGACGGTGTTGGGCGCATACCAGGCCAGCTCCCATCCGGTCTGCACCGAGCCCATGGAGCAGCTCACGTCGTACCACTGGGGGTTCTGCTGGAAAAGGCTGGGGTCGACCTCCACGCTGTGGCTCTCGACCTCGCTCATGGCGGCCTGCCAGGTGATGGGGGCCCAGATGCACGTCCACGTGGCCCCGCCGCTCTCGTCCCACCCCGGGGTGGAGCCGGTGGTCGTCGTGACGCAGCCGCTGCTGTTGCACGTACTGCCACCGCCGTCGGCGCGGACAGAACCGCTGAGCCCGCCCACGAGGCCGACGGCGGCCAGGAAAGCGACTACGACGCGGGTCTGCATGACGATCCGAAGTCCTCCGTTCCGAACGATTGCTGCCACGTCCCAGGCGGGTTGGCGAGGGTCATGGTCATCGTCACCTGGTCCCACTCCGGCTGGGTGCCCCCCGGCTGGCCGGGCACGGGCTGGTGGTTTGTCTGGTAAACCACAACGATGGTCGAGTACAGGCAGTCGCTCACTGTGGCGGTGGTGGCGCTGACGCTGATGACCATCGGGTGAAACTGCTGGCTGCCGGTGTAGATCTCACCCTGCTCTGCCAGGGTCTGGAGGGTAGATCGGGCCTGCGCCAGCGCCGAGCCCGTCAGCCAGGTCGCGAGCGCCGGGTAGTTGGGGTTGGGGACTGCGGCGGCCGCCTCAACGGCTTCCTGCCCCTGCTCGTACGCGTTGATGATCGCGGCGTCGACGGGGTCCGAGGACGGCGTGGCGGTCGCGATGGGCGACGCCGACGTGGTGGTGGTCGCGGTCGCGGTGGGGGTCGGGTGGACGGTGGGGGTGAGCCGGGGGGAGATGGCGGTGGTGGTCCCACAGGCGGCGAGGACGGCGCCCATGGCAATCAGTAGCCAAGCCGTGAGCACACCGCAGCGGGATCGCCGCGGCCGCCCTGTCCCTTCCCCATCCACGGGAGACTCCCTCTCTGAAGGCTGCGTGGCAATCGGAACCAGTAGGCTCCGATGCGCGGCAGTCTCGCATATCCCTTCCCGCAGTCGCAAGCGATTGGCGCGGATGACCCGCAAATGGGATTTCACTGTGCCCCGAATGTGCCACTGAGGCCCAACCGCGCCAATCCGCTCCGAACTAGGCGAGGATGCCGGCACCCGGAGGCCCCTCCGGATTTGTACCAGGGCACATGCGCCCATGATACACAACCGTGCGCATGTATCCCCTCACTGGATAAGCGATCTCCCGAGCCCGTCCCCGGAGTGCGGCTCAGGGAGGCCTCACCTTCCGCCGATGACAACCAGGCGGAGGGCTCAGAGGGTTCCTCAGACGGAGGGGATGACCCTCAACATAGGCGACCGGGTAGGCCGCGCGGGGGCCGGTCGTGATGGCCCTAGAGCAAAAGCTTGCCTGGGGCCAACAGGGCCTTGATATCGATGTCTGGCTCCGCGAATTGCGCGAGAAGTACGGGCACAAACTCCCTGATGGTCTTCAGGAAGTTGGCGACCCACGCTCCGTTGCCAAAGGCTACGCTTGTGGCCAGATAGCCCTTGAGTGCGATATCCGGGTTGGGTCCCGTCTTCTTGGCGTACACACGCGAAATCTCCGCATCGACCTTCAGCGCGCGCGGCCGCATCTCGCGAATGCGACGGATGACGCAGTCCCGAGCCTCTTGGAACTCATCGATGGAGCGGTCGGGGCGAAGCAGAACGAGCTGGACCGTCCGGTGTTTGTCCGCGTCGGACAGCTCTTGCAAGGTCGTAAGGCAATGCCTCGATACCGTTATCTTCCCACTGAAGTACGGCTGAGCCTTTCGGACCATCGCGATATCTGCGCGCCTGGCGCCGGGGAGATAGCCGCCGAGCTTCCTGTTGAAGATAGCGTTAGTAGAGCAGATAGGGAAGTAGATACCGCGCCGCTGCCGCTCGGTCAGTCGAGGGGGCGGCGTTCTACCACGAGACACGAGCGCCCAAGCCAAGTGGTCCAGGGCGTCATGGAAGCCGCTTGCGAGATCGCCCAGCATCAAGCCCCAGCGTGGCGGTACTTCACAGACGGCGGCGACCTTGACCGAGAAGCCGTGGAATTCCGGGTGGTACTCCTGTCGGGTCGTGAAGGGTGGGTTAGTTTCGGCCTCTTTGAGCGCGGCCTCCAACTCTCCCTCGAATTGGTAGCTCTGGGCTATCGCCCAAACACACTTGAGCCAGGCGCTGCGAAACAGTTCGTCAGCCATGTTCTACGATCCCTTCCTTTGCCGGGGGCGTCGTCATGACGTCAGTCAGCCGAGCCACGCATTTCGGCCAAGCCCGCAGCGAAGTCCCGGAGGCCGGCGTCATTGAAACTGGGCTTGTCGGGGGGCCAGTTGAAGCCCCAACCCATCGGCCAGATTTCCTGGATGTAAGGGCGGAATCGCTGGGGGAAGCGCAAGTCCAGGCCGAGTCTGGAAGGGCTATCGAGCCGATAGCCGACGACCTGCATTACCAAGTTCTGGATGAAAAAGGTAACCCCGTACAGCTCACCGTGATATGGGACTCCAGGGCGCGGATGCGGCGTCGCCCCCACATCCCAGGCGATGCTGTGCGAGCCGTTAGGCATCTGTTCCATCGTGTGGCGGGCTAGGTAGATCCAGCAATGATCGGGTATCGTCAGATCGCTCGCGAGGAATTCGCGATAGATTGCCGAAGGGATGACGGACGGCCCCTCGATGTACTGAATCATCATGGCCGTCTTGAGTATCCAGCGTGCGAGGCTCAGTTGCGTTGGCCCCGCGAGGATGCGAACGGAGAACTTCTCGTCAAACATCCTCTTCATGAGGGGGCTGTTTTCGTCCTCAAGGCCCTTCATCCATCCGCCGTTGCATCTGTCCTTGCAGACAACTTTGGCGCGGGCGCTGTAGGACATGCCCTTGAATGTCCGCTCCAGTCCCGAAGCCGCCCGCAGGTAGCTGTTAGTCGGGCGATGCCCGAGGTATCTGCCGATCCACTTCGGCCAGATGTCCTCCTTGTTCGTGGGGCGATCACCGCAGAAGATACACTCTTGCGTTGTAAGCATCGGCGCTCAGCGCTACCCTCTATCCATGCCCGAAAAGGAGCCGGAGATGCAGACCACCCCGAAGGGTACGCCGATCCCCACGCCGACGCGGGGGGAGTTCGACGCCAATCTCGCCAAGCTTCTCAAGGCGCCAAAGCCGCCCCGGAAGGTGTCAGGCCGTCGGACGGCAGGCAAGCCCAAGGAGTAGGCGGAACTTCGCCTCACCGACAGGGACCCGGCGGACGCCGGACTGGCGACGGGTGAACTCGCGATGGTTGTAGCGCCACGCGTACTCGTCCAAGTAGGACTGGAGCCACTTGGTGGACACCGAGTGGTAGGTCCCACGAATCCCGCTCTTGAGGAGCGCCCAGAACCCCTCGATGGTCTGGGTGTGGACATCTCCGCTCACGTAGATTCCGGCCGAGTGGTTGACCCGCTCGTGGCCGTAGCCGCGTCCAGGAAGGCGACGGTAGATCCTGGCCGTGTCGGTGTAGATCATCGAGGCGGGGAGGACGTGAGCCTCGGTCATGTACTCGACCGCGAGCCCATTGGCCGACGGCACGTAGCGCGCCACGACCTTCCCCTGACGCTGGACGGCCCCCATGACGACCCGCTCCCGGGGGTTGTGCCCCGAGTGCCACGTGGGCTCGTCCCGGCGGCGGCGGGGGGTCAGGTAGGTCTCGTCCATCTCGACGGTCCCCGAGAGGGTGATCCCGTTCTCGGCCATGAGCGAGTTGCGGATGACGTTGAACATCCGCCAGGCGGTCTTGTAGGTCACCCCGAGTTCGCGTTCGAGCTGCTTTGCGGAGATACCGCATCGGGTGCTCGTGATCAGGTAGAGGGCGTAGAACCAGAGGTGAAGGGACGTGGACGACTTGTGGAAGATCGTCCCGGCCGTCGGGTGGACGTGGAGCCCGCAGGCCGAGCATGTCCAAGACTGCCGCTGCTGGGCGGTGTGGTAGCGATGGAACGTCCGCTCGATCTGGCAGCGGGGACAGAGGGCGTGTTCCCCGTCGGGGGAGTGGCGGGATCGCCACAGGTAGGTCAGGCAGGCATCGTCGTCGGGGAACTCGGCCATGAATTCCATGAGGGAGTACCGGGATTCGGAGGCTGTCCCCCGGGTGGGGTTATTGCGGTTTCCCATACCTCGTATTCTCGCACATCCGTCCTCTACAGTCAAGGGATACATACTCAACCGTGTGGTTCTGCTATAGAGAGCGGTATCGCGAATCAGGGTCAAAGGACGTAGGGGAATGCGGCCCGATGGCCCTTGAGCGGCCCATCCCGATTCCCGTTACATGCCGAGACGTTGAGAGGGAGGGGATGCCCTCGCCGCTGGGAGCCGCTTCGGCTAGGCGGACAGCGCTTCAGCGAGGTGGCGCCATGACGTGGATGGTCCGATCCCCGAAGTCCCGAGAGATTGACGGCCTTCCTGAGGGACGGGCGGTTCAGCAGGATCAGGGAACGGCACCGAAGGTGCGGTCCCGGATGCCGACTAAGGCGCGTAGGAGTCTTTCGGCTTTCGCCGTGGTGGCGACGCTGGTCGGCCTGAGCTCCGCCAGCCTCGGTTCGACTCGTGTGATGGCGGACATCGCTGGGCCGCTGTCGTGGGGCGTCGTCCCCTCCCCGAACACCTCAAGCACCGACAGCGATGTGCTCGACGGTGTCAGTTGTGTAAGTAGTAACTTCTGCATGGCCGTCGGCCCCTATTCCGGATCGTCGGGGTACAGCCAGACGCTGGTCGAGGAATGGAGCGGGAGCGGCTGGACAATCGTCCCCTCGCCGGACACGTCGAGCACGGACAGCGATGTTCTAGACGGCGTCAGTTGCGTCAGCGCCACGTTCTGCATGGCCGTCGGCGCCGCGGCCCCGGTGCAATGGGCCGGGGATCTACGCTATAGCGGGCAAACGCTCATCGAGGAATGGGACGGCAGCAGCTGGACGATTATCAGCTCGCCGGACATCTCGAGCACCGATGGCGACATCCTCACCGGCGTCAGCTGCGTCAGCGCCAGCTTCTGCGTGGCGGTAGGCACTGACTTCGGAGCGTCAGGCGTAACCCAGACACTGATCGAGCGGTGGGACGGCGCCGGTTGGGGAATCGTCACCTCCCCGGACACGTCGAGCGCCGACGATGACTCTCTCAATGGGGTCAGCTGCGCGGCAACAAGCTTCTGCATGGCGGTGGGCGATTACCAAAGTCTTGCGACGGGAGGGCAGGCGACCCTAACCGAGAAGTGGGACGGCAGCGCCTGGACAATCGTGCCCTCTCC
>Ga0187855_10003298_pt1 | contig 11900 bp, 11 predicted proteins | sample June2016WEW_8_10_2_FD_132969 | JGI IMG/M metagenome (GOLD analysis project Ga0187855, IMG submission 132969) | Peatland microbial communities from SPRUCE experiment site at the Marcell Experimental Forest, Minnesota, USA - June2016WEW_8_10 | ecosystem: Environmental > Terrestrial > Soil >...
CGTGGCGTGCGAAGAGCACGCGAGCGACCGAGGACGCAGCCAGGCGCCGTCAGCCGGCCGTCAGGCGACGTCGCGGAGCTTTTGTGCCTCTGCCAGCGACTGCAGCTTCTTCAGCGACTGGTTCTCGATCTGACGGATGCGCTCGCGCGTGACGTTGAAGGTGCGGCCGACCTCGTCGAGCGTGCGGGGATGCTCGCCGCCGAGGCCGTAGCGCAGCTCCAGCACGCGCCGTTCGCGGTAGGAGAGGTTCTCCAGGGCCTCGCGCAGCGCCTCCTTGGTGAGGATTTCGGCGGCCCGCTCGTAGGGGGACTCGGCGCGCTCGTCGGCGATGAACTGGCCGAACTCCGACTCCTCCTCGTCGCCCACCGGCTTCTCCAGCGAGACGGGCGCCTGCGCGGAGCGCTTGATCGAGTCCACCTCTTCGGGGTCGATCCCGGTGATGTCGGCGATCTCCTCGGCGGTCGGTTCGCGGCCCAGCTCGGTCACCAGCTTGCGCTCGGCGCGGCCGATCTTGTTGAGCTTCTCGACGACGTGCACAGGGATGCGGATCGTGCGCGCCTTGTCCGCCAGCGCCCGGGCGATCGCCTGGCGGATCCACCAGGTGGCGTACGTGGAGAACTTGAAGCCCTTGCGGTAGTCAAACTTCTCCGCCGCGCGCACCAGCCCGAGCGTACCCTCCTGGATCAGATCGAGGAAGGGGAGACCCTGGTTGCGGTAGTTCTTCGCGATCGACACCACCAGGCGGAGGTTGGACTCGACCATCTTCTGCTTGGCGTCGAGGTCGCCGCGCTCGATGCGCTTGGCGAGATCGACCTCCTCCTGGGCGGTCAGCAGCCGCACCTTGCCGATGTCCTTGAGGAACAGCTGCAGCGAGTCGGTCGTCATGTCCGGCTTGAGGTCGAGCGTCGCTTTCGCTTTGCGCCGGCCGCGCTTGTCCGGCGCGCGCTCGACCTGCGATGCCGCGGCGGTCGCCGGATCGATGTCCTCGACGATCTCGATCTCCGATTTCTCGAAGAAGCCGTGCAGCTCCTCGACGTCGGTCTCGTCGAGGTCCAACTCCGAGGTCGCGGTGGAGATCTCCGCGAACGTCAACACCCCCACCTGCTGGCCCTTCGCCAACAGGCCCTTGATCTCATCGAGCTCCTGCAGTTCGACTACTGACATCGGTTTCCGTTTCCTTAGACAGCGATTTCGTGCCGGGAGGGCTGTACGCCAAACGCGACAGCGGCAGCAGGACGGCGAGCACCTGCCGCCCCCGCGGTCGCGGCCCGCCCCACATTACAGCCGTACGTCGCTCATATTAACGCCTGCGAGCGTCCGTCCCGTATGCCGGAGGCCCAATGCGCGATGATTGCGCACTCAGATGAGTCCCGCGAGCAAAGAGAAACGATCCGGCAGGCCCCGCCGGGTCGGCGCGACGTCGCCTCCAACTAACCCCACGCCGCCCGCGGCCAGCGGAGCCGCGGAGCCGGGCGTGCTTTCGAGCCTGCCCAGCACCCGCCCCCAGCGCCCCAGCGCGCGCCGGGCCGCCGCGCGGAAGAGCGCGGCCGCGAAGGCCGAGCGGGGGTCGGAAAAGCCCAAACGAAACACTCGGCCCAAGCCAAAGCCCAAGCCGACCCCCAAACCCCGCGTTGTGCGCAAGCCCTCCGAGCCGCCGGTGCCCCGTCAAGGCTTCGAGTCTGAGGAGACGATCGAGATGGGGCGCCCGGTGCAGCCGCCGAGCAGCAGCGAGCTGGCAGCCTCGATGGTCGAGCTCGTCGGCGAGCTCGCTCAGACGGGGCTCTCGGCCGGTGGGCGCGTGCTGCGGGACGCGCTCGCGCGGCTGGCCGGCGGCTGAGCAACACGTCCGGCGGAGCTATGTATACTCCGCGCACGCCGAACCTCTGCGGCTCAGGTCGTCGGGGGCGGGGGATCCATTGCGGAGCGAGTCGTTCGCTCCGCGGGGGCGAATCGGCCTCATCGGGGCCGTAGCGCCATTCAGGCGCGAGCCCGTCAGCTCACCTCGTAGGCGTACGACGACGACTATGCACACTGTTTCGCTCAAGCACGCCCTTGTGGCTGGCCTGTTGGCCGCATTGCTCGGCATCGCCGGGCCCTTCGCCATGCCTGCCGCGCGGGCGCTTGCCGAAACCAACAGCACCACATCTGGCGGAGCGGCGCCCACGCCCGGCTCAGTGAGTAAGCAGACCGTGGCGACGTGGTATGGGCCCGGGTTCTACGGGCACACCACCGCGTGCGGGCAGAAGCTGACGCCGAAGCTCGTGGGAGTCGCCAGCCGCACCCTTCCATGCGGGACGTTGGTCCGGATTTCATACGGCGGTCACATGCTCACCGCGCCGGTGCTCGATCGTGGGCCCTATGGCCACAGCGGGGCCGTGTGGGACCTCACCTCGGGCGCCGCGCGAGCGCTCGCGATCAGGGAAACGGTGCGGATCGGCACGCAGATCGTCGGCAGCGTGCCCAACAGCCCGGCGCTCGGCCAGTCGGCCTTCTCGACCACGCTTTCGCCGACGAGCCCGACCTCCACGAGCTCGCCATCCGAATCGCCCACCGGCTCCTCCCCCGCTGCACAAGCCTCCGCCACCACCGGCGGCGCCACCGCGAGCTAGCCTCCGCGAGCTAGGCTCAACGGGTGCCGGCGAAGGCCGCGATCACCAACCTGTGCGACCACACGAGTGTGGATGCGGACACCGGGGCGATGCGCTCTGTGCAGGCCGCCGACCTGGCGCTCAGCGAGCGTGTGCTCGGCGAGCTGTGGTCGGCTGAGAACCTGGAGCGGCTGGCGCGCACCTACTGGCGCTTTCTCACCCGCGCCACGCTCGGGCTGGTGCAGGTCCGCTACACCGAACGGGAGCGCTTTGTGGTACTGCTCTTCCGGCCGCTCACGCTGCTCGCCTTCCGCGCCCCGGAATATGAACTGGGGGCCGACCATGGCGTGGTGCGCTGGCGGATCGAGCGGGGCCTTTTGGTTGCGCGCGCCGGGCGCGAGAGCAAGGGCCACCTGCAGATCGATGTGCGGCGCATCGCCGACGGGCTGCACATCGAGGTGGAGGTCGCCAACTTCCACCCGGCGATCGCCTCAGGGATCAGCCTCCGCCTCTACAACGCCACCCAGTCGCGCATCCACGTGATCGTCACCCACGGCTTCCTGCGCTCGCTCGCCCGTCTCGATCTGGCGAAGTCCCGCGTGGGCCGGCTGGCGAGGACGTGACCGAAAGCCAGCCCGGGGGCGATTGCACAACACGCGGGATGGGGCAACGCCTGGACACCACAGTGGCTATATCGTAGGTTGCAACTTATGTTATAGTGCTTTAGGTGCGACGGTTGATCGACCGGGAGCGCGAGCAGCGCCAAATGCTGGAGGCCGCCGCTTCGCCCCCTGCGCTGATCGTGGTGATAGGCCGTCGCAGGGTGGGCAAGAGCTTCCTGCTGGCCCGCACGTTCACAGGCGTGCGGACTGTGTCTGTTCAGGGGGACGAGCAGAGTGAACATCAGCATCTCAAACTGCTGGCCGGCGAGGCAGGAAGGACGCTACTGGGGTCCGATGCGCTTTCCTTCGCCACTTGGGACGATGCGCTGCGGTTCTTTGGGGAGCAGGCGCGGCGCGAGCCGCTGACTGTGATTCTTGATGAGTTTCAATGGCTGAAGGCCGCTCAGGGTGCACTTGACTCAATCATTCAGCGCCACTGGGACCAGTGGGATCGTGACGGACTGCCTATCACGCTCGTGCTCTCCGGGAGTGCCCTGACATTGATGGAGCGGCTGCTTGATCGTGGCGCACCGCTGTTTGGCCGCGCGACCGCGCGGCCGCGTTTGCAGCCACTGGACTATCGCGAGTCCGCGGCCTTTGCCGGCACAAGCAATCCTGTGGAGCTGTTGCGCCGGTGGGCCGTGCTTGGTGGCACACCTCAGTATCAGCTCTGGGCAGGCACCGGTAGGTTGGAGCGTGTCATCGCTGAGCGGATCCTCGCGAAGGACTCCTCGCTTTACGACGACCCCCGGCACCTGCTGCGTGAGGGGGAGGGGATTCGCGATCCGGGCACGTATCTGGCGATCCTGGGCGCCGTCGCCAAAGGCGCCACGCACCACAACGAGATCGCCCAGCAGGCACGGGTACCCACCGGCAACCTCGCGCGCAAGCTGGAGCGCTTGGAGGATCTCGGGTACATTGCTCCTCGCTACCCGCTTGCGGCGGATGGCATCGAGGATCGTTCCAGCTACCAGATCGCCGACCCCTACTTCCGATTCTGGTTTCGCTTCGTCGCCAACAACCGCAGCCGTCTGGAGCGCGGGCGCGTCGATGAGGTTCGCGATGAGATCCTCGCCAACCTGGACAATCTCATGGGCTGGTCCTTCGAGCAATGCTGCCGGCGCTGGCTCGGAGCCTACGCCGACGAGAACAGCATTGGTGCTCCCCAGCAGATCGGCTCGTGGTGGTCGCGCAACGGACAGGTGGAGGTGGACGTGGTCGGCGTGCGTAAGCACCGGTATGTGCTGATGGGATCGTGTAAGTGGCGGCGCGTCGCCGGCGCCGAGGTCCTCCAGGATCTGTACACCAAGCAGAAACAGCTCGGCCCCCAGGCAGCTGATGCCCGGCGCGTTCTATTCGCCCGCGAGAGCTTCACCAAGGAGGTGCGCACAAAGGCTGCCGCGGACGATGTGCTGCTTGTCACCGCAGCTGACCTGTTCGTCTGACCTCATCAGGCGCTCCACGCAGGCTCGGCCTAACTCAACCCTTCATCTTGTGAAGTGGTATAGGCGAATTTTTTGAGACATTCCTCCGGAGGGGGCGGCACATGGCAGGGGAGCGAAGGAAGCGGCGTGCGTCGCCCTACAGCGCCCTGGAACTACCCGAACCGCGCGTCGCCGTACAGCGCCCGCAGCTTCGCGCGGTCGTGGCGCGCGCTGATGCGCCGCACGGTGCCCGAGCGAGTGCGCATCACGAGCGATTCGGTGCTGGCCCCGCCGGCGCTCGGGTAGCGCACGCCCTGCAGCACGTCGCCGTCGGTGATGCCGGTGGCGGAGAAGAACACGTCCTCGCCCGCCACCAGGTCGTCGCGGTCGAGGATCCGCTTCAGGTCGTAGCCGGCGTCAAGCGCCGCGGAGCGCTCGTGCTCGTTGCGCGGCCACAGCCGCCCCAGCAGCTGGCCGCCGAGGCACTTGATCGCCGCCGCCGAAATCACCCCCTCGGGGGTGCCGCCGATGCCCCACAGCAGATCCACCGGAGAGCGCTCGGTGACCGCCAGCAGCGAGGCAGACACGTCGCCGTGGGGGATCAGCCGCACCCGCGCGCCCGCCTCACGGATCGCCTTGATGCCCTGCTCGTGGCGGGGGCGATCGAGCACAACCACATCCACGTCACCGATCTCGCAGCCCTTGCGCTCGGCGATCAGGGCGACCGTCTCCGGCAGCGGACGATCGAGGTCGAGCAGATCGGCGATCGCCGGGGAGCCCACCATCTTTTCCATGTACACGCACGGACCGGGGTCGAACATCGTGCCGCGGCTGGAGAGCGCGATCACTGCCAGCGCGCTCGGCATCCCGTGGGCAGCAAGCGTGGTGCCCTCCAGCGGGTCCACCGCGATGTCCACCTCCGGCGGAGAGCCGTCGCCGATGTGCTCGCCGTTGGCCAGCATCGGCGCCTCGTCCTTCTCGCCCTCACCGATCACCACCACGCCGTCCATCTGCACGGATTGCAGCGCGTAGTGCATCCCGTCCACGGCGGCCTGGTCGGCGGCCTCCTTGTCACCTTTGCCGACCAGCCGTGCGGCGGCCAAAGCGGCCGCCTCGGTGACGCGCACCAGCTCCAGGGCGAGATTGCGGTCGGGCCGCTGGCCTGTGGGGTCGGGGCTCAAGTGCTCACCTCTCTCGTCTCCTCGCGCGTGGGTGCCACCGCCACGCATGGGTAGGGCCTCAAATGGATACCTTTACTGCGCGTACGCATGAAACCTACACCAGAGGAGGAGCAATGAGCCAGATCGGGTTCATCGGCATGGGCAAGATGGGGGGCGGCATGTCGCACCGCATCCTGCGCGACTCCGAGCATCAGGTGGTGGTGTACGACGCCAACCGCGACGCCGTGGGGCAGGCCGTATCCAACGGCGCCGTCGGCGCCTCCTCGCTGGCCGACCTCGTCAAGCGCCTCGATGCGCCGCGCACGGTGTGGCTGATGCTGCCCGCCGGCGAGATCACTCAGCAGACGATCGACAAGCTCACCAAGCTGCTGGACCGCGACGACACGATCGTGGACGGCGGCAACACCAAGTGGACCGAAGACAAGCTGCGCGCCACACGGCTCAAAAAAGACGGCATCCACTACGTTGACGTGGGCACCTCCGGGGGCGTGTGGGGCCTGGAAGTGGGCTACTGCATGATGGTCGGTGGCCCCACCCGCGCGGTGAAACGGCTGGCACCCTTCCTCGACGTGCTGGCGCCGCCGACCAACGAGACCAGCGTCGCCGCGATCGGGCCGCGCGGATGGCAGCACTTCGGCCCCGCCGGCGCCGGGCACTTCGTGAAGATGGTGCACAACGGCGTGGAGTACGGTTTGATGCAAGCCTACGCGGAGGGCTTCGACCTGTTTGACAAGTGCGAGTACGAGCTGGACAACGCGAAGATCGCCCACCTCTGGGGACAGGGGTCGGTGGTGCGCTCGTGGCTGTGCGAACTGGCCGCCCGCGCCTTCGAAGCCGACGGCAACGACCTGCACACGCTCACCGGCTACACCGAGGACTCCGGCGAGGGACGCTGGACGATCGAGGAGGCGACCACGCGCGATGTGCCCACCCCCGCGATCACCGCCGCGCTGTACGCGCGCCTCACCTCGCGCGGCAACGGCGACTACGCCAACCGCGTGCTCTCGGCGCTGCGCAACCAGTTCGGCGGGCACGCGGTGAAGAAGAGCTGATGAGCACGATCGAGCAGCAGCCTGACAATCCGCTCGTCGAAGGGCTGGAGCGCCTGCCCGTGGCGCCAACCACGCTGGTGATCTTCGGCGCCACCGGCGACCTCGCGCGGCGCAAGCTGCTGCCCGCGCTGTACAACCTCGCGCACGAGGGGGCGCTGCCCGAGCGCTTCAACCTCGTGGGGGTCTCGCGCAAAGAGAAGGAGCGCGACGACTACCGCGCCGAGTGCGAGGAGGCGATCCGCTCCTTCTCGCGCCGCACGCCCGACGCGGACGTGCTGGCGGGACTGCTCGAGCACGTCAAGTACGTACCCGGCACCTTCGACGACGAGAACGTCTACCGCGAGCTCGCATTCGTGCTCGACCGCTTCGACGAGCGAGCGGGCGAACCGCTCAACCGCGCCTTCTACCTCTCCACGGCCCCCTCGTTCTTCCCGGTGATCGTCGAGGCGCTCGGCGCGCAGGGGCTCGACCGGCGCGCCGGCGCCGAGGTGCGGGCGATCATCGAGAAGCCGTTCGGCACCTCCCTGGCGGAGGCCGCCGAGCTCAACCGCCGCGTGCTCGACGTGTTCGAGGAGAGCCAGGTGTTCCGCATCGACCACTACCTCGGCAAGGAGACCGTCCAGAACATGCTGGCGTTCCGCTTCGCCAACGGGATGTTCGAGCCGCTGTGGAACCGCAACTACATCGACAACATCCAGATCACCGCCGCCGAGGACATCGGCATCGGCAGCCGCGCCGGCTACTACGACAACTCCGGGGCGCTGCGCGACCTGATCCAAAACCACATGCTGCAGCTGCTCTGCCACGTGGCGATGGAGCCGCCCGTGAACTTCACCGCCGAAGAGGTGCGCAACGAGAAGGTGAAGGTGCTGCAGGCGATCCACGCGCCCAGCGCAGCCGACGTGCCGCAGATGGCGGTACGCGCCCAGTATGGCGAGGGACATGCCGGCGGGGAGGACGTGCCGGGTTATTTGGAGGAGGAGGGGGTTCGCGATGGGTCGATCACCGAGACCTTCGCGGCCCTCCGCCTGGAGGTCGACAACTGGCGCTGGGCCGGGGTTCCCTTCTACCTGCGAGCCGGCAAGCGCCTCGCGCGCAAGATCACCGAGATCGCGATCACGCTGAAGCCCGTCCCCCACCTCGCTTTCTCCGCGGAGGGCTCGCTCGGAATCCGCCCCAACCAGCTGGTATTGACGTTGCAGCCCAATGAGGGCGTCTCGCTGCAGCTGGGGGCCAAGATCCCCGGCACGCGCATGATCATCCGCCCGGTGAACATGGAGTTCCTGTACGGCACCTCGTTCCTCTCCCAGTCGCCGGAGGCCTACGAGCGGCTGATCATGGACGCGATGCGCGGCGACCCCACGCTGTTCACGCGTAACGACGAGGTCGAGGCGCAGTGGGAGATCTGCGACCCGATCGTCAGCGCGTGGGCGGACACTCCAGGGCCCCTGCCGCAGTACCAAGCCGGCTCGCAGGGGCCTGCGGAGGCGAACGAGATCCTCGTTGAGGGCCACTCTTGGCGGGCGATCTGATGGCCCGCGGGGGTCGCGAGCGCCGATCTCGCCGGGAGCCGATCCTGGCAAGCTATCCGACGGCCGGCCGGCATTTTGAGCGCCGCCGCCCGAGCCGCGAGGGGGGTGGGGTATATCTATCTTTTTGGACCCCAACCCTTCATTTTGTGAAGTGGCCGGGTGGGGTTGGATGTTTTGTTTTGGGCCCTCTAACCCTTCATTTTGTGAAGTGGTATAGAGCCGGGCCACATCCATTTTTCAGCCCCCCAACCCTTCATTTTGTGAAGTGGTATAGGGCTTTTTTTTATCCATTCGCCCCGGCCCTCCTCCGCCGCTGATCGGACGCCGAGATGCCCGCCACCAGCGACGCCGTATGGAGTGCACAGGACACCACGCCCGATGCGATCGAAGCCGCGCTGCGCGAGCTGCTGGTGGCGCGTCACGCCGAAAACGGCGGGTATGTGCCGGCGCGCGCGCTGAACATGATCGCGTTCGTCGACCGCGCCTGGAGCGGGGAGATCGCCAACCGGCTGCGCGGCGTGGGGCGCTACCACGCCTCGCGCCTGATCGTCCTCTCCTACGAGCCTTCCCGCGAGCACCTCGACGCGCGCGCCACCGTCGCCTCCGAAGGCGATCCGCGACCAGGGGAGCTCACGCTGCTGCGCGAGACGGTGATCGTCGAGATCGGCAAGCGCCACCTCGACGACCTGCTCACGATCGCCGACCCACTGGTTGTCAGCGACCTGCTCACGCTGCTGTGGTCGCCCCACGGCCACCACGAGGTGGTGCGGGAGCTGCTGCCGCTGGCGCAGGCGGTGCTGCTCGACTCGGTCGACGAGCCCGAGCCCCGCGAGGCGATCGCGCACGCGCGCTCTCTCTCGCAGGATGCCTACGTGGTCGATCTCGCGTGGCTGCGCACCACCCCGTGGCGCGAGCGGCTGGCCACCGCCTTCGACCCACCTGATATGCGCCGCCAGCTGCACACGCTCACCGCGGTCACGATCCGCCACCATCCCGAATCGGCGATCTCCGCGATGCTGCTGATCGGCTGGCTGGCCGCCCGCCTGGGCTGGCGGCTAAACCCCCTGGTGGCGCACGAGGGCGTGCTCGCGGGCAAGGCCAGTGGGCGCCGCCAGGACATCGAGCTGCGGCTGCTGGCCACGCCCGAGCAGCAGGTGCGCGGGCTCGCGGGGTTGGAGCTCGACACCGCCTCGGGCCTGCGCCTGCGCCTCGACCGCGGCCCCGGCGGGCTGCACGCCCACCGGCGCGACGCGAAAGGCAACGAGCGAGCATGGACGATCCTCGGCGCCTCACGCGGCGAGGCCGGCATCCTCGGCGAGGGGATCCGCCAGGCTCTGCTGCGCGACCCCACCTTCGCGCCCGCGCTCGCCGCCGCGGGGGAGATCGTGCCGTGAGCCGCCTCACCATCCTTCCCGACCCGCAGGCCGCCGCCGAGCACGCCGCGGGCGAGATCGCGCGGGCGCTGCGGGAGGCGCTCGATCGGCGCGGGGTCGCCCACTTCGCGCTTTCGGGAGGCAACACTCCGCGAGCCGCCTACCAGGTGCTCGCCGGGCTGCTCGACGATTGGAGCGCGGTCGAGCTGTGGTACGCCGACGAGCGCTGCGTCCCACCCGACGACCCGGAGAGCACCCACCGGCTGGTGGCGGAATCGCTGCTGGCCCACATCCCCGGCGACGATGGGGCGGGGCCAAGCGAGCACCGCGTGCGCGGCGAGCTCGATCCCGAGACAGCCGCGCGGGAGTACGCCGAGGAGCTGCGCGCCACGGTTCCCGCGGCCGAGCAAGGCGGCCCGCCCGCGCTGGACGTGTCGCTGGTGGGCATCGGCGAGGACGGCCACACCGCCTCGCTCTTCCCCGGCCACCCCGAGGTCGAGGACTCAAGCGGCGCGCTCTGCCTGCCGGTGCGCAACTCGCCCAAGCCCCCACCGGAGCGCGTCACGCTCAGCCTCCCGGTGCTGCGCGCCGCCCGCTACTCGCTGCTGCTGGTCGCCGGCGCCGGCAAGGCCGAGGCGCTCGCTGCCGCGCTGGCAGAGGGTGGGCGGGGTCCTGGGGGTGGGCGGGGTGCGGGTGGGCGGGATCCCATTTCCCCCGCCAGCCTGCTCGTGTCCGAGCGCCTGCACGTGGTGGCCGACGCCGCCGCGGCGGCAATGATCGACTCTTCTGACAGTTCCTAAACACACCGGGTGAGCCGTGCCCACGACCCGAGCGCGCTAAGGTCCTACCTTGAGTACGCGCCCGGAGCTCATGGCCCGCACCGTTTCCCAACCCACCGCCGCACCTGCCCCACTCGCCGAGACGCTGGCGGCCCTGGATGAGGCCCGCCGCTGCACGCTACGGCTGGTGGCCCACCTCGACGACAGCGACCTGGAGCGCCAGCACTCGCCGATTATGAGCCCGCTCGTGTGGGACCTCGCGCACATCGCCGCCTACGAGGATCTGTGGCTGGGCCACCGCCACGCCGGAATGGAGCTGCTGCGGCCCGACCTCGCCGAGCTGTACGACGCCTTCGAGACGCCCCGCTCGCAGCGGGGCGAAGCGAAGCTGCTCGACGCCGCCGAAGCGCGCGCCTACCTGGAGGCGGTGCGCGAGCGCGTTGTCTTGGCGCTTACCGATCGCGGCGTTGGCGACGGTGTCCTCACCGAGCTGGTGGTGCGTCACGAGCTGCAACACTCCGAGACGATGCGCCAGACGCTCGCGCTCGCCGGGCTGCTGCCGCGAGGCGAGCCGTCACTGACGCCACTCGCCGGCGAGGAGGGCTGGTTGGAGTTCCCCGCGGGAGCCTTTACGATGGGCGCCGGCGCCGAGGGCTTCGCCTACGACAACGAGCGCCCCCGCCACCTCGCGCGCACCGGCGCCTTCGCCATCGCGCGGCGCCCCGTCACCAACGCCAGCTGGCTGCACTTCAGCGAGGGCGGCGGCTACGAGCGGCGCGAGTGGTGGTCGGACGAGGGCTGGTCGTGGAAGGAGGAGTACGACATCACCCACCATCCCTCCGTGTCAGCCAGCCACGCGCAGGCGCCCGTCTGCCACGTCAGCTGGTTCGAGGCCGACGCCTTCGCCCGCGCGCATGATGCGCGGCTCCCCACGGAGGCGGAGTGGGAGCGGGCGGCGACCTCGGAGCAGCCGGAACTGGAGGGGGTGTGCCAGGTATGGGAGTGGACCGCGAGCCACTTCGGCGGCTATCCCGGCTTCGTAGCACACCCCTACCGCGAGTACTCCGAAGTGTTCTTCGGCGAGGACTACCGCGTGCTGCGCGGCAGCTCGTGGGCCACCCACCCGCGCGTGGCCAGCCTCACCTTCCGCAACTGGGACTACCCGCTGCGACGCCAGATCTTCGCGGGCGTGCGGCTGGCGAGGGATGTGTGATGGCTGCCGCGCGAGAGCCGACCAGCACCAACGGGCACGCAGCAAATGGAGGCCCGGCGAATGGAGGCCCGGCGAATGGAGGCCCGGCGAATGGAG
>Ga0187855_10003301_pt1 | contig 11895 bp, 8 predicted proteins | sample June2016WEW_8_10_2_FD_132969 | JGI IMG/M metagenome (GOLD analysis project Ga0187855, IMG submission 132969) | Peatland microbial communities from SPRUCE experiment site at the Marcell Experimental Forest, Minnesota, USA - June2016WEW_8_10 | ecosystem: Environmental > Terrestrial > Soil >...
CGAACGCCTGCGGTCAAAGGTGCTCATCATCGACTACCCCGACAACGCTGAGAATCACGGCAAGATCGACGCCATTCGCTCGGCCTGGAAGCAACGGACTCACGATCAGTCCGTGCTCAAAGTCACGGAACCCGCCGACGTGTCGTTCTAAGGCCACCATGCTCGTGTGCTCACCGCGTACGCAGGAAAGCCACCGTGCCTCCTGCGAACACCGCACTGGTCACGAGCACCAGCACGCCAGCCATCGGAGTCCCTGTAAGGTCAGTAAGAAAGCCAATTGCATACGGCCCTGCAAAGCCCCCGATATTGGCCATGGTGATCAGACCGCAGGCTGCAGCCGCCGCCCGCGCGTTCAGCAGCTTTGCGGGCAGCGCCCAGTAACAGGGGTAGTAGCTCATGATCCCCATCATCGCGATGCAGAGCCCAATCACAACCGCTGTGGCGCTGATCCCCGCCAACTGGCTCATTGCCAGCCCCGCCGCCGCTACGCTCGCGGCAATCATGGCATGTAGCTTGTGCGATCCCGTTCTGTCCGCGTTCCAACCCACCAGGATCATTGCTGGGATGGAGCACAAGTGTGGAAGCGACGCGACCAACCCTACCTGCCACAGCGACAGCCCCGGCAGCCTCTGCACCATCTTCGGCAGCCAGATATTCATGCCGTAGCCGGTCAGGTTGATAAAGAAATATCCAGCCACCAGGATCACTACGGTGCCGCTGGAAATCGCCCGCAGAATGCCGATCTCCCCGTGCCCGCTCTCTTGTTCATTCTTCTCACGCTCCAGCTCTCCCACGATCCACGACCGCTCGTCGTCGCTCAGCCACCGCGCGTCCTTCGGCCGATCCGTCAGATAGAAGAAGGTGACGATTCCGCAAATCGTCGCCGGAATCCCTTCGAGTATCAACAGCCAACGCCAGCCGGAGAATCCAAGCCAGTGGACGCTCAGCAGACCGCCGGCAATGATCCCGCCGGTGGCGCTCGAAATCGGCACGGCCGTCATGAAGAGTGCTACCGCTTTGGCGCGATCCTCTTGCCGGAACCAGTGCGTCATGTAGACGAGAACAGCCGGGAAAAAGCCTCCCTCAGCCGCCCCCAACAGAAAGCGGATGATGTTGAACTGGGTTGCAGTCTGCACGAGGCCCGTGAGCGATGCCAGGAATCCCCAGCCGATCATGATGGCCGCGATCCAAATGCGCGCGCTCCGGCTGTGAGCGATCATGGCGCCTGGAATCTCCAGCAGGCAGAGGCCGAAGAAGAAGATTCCCGCTCCGAATCCGAATACCTCGTTCGAGAAATGTAGCTCTCGTGTCATTTCGAGGCCCGCGAACCCAACGTTGACGCGGTCAATGAACGCGGTCATGTAAATGAGAAAGAGGAAGGGCAGTAGCCGCTGCGCGATTTTGCGACGGGCAGTCGCGGAAGCGTTCACCAGCGCGAGCGTCACCGGGGCTCCTGGCACCACGCCGATCGGGGAGGCCCAGGCGTGGCGCTCTCGCTGAGTCTACACGAGATGCGGACAACAGGCGTCAGGCGGAGCGGAAAGCCGCTCACCGCTACCAGGTCAACCCTTCACTCCACAAATTCCCCGCATCCCCTTGATTCGACGAGTAAAAATCTTCGCGCCAAATTGCGTGGAATTTCCCCCGTTCGGCGCATCATTGTCTTATGAACTGCGTCGCCGCCGCTCCGAGGGATTTAGGCTCTCTTCAGCAGGGATTCGGTCTCCTTCGTGGGCGAGACTCGCGTTTTCGGGATTGGGTCGCCAAAAAATTATTATTTTCTACCCCTATTTGTTACACTTAACCATTTGTAATCAATAACATATCGTCAAAATCACGGTCAAAAACGGTCAAAAACGTTCACCAAACCAGCCTTCAACACGCACCGATCCCTGACCCCTGAAACCTGATCCTGACCCCTGTCTTTCAATACGCCTGCAACTGATCCAGCGGCAACCGCACGCGGAAGCATGTCGATCCCGGCTCCGACTTCACGCTCAGATGTCCGCGGTGCTTGCGGACGATGCGCATGGCATTGTCGAGGCCCAGTCCCAGGCCTTTGCCAGGGGCCTTAGTGGAGAAGAAAGGCTCGAAGATGCGTCCTTGCAGCTCCGTGGGAATTCCCGGTCCGCTATCCCAGATCTCCACCAGCATCATGTCGGCTTCAAGGCGGCAGGCCACGCGCAGGCGGCCCCGATCGCCCAGGGCGTCGAGCGCGTTTTCAATCAACGCAGCCCACACCTGGTTCAGCTCGCCGCTATAGGCGCTGATGCGCGGCAGGCTCGGCTCGTAGTCCCGCTCCACTTCCACGTGGTTGGTGCGCGAGCGGAACATCTGCAGCGTGGCGTCGAGGCCGGCCGGAACATCCACCTCGAGGATCGGCGAGCGATCCATGTTGGAGTAATCCTTGACCGCGTCGATCAGGTCAAAGATCCGTGCGGTTGAGTTGACGATGGTCTCAGCCGCCCGCGACGAGCGTAGGTAGCGCGCGAAATACTGAAGCGCGACACAGGCCGCCCCCTCGTCGACAATGCCCCGCAATTCGTCCAGGTCGGCGGCGGAAACCTGTTGCTCCGCAAGCTGTGCCGCGACCTCCCACGCGTCGCTGCAGCCTGCGGCCTTGAGCCAGGCGCGGATCGATTCCTCACGGGAGATGAAGCCCAACGCGTCCGCTTCCCTGGCCGCCTCCAACGAGTCGCCAGCGCGGGATAGAACCCTGTTCTCCCACGCCTCGACCTTGCGAATCTGGTCCTCGGTCAATCGGAAGCTGAGCAGCTTGATGCGGTTGGCGCGATTGTCGCGCAATACGCCGAGCAGGCTGGCAGCGGCGCTCTGCGCTGCCGAAGCGGGGTTGTTGAGCTCGTGCGCCAGGTTGCCGGCGAGCTGGCCCAGCGCGGACAGCTTCTCTGCCTGTTGCTCGATGCGGGTCACTTCGCGGACGCGATCGAGCAAAGTCGACACGATGCGCTGCGTCATGGAGGGGATGGCCGCCAGCATCTCCGGGAACACGGTGCGAGGAATCAACAGCGCCCAAAGCGGCGACACGGCGAATCCCTGGCCGCCATAGCTCTTCATGCGCGAGAACGGCAGCACGCCCGTCATTTGCCCGGTGCGGCCGATAAACAGTGCCATCGGGCCGCCCTCGCGGCGGCGCACATGGATCTCTCCCTTCAGAAGAAGCACCATCTGCTCCGCCGGGGAGCCCTCCTCGAAGAGAATGTCTCCGGGGTTGGCGGTCACTTCCTGGCCATGACGGGCCAGCCAGAGGCGATCTTCAAAGGGCAAGCCCTGCAAAGGCCCAATGTGCTCCAGGGCGGTGGCGATTTCTTCAACGGGTGTAGGAGCGGCAGGGGCAAGAACGGCAGAGGAAAACATCCGTGGACCTCCGGATGGCGCAGATTCAGGATAGAGGATCGCCGGGGCGACTTGTCCACATGCTCACCCTCTGAGCAGTGGGTCAGATTGGATCTGCTTTGAAAGGGCACGAGATTACTCGTGCCGTAATGCGCCCCAAAATGAGTGCGGGCTTCAGCCCCTGAGGGGTGTTTTCTTCGTCGCCCCGATGCACTCAGCTTCAGCGGCCCGGTTCTACCTTGCCGTCGAGAATTGGCTTGGAGAGTCCAGAGACGGTGCGGCCCGGCTCGCCTTCCAGGTCGAAGACGATGACGTCGTTGGCGCCCTGGTGCAACCAGGGGCCCGGCAGATAAAGAGTCTTCTGCGGCCCGATGCTCCAGATGCGACCGAGTGGATGGCCGTTGACCCACACAAATCCCTTGGTGAAGCTGCTGGTATCGAGAAACGTATCGGCGACGTGATCAACCTGAAGCTCGCCGCGATAGAAACAGGGGCCGGTGCAGCCGGCCGCGCCAAATTGCAGCTTCCCGGCCTCCTGCATCGGCAGTGAATAAATCTCCCAACCTGTCAGCGGCTTGCCGGCCAGCGTGACTTGCTTCGTGATGCCTTTGCGCTCGCCGCGAATCTCCGGGCCGAAGTTCACGCGGCCCGTGTTCTCGACCAGGATGTCGAGGCGCGTCGCCGGCTCCCTCAAATCGACGTGCAGATGGTTCTGCTTGAGCCGCCGGTCGAGCGTCCCCAGCAGCTTGCCGTTCGCATAGATCAGCGCGTAGTCGTGCAGCTCGTCGAGAATCAGGTCGCCCGAAACAGGCGCGGGAATCACAGTGTGGTAAAGGATGTAGCCATAGGCCTGATCGATGTCCTCCATAGTGAGCACATTGTCGGAGTGGACCGGCTGAGGCAGCGTCGACCAAAGCGAAGCAGACAGGCCGAGGGAGATGGCCGTCAGGGCAACCGGCGGATCGACGTCAGGTACCGCCGCCGCCGTCACGCCCGTGGCCTTGGCAATGGCATCGCGAAACAGAAAGTACTTGGGCGCGGGCCGCCCGCTCTCATCAATCGCCGCGTCGTAGTCGTAGCTGGTTACATCCGGCTCGTAGGGCGTGTGATCCATATTCGCGCCGTTCATCCAGCCAAAACTTGTTCCGCCGAGCTCCATGTAAATGCTGATCGAATAGCCCTGCCGGAGAATCCACTCGAGTTCTTCGGCCTGTTTCTTGCCGTCTGTGGAGGCGTGAGGGCTGCCCCAGTGATCGAACCAGCCGTCCCACCACTCAGTCGCCATGAAAGGACCGTCAGGACGAAGTTTGTGCAGGGTCTCAAATGCCTTCGGCGCTTGGCCGGGAGAAAAGTTGATTCCCACCGGCAATTCCGGCAGCGACCCGTTGTGAATCTGCTCGGGTCCGTCGGCCGTGTAGAGCAAGGCTTTGTCAAAGCCTGCGTCGACCAGCGCCTGGTGAATCTGTTCCATGTAGACTTGGTCGTTGCCGAACGATCCGTACTCATTCTCAACCTGCACCATGATGATCGGCCCGCCGTTGCCGGCCTGCAGAGGCGCCAACTCTTTGCCCAGCCGTAGCAGCCACCGTCGCGCCGGCGCCATGAACTTGGGATCGGCACTGCGCACCACAATGCCGTGATCTTTGAGCAGCCACGCGGGGTAACCGCCCCATTCCCACTCCGCACAGACGTAAGGACCGGGGCGGAGAATCACGTACAATCCTTCGCTCTGCGCCTCGCGCACAAATTCGGCCACATCGCGCTGGCCGCTGAAGTCGTAGACGCCGGGCTCGCGCTCGTGTTCGTTCCAGAAGACATAAGCGGTGATAGTATTCAGCCCCATCGCCTTGGCCATGCGAAAGCGGTCGCGCCAATAGGCGCGGGGGATGCGGGGGTAATGCATCTCGCCGGAAATGATCTGGACCGGCTTGCCGTCGAGCAGAAACTTTCCGTTGGCAACGCCGAACGATTGCGGATGAACCGGGGAATCCTGTGCGGCGGCGGGTACATCGAAAACGAGCGTCGATGCGAGGAGGCAAACAGCGAAGACAAAGAGTACTTTCTCTTTCATGGGCGAAACCCTGGAGCAGCCTGATTGCTAGCGGCGCCGCTCGTACCGGCTTGCTTCTTTGTGAATACGTCCTTCCCATCATAGGACAGGCAAGACGCGGGCCGTGCGCTCGCCGTGAAAGGCAGCCGCGAAATTCCGGGTCGACAGCCATAGTAGACTTTCGCTTTGGGGCGAACGAGGAGAAAGACAGATGCAGATCGCCTTTGCGGCGTCTGAATGCACGCCATTCGCCAAGACCGGCGGGCTGGCTGATGTGGTCGGAGCATTGCCGCGTGCCTTGACCACTCTCGGGCATCGGGTTTCTGTCTATCTCCCGCTCTACACGCGCGTGCGCAAGTTCCTCGACGCTGAACCCAAATACGCGGTGCGCTCCATCACGATCCCGTTCCGCTACTACAACCGCTTTGTCGGCGTGGTCGATGGCGGCGAGCGCGATGGAGTCCAGTTTTACTTCATCGAATGCCCGGAATTATTCGACCGGCAGGAGCTCTATGGTCCGAAAGGAGCAGACTACACCGACAATGCCGAGCGTTTTGGCCTGTTTTGCCGCGCCGTCATCGAGTCGGCAAAATCGATAGGCGTGCCCGAGGTTTTCCACCTACATGACTGGCAGGCCGCGTTGATTCCCGTGTACCTGCGGACCACCTATGCTTCCGACCCGGCGCTCAGCAGCGCGGCGACTGTTCTGACCATCCACAATGCTGCCTACCAGGGCACCTTCCCGCCCACTACCACCGAGCAGCTGCTCTTTCCATGGGATATCTTCACCATGGACAAAGTGGAGCAGTTTGATCACTTCAACTTCCTCAAAGGTGGCTTGGTCTTCTCCGACAAGCTAACAACGGTAAGCCGCAAATATGCCGAAGAGATTCAGACCCCCGAGTTCGGCGAGCAACTGGACGGCATTTTGCATAAGCGTGCTGCCGACCTGCACGGAATTCTGAACGGCGTGGACTACGCTCAATGGGATCCGGCCACCGACCACAACTTGGCGGCACATTACACGCGGGAGAATCTTGAAGGGAAGCGCGTCTGCCGCGCCGATCTGCTTCATGCCTTCCAGCTGGAGAATGTTGCAGAGACCACCCCGATTATCGGCATCGTCTCGCGGCTCGCCACACAAAAGGGCTTCGACATCGTCGCTCAGATCGCGGAGAAACTGGCTGAGCGCGATATAGTGGTCACCGCGCTAGGCTCGGGCGACCCCTATTATGAGAATTTGTTTCGCGACTGGGCCTTCCGGCACCCGGCCAGCGTCGCGGTTCGCTTTGGCTATAACGAAGTGCTGTCGCACAAGATTGAAGCCGGCGCCGATATGTTCCTGATGCCGTCGCGTTATGAGCCCTCTGGCCTCAATCAGATGTACTCGCTCAAATATGGAACCGTCCCCATCGTTCGTGCGACAGGCGGGTTGGACGACACCGTTGAGGAATGGGGTCCGGTGAAGGGAATTGGAACCGGCTTCAAGTTTGCCGGCTTCAACCCATTGGATCTGCTGGAGGAGATCGACCGCGCCATCGAAGCCTTCCACGACAAAACCGGCTGGCTGCGCCTGATGCGCAATGGCATGGCGATGAACTACAGTTGGAGCGCTCCGGCCAGCGAATACGTGAAGGTGTACGAGGAAGCAGCACGGCTTCGTGACTGAATGGGCCCGGCTTTTTCCTGCTAACCTGAGGCTCCATTAACAGGAGAAACTTTACGTGGAGGTTTGCGATGCACATTCGATTGGCGGCACTGTTCTGTTTGCTCAGCCTGGGATCGCTGGCTGCGCAAGCGCAGATGGGCGGCGCGTCGAGCGGGCCTGCAGCCGGTACGATCGCCACGCCGGCTGCGGCATTCGATTCGCAGTTAAGCGTGATTGAGAGCGAGATGATGAGTGCGGTGAAGGCGATGCCGGCCGACAAATTCAGCTTCGCCCCCAGCGCCGCGATTTTTGTCCCGGGACAGACCACAGAGTTTGCGACGGTGCGCACGTTTGCGCAACAGGTGACGCATGTGGCAGAGGCCAATTACTTCTTCTACGGCATCATTAGCGGACTGAAGCCCGATGTGGATCCGCAGTCGCTTTTGAAGCTCACCAAGAAGGATGACGTCGTGGCCGCGCTCGCCGGCTCGTTTGCGTTTGGCCACAAGGCGATTGCCACCCTGACGCCTGCAAACGCGTTCGAGGTGATCAAATCGCCCGAGCCGGGATTTCAGACACGGGCCACGCTAGCGTCTTTTGGTATCTCCCATTGCTTCGACCACTACGGACAAATGGTCGAATATCTTCGGATGAACGGGATTGTGCCTCCGGCCAGCGCGAAATAAGAGCAAATTGTGAGCAGCGATGAAAACGCTCTTGAATGCGAACGACAGGGCGGAGATCGTGCGGCGTCTGGGTGTGGTCGGCCCAGCGAGCCAGAGGCGATGGGGAACGATGACCGCCGCCCAGGCGATCTGCCATATGGCGGATGCCTTTCGCGTGGCCATTGGCGAGAGGGCAGCGAAGCCAGTCAAGAATGGGTATTCGGGTCAGTTCATGCGCTGGGCGGCGTTATGGCTCCCTTTCAAGTGGCCGCACGCCGTGCCCACGGTGCCGGAATGTGATGCGAAGGTTGGTGGATCACGACCCACTGACTTTGAACGCGACAAATGCGAACTCCTGGGATTGCTGGAGCGGTTTACGATGCGGCCCCGCGCAACGGAATTGCAGCCGCATCCTTTCTTTGGGGTCATGACCGAGAAGGAATGGATGCGCTGGGGTTACCTGCACGCCGACCATCACTTGCGCCAGTTCGGAGCTTGAGCTGTCGAGCAGCGATGAGGGATCGCCAAGCGAGTCATGCGCCTCCTGGGAGCCTTCGGTCTGTATCGCTGGCTAGTGGGGGCGCGCCAGCCACGCGATCAGGTTCGTTGCAAAGTTGAACTCGAAATAGACTGCCAAAGCGACGATCGCGGCCGCATAGAAGGCTCTGAGAAGAACAGTGATCCCGGTGTACCGTTGCAGGTGACGATAGACGACCGCTGCAGCCGCGAGGCCGAAGACAGCCGAGAGAGCAATCAGGGGAAAGGCGCTCCGATTGTGGCTGGGAAGATCGCAGGGGCAGAACAGCAATACCCCGGTGGCGGCCGTGGTGAGGGCGGAGATCAGCACATAGCTCGGCCAGACCTTCCGCCGCGATCCCAGGTCTACCGAATCTTCAGGGTTCAAGAGCATGTGAGATCTGCGTGATTCGCAAACTTGCCGGCGCGCTCGAAAGCGGCTGGCCGTGAGTACCTTTTTTGCAATCGATCCCAAGGGCAGCAGACGCGATGTTCTTCGCGAGGCAATCTGCAGTCTTCGGGTGCATCTAGCTCGCAGCGGTCTGTGCGCGAGCTCCAGACCCTATCTTCAGCACGTTCTCGACAATGTCGGCAGCCAATCCAGGCCCGTCGATCCCGGACATGGCAGCCTGTATCTTGCGCGCCGCCGATCGATACGATTCATCCTCGAGGACTGATCGCACCGCAGAACGCAGGCGTTTCGCATTGACCCTGCGCGAGGGCACGACCACCCCTGCTCCGTGCGCTCGGACGCGTGCCGCAACCCCCGGCTGATCGTTGCCCAACGGTATGCACACCAGCGGAACGCCCTCAGCCAGCGATTCCAGAACCGTGTTTATCCCGGCATGCGTGATCACCACTGACGCTCGCTTGACGATTTCCAACTGCGGAGCGTAATTCACTACCAGTGGATCGCCGCTGAGGTCGCCCAGCCGCTCTCGTTTGAGGCCGCCGCCAAGAGACAGCACGAGTTGAATATCGAAGCTCGCACAGGCATCGGCGATGAGCCGAAATATCTTTTGCGAGTAGTTTTGCAGTGTGCCCAGAGAAGCGTAGACTAGCGGCCTGCCGTCCAGCCGGTCCCACGGAAAGTCCACTGCGGGCCGCTGGGAGGCGTCGACAAACGGCCCGGTGTAATAGAGGTGCTCAGGCAGAGGTTCGATGTCAAACTCAAGCGCTCGCGGCAACTGCGCAATCTGCGCGAGCTTTGAAAGTCCCTCGCCCGGAACCTTGCGTGGGCTTAGTCCCCACGCCAGGCGATATTCGTTAACTGCGGCAAAGATCGGCGCCGCCACGCGAGTGAGCACACGAATGGCAATCTCGTTGCGCAGGCGACTCCACCAGCGCTGGCTTCCCGACCAGCCAAAGTAAAAGGGTGGATACCGATTGTCTCTCACCATGGGCGGAATCAGCGCCAGCGATATGAAGGGCAAGCCAAGGTATTCAGCAACGTTGATGGCCATGTCTGCTTCATCGATCAATAAGGCATCGACGTTGGCGCTGCGAACCGCCTGAGGGCCGTCGCGAAGCACCATCCGCGCGGTGTTGCGCACCATCTCCATCGTGAACCGGAGGGCCTGGATGCCCGTCATCTCGCCCAATCGCTGGTCCAGTTTCTGAAGGGTTCCCAACGGGTAGTCGCTCTGGCCGATGCAGCAGAAGTCCAGCCCCGCCGCTTTCACGCGGGACTCCACATCGGCGACACCGAAGAGAACAACCGAGTGCCCGCGCTGCTGCAGGCGGCGGGCCAGCGCGGCCAGTGGGTTCAAGTGTCCGGTCCCCGGAAAACAGAATGCGCCCAGCCTTGCCATGTTTCACCATGCTACCTTGGCCAATCGGCTTGGGATCGAGAACTCCGCACCGGCCCGCCCGCCTTCACCCGAAGGCCAGTGGCAGCGACAGTTCGTTTTCCACAATAAATCCGTAGAGAGAAGTCCGGGAAAGCCTTGCAGGTATTACATTAATGTAAATTTCGAAATTCACCAGCAGCGATCGAAGATTGCCTTCTCATCGATTGGCTCGGAAGGTAGGTAGATGGAAAGCCTCTCTTGCTCTGCACAGCCCCGATGTCGATTCGCGTGGAAGATCCTTCCGATCCTGAGTCTGGCGGCATTTGCCGCCGCTCCTGTTTTGGCGCAATCCACGTTCGGATCCATCCTGGGGGTCGTGCGCGACGCGAGCGGCGCTCTCGTCCAGGATGCGCAAGTCACGCTGCTCAACACCGGCACCAAAGCCTCGCAAATCGCCGCCGCCGATGCCGACGGCAATTATGCCTTCCGCAATATCGAAATCGGATCGTACCAGATCACGATTGCTGCGCCGGGCTTCGAGACCGAATCGCTGCCATCGATTGCGATTGCGGCACGCGAAACGAGACGCATTGACGCCACATTGAAGCCAGGTGCGCAAAGCGAAACTGTCGAAGTAAAAGAAAACGCCGAGCCGGTGATTACCACCGACGTGTCAAACCTGGCCGAAACCAAACTTGGCGACGAACTGGTCGACCTTCCTGTGGCTATTTACTCGCGCTCGACCGGATCAACCAGCCCTATTTCGACGCTCACGACGGAAACAGGCGTGCAGACCGACGACAGCGGCGACCTGGAGGTGATGGGCGCGACGCCCGCTCTGCTCAGCGTGACCATCGACGGCATCTCCTCAGTCGGCGTGGAGTATTCCGGTCCGGTGAACGAGATGTTTCCGTCGTTTAACTCGATCGAGGAGATTCGGGTATCGGAGTCGAACAATAATGCCGAGTTCTCCGGCGTGGCCGACATCACCACGGTCTCCAAGGCAGGCACCGTCAATTTCCACGGCGGGCTCTTTGAGAACAACGAAAATACCGTCTTCAACTCCAACAACCCCTTCGCGCTAACCAAGCCCCGCATCATCATGAATGACTTTGGCGGCACGCTGGGCGGGCCGTTGCGGGTGCCGTGGGCATCTGCGGGAACGGTTCGCAATTTCTTTTTTGCCAGCTACGAAGGCCTGCGGCTCCCACGCCAGACGCCGATGCTGCTGAGTGTGCCTTCGTCTGCGATGCGCGGCGGCGATCTGACGGATTACCTCGCCGGACAAGGTGTCAGCGCGATCTACCAGCCCGATGGCGTTACCGCGATCGATCCGGCCAACGTGCCGGTCACACCGGTCGCGGCCAACGTGATCAATTACCTGTTTCCGGGTCCGAATTACGGCTCTGCAGGCTCCTACGCGAACAATTACCAGATCAACTTTCCTTCGCCCATCTCGGCTAACCAGGGCGATGTTCGCCTCGACCGCACGATTTCGTCGCGCCAGTCGGTCTTCGCGCGCTACTCCTACAAGAACCGCCAGGTGCTGACCGCGCCATCTCAGGCGTGCACGTACACTTACTGCGCTGAGGGCGGCAGCCCATTGCAAGGCGCCTACAACACGCCCGAGATTGACGAGGGGTTGACCTTCGCTCATAACTTCGTTTTCAATCCGGGCTTGCTGAACGAGTTTCGCGGCGGCTTCAATGCGCAGCACACCTCGGAAGCCCAGAGCTACTCCACATCGAACCTGCTGGCAGAGACAGGATTCGCTTCCACCGTTCCTCAGCCCGATACGCTGTGGTCTGAGGCTCCACAGGTGCTCATCGACGGCTTTATGTCGACGGGCGCGGGAAATCCCGGTTCGCAGCG
>Ga0187855_10003302_pt1 | contig 11895 bp, 10 predicted proteins | sample June2016WEW_8_10_2_FD_132969 | JGI IMG/M metagenome (GOLD analysis project Ga0187855, IMG submission 132969) | Peatland microbial communities from SPRUCE experiment site at the Marcell Experimental Forest, Minnesota, USA - June2016WEW_8_10 | ecosystem: Environmental > Terrestrial > Soil >...
CACGTAATCGACGAGCATATCCTGGTTTGGAAAGGGCGCATTAGGATCGGGCGTGCCCAGGAACGTGGAGGGGCCGCCGATGGCCAGATTCAGCAGGATGAAGAAGGGGGCGTTGAAAACCCACTGCCCGGCCGGAACGACAGCCGGCGTCGCCGTGTAGTAGAGAGAGCCATCGACATAGAACGCCGCGGAGTTTTCGGACCATTGAATGGCGTAAACGTGGTAATCGTCCGACACCGTTTCGCCCGGCGGCAGCGTGTACTGCCCTCCGGCGCTGTAGTCACTGGTGCTGCCCGTGGCAACGGGCCCGTGAGCGGTTCCATTGTTGATGGAGGCGTTGTTAAAGAAGGTCCCGAAGTTCTCCATGATATCGACTTCGCCGCATGCAGGCCAACTGACGGAGCCTATGTTTTCGCCCAACATCCAGAAGGCGGGCCAAACACCCAGGCCAAAGGGAAGCTTGATACGGGCTTCAATCCTGCCGTATTGCCAACTCAGATCGGTGGTTTGCGTGGAGGCTCCCGGCGCGCCCGTCTGCAGGCGGGCCGAGGTGAAATTGCCGTTGGAATCGCGGATGGCGCGAATTACCAGATTGCCCTGGCCATCCTGAAAGACGTTATTCGGGGAGTTGGTGTAGGTTTCCGCTTCACCGTTGCCCCAGCCGCCCCCGCCCAGATCGTAGTTCCAGTTCTTGGGGTTCGGCTGCGACCCGGCGGGCCCGTTGAATTCGTCGCTCCAGACAAGCTGCCACGAGGTTTGCGCCGGGGCGGTCTGCGCCGGGGCGGAGGTCGCGGCAAGCAGAGCCGCGAATGCAATCGCAATGACGGTGCGCATACATATATATTAGTCTTTTGATCCGGAACTCTCTATGAGAACATTCCTTCCCGTACTGGCGCTGGCGTGCGCGGCTCTTCACGCACAGCCCGCCGCTCCCCTGCTGCTGCGCGAGCACTGGGCGATCCAATCTTCCGCGCTGGACGAAGACTCCGGCGACGTCATCTCCAAGCCCGGCTACAAGACCACCGGCTGGTATCCGGCCACCATGCCATCGACCGTGGTGGCCGCGCTGGTCAACGCCCACGTGTATCCCGATCCGGCGTTCGGCGTAAATCTCCGCGCGATCTCCGGAACCAGCTATCCGATCGGGATGAACTTCTCCAATGTCCACATGCCGCCGGATAGCCCGTACCGGGTTCCCTGGTGGTTTCGCACGGAGTTTCAAGCACCCGCGGAGCACAAGGGCGGCACGCTCTGGCTGCGCTTCGACGGCATCAACTATCGCGCCAACGTGTGGCTGAACGGCAAGCGCATCGCGGATTCCGGCAGCATGGCCGGTGCCTGGCGCTTGTTCGAATACAACGTGACGGAAGCCATCCGGCCGGGCGCCACCAACGCACTGGCGGTGGAAGTGTCCGCCCCGCTGCCCGACGATCTCGCCATCACGTTCGTGGATTGGAACCCGGGGATGCCCGACAAGGGCATGGGCCTGTGGCGTGACGTGCACCTGGACGCCACCGGGCCCGTGGCGATCCGCTTCCCACAGGCGATCACGCATTTGAACCCGCCCGCGAACGACAAGGCCGAACTGACGGTCAGCGCGGAAGTGGTGAACGGGACCAGGCATTCCGTGAGCGGCACGCTGAAGGGCGAAATCGAAGGGATCGCCTTTTCGCAGGAGGTGCGCCTGGCGGGGAACGAAACCAAAGTGGTGAAGTTCACGCCCGACAAATTCGCGCAGCTCGCCGTCGCCAATCCGCGCTTGTGGTGGCCCATCCAGGTGGGCACGCCCAACCTCTACACGCTGAAGTTGCAGTTCGAAACGGGCGGAGCGGTGTCCGACGAGAGCGTCTCGCGATTCGGCATTCGCGAAGTGACTTCCATACTCGACGAGCAGAATCACCGGGTGTTCCGCATCAATGGCAAGAACATCCTGATCCGCGGCGCGGGATACACGTTCGACATGATGCTGCGCTCGTCGCCGGAGAAGCAGGAAGCCGAGCTGAAGTATGTGCGCGACATGAACTTGAACGCCGTGCGCATGGAGGGCAAGCTCGAAGACGAGCACTTCTTCGATCTGACCGACCAGATGGGCATCCTGGTGACGGCGGGCTGGTGCTGCTGCGATCACTGGGAGAAGTGGAGCAATTGGAAAGACGAAGATCATTCCATCGCGGCGGCATCGTTGCGCGACCAGATCCGCCGGCTGCGCAGCCACGCGTCCGTCTTCAATTGGATGAATGGCAGCGACAACCCGCCGGTACCAGACGTCGAGAAGAAGTACATCGAGATCGTGAAGGAGTTAGACTGGCCCAATCCGTTCGAGTCGTCGGCCACCGAGAGACCGACCGAAGTGAGCGGCAAGACGGGCGTAAAGATGACGGGGCCGTACGATTGGGTTCCGCCCAATTACTGGCTGCTGGATAAGACCCGCGGTGGCGCGCACGGGTTCAATTCGGAGACCGGTCCCGGACCGGCGATTCCGCCCATCGAGAGCCTGCGCAGGATGCTGCCCGAGGACCACCTATGGCCCGTCAACACGTGGTGGGATTACCATGCGGGCGGCGGCGCGTTTAAGGACTTGAAGACGTTTACCACGGCGCTGAACGCGCGCTATGGGCCGTCTGGAGGCGTGGAGGAATTCGCGCGCAAGGCGCAGGTAATGGCTTACGAAGGGCACCGCGCTATGTTCGAGGCGTTCGGACGGAATAAGTACACATCCACCGGCGTCATTCAATGGATGCTGAACAACGCCTGGCCGTCCATGATCTGGCATCTGTACGACTGGTACATGCGGCCGGGCGGCTCCTACTTCGGCGCCAAGAAGGCCAACGAGCCGCTGCACATTCAGTATAGTTACGACGACGCGTCGGTGGTGGTGGTGAATTCCTTCTACCAGGCTTATCCGGGCATGAAGGCACGGGCCTGGGTCTATAACATCGATATGCGCGAGAAGTTCGCTAAAGACGCCGCGCTGGACGTGGCCGAGGACAGCGCCACGCGAGTCTTTACGATTCCCGCGCCCGACGGCCTGTCTTCGACTTACTTCCTGCGGCTGGCATTGGAGGACGCCTCGGGCAAGACTGTAAGCACGAACTTTTACTGGCTTTCGACCAAGCCGGACGATCTCGATTGGGACCGGTCCACGTGGTATTACACGCCGGAGAAGAGTTACGCCGACTACAGCGCGCTGAACAGTTTGCCGCCGGTGGAACTGAAGTACTCGGCCGAGTCCGAAGTGAAGGGCGACGACGGTATCACCCGCGTCACGGTGGAGAATCCATCGCGCAATTTGGCGTTCGCGGTTCACCTGATGGTGAAGACCGTCAAGCGCGACGTAGAGGATGAGGAAGCCGAAATACTGCCGGTGCTTTGGGAAGACAACTACTTCCCGCTAATGCCGGGAGAGAAGCGCACGGTGGCTGCGACTTACAAGGCAGCCGATGCGGGTAAGAAGCCGCCGGCCGTCCAGGTGGAGGGCTGGAACGTCAAGTAGGCTGATGAATTCACATCCCTGAGTGAATCCACTGTGATAAGCTGTAATGCGGATCGTTGAGCCAACCCGGGGGGGGGCCCCGCTCAAGAGGGAAAGGATGGAGAAAGATGACCATCGTGTGCTTCAACCAGACTGCCGTTAAGGCCGTAGTCTTATGTGCCGCGGGGTGCCTGCTGACAGCCACCGCCATCGGGGCTACGGCGCTCGGGCTCTCGCCCACATCGGGACCGCCTACCACCACTATAGTGGTGTCCGGGAAAGGTTTCCCTGCGGGCGTGCTGCTCGACGTATATTTCGATACGACCGACACCGCCGTAGCGGTCAGCAGCGCGAACGGGGAGTTTTCGATATCGGTGCAGGCGCCGGCGGCGGCGCAGCCGGGAACACACTGGGTGACGGCCGCGGTCCGAGCTACAGGCGTCGCGGCACAGAAAGCGTTCCTGGTCCAGACCAATTGGGCCGAAGTCGGTTTCACGCCCAAGGGCAAACGCAGCAATCCTTACGAGAATACCCTGAGTCCATTGACGGTGGGATCCATTGACCTGATTTGGAGCTTCGCCACCGGTGGCTTTTTGTATTGCTCGCCGGCGGTGGCGAATGGGGTGTTATATGTGGGGTCCATTGACACCAACGTGTATGCCCTGAACGCCGACACAGGCGCCAGGTTGTGGAGCTTCCCGGCGGGCGGCATCGTTCAATCCTCGGCAGCGGTGGCGAACGGCGTGGTGTACGTGGGATCCTTTAACAACAACGTGTACGCCCTGAACGCCACCACGGGCGCCATGCTGTGGAGCTTTGCGACGGGCAACGCCGTGCCATCCTCGCCGGCGGTGGCGAATGGCGTGGTGTATATCGGCTCCGAAGACAACAGCGTGTACGCCCTGAACGCCACCACGGGCGCCAAGTTGTGGAGCTTCGCGACAGGCAACGTCGTTTTCTCCTCGCCGGCCGTGGCGAACGGCGTGGTGTACGTGGGTTCTGCCGACCACAACGTGTACGCCCTGAATGCGACCACGGGCGCCAGGTTGTGGAGCTTTGCGACTGGAAGCATGGTGCTCTCCTCGCCGGCGGTGGCGGACGGGGTGGTGTACGTGGGGTCCAATGACAGCAACGTGTATGCCTTAAACGCCGTCACGGGGACGAAGTTATGGAGCTTCACGGCGGGCAACGGCGTGTACCCCTCGCCGGCGGTCGCGAACGGCGTGGTGTATGTGGGTTCGGCCGATCACAACGTGTACGCCCTGAACGCCAGCACGGGCGCCAGGCTGTGGACCTTTACAACCGGCGACGTCGTGGAATCCTCCCCCGCGGTGGCTAACGGGGTGGTCTACGTGGGATCATTTGACGGCAACGTGTATGCCCTGAATGCCAGCACAGGCGCCGAATTGTGGAGCTTCGCGACCGGCAGCGACGTGGAATCCTCGCCGGCGGTAGCCAATGGGGTGGTATACGTGGAATCCACTGACAACAACCTTTACGCTTTTGACCTGGCCGGCGGCGCCTTGGCCAGGCATCCTGCGGAACCGCTTGACCCGGCCACGCTGGTTCCGGACTACACGCTGACTCGGTCCAGCCAGCCCGAGCCAAGTAATTTCGAACACTAATCCGGCGCCTGGGTTTTCGCTGGGGGGTGGGCTACTGGCGCCCTTCGACCGCCGCAGCTTTCGCTAGGAGGCTCTCCCCCTGTCCTCGCCTGTCGGCCGGAACGGACCGAGCCGCCGAGGAGCGGGCGTTCGAGTTCCGCCCCTCCCATGACCGCCGTGGTCGGGACGATCGTCAGAACGTCTCCGTCCAAGTGGAAGCGCTCCACTTGCGACCAGAGAATGAAACGGCTCCGCGCGCCCGAGGTATCCGCCGGGAGCTGAATGCCGTTCTCGTAAACCGCGGCTCTCCGCTGGGCAAAAAAACATAGCCGTGTAGAAGACCGCAAGGAACAACAGCGGCGAGTCCAGGGGCTTGTGGCGCCACCGCGCTTCGATCAGGACGACGGCGGCGAAGGCGAGTCCAGCCACCAGCCAGAGGAGCTGGTCCCGATGGCGATTCGGTGAAACACGAAACAGCAGCGCTCCGCGCTCAGACATGGGCGAAATACTAAGCCGTGACAGCCGCGCCGCGCTGTTCGATCGGCACGACGTCGCGGGCTTCGTAGCCCGTATAAATCTGGCGCGGACGGGCGATCTTCTGCTCGGGATCCTCGATCATCTCCTGCCATTGCGCCAGCCAGCCGACAGTGCGCGGAATGGCGAACAATACGGTGAACATCTCCGGACGGAAGCCCATGGCCTGATACATAATGCCGGAGTAGAAGTCCACATTCGGGTAAAGCTTGCGCTTGATGAAGTACTCGTCTTCCAGCGCGATGCGTTCCAGTTCCAGAGCGATCTCCAGCTTGGGATTGCCGCCAGTGACTTCGAACACCTTGCCGGCGGCCCACTTGATGATGCGGGCGCGCGGATCGTAGTTCTTGTAGACACGGTGTCCGAAGCCCATTAACTTGCCTTTGCCGGCCTTGACGCTATCGACATAGGCGTGCACGCGGTCTTTGGTGCCGATCTCGTCGAGCATGCGCAGCACTTCCTCGTTGGCGCCGCCATGCAGCGGGCCGGATAGCGCGGCCGCAGCCGCCGCGGTGGCCAGAAACGGATCGGCCTGCGAGCTGCCCACCGCGCGCATCACATTGGTGCTGCAATTCTGTTCATGGTCCGCGTGCAGGATGAACAGGATGTCCAGGGCGCGAGCCAGGACCGGGTTGGCCTGGTACTTCGGCTCAACCATCTTCCACAGCATGTTCATGAAGTTCGCGGCGTAACCGAGGTCGTTGTCGGGATAGACGTACGGAAAGCCCAGGCTATGGCGGTAAGTGTAGGCCGCGATGGTGGGGACCTTGCCGATCAGTCTGCGGATTTGCAACTGGCGGATCTCCGGGTCCAGCACGTGGCGGGACTCCGGGTATACGGTGGAGAGCGCGGCCACGGTGCTGATGAACATGCCCATGGGATGCGCGTTGTAGCGGAAGCCTTCCAGAAATTTCTTGCTGGTTTCGTGCAGCATGGTGTGGCTGGTGACGCTCTCCATCCATTGCTTGAGTTCCGGCGCGGTGGGCAGTTCGCCGTTGAGAAGGAGGTAAGCGACCTCCAGAAACGTGCAACTCTCGGCCAACTGCTCGACGGGATATCCGCGATACCGGAGAATCCCTTTGTCGCCGTCGATGAAGGTGATGGCGCTTTGGCAAGACGCCGTATTCAAGAACGCCGGATCGTATGTCATCACGCCGAAGTCTTCGGGTCCGGTCTTGATCTGGCGCAAATCCATGGCACGGATGGCGCCCTTGTAAAAGGGGAGATCGTAGGCGGCGCCGGTGCGCCGGTCCACGATATTGACGACTTCCTTATCCATTTGTCTTCTCCTTGCGCGGCGCGAGTCGCGCCGAAGGTCCATACATAGGATACTCGAATGCGGCGGCGATAGCTGTGGGGCGGGCGTCCACGCCTGCGGCGGGTCTCCAGACCCGCCCCTCGGCCGCCGCGGGAGCAATCACATGATCGCCCTGCGGATGCTGGCCAGCGGCGCGCGGTCGTCAAACACGACCTTGCCATTCTCCCGCCCAACGCCCAGTTGCTTCCATAAATCCGGCAAATCCACCATCGCCGGCTGAGCGCGCATCTTGCGGTACAGTTCCATCAAGGTCTTGCCGTCCGTGGCCTTATCGCCAGTCTCGAACGCGCGCTCCAGCGGCCAATCCGTTTCGATGGTGCCGCCCGCGCGGTTGATGGCCCGCAACGCGTCCTCCAGTCCCTTGGCATTGGCCGTATTCTTCCGGATTCCCACGTCCGCCAACAGGCAGAAAAGCGCGCCGCCCCAGTAGGTCCTGCCCCAGGTGGGCGTGTTGTCGAGACCGCGGTCGCCGGTCTCCGGCAGGCCCTGGTGCATGTCCCGTAGCATGTCGCCCCATACTTCGGCGGCGGTTAGGTTGCCGATGTGAACCCGCGCGATAGGCTCCACGTAAGTGGCTGTGCCCTCTTCGATCCAGTGATGGCGGCGCGCCACCGAAGGAAATGCGAAGTGCACCATTTCGTGCGTCAGCATCCAGTCGCGATCCAGATCCGCAACTGTGGCCCCGCGGCCGACCGAGATACGGCACCACGCGCCGTCGTCGCCGTAGCTGGTGCCATGCGAGATTGCCCGCCCGCCTCCGGCGAAGATCCGCACGCGGGCGCGCGGTACCGGAAACCGTCCGTAATACGCGCTCACCGCGCGCGCCGCCTGCTTCACCCAACCGAGCAGCGCCGCTTGCGGCAGATCGAAATGCTCCGATTCGAAGGAGACCTCGATCTCCGCCCCGCCCTCCTGCAGCTTCGTTGGAGGATCGGCCGCCTGCGCCACTCGAGCCAGCGCGGACCCCGATGCCAGCCCGAGCATCCACCCCACCGTCGATCGCCGGCTTATTCGCATCACTTCCGGATTGACGCTCGGGCGCGATTTTTGTTACAACCCCTGTAATCCGCTGGCTACTCGCGTGTCGTATACTCTAAGGAACCCGCATCGGGCTGCTGCTGCCGTCTGGCCGCGGGCTTCCGAAATCTCGAGGGATTCGGGAATAACCGACAAAGGATGGGTATACAAGATCATGAAAGTTTCCAAAGGCTCTTTAGTACTGACCGCGGCGTTCACCGGCCTGCTGGGTGGCACGATGACACGCCTAAACGCAAGCACCGTCTCCTCTAGCTCCACCGGCCAGAGGCTTTCCTCCAACAGTTCGCTGGCTGGACAGTCATCCGGCACCATCTGGCAGGCGAAGAAAGAAAAGCATGCCTGCAAGGGGCAGAACTCCTGCAAGGGCAAGGGCGGCTGCAAGACCAGCGACGCGGGCTGCAAAGGCAAGAACTCCTGCAAGGGTAAGGGCGGCTGCGCCACCGACGGTTCCAACAAGACCGACACTACGAAGAAAGGGTAGCCTGGCGTTGCGGTCGTGGCGCGGCTCCGTCACTGGGGCGCCCGCGCCACGGCCGCGACATTTTCCAAACAAGTGCCTGCAAATCGCTTCAACGGGTTCACCGATTACGGGATCGGTGTGGGTCTCCGCATCCCCCACTACCGGCACATCCTGGAGAACAAACCGGTGGTGAGCTGGTTCGAAATCATCTCGGAGAACTTCATGGTGGATGGCGGCCGCCCGCTGGCCACGCTCGACAAAATCCTGGAGCAATACCGCGTCGTGCAGCATGGCGTATCGATGTATTTCGGTTCGGCCGAGCCGCTCAATCGCGATCACCTGCGCCGTTTGAAGGCCCTGGTCAAACGCACCAAAACGCCCTGGGTCACCGACCATCTCTGCTGGGGCAGCGTGGATGGCCGCTATACGCACGACCTGCTCCCCATGCCCTACACCTTCGAAGCCGCCAAGATCACGGCGCGCAAGGTCCGCGAAGCCCGCTCCTATCTTGAGGTGCCCATCGCGGTCGAGAACGTCAGCAGTTATGCCGAGTTCCACGAATCGGAAATGACCGAATGGGAGTTTCTGAACGAAGTCGTGGAGCGCGCCGACTGCGGCATTCTTCTGGACGTGAACAACATCTACGTCTCGTCCCGTAACCACAGCTTCGATCCTTACGATTACCTGAACAGCGTGCCCCCGGAGCGCGTGGCGCAGATCCACATCGCGGGCCACTCCAAGTTCGCCAAATACATTTTGGATACGCACGACCACCCGGTGATCGATCCCGTCTGGAAGCTCTACGCGCATGCCATTCGCCGCGCGGGGCCGACCGCCACATTGCTCGAATGGGACGATCGTATTCCGTCGTTCGACGAAGTGCATGCCGAGGCGCGCAAGGCCGAAAAGTACGTCGCAGCGCCCCAAGCCGAGCCCATGCCGGTGGCGCCATGAGCCTGCTCGCGCTGCAGAAGCAGATGGCCGCCGCGTTGATGCGCCCGCTAACCGCCGGCGACCACATCGATCCCCAAGCGCCGGTGGATTACATCAAGCCGAACGACCGTTTGACCTCGCTTGAGCGCCTGGAGATCTACAGCCGCAGCTACTGGTACCGCCTGCTGGATTCGCTCTACGAGGATTTCCCCGGCCTGCGCGCCGTGCTCGGCCAGCGCGCCTTCGAGCGGCTGGCGAAGGCTTACTTGACGGACCGCCCTTCGGCATCCTGGACGATGCGGAATCTGGGGTCGCGCCTGGAAGAATGGTTGCGCCGGAATCCCGCGTTCGCGGGCGACCGGTTGGCCCTGGCGCTGGACATGATTCGCCTGGAGTGGGCGCATATAGAAGCCTTCGATGAGAAGGAGGAAACGGTTCTCGGTCCGGAAGATCTGCTGGAACTCGGACCCGGATTGCGCACCGGTCTGCAGCCTTATGTCCGGCTCATCGAGCTGGGCTATCCGGTGGACGATTTGCGCGTGAAGGTGAATGCGGCCTCCGAGGAACACGGGACGGCCAGCAACGCGGTGCTCAAACGCAAGGCCGGGGGCCTGGTGCGGCGCATCCACCGCATGCCCGCCGAGCACATCTTTCTGGCTGTGCATCGCCAGGATTTCGTGGTCTACTATCGCCGCCTGGACGCCGAAGAATTCCGTCTGCTCGGCGCGCTGGCAAAGGGTGAGCCGGTCGGCAAATCCGTAGAAGCGGCCCTGGAAGACAGCCCTCTGCCGGTCGAAGAACTGCGCCGCCGCGTGGAAACCTGGTTTGCCGCATGGGCCGAAATGGGTTGGCTGTGTCGCGGATCCTGATGAGACTCTTGACCAAACTCTACACCCTGCTAATCGCCGCAGCCTACCATCTGCAATCCCCATTTCTGCTGCTGGTGCGCCTTTACTGGGGATTCCAGATGATGCAAACCGGTTGGGGCAAGCTCCACAACCTGGCGAAGGTGACCGAGTTCTTCACCAGTCTGGGCATACCGCTGCCAGGCCTGAATGCGCCTTTCATCGTCGTCCTGGAGTTTCTGGGCGGCATCCTGATCATGCTGGGACTGGGTTCGCGGCTGGTCGCGCTGCTGCTTACCTGTGACATGGCGGTCGCGTTCGTGACGGCGGATCGCGAAGCGCTGTTCTCGATCTTCTCGGACCCGGATAAATTCTACGCCGCGGCCCCATACACATTCCTGTTTGCGTTTCTGATCGTGCTGATCTTCGGCCCCGGCCGCTTCTCCCTGGATGCGCTTCTGGCCCAAAAATGGAGGGCGGGCTTAAGCCCGCGCGGGGCTTGAGCCCCGCTCTTACTCGAGCAAATGCGCGTACTCGGCCGGGTCCAGCCCAAACCGCTCCATCTGCCGCGGCAAGTCGGAACGCACAGTTTCCGGCGTATTGGCGACCCAGGCCGCGATCACGGTTTCCACACCCACGCGGCTCTTGCCCTCGTCGTCGGCAAGACTCTCTGCGCGTTCGCGAAGCTGAGCCTCGGCTGCCTCCCTCAACGGGCGCGGCGTTTGAGCCAGGATTTGTTGCAGCAAGTCTTCGGCGGCATCGTTCCAGTTCATTTTCGCTATATTAGCAGTCAAGCCCATGCTGCGCGACCCCAATTTGATCCCGCTCTCGCACCAGCACCACAACGCCCTCGCCATGTGTGTGCTGACGCGCCGCTCGCTGGGTGAGGATCGCTCCTCGCTTAATGTGGCCGAGCTCGCGCGGCGCGCCGTCGATCGCTACGAACTGGAACTCGCCAACCACTTCGAAATCGAGGAGCAAATCCTGTTCCCAGCCATCGAAAACGCCCTGGGGAAGCTGTCCCTGGTCGCGGACCTGATCGCCCAGCATCGTCAAGTGGAAGATCTCATCGCACAATTGCGTTCCGCGCCCACCGCGGCGTTGCTGGAGCGGTTGTGCGGCTTGCTCACGGAGCATATCCGGCGCGAGGAGAACGAGCTGTTCCAGGAGGCTCAATCGCGCCTGCCGGAACCAATCCTCCGGGATCTGGGCGCGGCCATCGAACGAAGAGTCGTGCGGATTTGTCTCTGACGGATTGCCATGCAATCTTGTAGAACCCCGGCCTAGTACTTGCTCGTCTGGCTAGATTTGCCGCGCCAGTCTTTGCCATGCTACTCTTAAGATCCACATAGTTAAATCAAGGGGGGCTACACTTGTATGTTGAACTTTCGGTGCGCCCGGAGGGCTGCGCTGAGCGCGCTTTTGTCGCTCGCGGTGCCCTCCTTTGCGCAGACTCCCAGCGGCTGGCCCTTCGCCGGCTGCGATCTGAATAACAGCCGCTGGGCCTCCGCGGAAACAATCCTGAATAATCAAAACGTGAGCGGCCTCACCGTACTATGGAAGTTCACCACCCAAAACGACGTTTCCGCGACCCCGTCGGTGGATGCGGCGGGAGGCTATGTCTACTTTCCCGATTGGTCCGGAAACCTGTACAAATTGAACGCAGCTACCGGAGCCACCGTCTGGCAGCA
>Ga0187855_10003305_pt1 | contig 11889 bp, 11 predicted proteins | sample June2016WEW_8_10_2_FD_132969 | JGI IMG/M metagenome (GOLD analysis project Ga0187855, IMG submission 132969) | Peatland microbial communities from SPRUCE experiment site at the Marcell Experimental Forest, Minnesota, USA - June2016WEW_8_10 | ecosystem: Environmental > Terrestrial > Soil >...
AATACTCGTAAAAGCCCGCGAGCGAACCCAATGGATCGCGGACCAGGCGCTTGTAATGGACGTGAAAAATCCGCCCGTAAAGGTCCGGCCGATTGCCCGCCGATCGGATCAGATCGGCTCCTTGCGCCCAACGGTCAACCACCTGACGGCCGATCTGCTTTTTATCGAGCGAGCGGGTGAAGGGTTTGCGCAGCAGTTCGGTCAATTTTGCGACGGACGGCAACACGCTTATGGGATCGCGATGCACGAAGACGAAGCGGGCATCGGGATAGACCGACAAGATGGCATCCAAGGTAAAGACATGGTCCGGGCACTTCAGAACCCATTGGCCGGGACCCGACTGCGCCTGTAGATGCTGTAGAAAGCGCTTGTGGAACTTGAATGCCTGCACATGGCCGGCGGCGTTCAGCCATGCCTGATAGTAGGGAACGAAATGGGTCGTGTCATAGCGCAAACTCTGGAAAATCTGTCCTGTGATCTCGGTGCATTCCTGCGGCGTCCGCGCCGTCAGCGGGTGAACCTTGTGCAGCTCCGGCGTCAAACCTTCAAAGGTTTTGAATTGGCGCTCGACCAGAGCTGCTCTCAAGTCCGGCGATGCTGCACCGCGCTTCGGATAGGGATAAATCGTCTGCCAGCACAGCGGCACCCGGTTGCCCGGGTCCTGGGCCAGCAGCATATGGAAAAAGGTCGTTCCGCTGCGCGGCATGCCCGTGACGAAGACGGGGCTTGTGACGGGGGTCCGCACAATATGCGGCGAACACTCCTCTTCTTCCTCGAACCGCAGCAGATTGGCGAGGCAGCGTGAAATATCCCATCTCGCCGCGAACCAGCCGAACAGGCTGAGATCGGCCTCGTTTTCATAGGCCGCTAGGAGCCGGTTCAGTGGCTCGATGAAAGAGCTGTCGCTGAAACCGGTGCGTCTCGCGCTTTTGGCGGCGCCGTGCATCAGTTCCCCGGCGGAAGGCAGCCTGCGCCCGAAGCCCGTCTGGTAGGCGATCTTGTCTGCTAAGCCAATGAGACTTGCTTGAAGCGCGGCCATCTCTGAGTGCCTCAAACTGATATGGCAGTACTCAGACTAAACAGGTCCACGCCAATGATGATTATAAATTTTTTGTATCAAATTATATTTTTCCACCTTCGGATAAAATTGTCCAGAAAAAGCGTAGGAAATCTGAGAAGCGAAAATCACTAGCCGCAGTCATTGGGCGCGTAAGAGCGTAACTATTGCCCAATTCGTTTGGCCGATTCGATCCCGGACGGGCGGGCTCCATAGCGAGCATGGCCGGTTTCCGACTTCCCGCGAACTAACTCCGCGGCGCGTGCTTGCCTAGGATTCGCTGCAGCGTGCGGCGATGCATCTTGAGTCGCCGCGCGGTCTCGGACACGTTGCGGTCGCACTGCTCGAAGACGCGCTGGATATGCTCCCAGCGCACGCGGTCGGCCGACATCGGATCCTCGGGCGGCGGCGGCAGCGAGGAGGCTTCGGTGGACAAGAGCGCGCGTTCGACCGCGTCGGCATCGACCGGCTTGGGGATGTAATCGACCGCGCCCGCCTTCACCGCCGCCACCGCGGTGGCGATGTTGCCGTAACCGGTGAGCATGACGATGCGCGCGCCCGGCCTCGCCTTGCGGATCGTCTTGACGATCTCGAGTCCGCTGCCGTCATGCAGTCGGAGATCGACCACCGCGAAGGCGGGCGGATGCGTTCCCGCCGCCATGACCCCCGCCGCCACGCTGTCGCAGGTCGTGACGATGAAGCCGCGCCGTTCCATCGCGCGGCCCAGGCGCTGGCATAGGGGCTGGTCGTCGTCGACAATCAAGAGCGTGCGTTCGGCCTCGGGCAGGCCGTGAAGCAGCGGCGAGGGCGTCCTCGGCCCCCGCGATGACTCGTCCCTTGGATCATTCATGCCTCGGCCTCCATCATTCCCGGCGCGGGCGCGTTTGCGCCTTCGAGCTGCGACCGTTTCCATTCGACCACCACATGCGCCCCGCCGCCTTCGAGATTGGCGAAGCTCAGCCGCGCCCCGGTGCGCTCCAGCAGGCTGCGCGCGATGAAGATGCCGAGTCCCATGTGCTGGCCGTCGCCGGCGCGGTTGGAGATGTAAGGCTCGCCGATGCGCGCCAGCATGGGGCTCGCGAATCCGGGTCCGTCATCGACGATGTCGACCGCGGCGGTGTCGTTGTCCCAGCTCGTCGTGACGGCGACCTCGCGCCGCGCGAATTCGATTGCGTTCTGGATGAGGTTGCCGAGACCGTGCATGATCTCGGGGCTACGCGGCACCAGCGGCTCCTCGATCGCGCCGGAGCCTGGATCGCTTTCGTCGCCGGTGTCGTGGATGACGCTCATGCCGGACTTGGCGAATGGCGTGCCCGCCGCCTCGATCAGCGCCTTGGCCATGCCGCCGGTGTCGTGGACGACGCGGATGCCGGGCTTGGCGAAGGGCAATCCGGCCGCCTCGACCAGCGCCGAGAAAGGCAGGCGCGCGAAGGGTTCGCCCTCGCCGCCCTCGCGCGAGCGCGCCAGATCGGCCAGGATGTCGCGGCAGCGTTCGCTCTGGCTCAACAACAGATGCGCGTCTTCGGCGAACGGACTGTTCTTGGGCAGCTCGAGCACCAGTTCCTTGGCGATCACGGCGATGGTGGCCAAGGGGCTGCCCAATTGATGCGCAGCGGCGGCGGCGAGCGAGCCCACCGCCGAGATGCGTTGTTCGCGTTCCAAGGCTAGTTGCGTGGCGGCATAAGCGTCGCGCATGCGCCGCGCCCCTTCGGCCACCGACCAGATGTAACCGGCGATGAACAAGGTGGAGCACACCAGCGCCGTCCACATGCCTAGGACGTAGAGCGGCTCGGGACCGTAAAGCAGATCCGGCCGCGACGGCAGCGGCCGGTGAACGACCGCCAGCACGCTGATCGCCGCCACGGTGAGGGCCGAAAGGCCGATGACGGTGCGGTGCGACAGGATGGTGGCCGAGACCGTGACCGGCGCCAGCATCAGCACGGCGAAGGGATTCTGCAGACCTCCGGTGAGATAGAGAAGCACGCCCAATTGCAGCGTGTCATAGGCCAGATAAAGGGCGGCGGCGCGGTCGCTCAGCCGCGAGGCGGCGCGGGGCAGGCGCATGGCGTAGAGATTGAGCGCGGCCGAAATCGCGACCACCACCAATGTGGCGCGCAAGGGCAGAGCGAAGCCGAAGACATAATGCACGACCAGCAGCGTCACCGCCTGGCCGGCCACCGCCACCCAGCGGATCAGCACCAGGGTCCGGAGGCTCAACCTGGCCTCGGCGCCTTGGGACAAGGCTAGGCCCCGGAGCCGGCCCAGCGGTTTCGCGCTTTTGCTCATGGCGCCAGTATATACCGCGGCGAAATGCCCGGGCGTAACTGGCGTGGCGGCCCAAATCGCGCTAAGACATGCGCCTATGACCATGCCGTCCTGGGAAGACATGCCGGTCCGGCGCGAGGAAGCGCTCAATGCGCTTGCCTATTTCACGCGGTTGCGGTTCGACGGCAGGGGCGATTTACGGCCCGGCGCGTTGGCCGAATCGGCCTGGGCCTTCCCCCTGATCGGCCTCGCCATCGGCGTCGCCGGCACCATCGTTTACGACATCGCGGCGCTCTTCGGCGTGCCGCCGCTGGTGTCGGGGCTGCTGGCCATCGGCGCTACGGCGATCATCAGCGGCGGGTTGCACGAGGACGGCCTCGCCCATACCGCCGAGGGGCTGAGCGGCGGCCATAGCGCCGAGGAGCGGCTCGAGACCCTGCGCGCCGGACATCTCGGCGTTTACGGCATCCTCGCCATCGTGTTGAGCGTGGGTTTGCGAGGCGCGGCGCTGGCGGCGCTCGGCAACGCGCTGGGCACGCTGGGCGTGGTCGCCGGGCTGGTGGCGGCGCACGCGCTGGCGCGTGGGCTTTTGCCGCCGGCGTTGCTGTGGGGCAGGAAGGCGGCGCAGAACGGTTTGGACGCCGGCACGCCGAGCCTGGCCAATGCCGGAATATCGGTCGCGATCGGCCTGCTGGTCGCGATATTGGCGATGGGCTTCAAGCCCGCGTTCGCGGCCTTGATCCTCGCCGGGCTTGCGATGGCGGCGGTGCTGTTCGCGGCGCAAGCCCGCGCCGGCGGCTATACCGGCGAGGTGCTGGGCGCGATGGAACAGGCGGGCGAGATCGTCATCCTGCTGGTCGCGGCGGCCTGGGCGTAGTGCCCGGCAAGGCATCATCCGCGCGCGGCCCGAACGCGCGCGCAGTTCCGGCATGGACCGTGACGGGCTGGCGGCCTTATGCGCTGCTGGGACTGCTTTGCCTCGGCCTTTACCTACCGGGCGCGCGCGATCTGCCGGTGATGGACCGCGACGAGGCACGATTCGCCCAGGCGACTCGCCAGATGATCGAGAGCGGCGATTATCTCCGCATCCGCTTCCAGGACGAGGCGCGCAACCGCAAGCCCGCCGGAATCTATTGGCTGCAGGCGCTGTCGGTGGCGGGTTTGAGCGGCGCCGAACGGGCCGATATCTGGCCTTATCGCCTGCCCTCGCTGCTGGGCGCGGTGGCGGCGGTTTTTCTGACCTTCGCGCTAGGGCGCGCCTTGGTGGGAGCGCCGGCGGCGCTCTTGGGCGCGGCGCTGCTGGCCTCCTCGCTGACACTGGTGGCGGAAGCCCATCTCGCCAAGACCGATGCCGTGCTGCTGGGATTGGTCACGGCGGCGCAATTGTCCTTGGGAAAAATTTATTGCGCCGCGCGCAATCGAGGTAAGAAGCGAGGCAAGACCGAGGCGCGGCCTCGTTCGGGCGAGGCCTGGGCGCTATTGTTCTGGGCGGCGCTAGGCGCGTCGGCGCTGATCAAGGGGCCGGTGGCGCCGCTTTTGGCGCTGTTGACGGCGCTGAGCCTGGCGGCGGCAGACCGTAAGGCGCGCTGGCTGTTGGATTTGAAGCCGCTGTGGGGCGCGGCGCTGTTCCTGGCGATGGTCGGGCCTTGGCTCTATCTCGTCTCGCGCGCCACCCAAGGCGCCTTCCTGTCGGAATCGCTCGGTCATGACTTCCTCGGCAAGCTCATGGGCGCGCAGGAAAGCCACGGCGTTCTGCCCGGCGCTTACACCCTGCTGCTGGCGCTGACTTTCTGGCCGGGCTCGCTGTTCCTGGCCGGCGGATTGCTGCGCGGCTGGCGCGAGCGCGCGCAACCGGCGGAGCGTTTCCTGCTCGCCTGGGCGGTGCCGTTCTGGATCGCGCTTGAACTGGTGCCGACCAAGCTGCCGCATTACCTGCTGCCGGTTTATCCGGCCTTGGCGCTGCTCGCGGCGGCGGCGCTGGTCAAGGGATTCCGGCGGCCGCTCTGGCTCGACGCCGTTTCGGGATTCCTGTGGGCGGCGGCGTCGCTGGCGATCGCCGCGGTGCTGATCGCGGCGCCGATGGCGTTGGGGCGGGGCTTGTCGGCGGCGGGGGTGACGGATGCTGCGATCATCCTGCTGATGGGCGGAAGTCTGCTTTATCACTTCTGGCGTTCGAGCCGGGCCATGCCGGGCCTGGCCGCGCGCGCGGCGATCCTGGCGCTGCTGACCTTCGCCCCGGCCTTGAGCTTCGTCGCCCCCAGCCTCGACCGGCTGTGGTTGTCGCGCGGCGCGGCCAATCTCGTCCACGCCGACGCACCCGCGGACGCGCCCGTCGCGGTTGCCGGCTATAACGAGCCGAGCCTGATCTTCCTCTTAGGGACGGCCACTAAGATCGTTCCGGGCGGCGCGGCGGCGGGATTTCTGGCGGGCAATCCCGGCGCGGTGGCCTTGGTCGAGGGCCGCGAGGAAGGCCCGTTCCGCCAGGCGCTCGCCCGGCTGGGCAAGACGCCGCGCATCCTCGGCCGGGTAGCCGGCCTCGATTATTCCAACGGCAAGACGATGGTGCTCACTCTCTATTCGGCGCTGTAGTTGGCGCCGGGGGCGTTATACGCCGCGCCGGCGGCGCCCCAATGTCATGCCGCCATGTTGCCTTTTGACCCTAAGCGGACATTGACCAACCGTTGCTCACCCTTCTCGATTTATGGCGCTGTCTCAGTTTGACATGGCCGAGTAGTCTTCGCTGTCTTCCGGAAGCGAGCTGTAGTCGAAATTCGCGCTGAACTCCGCATAGCGCGTGCACGACATGCGCGCGACCGTCTTGGTGTCTTTCATCACGAGTAGACCCGACACCGCCCTAGCGCCTGTGTTGCCATTACCTTCCATATTGTAGACGATATAGCTGTAAGGGCCGTTCACGAAACGCAGCTGATACTCCATGCCCGCGTAACGGTCCGCACGGTACAGGACGTTCTTCCGGTCGGCACTCCCGATGATCGACATATCCGTATTCGTCGGCGTGCCAAATTTGTAGATTAGCTGATTACCAACGGCGGTCACAAAAACCGACTTCTTGCCCAGGGAGCAGGCGAACACGGGCTGAGGCACGCCCCCCGGCTGAGCACGGACCGGAAACGTAAGGCATCCCATCATCGCAGCGCCGACGATGACCGCCGCACACCCCTTATTGAATTTCATATAACCGCCTTTGCGCGAGATTACTTCGTCCCCGTCAGGGACCATAACTTTTCACCGAGTCAATGAACAGGGTTCAAACCGACCCACGACCCGCTATCGGGACGTCTGCTTCTGGCACAAAGCGGACATGGCGCAGCCGGGCATTTCGTGTGAAGGTGGTTTCCGGCTCTTCTACCGCAGCGCTTAATATCGCATCCTTTGTTGGGGTCGACGACCGGCCCGGAGGACATTATGAAGGCGTGGGTCCAAGTCGTTGCCGTTCTTATGATCGTGTGTCTCCACGAGTCTGCCAGCGCTCAAACCTCAGACCCCGGAAGGGAACTTGTCGATCTCTTTGCCGACATGTGCTTTTCAAGGTTCCCAGATGACGCCGCGTTGACCGAAGGTGCCGCGAAGAGACAACTTGCGGCGATGTCCCAAGACCAGGTCAAACGTTATTTGCACAGCGATCCTGGCCATGGATGGTTGCTCAAGACAGCGGACGGGCTTTATGCGATCACGATTGAAGATCCGCCCTATCATGCCTGCGCGGTTCGGCGGTTCTATGGCACGATGCCAAACTTCGAGCTGCCCTACCAATCGCAGCTCAATACTTGGGCGGCGAAGAATCATATTGGACCGCTCACCAGTTTTCCACCGCAGAGCCAAGTTGAGAACGGGTACTCGATACATGCCGACATGAAGGGGGTGACCGGTCCGGACGGTAAGCCGCAACAGTTGTTTATGGAGATCGTGACCACCTATACCGGTGGGCAGATAGAAGTAAGGTTGGTTCGGCAAATTCCGCAGAAATGAACATTTGACGATAATGTGGCGGGCATTGCCGAAGGACCGACGGTCGTTGCCCCGCGGCCGGGCGTGGCACAAAGCGGACGTTCGACGGCCGATCCTTAATGTCTGCTTTCGGGGTAAGAGCGGACATCCTGGCGCCACGCCGCGGAATGTCCGCTGTCGGGGGCAAGGCGGACATTCCAACGTCATGCCGCCATGTCGGCTTTTGATCCAAAACGGACAGCGGCAAGCCGTCCCGAGGCGTGTTCAAGAATTCACGCCCCTAAGCGCAGATTGATAAAATCTATCCCCGCCGTTCAATAGGCCGTAATCTATTGAACATAAGCACGGCAATGGAGACCGAACATGAAAGTCGGAATTGTCGGCGCGGGCGCCGTCGGCGCCGCCTCGTTGCTCTCCCTGGTGATGCGCGGCCCGCCCGCCTGCGAGATCGTCGTGCTCGACAAGAACAACGCGCGCGCCAAGGGCGTGGTGGCGGATCTGCAGTATGGCGCGACGCTGTCACCGGCGGTGGAGCTGCTCGCCGGCGACTATCCCGATCTGACCGACGCCGTGTTGGTCGTCATCAATGCCGGCATCAACGAACGGGCGGGCGGCGCGACCGACCGCGGCGATCCCGCCGGCCGGCTCAAGCTGCTCGAAGCCAACGCCACGGTCTATCGCGACATCGTGCCCCGGATCGTCGCCGTGGCGCCGCGGGCGGTCATCCTGGTGGTCACCGATCCGCCCGATCCCCTGGCGGACATCGCCCGGCGACTTGCCGGCCACGATCGCGTGCTGAGCAGCGGCACCTTCCTCGATACCCTGCGCTTCCGCTTCCATCTCGCGCGGCGGCTCAAGGTGAGTCCGGCCTTCGTCGAGGCCCAGGTCGTCGGCGAGCACGGCACCTCTCAGGTGTTCCTGTGGTCGTCGGCGCGCGTCGCCGGCATGCCGGCGATAGCCGCGCTCGACCGGCACGGCGAAAGCAGCGACGAATTCCGGCGTGAGGTGGAAAACGAGGTGCGCTACGCCAACATCACCATCATCGAAGGCACCGGCGCCAGCCAGCTGGGCATCGGCATGGCCACGGCGAGAATCGTCGAGGCGATTCTGCGCGACGAGCAGGCGGTCATGCCGCTCGGCGCGTTCAATCCGAAATACGGGACCACCCTGTCGCTGCCCAGCGTGCTCGGCCGCACCGGCGTGAGCCGCATCCTCGAGCCGGAGATGTCCGCGGACGAGCGGCAGGGCTTTGAGCGCAGCGCCGAGAAGCTGCGAGACGCCCTGGCGAGGCTCACGGTCTAAGACTTCGAAACCTTGCGCCGCTCGATATGGAAATTATTGGACACGCAATTGCGGATGCACCGAAGCTAAATGAAATTTTAATCGATGATTTTGCGGCAATTTTTGGGCGCGGCCCGCGACCCTTCACCGCAGAGAGAAACGCATTTGTGCGTTGTGGCAATTGCGATGCAAGCGCGAAGCACTCGCGCCTATCTTCTCACTGTTGGCGAGCCGCAATCAGGCGGCGAAGCCATCACATAGCAAGGAGTGTTGAACTATGAATCGCATCGCAAGCTACGCCCTGGCGCTCGCGCTCGGGCTTTCGGTCGTCTCCACCGCGGCCTTCGCGGCGGACACGTCCTCCCTGGACCGGAACGCCAGCCAGTCGTCACAGGTTCAGACCACGCAGCAATCGGGGATCTATGACGGCCCCAGCATGTTTAACGGCTCCGCTGCCTAACCTTCGGACCATGTAAAACATGCACAAAGCGAAAGCCGGACCTCGAGGCCGGCTATCGTTTTGTGAGGTTTTATTTTGAGGAGGATTGAACAATGCCCAATGCCGCGCTCGAAACGGTCGACATTCCCGGGACGAAGCTCGCCCCGACGCGCATCGCGCTCGGTACCTGGGCCATCGGCGGATGGATGTGGGGAGGAAGCGACGATCAAGAATCAATCCGCACCATCCTGAGCGCTCTTGATCGCGGCATAACCATCATCGATACCGCGCCGGTCTATGGCTTTGGCCATTCGGAGGAGATCGTCGGAAAGGCGCTGGCGGAAAGCAGACGGCGGCAGAACGCCGTCATTGCCACGAAAGTGGGCCTTAACTGGCGCGACGGCCAGCCGTTCCGCGACGGCAGTAAGGCGCGGATCAAGAAGGAAATCGAGGATTCGCTGCGCCGGCTGCGCACTGATGTCATCGACATCTATCAGGTGCACTGGCCCGATCCGGCCACGCCCATCGAGGAAACCGCCCAGGCGCTGGCGGACCTGCATCGCGCGGGCAAGATCCGTGCGATCGGCGTCAGCAATTTCAGCCCGGCGCAGATGGATGCCTTCCGCTCCGCCGCGCCCCTGCACACGGCTCAGCCGCCGTATAATCTCTTCGAACGCGAAGCGGAAAAGGATGTGCTGCCCTATTGCCGCGACGGGAATATCGCCGTGCTCGGCTACGGCTCGCTGTGCCGCGGCTTGTTGGCCGGCCGTTTGAAGGCCGATGCGAAATTCACCGGCGACGATTTGCGCCGCACCGATCCCAAGTTCCGCGCGCCGCGCTTCCAGCAATATCTCGATGCGGTCGAGCGGCTCGATAAATTCGCCCGGGATAATTATGGCAAGCGTGTCCTGCACCTGGCGGTGCGCTGGGTGCTCGACCGGCAGAAGCTGAGCATAGCCCTATGGGGCGCCCGGCGCCCCGAGCAACTCGATCCGGTTTCCGAAATCATGGGCTGGAAACTCGATGCCGACGCGTTGGCGGAGATTGATCGTATCGTCCTCGATTGCGTTCACGATCCGGTCGGGCCGGAATTCATGGCGCCGCCTACGGCAGACCAGGTCTCACGCGCGGGCGGACACCAAGCGTAGCACGCTTGACGCGTGCCGAGATGCTGGTACGGCCAGGTATCATGTCCGCTTCCGGCACATAGCGGACGTGCCGCGGCACCGATCGAATGTCCGCTGCCGGGGGCAAGGCGGACATGGATCGGCCCCGGTCCCCGATTCCCCGTAATCCGATATTGTTCTAGTGCCCGCCGGGGGGATTCTTGAGGAGTTGGACCACCGCCACCTTGTTGCCGGCCCAGCCCAGCGCGTCGCGCCCGGTGAAGTCCTCCTTGCTGGTATCGGCGCCGGATTGCAGCAGCAGTTTGACCGCCGCGGCTTGGCCGCTGTTGGCGGCCTTCATTAGCGGCGTGATGCCTTCGCGGTTCTGCGCGTCGATCGGCGCCTTGGCGTCGAGCAGTTCGTGCAAAACGTCGAGGCTGCCGTGCTCGGCCGCATAGTGCAACGCGGTGTTGCCGAACTTGTCGCGGGCGTCGACATGAGCCGAGGAATGGCTGATCAGAATATAAGCGATCTGCGCGTTGTTGTTGATTGCGGCGTACATCAGCGCGGTGGTGCCGCCGAAATCGGGCTGATCGGGATCGAAGTGCTGGTTGACATACCACATCACCTGGCCGGCATTGTTGGCCGAGGATGACATGGCGATGTAGTTCGGCTGCTCCGTATGAAAGCCGCCGAGCGGAACGGTCGGGGCGTTGCCGACGTTGGTGTCGTTGAACGGGGTGGCGCTGCCGGTGCTCTGCGCCCGCGCCCCGGTTGCGGGCAGGCAGGCGAGCAGGGCCAAGGCCAAAAGCGAGGCGACACTGCGAGACATCCCGGATTTCCTCCTCTCCCTTTTGCGCCGATTTTGCGTCCGTCCCGGGCGGGTTTCAAGTTAAACGAGGGGCGATCGCCGGGCGCGGGGCCCCTTCTATCCTCCGCAAGGGCCAGCGGTGTAGGCTGTCCCCCGCGATGGAGATCGATCTTTCGCCTCTCGATTTGCCCGAATTCGCCGCGGGCGCGGTCTGGCTGGTGGGCGCCGGGCCGGGCGCGCCCGGGCTTTTGTCGCTGGCGGCGTTCTGGGCGCTCAAACAGGCGGACGACATCGTCTATGACGCGCTGGTGGATCGGCGCATTCTCGCCCTGGCACGGCCGGGCGCCATCCTGCATTACGCGGGCAAGCGCGGCGGCAAGCCCTCGGCGCAACAGCCCGACATCTCCAACCGGCTGATCGAGCTGGCGCGCTTGGGCAAGCGCGTGCTGCGTTTGAAGGGCGGCGATCCCTTCGTCTTCGGCCGCGGCGGCGAGGAAGCGTTGGCGCTCGAACAGGCCGACATCCCCTATCGCGTCGTGCCGGGCATAACCGCCGGGGTCGCGGCCTTGGCCCAGGCCGGGATACCGCTCACCCACCGCGACACCAATTCGGCGGTCTCCTTCGTGACCGCCTATGCCAGCGGCGGCGGATTGCCGGAGGACGTCGACTGGGAATCGCTCGCCAAGGGATCCCGATTGCTGGTGATCTACATGGCGTTGCAGAATCTGGACAAGATCACGCGCCGGTTGATGGAAGCCGGCCGGCCGCGCGACGAGCCGGTGGTGATCGTGAGCCGGGCGACGCTGCCGGGGCAACGCGTGGTCGAGACCAATCTTGAGAACGCGGCGGCAGACGCCAAACGGGCGGGAATCGAGGCGCCGGCGGTGGCGGAGGTGGGCCGGACGGTGCGATTGAAGCGCGTTGGGTTATGACATCGCCCGGCTAGGGGTGTAAAATCCGC
>Ga0187855_10003306_pt1 | contig 11888 bp, 8 predicted proteins | sample June2016WEW_8_10_2_FD_132969 | JGI IMG/M metagenome (GOLD analysis project Ga0187855, IMG submission 132969) | Peatland microbial communities from SPRUCE experiment site at the Marcell Experimental Forest, Minnesota, USA - June2016WEW_8_10 | ecosystem: Environmental > Terrestrial > Soil >...
CTGGACTCCATGATCGGGGCGCCGCAAATCAGCCGCATCGAATCGCAGTTGATGATGGCGTACTCGGCGGCGCATAGGTCCATGCCCATGTCGCGCTATCTGAGCACCTTCGAGCGGAATTTCATGATGCTCGATCTGGAGCGGCACACGCTGGGGCCGGTGCGGCGGCCGCCGGCGGCGGGCCGCGTTTATTTCGAGAAGTGGGCCGACCACCACCAGGAGGCCGCCGCCCAATTGATCGCCGCCGCTTATCTGGGCCATGTGGACAGCCGGATCAACGATCAATACCGCTCGGTTGCCGGCGCGCGGCGCTTTCTGTTCAACATCGTGCAGTATCCCGGATGCGGCTCGTTTTTCAAGCCCGCCTCCATGGCCGCGTTCGAGCGCATCAGCGGACGCATGTGCGGCATCTGCCTGGCCAGCCTGGTGATGCCCTATTGCGGGCACATCACGCAAATCTGCGTGGCTCCCTGGGTGCGCGCAGCGGGCGTGGGTTACGAACTGCTGCGGCAGTCCCTCGCCGCGTTGCGCGCGGCCGGTTGCCGCAAGACCAGCCTCACGGTTACAGCTTCGAACGACGAAGCCATCAAGCTGTACGAAGACGTGGGGTTTGAGACTATCCGCAACTTTTCGGCGTATGTGTGGGAAGGATTCTAATGCTCGACTGGCTCTTCTCGGACCCCTTGGCGGTAGGCTCAAAAGCCCCGGATTTCACCCTGCCGGCGCAGGGCGCTAAGAGTGTGACTCTCTCGAAGTTGCGCGGCTCCAACGTGGTGCTGGTGTTCTATCCTGGCGACGACACGCCGGTTTGCCGCAAGCAATTGTGCGAGTTCCGCGACCAGTGGGAGCAGGCGCGCCAGCACAACACGCAGGTTTTCGGAGTCAATCCGGCGAGCGCCGAGAGTCACCGCAAATTTCAGGAGAAACATCGCTTCCCATTTCCGCTGCTGGTGGACGCGGGACAGAAAGTCGCGGCTCTCTATCGAGCTAACGGACTTTTCGTGAAGCGCACCGTCTACCTGATCGGGCCTGACGGTGCGATTCGCTACGCCAAGCGCGGCAAGCCCGATCCCGGAGAGGTGCTGGCCGCGGCGCTGTGAATCCGCCTCTTCAGGTCCGGAAACCCATCTCGCCCGTGTCATAATGGTGGCCTATGAGACTCCTGTTTATGGCTGTGCTTCTTTCGGCGGCGGCTCTCGCGCAAGAGCATCCCGAGGGTCCCGCGCACGAGATGCCCGCGCCCAAGAACTTGAAGATCTTGAAGGCTGAGAACCTGATGCGAGTCATGCAGGCGTTTCAGACGGCGCTCGGTGTGAAGTGCGACTTCTGCCATATGAAAGGCGATTTCTCGAGCGACGATAATCCGCACAAGCAGACCGCGCGGGAAATGCTGCTCATGGCCCACGAGATCAACGCCAAGTTTCCCGACGGCAAGATGCATGTGACCTGCTACACGTGCCATCGCGGAGCGACTGAGCCGGCTACTGCCCCGCCGGAAGGCGCGCACGCAGGCCAATAGGGGTGCGTGCGACGCGGCGACACGGCGACGCGGCGATCCGTCTTCGGCTTCCACGGGAGTCGGAATATATCTTCTTTATAGAGAGGAGATCAGCTATGCGAGGGCTAGCGTTGATAGTTTCGGTCACGACCGCTGTTTTTACGTGCCAACTGCAAGCTGGCAGTGAAAGCGGGACCGTTGCGGAGGTAGTGCAGGCGTTTGCGGGTATTAGCCAGGGTAATGGAACGTTGCCCTGCGCTAACCCCGGCGGCGCCAATGGCTGCTACGGAGTGCCCAACGGCTCGGTCGCGCTCCAGCCATACCACTTTATCCCGCCTAATCAGCGGGAATTTTACTATGCCGTGTTTCAAACGGGAAATTGGGGCGGCACCTTGGGCGTGACCTTCGAGATCGTCGAGGCGAACGTTGTGATCCAGACCGTTGCAGCGCCCGTAGTGACAGTGTCGCCGAACTCCGTGGTCCTCGTGAGCATGGCCGAGGCGATCCCGGACAATAACGGCTACGTTGGACCTGCCAAGCTAACCGCTACGACCACGGCGACGCCCGCGGGTGGAGGTACGCCGGTAGCACTGAAGTCTAGCGTGGCGCTGGAGGTCGTCAAGCATGGCGCGTCGCTCCAGGCCGCCGCCACTCTGGGCCCCGGCATCCTGCAAGTAATCGCGGGGATTAGCCAGTACCTCGCACTTTCGGGCGCGATGTTTATTCCGTGCGTGACGGGCGACGGCTTTTCCTGCTTCGGGCTGCCGGCGGGCGCCCTGGCTCTCGCGCCATACCAGGTCCTCAGCAACACGCCGACGCCAATCTCGCTGGTGTATTTGACCGTTTTCCAGACGGAAAACTGGGAGGGTACCGTGAGTTCCGCCTTCCAGTTGTTAGAAGGCGGGACCGTCGTGCAAACCGGCGGCTCTGGGGGAACTGCCCTACCGATTTCGACAATGGTCTTCGGCACAGGATACGTCCCGCCCGTCAATGGCTACGTCGGTCCGGCTGGGATGAACATCACGACGACGGCGACTGCCGTGCAAAGGGGAAGCAACCGCACGCTGCATGGCAGCACGGAATTGAAGATCATCGCCGCCCCCTAAGGCATTGGTTTTTGGAGGGGTGATCATGCGTAAGCTGTTGCATATATTCGGAGCGTTGCCGACCCTTGCCGCCTTGGTGCTTGCGCAAACGAGCGAGACCGGGCAGACCTATACGTTTCCGGGCGGCATCGCCAAACTCGGTTGGCAGGCGAAAGCGCCTGCCCCACATTGGCCCACCAGCGGCTATGCTTCCATGCCTTCCAGTTTCCAGGGTGCGCGGTAGGGGCGGATCAGTAACGCGTTTGCGTCTTCGTTGCCGATGAAGCGCTCGGCTTGGCCATCCCATTTCAGCTTCTGTCCTACGCGTAGCGCGATGTTGCCGAGGTGGCATGCGGTGGTGGTGCGATGGCCGATTTCGATATCCGCCACGGGCAGCTCGCGGGTCTTCACGCACTTCAGGAAATTCTGCACGTGCGGCACGTGCTGCACGGAACTGGTGCCGCGGCCGGCGGAGCCTTCCAATTCGTAGTACATGCTGACGCCGGTGAGGTCGTCGAAGGCGGCGCGGAATGAGATGCCGCCGGGCTCCATGCGAGTCTTCATGTGCGGCGTGACCTCATAGCCGGCGCGGTCCACGAAGAGCGTGCCGCGCGTGCCGTGAAACTGTATGCCGTAGCTTCCGAAAGGCTTGTTGCCGGGGTCGCCATTGTGTCCGAATGAATTGTGATGCAGGCAGGTGTAATGCACGAGGAAGCCCGGATATTCCCAAGTGACTTCGTGCGTATCGGGCGTGTCGCGGCGGTCGCGGAAATAGAGCTTGCCGCCGGATGCGGTGACCGACGACGGACGATCCACGCCCATGGCCATGTGCACAATATCCACCAGGTGCACGCCCCAGTCCGTGATGCGGCCGCCGCCATAAGCGAGAAAGGAGCGCCAGTTGCCGAGGAAGTGCTCCGGATTGAAGGCCACCTTGGGCGCGGGGCCGAGCCAGAAATCCCAATCGAGGCCGGCGGGCGGCTCGGAATCGGGCGGCGTGCCGAGCCCTTCCGGCGACTCGGTTTCGTGGATCCAGGCCTGCACATAATGGACCTCGCCAAGCTCGCCGCTGGCCACGATTTTGGCGGCGCGCTGGAAGTGCGATCCAGAGCGCTGCTGCAAGCCGACCTGCACAACGCGCTGGTGGCGGCGGGCGGCCTCCACCATCAGGCGGCCTTCGCGCACCACGTTGGATACGGGCTTCTCGACGTAGACGTCCTTACCCGCATGGCACGCGGCGACGGTGATGAGCGGGTGCCAGTGATCGGGCGTGGCGATGACTACGGCGTCGACTGAGCGGTCTTCGAGCAGCTTTCGAAAGTCGGTGTAGGTGGCGACTTTGCCGCTGGTGAGCTGGTGCGCCTGCTGCAGGTTCGGCGCGTAGACATCGCATACGGCGACGATTTCGGCTTCGGGCTGCTTCTGGAAGTCGGACAGATCCATGCGGCCCATGCCGCCGCAACCGATCACGCCGATGCCGATGCGGTCGTTGGGCGCGGCTCGGGTTTGGGGGGCGAGAGCGCCGGCTAGGGCGGCGGTTTTGATTAGGTCTCGGCGATTCATGTGGGTGCCTCCGGAGTTGGATTTCATTCTAGCGCTGTTGAGCAGCTAGGCGAGCAGGGCTCGCCTGCGCCGGCAGGAGTGCCGGCGCGGCAGGCAGGAGTGCCTGCGCCACGCTACAGGATGTAGCGGCTCAGGTCTTGATCCTTCACGATGTCGGCTAGTTGCTTGCGCACGTAGATGGCGTCTACCTTGACGGTTTTCTTTTTCAGATCGGGACCTTCGAAGGAGACTTCTTCCAGGAGTTTCTCCATGATGGTGTGCAGGCGGCGGGCACCGATGTTCTCGGAGCTCAGGTTGACCTGCGCGGCGAATTTGGCCACCTCTTCCAGCGCGTCATCGGTGAAGGACAGCTTGATGCCTTCGGTCTCCATCAGCGCGGCGTACTGCTTGGCGAGCGCGTTTTTGGGTTCTTTGAGGATGCGTATGAAATCCTCCACCGTGAGCGTTTTCAGTTCCACGCGGATGGGGAAGCGGCCCTGCAATTCCGGAATCATGTCGCTGGGCTTGGAGACGTGAAAGGCGCCGGCGGCGATGAACAGGATGTGGTCCGTGCGCACGAAACCGTAGCGCGTATTGACGGTGGTGCCTTCGACGATGGGCAGGATATCGCGCTGCACGCCCTCGCGGCTGACGTCCGGGCCATGGCCGGTTTCGCGGCCGGCGATCTTGTCGATTTCGTCCAGGAAGATGATGCCGCTGGTTTCGACGCGCTCCAAGGCTACGCGCGTGACCTGATCCATATCGATGAGCTTCTGCTCCTCTTCCTGCACCAGGTAATCGGACGCCTCGGCGACGCGCATTTTGCGCTTGCGGGTACGCTGGCCGAGGAAAGGAGCGATCATGTCCTTGACGTTGATGTTCATCTCCTCGATGCCGGATTGGGTGGCGATTTCGAAGCTGGGACCGCGGTCCTTAACTTCGAGCTCGACCAGGCGCTCGTCGAGCTTGCCATCGCGCAGGCGCTCGCGCAGCTTTTCGCGCGTGCGTTCGGCGCTTTCGGAGGCCTCCGGCTGGGGCGGCATCAGGAGATCGAGCAGGCGCTCCTCGGCGTTGGCTTCGGCGCGGTCGGAAACTTCGTCGAGGCGCTCTTCGCGCACCATGTCGATGGCGATGTCGACCAAGTCGCGGATCATGGATTCCACGTCGCGGCCCACATAGCCGACTTCGGTGAACTTGCTGGCCTCCACCTTCATGAACGGCGAGTTGGCCAGGCGCGCGAGGCGGCGCGCGAGCTCGGTTTTGCCGACGCCGGTGGGGCCGATCATGAGGATGTTCTTGGGGATCACCTCTTCGGCCATTTCGGGCGGCAGCTTCTGGCGGCGTATGCGGTTGCGGAGCGCGATGGCCACGGCGCGCTTGGCTTCGGCCTGCCCCACGACGTGCTTATCCAACTCACGGACGATTTCGCGCGGGGTGAGCTCGTCGAGGATAGGCTCCTCATCGACGGACTGGCTGGGAAGGTAGATGACCATGTCAGGCGAGCTCCTCGTAGGTGACGTTGCTGTTGGTGTAGATGCAGATGCGGGCGGCGATCAGCATGGCTTGTTCGGCGATCTGGCGCGCGGAGAGCTTGGTGTTGGCGAGCAGGGCTTGGGCGGCGGAGAGCGCGAAGGGACCGCCGGAGCCGATGGCCGCGGCGCCTTCATCGGGCTCGATCACGTCGCCGTTGCCGCTGACGATGTAAGTGTTCTTGGCGTCGGCGACCAGGAGGAGGGCCTCGAGGTGGCGGAGCATGCGGTCGGTGCGCCAGTCCTTGGCCAGCTCGACGGCGGCGCGGGAGAGGTTGCCGTTGAACTGCTCCAGCTTGGATTCGAAGCGGGCGAAGAGGGCGAAGGCATCGGCGGTGGAGCCGGCGAATCCGGCCAGGATTTTGTCGTTGTAGATGCGGCGGAGTTTTTTGGCGGAGGCTTTGAGCACCTCGTGGCCGAGGGTGACTTGGCCATCGCCGGCCATGACGACTTTACCATCGCGGCGGACACACAGCACCGTCGTTGAGCGAATGCGTTGTTTCATGGAAGGGCTATTTTAACGCACGGCGGGGGGTGGCCTTTCGGCTCCGCCGTGTCCCGCCTTTCCAGTGATCGTGGCGGACAGTTAGAAGTCGCAAGCGCGCTTGTCAGGATACATGTCTTGGGGGGATCATTTCCCGCATCCGGCCACCGGCACAGTCAAGCTGCCAACCGCGCCGGAACCAGGATCGTACACGGCGACGCGCAGTGAGGTGATCGTAGATTTGTGAGTGAACGAGTAGCGATAAGGGAAGCCGTCGCGCATCGTTTGTTCGTACGTTTCCTGTTTCAACTGCAGTCCCAGTGTCTGCTCGAGTTTCATGGCGAAGCTACCTGGGGCGGCGGGCGCGTCGTTACGTTCTGCCACCAGGATTTCCAACTTTCCGGAATAACGCCCTCCCTCCTCCTTCAACGCGACCGGTCGAAGTCCGATACGCAGCTTCATCTCGCATTTGCCGCCGTTTTTCTCCAGTTCGGCCGTTAGCGGAATGCCGGTGGCGTCCATCGTGTCTTCAACCGCACTTTGCAATATGCCCTTCTTTTCGGCCGGCGCGGCATTATCGAAATACCCCTCGCGGTAGCGCGCGTACAAGTCGGTCCGGCCTGCGATTTTCACGAGGATGCGGTGATACCGGCCGTCGTTCTGCAATTCCGGATAGAACCCCAACCGGTAAGAACCGCGGGGGTCTTCGAGCGCCGTTTGCAAATCGCTGGCAATGCGGTTCGAGTTGAGGAATGCGCGCCCTCCTGTGCCGTCCGACAGCTCCAGCATGGTGCTTTTGTTTGCGTAGATAGGTGCCGCATGTGTTTCGGATGCCGATTTGACGAATGCCGGATCGTAAGTCGGCACACCCTCCTGAGTGGGAACCTTCGTGGTGGCGTCCGCGAAGGCCGTTTTCAACCCGGGCGCGTCTATCGGGTACACCGCGACATTCGCGTTGTTCAGAATTCTCAGCAGCGCCGGCGTGAACTGGGTGCAACTCTCTTGTGCCGCGAAATTCACCAGGGCGAACCCGGCAGTCGCCCAGATCACGCTCTTGCGGCCGGGAATCGCGGCGAGATGTTCGGCCAGCCCGGCGAAGGCTTTCAGGTAAAATTCCGCGGCCGATAAGGACATTGGACAGCGCCATTTGGCCGCTTCACCGGAAGGGCGAAATCCGAATGGATTGAGGGCGAAATCTGGTCCGGCCGCAAGGTGTTTCACGATCTGGTTGGTCTCTTGAAGCGGAATGAACTTGCTTCCAACGACCAGGCTTGCGTGGGAAGGTGCGCCTTCAGGAAAATTGCGGAGAAACCGGAGGATCTCGATGCGCGCGTAGGCGCGCTCGGCCCAATCCATACCCAAGGTATCGATCAAAATGAAGGTGGAGTCACCCGGCATGCGACGGTCCATGTCCGCATTCGAGAACACTTGATCCCGGGAAACGGCGGGTGCTTTGGTATCGGCCGCTTTCAATTCCGAGTTCTCTTTCAAAAAGACGCGCACGTCCTGCCGCACGCCATTATCGTAGACTTCGAAGTCTTCTTTTTTCAGGCCGGTTTCCGGTTCTCCGTGGCCGTTTTTCACAATCACCGGCACTTCGACAAGCTGCACCGAGGCACGGATAGTGGCGACTCCACTTTGGGATGGTGGCGAGGTTTGGACGGGCGGCTCGGAATCCTTCGCGGCGCGGTCCGTTTCTAACCATGGTTCCGGGGCCTGTTGCGGTAGTGACTCATCCCCTGCCGGAGCGTGCGTCTCCGCGCCTGTGAGCAGATTTGCCTCGGCGGCGAACCGTTGATAATGCACAAACCGGACGTCGTTCCAATACCGGACCGTATTGACGCCCCTGGCGTCGTTACGGAGGGTGGACTCGGAATAAGTCATGCTTCGCACCGGAAGCAGATACGACGCGCGGGCGATGGTGACGGGACGGTAATCGACAATCGTTTTGACCCAGTGCGTGGGGAAGTTACGCGGCAGATCGAGGGCCTCGCGAGTCACGCGCCAAACAGAGCCGGTCGCAGGGTCTAGGGCCAGATCTCCTCGATAGGCGGCGGCTATGGATCCCCCCTCAGCCGGATCGCAGCAATAGGAGACCGTGTAGCGGGAGTGCTCAGCCGGTATCGCGTAATGAAAAACCGCTAGCCGCTTGTCACTCACGGGCTCCCAATAACCCCAGGTGAGTTGTATATGACTGTCGCTCCAGAAAAGCGCGCCGACGATACTGCCGAACTCTCCGAACGAAGAGAGACCATGCCGTTCGGGAATTTCGGGGTCTCCATGGGCAGCCGCATTGTCGACGTAAGATTCCACGCCATTGTTGTACGACAACTGGCCCGCGCCGCTGTCCCTGAAAGTGAGATTGTGCCATACCTCGGTGCGGCCGTTCGGGAACGGGTAATCGTCGAAGCGCCGCGTCATTTTGTAGGCGACAAAATCGGGGAGTGCCCGGATATAGCCGAGTGTGTATTCGCGAACTCGTGCCAGCATTTCCTGTTGTTGCTCGGCTGTGGCAGCTTCGGGCGGCTGACTTTGACCCGGGGGCTGATCGAGGAAGGCGCTCGCATCGGCCGCGATCTGAAGCACATCCCTGGTGCGGGGCCCGATCGGAAGAGCCAAAAGACTCTCGAGTCTGCCGAGAGGGAGGCGTCCGGTAAGCTCGATGTGGGCCAGCCTGTTGGCGATCTGTGCATCGGGGGCACCATGCGAACAGGCGGAAGTAACGATACTCTCCAACTGATCGGCTGAAATGCGTTCCGCCGGCCACGCTGCGGTGGCGCATACCAGAAGGAATGCCGGAATAGACATGGGTGGATTCAACATTCCCAACCGAATGATATCACCTCTAAGATGAGATTACTTCCCCGAAAGGAGCTATGCCGGCGCGCGAAGGAGATGATTTTGTCGTTGTAGATGCGGCGGAGTTTCTTTGCGGAGGCTTTGAGCACCTCGTGGCCGAGGGTGACTGGCCATCGCCGGCCATGACGACTCTACCATCGCGGCACACAGCACCGTCGTTGAGCGAATTCGTTGTTTCATGGAAGGGTTATTTTAACGCGGATCGCGGGGGCGGCCTTTGGCCGTCGTGGTTGGTGGCTAGTGGCTGGTGGCTGGTGGTTTTGTCTGTTTCGTCTTTTGTTCGTCTTAGTGCCCTCATATGAGGGTATGTGACTACCCTCATATTTTGGCTTTGTTCGGTAATTTTTCATGTTTTGGTGCGTTGGCGGCGCTCTTGTGAATTCTTGTGCGTTCTTGTGCATGGGTTTTATACGGAGGGGTCGCCGAGCTCCTTTTGGATTCATGCTCGAATTGGGATTCGCGGACACGCTGGCTGTCTCCAGTTTCATGAGAGCACGAGCCGCGCTGGATTGTGGTGCATAAAGGCGGCAAGTGGCTGAGGTGTAAGGGGAACTTTCGTGGGAATCGTTGCCACCGGGAACCGGGAGTCCTGCTTTTCGGGTGATCGTAACGGGCAGTTTCCGGAATGTTGGGGCCACATGGTACGAAGGAGGGCGCGAGCGCGCTTCTCATGATCTATCTGGCCCCATATCCGCGACCATCTTGAACGGTAGGCTGACTTGCGGACATGCCACTCCAGCCAGGCGACAAACTCGGCTCCAATGAGGTCCTGCGCCCCCTCGGGGCTGGCGGTAAGGGCGAGGTGTATCGCGCCAAAGATCCGTGGATGTGGCGAGCATTTCCGCCGAGCCCTTCAGCGATTCGCAGCCGTAATTCGTAAGGTAGATCAGTAATGGGGGTCTAATTCCATCATCCAGATATCGGAATGAAACTCGTCGAGGTTGGTGATGACCTTATCTTTGGACACGCTCAGCTCGATGTCCGCTGGATTGGATAAGCCGGCATAGATACGCTGGGTGCCGTGAAAGTGCTGAATCGGGAACGAAGCGCTCACGGGATGTTTGGTTTTCGGATCGAGCCGGAGGGCCCACATGCAGATAAAGCCGTCGCGGTTCGAGGTGAAATACAGGATATTGCCGTCGGGAGAAAGCTGCGGCTTGTCGTCATGGTATTCGCCGCTGGTGAGTTGTATCCACCGGTCCGGCCCGGCTGGAGCGAAATTCTCCACCGGCGCGATGTACACGCGAAAGGTAAGGCCGGTCTGATCGGTCTGAACCAGAAACACCACCCATTTGTCATCCCAGGAGTAGAAGGCATTCCACAGGGTGTGCTGGGGATCGTCCAATGCTACTGTCACTTTGCCGGTGGCTAACTCAACTAGCGCAATCTTACTGCGGCCACCGGCAGAATCGCCCAGCTGCGTCAGCAAGCGTGTGCCATCGGATGAGAAGCCCTTCGGCTGCCCACAGGACCGGCACACTAGGCGCGGCTGACCGCCAGCGGTCGAAATCGAGTAAAGATCATACTCGTTTGCGGTCTTGTTAGGGGCATAGTAGATTACAAACGAGCCATCCGGCGAAATGCTAGGGCCCGTTCCACCAGCCACTCGCACATCTTGAACCAGTTGCGTTTCGCGTCCCGTCGCCAGGTCCTTGACCATAAGATTGCTGCCGGAAAAGAAAGCAACCTTCTTGCCATCATGGGAAACCGAGGGAGACTTGTCGCGGATACCCTCCACCCGGGTCAAGCTCTGCCGGTCGCCAGTTACTTGCGCGCGATTGGTATCAATCGGTAAGCTCCAGAGGTTTGTGCTAAGCTCCGCGTTGAGAAAGACCATGCGTCCGTTATCGGAAACGCTGGAAGCCGACGATAAGGCGGTGAACGTGAGTTGCTCGGGATCGGACGTTACTTTCCCATCGTCGGTGATTGTCACTCGAAACAGGTTGAAGGTGTCGCCGATCCTACGGCCGAAGACGACCCATTGCCGGCCGGCGCTTTTGTCGGGCATGGTCCAGGCGAAGGGAACCGGAGCGTTGCGTTCGCCCGGTAGGAGCGAGGGCGGAGCGACCTCTTCGAACTTTCCTCCGGAGATCGGGATCAACCACCACTGCTTAATGTCCTGCTCGGATTTGCCTTTACGATATGCAAGGGCGATTAGCTTGGTTCCATCCGAGGAGACGGCGCCGTAAGCGTAGGCCAGTTCGGGTTGGATTGCGACGGGATTTCCTCCAATTCGGGGGGCGGTGAAAAGATGGGTGTCTGTGCCGGCCGTGCGCTGGAACACGATCGTCGACCCTCCAGCAGCATAGACAGGGCGGCCTAAACCGTCGCTGTCGATCAACCGCGCGTCGCCTCCGAGCGCCGGGACTTCATAAATGCCGCCAGTCAATCTTTGGTACGCGATCTCCGTCCCGTCAGGAGAGAAGGCTGGCGTGGCGGCCCCTTCTTTTTCGTGCGTGATCCGGATGGCCTTGCCGCCGCCGATTTGTTGTACCCAGATGTCCGGGTTAGGCTCGCCGACGGCCGCCTGATACGCCAGCAGTTTTCCGTCGCGAGAAATGGCGGGGAAGACTGCCGCGCCGGTGTAAGTCAGCCGAGTGAGCGGGTGCACCACGGTTCTCGGCGGCTGGGAGTGCCACCACAGCCAGCCGCCGGCCCCAGCCAGAAGAACCAGCGCAGCGCTTAAGCCAAATACGAGCCACGGCCGGCCGCGACTCGCGCGGGCAGGCTGCGCGGGCGTCAATTTCCCCGAATCGGAGTCCTCCTTGAGTTCTTCCAACTCCACCCGCAAATCCGCCATAGTCTGAAAGCGGCGCTCCGGATCCTTGCGCAAGCAGCGCATGACCACGCGCTCGAGCTCGCGCGGGATACGGGCGTCGCGTTCGGCGAGC
>Ga0187855_10003307_pt1 | contig 11884 bp, 8 predicted proteins | sample June2016WEW_8_10_2_FD_132969 | JGI IMG/M metagenome (GOLD analysis project Ga0187855, IMG submission 132969) | Peatland microbial communities from SPRUCE experiment site at the Marcell Experimental Forest, Minnesota, USA - June2016WEW_8_10 | ecosystem: Environmental > Terrestrial > Soil >...
GCGCGGCACCGGCAAGAAGGCGGCCGCGATCATCGGCCAGAGGCCGGACGCCGTGAGCGACGACCAGCACGCCGGCGAGGAAACCGAGCGCGACCGCCGCATCATCGCGGGATTGGAGCAGCCCGGCACCTGCGAGGAAACCGTCAGGACGCCCAAGGGCGAGGAGCGCGTGCTGCTCACCACCAAGGCGCTGCTGAAGGATCAGGCCGGCCGGCCGATGCTGGTGGTCACCGTCGCGCTCGACATCACCGAACGCAAGGAAGCCGAACTGACCTTGGTCGCCGCCAAGGAAGAGGCCGAACTCGCCAGCCGCAGCAAGTCCGAATTCCTCGCCAATATGAGCCACGAATTGCGCACGCCCTTGAACGCCATCATCGGCTTCTCCCAGGTGATGGCCGAGGAGGTGATGGGCCCCCTGGGCAGTCCGCGCTACATCGGCTATGCGCGGGATATCTGCGCGTCGGCCCAGCATCTGCTCGGCATCATCAGCGACATTCTCGACGTCTCCAAGCTCGAGGCCGGCAAGGTCGAACTCGACGAGGAAGAGGCCGAGATCCCGCAGATCGTGCGCGACGTGTTGCAATTGGTCGCCGAGCGCTCCCGCGCCCTCGACATCGCCGTCGACACCGACATCGCGCCCCGTCTGCCGCGCTACCGCGTCGACAGCTTGAAGCTCAAGCAGGTGCTGCTCAATCTCATCACCAACGCCATCAAGTTCAGCCACCCCGGCGGGCATGTCGAACTCTCCGCCCGTCTGGTCAAGAATGGGCTCGAGATCGCCGTCTCCGATCACGGCATCGGCATGGACAAGATGGAGATCGAAACCGCGGTCACCCGCTTCGGCCAGGTCGCCAGCACCTGGAGCCGCCGCCACGCCGGCACCGGGCTGGGCCTGCCGCTGGCCATCGGACTGGTCGAGCTGCATGGCGGGCGCCTGACGATCGAAAGCGTGAAGGATGCCGGCACCACCGTGCGGGTCTTCCTGCCGGCCGAACGCGCCCTCCCGTCCCCCGCCGCGGCCACCGCCTGACGGTCCCGAGTCGTCCGGCTTCAGGCCGACTCGAATTCCCGCCGAAGGTGGATTTTTCCCCGTCTTAGCGTCAGAATCCGCCTTAACCCGCCCGGCGATTCGCATGGCCGCAAACGGGCGGGGGAGGGTCCGTTGACGAGCGCCGCATGACCGAACGGCAAGAGGCATCGCGCCCGCCGGGCGCCCGCCGTATCGGGCGCAACGCGCGCGCCACCGCGTTGGCGTTGGCGCTCTTCGCCTTGCTGGCGCCGCTGGTCGTTGCCGGCATCGGCGCCTTCAAGCTGGGCGCGACGCTCGATCCGTTCCTGGGCGTGCTGGCCCTGGCGCTGTGTCTCGCCGGACCGGCGCTCGCCTTTGTCATCGTCGCGCTGAAGGGCCTCGGGGCCATCGCCGCCGAACTGGGCGCCCGCCCGGGCGGCGAGGCACAACAGGCGATCATCCGCGTTTTCTTCACCGGCGTGGTGCTGCTCTATCTGGCGGTGCTGGCCGCCTGCGGCGTGGGCGGCGACCGGCTGCTGCCGCTCCTGGCGGTGGACGTGCCGGGAATGCTCTGCGCCTGGCTGCTGTTCGTGCACATGATGGCGGTGCCGCAAGTGGTGACGTTGCGCCGCGCCGCCGCGCTGGTGAGCGACGTCACCTTCGTTTCGGTCTTCCTGCACGTCGGCGACGGCTACGCCGCCCCGTGGTTCCCGATCTATCTTTGGGTGATTTTCGGTTTCGGCTTCCGCTTCGGGCTCAGGGCGCTGGCCGCCTCGGCGGTGCTCTCGATCCTGGGCTTCGGCGCGGTGGTGCTCTCGACGCCTTATTGGCAAAGCCGTCCGGCCGAGGCCGCCGGGGTCTATGTCGCGCTGGCGCTTCTCCCGAGCTATGCCGCCACGCTGGTGCGCCGTCTGACCGCCGCCAAGGCCGCGGCCGAGGAAGCCAACGCCGCCAAGAGCCGCTTCCTCGCCATCATGAGCCACGAGCTCAGGACGCCGCTCAACAGCTTCATCGGCATGGGGGCGCTGTTCGCCCGCACCAATCTCGACGCCGAGCAGCGCGACATGCTCGCCACCATGCGTTTCTCCGCCCAGACCCTGCTGGGCTTGATCAACGACCTGCTCGATTTGTCGAAACTCGAAGCCGGCAAATTGAAACCCGCGGTCGAGAGTTTCGCGCTGCATGAGCTGCTGGGCGGCGTCGTGGCATTGCTCAAGTCCCAGGCCGAGGCCAAGAATCTCGCTTTGACGCTCAGCGTCGATCCGCGCCTGCCGCCGGTTTATCGCGGCTTGCCGCTGCAATTGCGCCAGGTTCTGGTGAACCTGGTCGCCAACGCCATCAAATTCACCGCGCGCGGACGGATCTCGCTGACCGCCTCCTATCTCGGCCAGGAAGGCGCCAAGCTGCGCCTGGCGCTCGCCGTCAAGGACGAAGGCGTCGGCATCCCGCCCGAGGCGCAAAGCCGCATCTTCGAGGTCTTCACCCAGGCCGACGAGACCGTGACGCGGCGCTTCGGCGGCACCGGCCTGGGATTGGCGATCTGCAAGCAACTGGTCGAACTGATGGGCGGAACCATCTCGGTTTCGAGCGAGGCGGGGCGCGGCAGCACCTTCACCGTCGAGCTGGCGCTCGAGCCCGACGCCGCCGGTTTCGCCCGTCCGCCCGATCTCGCCGGCCGCGGTCTCGCGCTGATCTCGCCCGACAGCGAATTCGCGGCCACGCTGCAGGCGCGCATCCGCGCCTGGCGCGGCGAGTTGCGCTGGTACGCCGAGGGCGAGGCGGCCTTGACCGATCTATCCGGGGAACAGGGCGGCGCCAATCCCGCGATGGTGCTGCTCGACGGCCGCGATAATCCCCTGGCCGCGCTGTCGCTCGCCCATCGCCTCGGCAAGGATTCGGCCGAGGAGCATCAGATCCTGTTCATCGCCCCGCCGCGCGGCAGCGACGCGGTGGCGGGGCTGGGCGCGGCGCAACTGACCGCGGTGATCGAGGCGCCGGTGAGCGAGGCGCAGCTGGCGAGCGTGCTCCTCAGCATGCTGGCGAGCGACCCGCGCGCCCATGGCATCGAAACTTTGCCGCTGACCGAGCCGGTGGCATCGCCCGCGTCATATCCGGCCGCGCCCGCCCGTCCGGCGCCGGCTCAACCGCAATCCGCCGGGCCGCAATCCCCGGCCCCGCAATCCCCGGCGCCGCCGGCGCCGGCCCCGGCCGCGCGCGCGCTCAAGGTGCTGGTGGCCGACGACAACGCCGCCAATTGCAAGATTCTGAAGAAAATCCTGGAAATGGCCGGCCACCAGGCCGAGGTGGTGAGCGACGGCGAGGAGGCGCTGGCCGCGCTCGAACGCGCGCACTTCGACCTGGCGCTGTTGGACATCAACATGCCCGACGTCACCGGCTACGAGGTGGCGAAGCTCTACCGCATGGGTCATGTCGGCGAATGGCGGCTGCCGATCGTCGCGCTCACCGCCGATGTGACCACCGAAACCGAGCGGCTCTGCCGCGAGGCCGGCATGGACGCGGTGCTGACCAAGCCGATGGAGCCCGCCCAATTGCTCAACGCCATCAACGAGATTCATGGCCGGGCGGCGCTGTCCGACCGCCGTCCGCCGCTCGCTCCCCAGGTGGTGACGCCGATCTCGGCCCATCCGCGCTTCGTACCCGATCAGGGCGCGGTGATCGACGAGCGCACCTTCGAGGCGCTCCGGACCTTGGGCGGCAACGATTTCGTGGCCGAGGTGGTGGAAACCTTCCGCAAGGACGCGCGCCGCCTGCTCGATCACCTGAAACAGGCGGTGGAGAAGGCCGATTTGCGGGATTTCCGCGACGTGACCCATTCGCTCCGGAGCGGCGCCGCCAATGTCGGCGCGGTGCGGCTGTGCGAAACCCTGACCTCCATGCGGGACGTCACCGCCAAGGATCTGTCCCAGACCGGCACGGCCTATTTCGACAAGATCGTCGGCGAATTCACCCGGCTGGACACCAGCCTGGAGCAATTGACCCGCGCCCAGGGGCGGGGCTAGCGCCGCCCTTCCTCACTTCGCTTTCACCTGCGCCAGGAAACGCAGCAGATCGGCGTTGAATTGTCGCGGGTTCTGGAGAAAGGCGAAGTGGCTCACCTCCGGCTCGATCAGCAGGCCGCTGCCGGGAATGTTGTCGGCCATGAACAGCGTGTTCTCGCGTTTGATCGCCTCGTCATGGTCGGCGTCCACGATCCAGACCGGCACCGTGATGCCGCGCAGGTCTTCCGCCGTCCAGTTCGGCTGCGTCTCCCACATCTTGGTGATCTGGGCGAGAAAGGATTGGTATTCGGCCGGCGTGGACGAAAGCCTTTCGTACTCCTTCTCGGCGCGCGCGATATAGGCGGTGAAGACGGGGCTCTGGGCCACGTCCTTGACGCCGCCCGGATCGGAATTGGCGGCGAACGCGAACAGCCCCGACAGCCGCTCGGGATGGTGGATCGCGATGTCGAGCCCCAATATCGCACCGTCGCTCCAGCCGACCACTGCGGCCTTGCGGATATCGAGAAAGTCCATCAGCCCCAACACGTCGGACGCCATGAGGTCGTAGCCGAAGGGCCGCGCGTCGCGCGTGCTGCGTCCGTGGCCGCGGCTGTCCATGACGATGACGCGATAGCGCGTTTCAAGCGCGCGCACCTGGTTTCCCCAATAATCGGAATTGGCGAGCCCGCCATGGAGCAGGATCACCGGCGATCCATGGCCGAATTCGGCATACCAGAGCTTGATGCCGTTCACCGGCGCGTAGCCGCTTTGCTCCGGTTTCGGCAGGCTCGGCGTGGGCGGAAGGGTGAGCCAGGGCGGCTCCGCCTGGGCATTGGCGGCAAGCCCGAGAAACAGGAGACCGAAGAGAAAGGCGAAGCGCCGCATGGCCGTTTCCCCGCTCGAATCGAGCGCGGTGGCATTATCGCATGAATGCCCGCGCTCGGCCTTGACGCGGCTTATGCCCGGGCCCAGATAAGACCGATGTACGCTAGAAGCGGTCGCCCTTCCGGGGCGGAAGGCCGGCGGCGCGAACCTGAAAACTGCGAAACGAAGCCAATTTTTGGCGGAATTCCGCCATTCCCGGGCGGCGGAGTCGGCCCTTTAGGCCCGGGCGCGGCGCTCCTGCGCCGTCACCAGCCGTTCCATGCGCTTCAGATCGCCGTCCTCGAGCTTGAAGGCGGCCTCAACCCAGAGGTCGGCGATTCGGGTCATCTCCTCGAAGGTCACCGGGTTGACCAGGCGGCGGGCGCGGTACATGGCGCGCTGCGCGGCGTAACGGCGTTCGCGCCGGCCGATGAAATCGTAGAAGGTCTGCAACGCCTGGCCGTTCGGCGCCAACACGTCGATCACGCCCAGCGCGTGCAATTGCTCGGCGGTGTAAATCTCGCCGCCCATGATGATGCGCTCGGCGATGCCCGGGGCGATGCGGCGCGTCAGGAAGCTGTAGGCGCCCATGCCGGGGAAGAGGTTGAACAGGATTTCGGGTAGGCCGAACTTGGCGCTGCGTTCGGCGACGATCAGATTGGAGCTGAGCGCCGCCTCGAAGCCGCCGCCCAGCGCGTCGCCCTGGATCAGCGCGACCGAGATCACCGGCAGGTCGAAACCCAGCCCGGTGGCGTTGGTGAAGCCCACCTCGCAGCAGCTATGCGCATAACGGCGCAGCGCCGCGCGGTCCCGGTTCCGGATCAGCGAAGCGAACAGCTCAAGATCGCCGCCCAGATTCCAAATGCCCTTGGCGCGCGAGCCCAGAACCATGTATCTGAGCGGCGGCTCGCCGACGACGCGGTCGCCGAACAACCCGCGCATCAGGCGCTGGATCGCTTGGGCTTCGCGCAGCAGGGCGGGCGTGAAGCAGGGCCGGCCGGAGAATTTGAAATAGCAGAACAGAATCCTCTTCTCCGGATCGTATTCGAGGTCGAATTCGGAGAATTTCTGTCCATGCACGGCCACCTCGACCGCGTCGGGGAGCCGCGCGAATTCCGCGCCGGCGTCGCCGGAAGAAGGCGCTTTGCGCGCCGGGTCTGAAAGCTGCGATACCACCGTCTTCATGGCTCCCCCCTCGGGCGGCCGGAAAAGCATCGTCCCCGCTGGCGGAGCCGGCAAAAGCCGGAGCGAAAGCACCCGCGAGGGCATGGTTAAAATGGATTAATTAGCTATATAAATCAAGGAGTTTTTAACCACTCTTTAAGTTATTAATTAACTATACCTGGTGGGTCATTGGCGAATCACCGCTAGGAATAAGCCGCCCCTGATTCGCGGCGGCGTCGTCCAGGGGTTGCGGGGCGCGCGCGCGGCATGGGAGAGAAAGGTCATGGATGCTCTTCAGGCCCTGCTGACCCGCCGCAGCCCCGCGCAATTGCGGGAGCCCGCGCCCGATGGTCCGGCGCTTCAGACCATGCTCGACGCCGCCATGCGCGCGCCCGATCACGGCAAGCTACGGCCGTGGCGGTTTCTCGTGCTGCGGGGAGATGCCCGCGCGCGGTTCGGCGCGTTGATGGCGGAATCCCTGAAGCGCCGCGATCCCACCGCGACGCCGCCGCTCCTGGAAAAGGAGCGGGTCAAGCCGCTGCGCGCGCCGCTCATCGTCGTGGTCGCGGCGGAAATCGTCGAGGGCCACAAGATCCCGGCGGTGGAACAGCTGCTGGCCGCCGGCGCCGCGGCGCAGAATCTCCAGCTCGCCGCCCATGCGCTGGGCTTCGGCGCGGTCTGGCGCACCGGCGCCCCGGCCTACGATCCATTCGTGAAACAGGCGCTGGGATTCAAGGTCTCGGACGCCATCGTCGGATTCATGTATCTGGGCACGCCCGATGTCCATGCTTCGGCCGCACCCGCGCCTGACGCATCGGGCTCAAAATCCATCGGTCTCGTGCGCGACTGGCCCGGCTGACCGGCTGCGCAAATCCGGTCCCGAGCCTGCCGGTTGCTAGTTGGGCCTCGGCTGTTAACATGGGCCGCGCCCGAGCGTCCGGCATAAGGACGGGGTCAAGGGAGTGAAATGGCGGTCGTCGAACTGACGCAATTGACCAAACATTTTGGCGGCTTGACCGCGGTCGAAAACCTGTCGCTCGCCGTTCCCCACGGCAGCCTGGTCTCGCTGCTGGGTCCTTCGGGCTGCGGCAAGACCACGACGCTGCGGCTGATTGCCGGGTTTCTTTCGCCGGATCAGGGCACCATCCGGGTGGGGGAGCGCATCGTCTCCGGCCCGGGCGTCAATCTGCCGCCCGAAAAACGCAACATGTCGATGATCTTCCAGAGCTACGCGCTCTGGCCGCACATGACCATAGCCCAGAACGTCGCCTACGGGCTCAAGCTGCGGCGTCTCGGTTCGGCCGAGATCGAGACCCGCGTCAACCGCATGCTCGACACCATGCGCCTGAGGCCGCTGGCCGGACGCTACCCCGGCGAGGTTTCGGGCGGGCAGCAGCAGCGCGCCGCGCTCGCCCGGGCCTTGGTGGTCGAGCCCGAGATTTTGCTGATGGACGAGCCGCTTTCCAACCTCGACGCGAATTTGCGCGAGGAGATGCGTTTCGAGATAAGGCGGCTCCACGACACCTATCGCACCACCACCATCTACGTCACCCACGACCAGATCGAGGCCATGACCACCGCCGACGTGATCGTGGTGATGAACGAGGGCCGCATCGAACAGACCGGCTCGCCCGAGGAGGTCTACCGGCGGCCGCGTTCGGAATTCGTCGCCCGCTTCATCGGCGGCACCAATATCCTGCGCGGCCGCAAGACGGCATCCATGACGGTCGATTGCGGCGGCGTGACGCTCAGATGCGGCGAAGGCGAATTCGGTCCCAACGGCGCCATTGTCTCGATCCGTCCGCACCAGATTACGCTCGGAGAAGCGGGCGGCAAGGGCGCCGGCGCCGACGTCAACCAGACCGAGGGCGTTGTGGCGCGTCAGGTGTTCCTGGGCGCGCAGCGCGATTACCTGATCAACCTGACCGGTGGCCAGCAGCTTCGCGTGCTGGCGCCCATCGAATTGAATTTCCCGGTTGGCAGCCCGGTGCGGCTGTCGCTGCCGATCGCGCATTGCCGGGCTTTGCCGGGATGACACTCAACGACAAGAGACAAAAGAGAGGATTCACCATGCCGCGATTTTTGAGGCCGTTCGTCGTCGTGCCGGTCTTGTTTTTGGCTTCGCTCTCGCCGGGCTACGCGGCGGCGCCCGCGCCCAGCCCGACCACGCCCGCGCTGGTCGCCGCCGCGACCAAGGAAGGCACGGTCATCTTTTACACCTCGATGGATCTACAGGTGGCGGAGTCTCTAGCCAAGGCGTTCCAGGACAAATATCCCGGCGTCACGGTGCAGGTCGAGCGCTCGGGCGCCGAGCGCATCTATCAGCGCATCACCCAGGAATATGACAGCAACATCCACAACGTCGACGTGGTCGATTCCTCCGATGCCGCCAATCTGGTCGATTACAAGCACCGCGGCTGGCTTATCCCTTATGTACCGGCCGACCTCGCCAAATGGCCGGCCAACCAGAAGGACCCCGACGGCTACTTCGCCGCCAACCGCGCCACGCTCTCGGTCATCGGCTACAACACCAAGCTGATCCAGCCGGGCGACGCGCCGAAAAGCTATGCCGATCTGCTCGATCCCAAATGGAAGGGCAAGATCGTCAAGGCGCATCCCAGCTACAGCGGCAACATCATGACCGCGACCTACGAACTGACCAAGGCGCCGGGCCTGGGCTGGCCCTATCTGCAGAAGCTCGGCCAGCAGCAGATCATGCAGGTGCAATCCTCGACCGAGCCGCCGAAGAAGCTGGCGTTGGGCGAACGCCCGGTGATGTTCGACGGCAACGAGTACAACGCGTTGATGTTGATCGACGCCGGCGCGCCGATCAAGATCGTCTATCCGGTCGAAGGCACGCCGCTGATTACCGGCGCCGCCGGGGTGATGAAGGACGCGCCTCATCCCAACGCCGCCCGGCTGTTCATCAACTATCTCTTCTCGACCGAAGCCCAGCAGTTGCTGGTGACCACGGGTGAGTTGCGCTCCTTCAACCCCGGCGTCAAGGAGCCGGCCGGCCGCGTGCCGCTGTCGAAGATCAAGGTGTTCACCGCCGATCCCACCGAACAGGAAAAGGCGGTCGACGAGATCAAGCAGAAATACGCGGAATATTTCGGCACGTGAGCCTTTCGGCGCAATCCCCGCGTGCACGGCATTTGGATCTTTCGGTCCCGGTGCTGGGCGCGCTCGGGTTGCTGCTTTGCGTCCTCATTCTGCTGCCGCTCGGCTGGCTGGGTTACTACGCCTTCACGGATAAAGCGGGCGAATTCACCTTCGGCAATTTCGTGCGCATTTTCTCCGATCCCACTTTTCTCGAGCCGTTCCTGAGGACTTCGGCGATCTCGGTGGCGGTGGCGGTGGCCTCGGTCGTGGTGGCGGCGCCGCTCGCCTGGCTGGTCGCGCGCACCGACATGCCGTTTCGGCGCTTGATACGGGTGCTGGTGACCGCCTCCTTCGTCACGCCGCCCTTTCTGGGCGCCATCGCCTGGGAAATCCTGGCCGCGCCCAATGCCGGGCTTTTGAACCAGTTCTATCAATCTCTCTTCGGCGGCGGCGCCTATGACAATCTGTTCGACATCTACACCGCCACCGGCCTGACCTTCGTCATGACCTGCTACGCCTTTCCTTATGTCTTCGTGCTCTTGGCCAACGCCATCGAACGCATCCCAGGCGATCTCGAGGACGCCTCGTCGATTCTCGGCGGCGGGCAATGGACGACGCTCCGGCGCGTGGTGCTGCCGATGACGCTACCCTCGCTTTTGGCGGGGGCGTTGATCGCCTTCCTCCAGGCGATGACGCAATTCGGGGCGCCGGCCATTCTTGCCTTGCCCGCCGGCTTCCATGTCATCACCACCAAGATCTGGAGCCTGTTCCAATCGCCACCCCAGCCGCAACTCGCCGCCGCCGCGGCGCTGCCGCTGCTGCTGGTTACCGTGCTTCTGCTCCAGGCGCAGCGCCGGCTGCTGGGGCGGCGCGGCTACACCGTGGTGGGCGGCAAGAGCGGCATGGCGCGGCCCATTGCATTGGGTCCTTGGCGCTGGGCGGCGCTCGCTTTCGCGCTGGCCATCATGACGCTGACCATGCTGTTGCCCTATGCCGCGCTCATCAAGGCCTCTTTCCTGCGCACCGCCTCGGACCCGCTCACCTTCGCGAAATTTACGCTCTATAATTACCGGTGGATTTATTCCTTCCCGGAATCCCGCCGCGCCTTTTTCAACACCTTCTCGATCGGATTGATGTCGGCCACCTGCGGCGCGGCGCTGGCCTTGGTGGTGGCGTCGCTGGCGGCGCGGCGCGGCTTCCCGGGATCCCGCGTCCTGGCTGCGCTGGCGACGGCGCCGGTTGCGATCCCCGGCATCGTGCTGGGCGTTGGGCTGTTCCTCAGTTATACCCGCCCGCCGCTGGTGCTCTACGGCACGCCCTGGATCCTGCTCCTGGCCTTCGTCACCATCGAGCTGCCGGCGGCCTATCAGCAGCTCGAGGCGGCGCTGCTCGGCCTCCATCCGGAACTCGAGGAGGCGAGCCGCATCTTGGGCGCCAGCCGCCTCAGGGTTCTGCTCCAGATCACCGCGCCGCTCATCGCCACCTCGGTGGTCGCCACCTGGTGCTTCATTTTCATCGGCACGATCCGCGAGCTTTCCGCCGCCATCATGCTCACCACCGCCAACACCAAGCTGGTCTCGATCCTGATCTATGATCTGAACGAGAGCGGCGATCTGGGATTGATCTCGGTGCTGGGATTGACGCTCCTGGTCGTGACCTTCGTCGTGGTGGCGGGCGTCAACCGGGTGCCGGGCCTGCGCCAGGGCGGCGCGCGATCGGTTCGCAATTATTGAGGGGGAAGGAATGTTCGAGAGCTTCACCAAGACCGAGATCGAGACCGGCGGCGCGCGCATCGTCACCGTCCATGGCGGCAAGGGGCCGCCGGTTCTGCTGATGCACGGCAACCCTTTCACCCATGTCTCTTGGCACGAAGTGGCGCCGATCCTGGCGCGCGACTTCACCGTGGTGTGCACCGATCTCCGGGGCTATGGCGATTCCTCGAAGCCGCCCGACGGCGAGAACCACGCCAATTATTCCTTCCGCGCCATGGCGTTGGACAATGTCGAGGTCATGGCCAAGCTCGGCTTCAAGAAATTCGCCGCGGCGGGGCATGATCGCGGCGCGCGCGTGCTGCACCGGATGTGCCTCGACCACCCGGAAAAGATTTCGCGCGCCGCCATCATCGACATCATCCCGACCCACCATCTGCTGAACCACGTGTCGCGCGCCTGGGGCCTGTTCTCCTGGCATTGGTTCTTCATGGCCCAGCCCTTCGATCTTCCCGAGCGGCTGATGGGCGCCGATCCCGAATTCTATATTCGCCAGAAGCTCGGCAAGGGCCCCGCGGGATTGAAGTTCTTCGCGCCCGAGGCGCTCGCCGAATACATCCGCTGCATCAAGAATCCGGAGACCATTCACGGCATGTGCGAGGACTACCGCGCCACCTTCGGCATCGACCTGCAGACGGACGAAGCCGATTTCAAGGCGGGGAAGAAGGTGGCTTGCCCGGTGCTGCTGCTCTGGGGCGCCACGGGCGGCGTCGGGCGAAACCACAAGCCGCTGGAAGTGTGGAAGGACTACGCCGCCGATATCCGCCGGGGCGCGGCGTTGCCTTGCGGCCATTACGTGCCCGAGGAATGTCCCCGGGAGACCGCCACGGAGCTGGTGGCTTTCTTTAAGACATAAACTATAGTGTTAAATAAATAATCTTGACTCTTTTAATAGTGTAATTAAAGTTAATTGCACGATTCGATCTTGCAGATTGGATCGCCGCGGGAATTTGACGGGCAGCTTGCACCGCGACACC
>Ga0187855_10003311_pt1 | contig 11872 bp, 12 predicted proteins | sample June2016WEW_8_10_2_FD_132969 | JGI IMG/M metagenome (GOLD analysis project Ga0187855, IMG submission 132969) | Peatland microbial communities from SPRUCE experiment site at the Marcell Experimental Forest, Minnesota, USA - June2016WEW_8_10 | ecosystem: Environmental > Terrestrial > Soil >...
CCTGGCGGAGGCGTTGAAAGTCGTCATTGCGGTGGAGGAAGTCTGGAACAAGTTTCTGCTCAGCCCGCTCGAATACGCGAAGTATATCGACGACTTCCGGAGCCCCTGGGTGCGCTCGTATTTCGATGTGGGTAACGTAGTGCTGACCGGCTATCCGCAGGATTGGATACGCACGGTAGGCCCGCGCATCGCGAAGCTGCACATCAAAGACTTCCGCTTCCGGAAGATGCAGGCCGAGTTTGTGCCCTTGCGCGAAGGCGACATCGATTGGCCCGAAGTCCACAAAGCGCTGGGCGAAATCGGATACCACGGTACTGCCACGGCGGAACTGGAAGGCGGCGGCGAAGCGTATCTGCGCGAAGTGAACCGCCGATTGGAGCTGATTCTGTCAGGGGGTTAGCACGCGGGTGTAACCTGCCCACGTGCGGGCGCATCGTAAACCATGGCCATGCAAATCCTCATTTCCAGGCGCCGTCTGTTCACGCTGCTGCCCCTGTTTCCGGCGGCGAAACTGCTGATCGCCCAGCAGAGCACCCCAGCGGCGGCCCCGGCTAACGCAAACCCCACTTTCACTACGGACGTCAACCTGGTCAATTTGTTCGCCACCGCGCGGGACAAGGATGGCCATATCGTCTCCGACCTCAACAAGGAAGACTTCGTCCTGCAGGAAGACGGGCGGCCGCAGGTCATCCGCTATTTCTCCCACGAAAAAGGTCTGCCGCTGACCCTCGGTCTGTTGGTGGACACCAGCCGCAGCCAGCGCACCGTGATCGACGCGGAGCGTTCGGCCAGCTACACCTTCTTTGAACACGTGCTGCGCGAAGACAAAGACCAGGCGTTCGTGGTGCACTTCGATCACCAGGTGGAGCTGCTGCAGGATTTCACGGGGTCCCGCCAGAAGCTGAACAAGGCGCTGCACGAGCTGGAAGTGAATCAGGACGACTCCCAGCAGCAGCAGGGCGGCGGCGGTGGAGGCGGCTATCCGGGCGGCGGAGGCGGTGGGGGCGGGCGCGGTGGCGGAGGCGGAGGTTCGCGTCGCAGCAGCGGAGGCACTTTGCTCTACGACGCTGTTTACCTGGCGGCGGGCGACGACCTGATGAAGAAGCAGAAGGGCCGCAAAGCGGCGGTGATTCTCTCCGACGGCGTCGATCGGGGCAGCAAGGTCTCGATTACGGAGGCCATCGAAGCCGCCCAGCGTTCCGATACCTTGATGTACTCCATCTACTTCGCCTCGAACGAGGGCCAGGGTTTCGGACAAGGTTTGGGCCGTGGTGGCGGGATGGGGCGCGGCGGCGGCATGGGACGCGGCGGTGGACGATACCCGCAGGACGAGCGCCCGGACGGCAAGAAGATACTCCGGCGGATCTCAAAGGAGACCGGCGGGACCTACTTCGAAGTCTCCAAGAAGCTGCCGATCGATGCAATCTATAGCAAGGTCGAGGAAGAGTTGCGCAATCAGTATAGCCTTGGTTACACGTCGGATCAGGCGGCGTCCCAGACAGGCTACCGCACTATCAGTCTGACCGCCAACCGGAAGAACGTGACGGTCCAGACGCGCGAAGGGTATTATCCGGGGAAGTGAAGAAGGCGGAAGGCGGAAGGCAGAAGGCGGAAGACAGAAGTCAGAAGGCGGAAGGCGGAAGACAGAAGTCAGAAGGCAGAAGACAGAAGTCAGAAGTCGGCCCAGCCACCGGCTGCGCCGGTTCCGCCGCCCCACTGTGACTCCTGTGGAATCAGCGGGTTGGAGGGGAGTCACAGACCAGAAGTCAGAAGGAACGCAGATGTTGGCGATTCTGTCTTCTGACTTCTGTCTTCTGACTTCTGTCTTCCGCCTTCCGCCTTCCGCCTTCCCCCTTCTGCCTGTGCTAACGTCGGAAGTAGCATGGCGAAGTTCCTGTTTGGCCTGATCACCGGCGTGGTTCTGAGCGTCGCAGGCTTGCTGCTGCTCTTCTTCGCGTTGGCGCGAACCTTCCGCGAAAGCCCGCCCGTCGTCGCGCAAAACTCGGTGCTGCAACTGCAGCTCTCGGGCGACATCCCCGAACGTCCGCCCGTGGAGGTCCCCTTCGGCGCGTTTGCGGAGCGCCCGGCTGCCACGGTCGCCGGCGTCTGGATGACGCTGCGCAAGGCCGCCGTGGACGCGCGCATCAAAGCAGTGGTGCTGGAGCCGGAATCGCTCAGCGTGGGCTGGGGCAAGCTCGAAGAATTCCGCGCAGATTTGGAGCGGTTCAAGAAATCCGGCAAGCCTCTGTTTGCCTTTTTGAAAACCCCGGGCGCCCGCGAGTATTACCTGGCTTCGGCCGCCGACCGCATCTATCTCGGCCCGACGGATTGGCTCAACCTCAAGGGCATGCGCGTCGAGCTGATGTACTTCAAGAAAACGCTGGATAAGATCGGCGTGGATGTGCAGGTCGAGCATGACGGCAAGTACAAGGACTTCGGCGACATGTTCACGCGCACGTCCATGAGTCCGGAAACCCAGGAGGTGATGACCGGTATCGTGGACGACCTGTACGGGAACCTGGTCGGCCGGATCGCGCAGGCCCGCCAGAAAACCCCCAACGCCGTGCGCGCGCTGATCGATCAAGGACCGTTTCTCGCCAACGATGCGCTCCGCGATGGCCTGGTCGACCAGTTGCGCTACGAAGATCAGATGTTCGCCGACCTGCAGCAGAAAGTGAACTCCGGCGAGTTGCATAAACTCTCGACGGGCAATTATCAGAAGGTCTCGCCGGATTCGCTGGGGCTGGAGGGCCGCCACCGCATCGCCATGCTGGTGGGCGACGGCACCATCACTCGCGGCGCGGCCGGCGACGATGGCGTTTCCGACGATGGCATACAGGCGACGGGATTCAATAGACTCCTGCGGCGCATCGCCGGCGATGCCAGCGTGGATGGCGTGGTGGTGCGGATCGATTCTCCGGGGGGAGATGCGGTGGCCTCCGATGAGATCTGGCGCGAAATGAACCTGCTGAGCAAGAAGAAGCCGGTGGTGATCTCGATGTCCGATACGGCGGCTTCGGGCGGCTATTATATGGCCATGACCGGCGATCCGGTGGTGGCTTATCCCGGCACGCTCACCGGTTCCATCGGGGTGGTGTTCGGCAAGCCCAATCTGCACGGGCTTTACGACAAGTTGGGCATCACCAAGGACATGATCGCGCGCGGGCGCTTCGCGGCCATCGATTCGGATTACAGCGATCTCTCCGCCGCGGAGATGGCCAAACTGAAGGAAGGCATTGACGCCAACTATCACGACTTTGTCGCCAAAGTCGCGGAGTCGCGGCGCCGCCCATTCGAGCGGATCGAACCGCTGGCGCAGGGCCGCGTGTGGCTCGGCGATCAGGCTAAAGCGAACGGCCTGGTGGACGAATTGGGCGGCCTCGACCGGGCGCTCGAACTGGTGAAGCAGAAGGCCAGGATACCGGCATCGGAGAATGTCGCGATCGTGATGTATCCTGCGCGGCGGAGCATTTTCGATGTACTGTTCGGCCGCGCGCAGGAGAGCGCCGTGGAGTCGCGCTTGCGGCGGTTGGTCAAGGACTGGCCGCCGGAACTGTGGGCTAACGGCGGGTTGTTGCGCATGATGCCGTACACGGTGAATGCGCAGTAGGCGTGGGCAGTCCGGGTGAGCGTCCACGCCTGCGGCGGGTCCCCAGACCCGCGGACGGGCCGAAGTGGACCTCGGCTGCAGGCAGGGCTGAAGCCCCGCGCGGGATAAATCCCGCCCTCCAGAGTATGGTAGTATGGCTATGGTATGGCAACGACCAAGGTAACCTTTACTCTCGACGAGGCCACCATTTCCCGGCTGCAAGATGCTGCCACCCGCCTGACGATGCCGAAGAGTGAAGTGGTCCGCGCCGCGATCGCCGAATACTACGACAGGATCGGCCGGCTGAGCGAGAGCGAAAGGCTGCGGATGCTGCGCGTCTTCGACGAACTGGTGCCGCGCATTCCTGCGCGCAGTCCGGCCGATGTGGACCGGGAGCTACGGTCAATTCGCCGGGCCCGCCGGGCGGGAGGCCGCCGGCACCCCTCGTGATCTTCCTGGATACCTCCTTGCTCGTTGATGCGCTCTCCGGGGCAGGGCAGTCCGCCGCCGCACTGCGCCGCGGGATACAGGAAGGAGAGCGCATCCACCTTCCCTCGCTGGTGCTTTACGAGTGGCTGCGTGGACCGCGCGTGCCCCAGGACCTGGCTGCTCAGGAGGCCCTCTTCCCGAGCGAGGCAGCCGTACCGTTTGGTTGGCAGGACGCGGCGCTGAGCGCCAAGCTGTACCGGTCTGTTCTGCGGGCGCGGGGGCGCGAAGTCGACATCGCCATCGCCGCCTGCGCGATCACCCATGAGGCGCAGCTTTGGACTCTCAATACCGCTGACTTCAAAGACATCCCAGGACTGCGCCTTTACAGCGCCGCCTGAGCGGGCTGCCGTGATATCCTTCTGAGTATCCCGCCCTCGGGCGACTCAGGAGGAGGACAACCGTGCGCACCTCGCCATCGCTGGCCTTGTTCCTCGCCGTAGCTTCGCTGCCGGCGCTTGCGGAAAACTGGCCGCAATGGCGCGGCCCGTCCTTGAACGGCGTCAGCACGGAAACGAACCTTCCCCTGCATTGGAGCACTACGGAAAACATTGCCTGGAAACTGGAAATGCCGGCCAAATCCGGCGCCACGCCGATTGTGTGGGGCAACCACGTTTTCCTCAACGTCGCCGATGGCGACGATCTGTACCTATGGTGTGTCGACAAGACCAAGGGGACGCCCATCTGGAAGAAGTTGATCGCAACCGGCAATTACAAGATCAACAAACAGAACATGTCTTCGCCGTCGCCCGTCACGGACGGCCAAAGCGTCTATGCCATGACCGGCATCGGCGTGCTGAAAGGCTTTGACTTCCAGGGCAATGAGTTATGGGCGCGCGACATCCAGAAGGACTATGGCAAGTTCGGGCTGAACTGGGGTTACGCGTCGTCGCCCTTGCTTTACGAGGATGCGCTTTACGTGCAGGTGCTGCACGGGATGAAGACGCGCGATCCGTCGTACGTCCTGCGCATCGATAAGAAGACCGGCAAGACGGTGTGGCGCGTGGTACGGCCGACGGACGCGGTACGCGAATCGCCGGATTCCTACACCACGCCCGCGCTGCTGCGCTATGGCAATCGCGTGGAGATCGTGGTCACCGGCGGCGATTGCATGACGGGCCACGATCCGGCCACCGGCGCGGAATTGTGGCGCGCCAACGGCTTCAATCCGAACAACAACCCCGCGCAACGCATCATCGCCTCGCCGGTGGTGTATGACGATGTGGTCTACGCCCCCACGCGCGTGAAGCCGCTGATGGCGTTTCGCGCCGGCGGGCGCGGCGATGTTTCCCAGTCGCACAAGCTGTGGGAGTTCATGAATGGGCCGGATGTGCCCACGCCCGTCACCGATGGCCAGTATTTCTACTCGGTAAACGATCGCGGGATCCTCTGGTGCCTGAACGCGAAGACCGGAGAAGAGATCTGGGGCGGCAAGCGCATCAAGCCCGCCACCTACAGCGCATCGCCCGTGCTGGCGGATGGGAAGATCTACATCACCAACGAGGAGGGCCTGACCACGGTGGTCAAGGCGGGTCCCCAGTTCGAAGTTCTGGCGGAGAACGACTTGGGCGATTACACGCTCAGCTCGCCGGCAATTTCGGATGGTCACATCCTGATTCGCACGGCCAAGTTTCTGTACTCGATCGGCAAGTAGGGCGCGCAAGAGCGGGGCTCAAGCTCCGCGCAGGCTGAGAGCCTGCCCCACATCTACGACGGCTTGTAGTACAGCACGATCCCGCCGCCCAGAGCCGCCAGCAGGAAACCCACGTATAGCAGCGGGTTCGGCGCGTTCTTCGGCGGATGCATGGCTATCGAGACCACCACATTCACCAGCGGCGCTCCTCCGAAAACCAGCGGCATCACGATATTCGGAATCCCGCCCGCCTTAAACGCCCAGATGATGCAGACCGCTCCGAGGGCGCCCAGCGCGCCGCCGACGATGGACCAGACGGAGCCGCCCGCATTGAAACCGCTGAATCCGCCCTGCGACGAAAGCCCCGCCACCGGCACCAGAACGCCGATCAGAAAATAGGCGAATCCCACGCACAACAACGCCTTCAGCGGATTGCCGAGCTGCGTCTGCCCCTTATGCAGCGCGGGTCCGTAGACTCCCCACGCGAGTACTGCGCCAATCACAAATACGATCCACATTTTGGAACGCTTCCCCTCCGTTTTCCTGGTTATAACCGCGCTTTGTTCCATCCGATGAAATCCTTTGCCCAACTATGCCATACTACCTGAAAATTCGGAAATCTCAGAGGACACCCAAAACATGGCCCAATCGCCAGCCGCTGCCGCTCACCGCCTCACCCCCGTGCAATGGGTCATCTGCGCCATGGCCGCCATCGGCTTCGCGTTCGACACCTACGCCTTGCTGGTCCTGCCGCTGATCGTGCGGCCGGCCCTGATGGAAATCGCCAAGGTCAAGCCGGGCACGCCGGACTTCAATTACTGGGTGGGCCTGCTCTTCTACATCCCCGCGGTGGCGGGCGGCATCTTCGGCCTGTTGGGCGGATATCTTACCGACCGCCTGGGCCGCCGACGCGTGCTGGTCTGGAGCATCCTGCTATACGCCTTTTCGGCTCTGGCGTCGGGACTGGTCACCTCGGTCGGCGCGCTGCTGTTGCTGCGCTGCACCACGTTCATTGGCGTTTCCGTGGAATTCGTGGCCGCCGTGGCATGGCTGGCCGAGCTATTTCCGGACGCCCGGCAGCGCGAAGCCGTGCTGGGTTATACGCAGGCGTTCTCGTCGATCGGCGGATTGCTGATCAGCGCCGCCTACTACGTGGCTGTAACGTACTCCAAATCGCTGCCGGCCATCAATGGCGGGCACGAAGCCTGGCGCTATACGCTGATCTCCGGCGTGATCCCGGCGATTCCGTTGATCGTGATCCGGCCATTCCTGCCGGAATCGCCCGCGTGGCAGGAGAAGAAGCTGGCGGGCACGCTGAAGCGGCCGAGCTTCGCTGAACTGTTCCGGCCGGAATACCGCAAGATCACGCTGCTGACGGCCTTGATGTTCGCGTGCAGCTATGGCGCGGCTTTCGGCGCGATCCAGCACATTCCGCGCATCGTGCCGGGTTTGCCGCAGGTGGTGCATCTGGCGCGCGCGGCGCAGGAACAGATCGTGAGCAAGGTGCAATTTCTGCAGGAGATGGGCGGACTGTTGGGCCGGGTGCTGCTGGCGTTTCTGGCTATCCGCATCGTCAGCCGCCGGAAGTTGCTGCGCGTCTTTCAATTTCCGGGACTGTTTCTGGTGCCGTTCGTGTTCTTCTATCCGGCCACCCACGATCTGGGCATGACGGAGGTGGGCATTTTCCTGGCCGGGCTGCTCACCGTGGCGCAGTTCAGCTTCTGGGGGAATTATCTGCCCAGGATGTATCCGACGCACCTGCGCGGCACCGGCGAGAGCTTCGCGGCCAATATCGGAGGGCGCATGATCGGCACGTCGGCCGCGCTGCTGACTACGCAACTCGCCAACGTGATGCCAGGCGCGACGCCGTTCACCAAGCTGGCTTATTCCGCAAGCGCCGTCGCGCTGCTGGTGTACGCGGTGGGGTTCACTTCGAGCTTCTGGCTGCCGGAACCGCAACAGGATAAGCTGCCGGAGTGAGCGGCTCCCTATAAACGATCGGTTACCAAGATCCGGCCCTTCGCTCCCAGCGCGGTATCGCCGCTCTGATTCCGAATACGTCCGCGTAGCTCGACGATGTCTCCGTCGAGCTTCGGATTCGGAGTCACCTTCACCACCAGCCACTCCAGGCGAATGGTCTCGTCGGCGTAGACCGGCCGCCTGAAGCGTACCCAGAACTCGAGGCCAACCATAGCCGCGCTCTTTGAGTAATGCGATGCCGTCAGGCCCAGCAGCAGCGCCGTGGTGAACGTTCCACTGGCAATGGGACGGCCGTACCGGGTCGCCGCCGCAAACGTCGAATTGTGATGAACCGGATTGGTATCGCCCGCGGCAGTGGCATAGGTTGAGACCATTGCCGGTGTGAGCGTCACATCCGAGAAAAAGCGCTCTTTGGGAAAGGCCCTCATTTGATCCGATCCGCCTTGCGCGCCCGCCATTGCTCCGCCGTGATCTCCCACACTTCGGTGGGCAGACGGCCGGAAACATAATCGCTCTCTTTAGTTTCGACGATGCGCATGCCCTGGCGCTCCGAAATGCGCCGCGACGCCACATTCGCCACGGCCTTCGGAGCCCGCAGCAGCGGAAAGCCCAGGGTTTCGAAGCAGTAATAGGTCACCACCTCGCACGCCTCGGTCATCAAGCCCTGGCCGTGCCACTGCACGCCGAGCCAGAAACCGCGGTTGATCTCCCGGCCCTTCATCAGGCTGATGCAACCGATCAGGCGATCGGGGTCGCTCTTCAGCCGCAGCGTCCAATGCCACGCGTCTCCGCGCTCCGCCGCAGGCAAAGCCACATCGCGATAGTAGTTGTGGACTCCATCGGGCGGAAAGGGCCACGCGACCTGATTCGTCAGATACCGCACCACCTCCCATTGCGCAAACAGCGGTTGGGCTTGCTCCGCGTCGGCCAATTCCAGCGCCCGCAGCAACAAGCGCGGCGTCTCCAATGGCGGCGTCACGGCTCGACCTTCACCAGCGCAGCCAGCCGTTTGGGCGCGACCAGGTGGTAACTGCATGCGACCAGGTCGGACACCTCTTTCCAATCGATCTCGCCCACGTCCAGGCGCAACGCGACCCAACCGTTGTGCGCCATGTACGCGGGCAGATAGAAGCGGTCGGGCTGCGCTTGGGCGAGAGCCTTGTTGTCGCCTTGCAGTACCTTACAACTGACGGCCACTATGCCATCGCCGTGATGGTCGTCGAGGAAGTAAGTGAAAGTCTTTTTCCCGACGAGAAAGCCCGCGTGGCGGCCCTGGCTACAACGCGTGGCCTCGGGCAGCGCGAGGCAGATCTTCGTGAGCCGGATCAGGCGCCGGTCTTCCTTAACAGGTTTCGTCATACCGTCACGCTCCAAAGCAGTACAGCTTGCCGTCCTGCGAGCCAATCACGATACGGCCTTGGGCAATCGCGGGCGAAGCGGAGAGCGGCGCGCCAGCCTCGAACTCCCACACCTTTTTCCCAGTCGCAAGATCCAGCACATAGAACCGCCCGTCGTTGGACCCCACGTAGACGCGTTGGCCCGCGATGGCCGGCGACGAATCCACCCGCGCGCGCGTCGCGAACGTCCAGACCGCCTTTCCCGTTTTGGCGTTGAGGCAATGCACCACCTTGTCGCGTCCGCCCAATACCACGCGGTCGCCGGCGACGGCCGCGGAAGAATAGAACGGGAACTGCCGCGCGGGGTTTTCGTAGCGCCAGGCGATTCGCTTGCGGCTGAGGTCCGCGCCCGCCACGTCGTTGTTGAAGGTGCCAAAGAACGCCCACTGACCCTCGATCGCGGGCGACGCGCCAGTGTATCCGCCGGAATCGAAATGGAACATCTCCTTGCCATCCGCGATGCGCAGCCCGCGAAAGATCTCGTCGCAGCCGGCGATGTAGATCAGGCCGCCCGCTATGGCCGGCGTCGCGTGCACGTAGCTGCTGGTGGTGAACTTCCAGAGCACCTTGCCATCCTTCACCGACAGGCAGTACAGGTTGCCATCGTACGAGCCGATGAACAACCGGTCGCCGGAGATCACCGGCGAAGACCGGATCTCGCTCTCGGTCTTGAAGGTCCAGAGGGCCTTGCCGTCGGCCGCGCGCACGGCATGCAGAGTGCCCGCGATGTCCCCCACGTAGACCACGCCATCGTGCACCAGCGGCGACGATTCGTCGATGCCCTCCTGGGCGCGATATTTCCAGCGCAGCTTGCCGGTGGCGAGGTCGATGGCCAGCAGATCGGCGGACTCCACGCCCACGTAGACGGCGCCATCGGCAATGGCGGCCGACGATTGTATCCCGTCGCCGGCTTCGTAGGTCCACAGCAGTTTGAGCGTGCCGGGAACCGCGCCGGGGGCCACGCCGGTCAATTGGGGATTGCCGCGGAATTGCGGCCACTCGTCCGCCGCGTGCAAGCATCCGGCGAGAAGGATTGCCGCCAGCAGCGGGGCTGAAGCGCCGCGCGGGCTAAAGCCCGCCCTCCAAGGCGATTGCACGGCTACTTCGCTTTCTCGATGCGGTACAGTTTCGACGCCGTCCGCACGATCAGGCTCGACCGGTAGACGGCGGGTGTGGCCAGGCACATCTCGTCGAGCGGGTTCTTCGCGAGCACTTTGAATTCCGGTCCGGCCTGGATCACGTAGGTGTCGCCGTCCTCGCTCAGCGCGAAGATCTTGCCGTTGTACGCCCAGGGCGAGGCGGTGAATGCTGCACCCGCCGCATTGATGCGCTGCTTGCCGTAGATTTCATTCCCGGTGCGCGCGTCGCGGCAGGTCAAAAAGCCGAAATCCATCAGGGTGTAATAGTAATCGCCATAGACCAGCGGCGACGGATTGTAAGGGCCGCCCTGGCGCTGATACCAGGCCACGAATTCGTTGCTGGTCTCGTCGCCCTTCAGGCTGATGTCGCCCGACGCGCCCGGCCGCACGGCGTATATCGGCCGCACCTGATCGCCCACGTACCCCGATGTGACATACAGCAGGCCGAATTTCGAAAAAGGCGTGGGGATGGCGATCGACGACATGCCGCCGAGTTCCCAGAGCAGCTTGCCATCCAGATCGTAGGCGCGGATGCGCCGCGTGCCGGCTGTCACGATTTCGGTGCGCTTGCCGCTTTCCCATACGAACGGGGTGGCCCAGTTGCTGCCCTCGTCGCGCGCCACGCGCCAGATCTGTTTGCCGGTCCTGGCGTCCAGAGCCTCCAGGAACGATTGATCCTCGTTGTCGTTGACGATGTAGAGCCGGCCCTGGTACAGCACGGGTGAGGACGCCGCGCCCCAACCGAAGCGCATGCGAAACGGTCCGAGAGGTTGCGACCAGAGCGGCTTGCCGTCGCGGTCCAGGCAGAACACGCCTACGCTGCCGAAATAGGCGTAGACACGGTCGCCATCGGTCACGGGCGTCTCGGAAGCATAGCTGTTCTTCAGATGGCGCGCGGGCGCTTTGCCGCGATGTACTTCGCGCTCCCAAAGCAGCTTGCCGGTTTTCCAGTCGACGCAGTAGACCATCCAACGGTGCTCGTCGGGCGGCGCCGCTTCGCGGTTGCCCCCGAAATACAGCCCTTTCTTGGGTGGTTCCTCGGTTTGGGCGGCGATTACGGAAGTGAGGAAGATGCGGTCGCCCGCTATGACTGGCGACGACCAGCCGCGGCCCGGGATTTCGAGCTTCCACGCGACGTTGGAGGTGGCGCTCCAGGTTTCCGGAAGGGCGGCATCTTCTGCCACGCCCGCTGAGGGGCCGCGGAACTGGGGCCAGGCTTCATCGGCGGCGGCGGCGGCGGTTAGGGAGAGGCAGACTAGCGCTGCGCAGCGCGCGGCGCGGTTTCGCATAGCGGTGGAAGGGGCGGCCTGAGAGGCCGCTGCAGGCTGAGAGCCTGCCCCACTCATTTCTTGATGTTGTAGCAAAACAGATTGTCCTGTTCCCGCAAATAGAGTTTCCCATTCGCGATCACAGGCTGGCTCCAGGTGGGGAACCCGCCCTTGGGAATCTCGAATCGCGATATCTCCCGGTAGCCCGCCGGCGTGGCCTCCACCAGCCCCACCACACCCTCTTCGCCCAGCGCATACAAGTGACGGTCGGCGTAAATCAGCGACCCTTTGCCGACGCTGCGGTCGCGCCACGCCACATCGCCAGTCTCGAATTTCATGGCCGTCAGGATGCTGCTGGAGAATCCGTACAAGTAATCGCC
>Ga0187855_10003314_pt1 | contig 11870 bp, 10 predicted proteins | sample June2016WEW_8_10_2_FD_132969 | JGI IMG/M metagenome (GOLD analysis project Ga0187855, IMG submission 132969) | Peatland microbial communities from SPRUCE experiment site at the Marcell Experimental Forest, Minnesota, USA - June2016WEW_8_10 | ecosystem: Environmental > Terrestrial > Soil >...
GCACCCGAGAGAAGTTTCATGAAGCTCCTTGTGGGCAGCGCCGAGTCCATCAGGCAGGAAGGTCCGGGCGCAACCCAAACGCAAAATGAAGATTGTATCGTGTGGAGGGAATGGCTGTTGGAACGGGTTACACTAATGAGCAATGGCGAAATATTCGACGACGCGTTTTTCCGATCGGGTGGAGAATTACGTCCGCTATCGGCCGGGATATCCGGCGGAAGTTCTCGATCTGCTGCGCGCCGAGTGCGGACTGCAGCCGGATCACATCGTCGCTGATATTGCTTCGGGCACGGGCGTATTTACCCGGCTACTTTTGGAGAACGGGAATTCCGTTTTTGCCGTCGAGCCCAACGCGGAAATGCGCGAACGGGGCGCCCACGAGCTCGAACATTATCCCCGCCTCGAGTCGGTCGCGGGAACGGCGGAAGAGACGACGCTGCGATCGGGTTCGGTGGACTTTGTGACGGCGGCACAGGCGGCACACTGGTTCGACCTGGCTCGGGCGCGAGCGGAATTCGCGCGCATTCTGAAACCGGCGGGATGGTGCGTGTTGATCTGGAATGAACGGCGCACGGCGAGCACGGCCTTCCTGCGCGAGTACGAGGAATTGCTGCTGACTTATGGGACTGACTACAAGGAAGTGAGACACGAGCGGACGACCGCGATCATTCATGAATTTTTCGCGCCGGCGTTGTGCAAAGAGCGTGTCTTTAACCTGCGCCAGCAATTCGACTACGAAGGTACCGCTGGGCGGTTGTTGTCTTCTTCGTACGCGCCGCTGGAGGGTCATCCCAACTACGCGCCGATGATGCGGGAGTTGGAGCGGATTTATCGCGCCCACGCCAGGGAAAATATGGTGGAGTTCGAATACAACACGCGGGTGTATTACGGCAAGTTGGACGAAGCGCAGAATTTGTAATTGGTGATTTGTAATTGGTGATTTGTAATTTGTAATTTAACGGCGCCGGGTTTTAAATTGCCAATTACAAATCGCAAATTAAAAATTGCCGGTCCCTATGTCTGAGCAGAAGTCTTTCCATATGTCTCCCGAGGAGTTTCGGCGGCAGGGGCACGCCGTCGTGGACTGGATCGCCGACTACCAATCGCGGGTTGAAAGTTTTCCGGTTCTGTCGCGGGTGCAGCCGGGGGAGATTCGTTCACAACTGCCGGCGGCGGCGCCGGAGCGCGGCGAAGGCTTCGAGCAGATTCTTGGCGACATGGAGCGTGTTGTGCTGCCCGGCATCACGCATTGGCAGTCGCCCAATTTCTATGCTTACTTTCCGGCGAATGCCTCTGGGCCGGCGATTCTGGGCGACCTGCTTTCGGCGGGACTGGGCGTGCAGGGCATGCTGTGGTCCACGAGTCCGGCATGCACGGAAGTTGAGACGCGGGTGCTGGATTGGCTGGTGCCGATGCTGGGCCTGCCGGAGAAGTTTCTTTCGACGGGCAGCGGAGGGGGAGTGATTCAGGACACGGCGTCGAGCGCGTCGCTGTGCGCGTTGCTGGCCGCGCGCGAGCGTACGACCGGGTTTGCCAGCAATCGCAAGGGCTGCGATGGGCGGCTGGTTGCGTATTGCTCCACGCAGACGCATTCTTCGATTGAAAAAGCGATGAAGATCGCCGGGATGGGATCGGACAATTTGCGGCACATCGAAGTGGACGAGAACTTCGCCATGCGTCCGGAGGCGCTGGCACGACAGATCGAGTTGGATATGAAGGCTGGGCTGGTACCTTGCTTCGTGTGCGCGACGGTGGGAACAACGTCTTCGAACGCGGTCGATCCGGTCCGAGAAATCGGGCGCATTTGCCGCGAGCGCAAGCTGTGGTTGCATGTCGATTCGGCGATGAGCGGGACCGCGGCGCTGTGTCCGGAATTTCGCTTCATTAACGACGGCGTGGAGTTGGCGGACAGCTATACGTTCAATCCGCACAAGTGGATGTTCACGAACTTCGATTGCAACGTGTTTTATGTCGCCGAGCGGAAGCATCTGATTGAGACGCTGTCGATTCTGCCGGAGTATCTACGCAATCAGGCGACGGAATCGGGGGCGGTGATCGATTATCGCGACTGGCACATCCAATTGGGGCGGCGGTTTCGGTCGCTCAAGCTTTGGTTTGTGATCCGGCATTATGGAATTGAAGGCTTGCAGCATCATGTTCGCGAACACGTGCGTCTGGCGCAGGAATTCGCAGGCTGGGTGCGAAGCGATTCGCGCTTTGAACTGGCGGCGCCGGCGCAGCTGAATCTGGTTTGCTTCCGGCTGCGGGCGGGAGAGCATACTAATCAGGATCAGGCGAATCAAGATCGGGCGAATCAATCGCTGATGGAGCGGTTGAATAACAGCGGCGATCTTTATCTGACGCACACCAAGCTCGACGGCAAAATCGCGCTGCGGTTCTGCGTGGGCCAAACCAACACGCAGGCGCGGCATGTGGAGCGGGCGTGGGAGCGCATTCAGGAGGCGGCGGGGAAGGTTTGAGCGGGTTGCCGGCTTAGGGAAGTTCTGATTCAGTGTCGGCAAAGGGCGTAAACCACAGGGTACACGGGGGTGCACGGAGGAAACCGGGACTTAATCAGAGTTTCCTTAGGAGGCTGCGGAAGGAGCCGTTGAGAGCGCCAGAAGATCCCCTCAGGCGCTGAAGCGCGGACACATTTCAACGACTTAACGGCACGAGTAAACTCGTGCCCTTCCCGTTCATGCCCGAGCATGGGTTCGGGGTGATGCTTGACGGGGCAAGCCCCGTCACCACACGGTCTACTCGTGCCGCAAGGCTTCGACTGGCTCCATGTGGGCCGCTTTCCAGGCTGGCCATAGGCCGGCGGTAATTCCCACCAGGGTCAGGATCACGAACGCGGTCAACATCACGCTGCTGGAGGTTTTCAGGAAGATATCGCCTTCGTGATTAGCGGTCTTGTACATGGCGGAATAGAGCGGCATGGGGGGAATGGCATGGGCGAGGACGACGGAGACCAGCATGCCAACGGCTCCAGCGGCGAAGGTTAGCACGAGGGCTTCGACGAGGAATTGCCAGGCGATATCGCGATTGCGAGCGCCGAGGGCTTTGCGCAGGCCGACTTCTTTGGTGCGCTCGGTGACGCTGACGAGCATGATGTTCATCACGCCCACGCCTCCGACGCCGAGGGTCAAGGTGCCGATAAAGCCGAGGATGAGTTGGAGCGCGAGTCCGAATTGCTGGATGTCTTTGGAGTCGTCGACGGTATCCCACTCGGGAGTGGATTTGTCGTCCTTGGGATTGAAATTGTGGCGGCGAGCGAGGACTTCGCGCACTTGTCCGAGGGCGGCTTTGTGGAGGAGGGGCAGGACCGCCTGAAAGACGATCATTTCGGGATCGCGGCGGTCGTTGATGTCACTCATGCTTTCGAACGGCATGAAGAAGTTTTCGTTGTCGGGGCCGTTGTTGGATGAATCCTGGATTTTGAGGCGGAGCAGGCCGATGACTTCCCAGCTGCCGCCGTTGATGGTGACGAATTCGCCCACGGGATCGCGGTTGCCGAAGACTTTTTTTGCGGCGTTGGGGCCGACAATCAGCACGTGGCGATGCTCGGTAAAATCGCTTTCCTCGAAGAAGCGGCCTTCGGCCACGTTGAGTTTGCGCATCTCGCCGTAGGGATACTGCACGGCTTTGCTCTGCACGGTGACGACACGGTCGCCGTATTTGTAGGCGACGGGGTCGTCCCATTCCGCGCTGACCATGCGGACGAGGGGAGCTTCCTCGCGGATGGCTTCGACATCCTCATACTTGAAGTGAATGCGCTTGCCGGCGCGCTGGCCGCCGGCCTGCATGCTGGTCTGGCCTTCCCAAACCATGATGACGTTGTTGCCGATGCCGAGGAAGGCGTTGAGGACGCCGGCGCTGACGCTTTGTCCGTAGCCGAGGAGAAGGACGACGGTGGTCAAGCCCCAGACGATGCCCATCATGGTGAGGATGGAACGCAGGCGGTTGCGGGTGAGCGCGTCCCAACTTTGCTGGATGAGTTCCTTGACCTGCACGCGTTACTCCTGCCGCAGGCACTCGATGGGGCTGAGTGCGGCGGCGCGTTGGGCCGGATACATCCCGGCGGCGATGGTGATGATTCCCAGGGTCAGAAGCGAGGCGACGACGGCGACGGGAGAAACGATGGGATGGGGGACGATATCGGGCAACTCCACGTTGGCCACGGCGAGACAGATGCCCACTCCGATGGCGAGACCTAGAGCGCCGCTGACGATCATGAGCGCGGCGGATTCGGCAAAGAACTGGTTGCGGATGTCGGCCGCGGTTGCGCCCAACGATTTGCGCACTCCGATTTCGCGGGTGCGCTCGGTGACGGCGACCAGCATGATGTTCATCACGCCGATGCCGCCGAGAGAAAGCGTCATGAGCGCGACCGCGCCGAAGAAGATGGTCATGATGTCGAAGATGCGTTCGACGAGTTGGGAGCCCTCGAGCGTGTCCCAAACAAAGAGGGCGTCTTTGTCGCGAGGATCGAAATTGTGCTCGCGTCCCAGAATGCGATAGACCTGGCGCAGGGCCTCTTCGTGCTGCGCGGGGTCGGCGACTTCGACTACCAGGTTGTTGATATATCCCTTGAAAATGCCGGGACGTTCGGGCGGCGGATAATCGCGTGCCATCGATGAATAGGGGACAAACAGCTGGGTGTTGTCGGGGCCGCTGCCGTAGCTGCCATTTTGTTTTTTCTTTTCGAGGACGCCGATTACCGTGTAGGGCGATCCGTTCATCATGAGGATTTCGCCGATGGCGGCTTTGCCGGGAAACAACTGGTCGCGACTTTCGACGCCGAGGATGACGACGCGGCGGCTTTCGTTCTCGTCGTCGTCGGTCATGAGACGGCCTTCCTGCACTTTGAGCGAGCGGAAGCGCTGATAGTCGGGCCAGACTCCGCGGACGGGACGGGATGCGGCGTTGTAGCGGCTGACTTCGGACACGCTTCGGCGCAGCTCGGGGCTGACGGTTTTGATGAGGTAGGCTTCCTGCTTGATGAGGAAGGCATCGCGGATCGAGAGACGCACTTCGCGTCCGGCGGCGTAGCCTCCGGCTTGTTCGCTGGTGCGGCCGCCCCAGACGATGGCCAAGTCGACGCCGATGGATTTCAAACGCTCCTTCTGATCGTGGCTGAAGCCTTTGCCGAGACCAACCAGCAAAATGACCGAGGTGATGCCCCAGACGATGCCGAACATGGTGAGGAAGCTGCGGAGCTTATGAGCTGCAATCGAATTGGCCGTCTGCCGCAAGACCTCCCGGATATTCAAGGTTGCTATCGCTCCTTACGTTAGTTGGACCACGTTAGTTGGACCGGCGACGAGTGAAACGGTTAGCCGAGCCGGAGTTCAAATCGGGACGGTAGTGTTTCTTTCGGGTGTTGGGCCTTCAGCGGCGGAGTTGAATGGCTCAGGCGCACAAATCCATCTCACGATGTTGTATACGGCAGGGAAGGATTCGAAGTTCCGCTAGCTCCCGGGCAAAAAACAGGTCCTTCGCTTCGCTCAGGATGACAAAGCTCAAGCTCAGGATGACAAAGCTCAAGCTCAGGATGACAAAGCTCAAGCTCAGGATGACGGCTCTCAAGCTCAGGCTGACAAACCGCAAGTGGGTGCGAGTTGCGGGCGCTCGGTCTGGTTCAGTTGCTCACGCCGACTTCTTCTTTTTTTCTGGCGGCGTAGTGGGAGTCGACGTAGTCGTCGAGGATTTTGATGAACTCGGCGACGATCTTGTCGCCTTTCAGGGTGGTGAAGAGGCGGCCGTCGACGTAGACGGGGGCTTTGGGTTCTTCGGCGGTTCCGGGGAGAGAGATGCCGAGGCTGGCGTGTTTGGATTCTCCTGGGCCGTTGACGACACAGCCCATGACGGCTACTTTCATTTCTTCGACGCCGGTGTGAGTTTGTTTCCAGACGGGCATCTGGTCGCGGAGATAGGTTTGAATCTGCTCGGCCATTTCCTGGAAGAAGGTGCTGGTGGTGCGTCCGCAGCCGGGGCAGGCGGTGACTTGCGGGGTGAAGCTGCGAATGCCGAGCGATTGCAGGATTTGCTGCGCCACGCGGACTTCTTCGGTGCGATCGCCTCCGGGGGCGGGGGTGAGCGAGACACGGATGGTGTCGCCGATACCCTCCTGCAGCAGGACGGCCATGGCTGCGCTGGAGGCGACGATACCTTTGGCGCCCATGCCGGCTTCGGTGAGCCCCAGATGCAGAGGATATTCGCAGCGGCTGGCTAACATGCGGTAGACGTCGATCAGATCCTGCACGCCGCTGACTTTGGCGCTGAGGATGATTTGATCGGGACGGAGGCCGTGACGCTCGGCGAGTTCCGCGGAACTGAGGGCGCTGACCACGATGGCTTCCATCGTCACCTCGCGGGCGTCTTTCGGCTCGGGCAGGCGCGAGTTCTCGTCCATCATCTTGGTCAAGAGCGCCTGGTCGAGGGATCCCCAATTGACGCCGATGCGGACGGGCTTTTGATGCTTGGCGGCGACTTCGATCATGGTGCGGAAGTTGTCGTCGTTCTTGCGTCCGATGCTGGCGTTGCCGGGATTGATGCGGTACTTGGCGAGGCCTTCGGCGCAACCGGGGTATTTGGTTAAGAGGAGGTGTCCGTTGTAATGGAAGTCGCCGACGATGGGCACGCGCAAGCCCTGCTTCTCGAGTCCCTCGACAATGTGGGGGATGGCCTTGGCGGCATCGTCATTGTTGACGGTGACGCGGACGACTTCGCTGCCGGCTCGGGCCAGGGCGGCGACCTGCTTTACGGTGCCGGAAATGTCCGCAGTGTCGGTGTTGGTCATGGACTGCACCATAATCGGTGCATTACTGCCCACGCGGACGGCGGCGATGGTCGCGGTGAAGGTTTTTCTACGCTGGATTTCGGCCATAGGAAGCTTTATTTTAGCAGGTGTTGGCTTTGGCTTAGCTGCTGGGTTGTCAGTCGCGGGCTCCGCTACCTCTGTAGAGCACCCCCTCCGTAGAGCACAATCGCTACCCAATATGGACCGTCGGGATAAGTCTTGCTACGTGCAAAGCAAACGCCCACCGAAGCGCTGTTAATCTTGGGGTCGTCCCCCGCATTTTGCACGCTGTGAGGCAGTGTTCCGGGATCAAACGTGGTGAAGGTGAAATTGCGAACGTTGTTCGATGGAGCGCCAACGTATCCGACATAAGGATTGACCGGCTCAGCTTTCAGCGAATCCTTCTTAGCCATATCACAGGCCACTCCCCGCAATTGCCGCATCCGGACCACATTGAATGGCATAAGTTTCGCACTTCTGCGCGACTGTTGGAGCGATTCCACCACCAAATTTTCGACTTCGTCCGGCGAGAGCGCTTGCAACGGTCGCACCAGGTTGGCGACGATGAAGAGCTCCGCTCCGTTCTGTACTTCGGCTAATCCAGTGACGGAATACGCGGGGTTAAGCAGCACTTTCTGAATGTCCGCGCTGTTCAGGAGTCCAGGCACCTGATCCAGGTCCTTCGCTCTAAGCATGATCTCGCCCGCCGCCCCGCTGGGCATCTGCGCCATCCTGAGCCGTTCAAGCAAACCAGGCTCACCCTCGAACTGATCTGAGATCTGCTGGTTCTTGACAAACTCGGACAGATGCAAGGCAGCGGCCTCGTCGATTCGCTTGTCCGGTTTTAGTGATGCCAGGCCCGCCTTCGTCCGTACTTCGTTCATTATGGACAACAGTTTCTCGTTTGGCCCATTCGCGGGGTTGTCATCCGCCCAGGCATCCTGCCAAAGTAGCCCGCATATCAGGACCAAAAGGCCGCAGAAGGCGCTAGCCGAAGCAAAGCCGAATTGGGCAAAAGCTCCTTTCCCATTGCTAGGGGAAAACATGTGCACGGGAATCTCCTTACTTTCTTGAAAAGGCTGGTCTTACTGGGCCCGAATCTGGCGTTCCTTAATTCGCTCCAACGGGAGTTATTCGATCATACTTCAACTTGCACGGTCAATGGGAATTCCCTTCCTGACCCAAGAACGAAGCGCGAGGTCCGGGATAAATCGCAATCAACCGAAAAGCTCGCTGTGCGAGCCCAGACGGACGAGTTGAAGACCCTCCGCGTCCGGTTTGCGGTAGATCAGAAGCAGGTCGGGTTTGAGGTGGCACTCTCTATGGTCGCGCCAGTCTCCTCCCAGAGCATGATCATGATTTTTTTCAGGCAGCGGTTGGTCGTCCGCTAGCAGGGTCACGGCGAATGTCACTACCGCTTCCAGTTCGTGGCGGTGATTCCCGCGTTTTTCGCGCTTAAAGTCGCGGCGGAAGGCGCTGGTTCTCTCAATCCTCCGCATTCAAGTCGGCCATCAAGTCGGAGACATTGCGGAACGAGGGCAGTCCGCCATGGCGCGCCTCTTGCATCGCCGCAACCGTCGTGACATTCGGCGCCTTCACTTCGAAGGGCAGGGATTTCTCGGCCGCCACGCGCGTCAGCAGAACGCGAACCGCGTCGGATACGGAAAGGCCCATGGCCGCGAGTGCTTTGGCCGCTCTTGCCTTAGTGCGCTTGTCGATGCGAACGTGAACCATCTCCGTCGTTGACATATTGATCTCTGAGATACATTGTATCTCAGGGGCGGTGAATGGTCAACGCGCAGTTGTGATTGAGTAGTGCCTCGAACCGAGGCAGCACCGGTGATTACGGTCGCATCTGTATTTGCAGACGCCACCTCGGCGGCTGAAGCCGTCGGAATTAATCGGCAGAATCGCAGCGGTGAACCGCTGCGCCACCCAAAATCGCCGCCTGCACGCGGGCGAGGGCGCCCGCGCCACACTGGCTACGGCATTCTTGTGAGACCGGGCAATGTTTTGACCAGGTCGTTGTAGATGACCATGACGGCGAAGAGCACGAGAAAGACGAAGGCAGCCTGGTAGATGCGTTCCTTGATGGGGAGGCTGATTTCTTTCTGCATCAGGCTCTCGATGAACAGGAGCAGGATTACGCCGCCATCGAGAATGGGGATGGGGAGGAGGTTCATGATGCCGAGGTTCAAGCTGATGGCGGCGGAGATCAGCAGGAGCGGGGTCCAGCCTTGCTCGCGGGCGGCCGCGCCGACGGCGCTGCCGATTCCGATGGGGCCATCGACCTGCCGCATCGAGACTTTGCGCTGCACCATTTTTTGCAGCAATTCGAGGATCAGGAAGGAACTTTTCTTGTTGTCCGCCAGGGAACGTTGCAGCGCTTGCGGAAAAGGCAGGCTGATCACTTTGGTGGGAACGCTGGCGACGCCAATGCGATAGCGAGCTTCAGAGGCGGAACCTCGGCTGTCGAGGATCGGCTTCACCGTAAAGCTTAGTTTCTGGCCGTTGCGGAGGATGCCAAGTTGCAGAGGCTGATCCTTGGTGCGAGTGAGCAGTTGGATGAGCGCCGCCAGGTGTGGAACGTTCTGCCCGTTGGCGGTGAGGATGCTGTCGCCAACCTTGATGCCTGCCTGGGCGGCGGGCATGCCGGGTTCGACCGTGGTGAGAGTCACGCTGGATGCTTTCGGCACCCAACCGACGTCCCCGTATTGATTCGGTCCCATCGGTTCTGGAATCAGGACTTTTTCCGTGATGTTGCCGTCGCGCTCGATGCCAAATTTCAAGGGCTGATTGGGGCTGAGGGCGGCCTTGATGTCCACGTCTTCCCAGTTGGGATTGTTGACGCCGTCAACCGAGACAATCTTGTCACCGCTTTGGATGCCAGCTCTTTCAGCGGGTGTATCGGGGTTCACCCATCCCACAACGGTCGGTTCATCGACCACGGCGAGGTACTCGTAATGCACCATGTAGACGCCGGTAAGAAGGGCGATGGCGAGCATGATGTTCATGGCCGGCCCGGCGAGAGCGATGATGAAGCGCTGCCAGCGCGGATGCGACAGGAACTCGCCCGGATCGCCGGTGCGGTCATCCATGGGATTTTCGCCGGACATCTTGACGTAGCCGCCAAGGGGCAGGGCATTAATGCGGTATTCCGTCTCGCCGCGCCGGAATCCGACCAAGCGCTTGCCAAAACCGATGGCGAACTGTTCCACGCGGACGCCGAAATACTTGGCGACGGCGAAGTGGCCGAACTCATGAATCAGGATCATGAAGCCGAGCACGATCCCCATGTCAAAAACGGTATGAAGGATGGACAGAATTTGCGGCATCTTCTCAGATTACTCCATATTTCTTGTTATGAAATGGCTCCGATGGGCGATCCCTTTCGGCGGCGCCTTTTTACCATTGCGCTTGCCAAAAGGCGGGCTTCGGTATCCAGAGTCAGTACCTTCTGTATCGATTCCAGACGCCCGGCGGGCGCTACCGCCATCACTTCTTCTATGATGCGCGGAATGTCCTGGAAATCGATCTGTTCGTCGAGAAATGCGGCCACGGCGACCTCATCGGCGGCGTTGAGGGCTATGGTTTTTGCGCCTCCGGTGGCAGCCGCCTCGTAAGCCAAAGCCAGACAGGGGAATTTATCCAGGTCAGGAGGGCAGAAATCCAGACGCCGTAAGTCATTGATAGAGAAGCGTAAATCGGACGGGATGCGTTCGGGATAGGTCAGGGCGTACAGAATGGGCAGACGCATGTCGGTCACGGAGATTTGAGCAAGTATGCTGCCATCCACGAATTCGACCAGGGAATGGATCGTAGACTGTGGATGCACAATGACTTGCACGCGTTCCGGGGGCAGGTGGAACAGGCGGCAGGCTTCGATTACCTCGAACCCCTTGTTCATCAAGGTTGCAGAGTCGATGGTGATCCTTTTGCCCATCTTCCAGGTGGGATGATTGAGGGCTTGTTGCACCGTAATTGAGGCAAATTTCGACTTGGGCGTATGCAGGAACGGACCGCCGGAGGCGGTCAGCCAGACGCGGGCTACCTCTTCCATACGGCCGCCGCGCAGGCACTGGTGGACGGCGTTGTGTTCGCTGTCGATGGGGAGCAGGGGCTTACCCTGCTTTTTGGCCTCGGCGGTGATCAACTCGCCGGCGACTACCAGACATTCTTTGTTGGCAAGGCCGACGGTTTTTCCGGCGCGGACCGCTTCGTAGGTCGCCTCGAGGCCGGAGACGCCGACGATGGCGCTGACTACGAAATCCACTTCGGGATGGGTTGCGACTTGAATTGTGCCGGGTGCGCCGTGGACGACTTCGATTTCGGAGATGCCGGCGGCGCGGAGCCTGGCGCGGAGTGCGGCGGCATGTTGCTCGTTGGCCAGCGAAAGGATGCGCGGCTTCCAGCGCACGGCTTGCTCGAAGGCGAGTTCGGTATTGTTGCCGGCGGCTAAGGTGGCGATCTGAAAGCGGTCGGGATAACTCTCGACCACGCTTAACGTGCTGCGACCGATCGAGCCGGTCGAACCGAGGATGGCGATGCGTTTCATGCGGCGTCTTGAAGCTCTATTGTACGGGATGGCGTTGTACCCCGTGGAGGGAAGTGAAGAGGTCAAAGGTCAGATTGCAGAGGTTAGAAGGCCGTCGTCCACCGGTGTCGCTAAACTCCGAGTCTTTTCACTCTGCAATCTGACCTCGAACCTCCGAGACGTCAGCGCGGCGGGCGGGTGGGCGGCGACAATGCCTGAAGAAGAGACTGAAAGTCGGGAGGGGGTTCGCGGTCGACAGAGACGGTGGCTCCCGTGCGGGGATGGAGGAACTGAAGATGGGCGGCATGAAGAGCGACGCGAGCGATGCGGCGCTCGGCGGCTTCGGCGGGATGGTACTTTCTGTCGCCGATGACCGGATGGCCGATGGCGGAGAACTGCACACGGATTTGGTTCTGCAATCCGGTGACGAGGGTGACCCGGACGAGCGAAGCGGCGCGCAGACGGCGTTCGACCGAATAGCGAAGTTCAGCGCGGGCGGCTTCATGTCCAGAGGCGGTGGTCAGGCACTGGAAC
>Ga0187855_10003323_pt1 | contig 11854 bp, 10 predicted proteins | sample June2016WEW_8_10_2_FD_132969 | JGI IMG/M metagenome (GOLD analysis project Ga0187855, IMG submission 132969) | Peatland microbial communities from SPRUCE experiment site at the Marcell Experimental Forest, Minnesota, USA - June2016WEW_8_10 | ecosystem: Environmental > Terrestrial > Soil >...
AAACTTCCCTAAGTCTCTTATGGGAGAATCCAAACCGCATCCCGGCGAACTCCTGCAAGGCACCCTCGACATGCTGATCCTGAAAACGCTGACGCGCGGGCCGTTGCATGGCTATTCGATAACGGAATTCATTCAGCAAACTTCCGAAGATGCGCTGCGAGTGGAGGAGGGCGCGCTCTATCCGGCATTGCACCGGCTGGAGCTGCGTGGGCTGCTGGCTTCCGAATGGGGTGTCTCGGAGAACAACCGGCGCGCCAAGTATTACCGGCTCACGGCGGCGGGGCGCAAACAGCTGGCACAAGAAACCGAGCATTGGGGACGGATGACCGCGGCCATCGCGCGGATTTTGGAAGCAACTTAGCACGCCGTACAATCTAGATATGCAAAAACTTCTTGCGGCGCTGTTCTGCTGCGGTTGCGCGTTCGCCCAATCGTCGACGGATTGGCCCAACCTGGCGCGCTATCACGACCAGAACGCACATCTCGCTCCTCCGGCGGCGGATGAAAATCGGGTGGTCTTCATGGGCGATTCCATTACAGATGGCTGGGGCCGGCAATACGGGCAGTTTTTTCCAGGCAAGCCCTACGTGAACCGCGGCATCAGCGGACAAACCACGCCGCAGATGCTGATCCGTTTTCGTCCGGATGTCATCGCGCTAAGACCGAAAGTTGTGGTGTTCCTGGCCGGAACCAACGATATCGCGGGCAACACCGGGCCCATGACGTTGGAGGCTATCGAAGACAATCTGGCATCCATGGCGGAACTGGCGACCGCTAACAATATTAAAGTGGTGCTCAGCTCCGTGCTTCCGGTGTGCGATTACATCAAGCTGCAGACGGAGCGCCGCCCGCCGGAAAAAGTGATCGCGCTGAACGCCTGGATCAAGGATTACGCGGCCCGGAACGGCTTCGTCTATCTGGACTACTACTCCGCGATGCTCGACGACAAGCAGATGTTCCGAAAGGAATTGACTTACGACGGTCTACATCCCAATGACGCCGGATACGAAGTTATGGCGCCGCTGGCGGAAAAGGCAATCGCTGCCGCGTTAGCCAAGTGAAAAAGGATAAGGCATGACCAAACTAATTCCGGGCTTGCTGTTGGCGACGCTAGGTACACTCGCGAGCGCACAAGTAATCGCCATCCGGGCGGGACATCTGATTGATCCCGAGACCGGTAGCGTTGCGGCCAACCAGATCATCCTGGTGGAAGCGGGAAAGTTCACTGCCATCGGACCAAATATTGCGATTCCGCCCAATGCCGAGGTAATCGATCTCGGGCAATACTATGTGTCGCCCGGTCTTGTTGATGCACACAATCACCTGGCGCTCACGTACAAGAAGGACCCTGAAAACAACAGCTACTATCTCACCACCGTCATGGATTCGACGGCAATCCGCGCCGTGCAGGCCGTTTCGAACGGCATAACAATGCTGAACTCAGGCTTTACCGTCGAGCGCGATCTCGGGAATGCCGGTAACTACGCCGATACCGCGCTGCGCGTGGCCATCGAGCAAGGCTGGATTCCAGGGCCAACGGTCATCAATTCGGGCATCATCATTGGCGGAATGGGCGGGCAGTTTTCTCCAGTGCCGGAGCGCGCCAGCCTGGTGTATCCGGAATATCTGGACGCCGACACACCCGATGAGATTGTGAAGGCGGTACGCCGCAATATTCTGTACGGCGCCAAGGTGATCAAGATAATGGTGGATGCTAAATCCTATGGTTATACCGTGGACGAGATGAAGCTATTCGTTTCGGAAGCCGCCAAGAGCGGCTTGAAAGTGGCCGGACATGTACAAACGCATGCCGGCGCGATGCGTGCGATCGAAGCCGGCATATGGTCCATTGAACATTCCATTGGCCTGGATGACGAAGCGCACAAGCTAATGGCGCAGAAGGGTATCTGGCGAGTGGGCACCGAGACTCCGCTTTCCTCCTATTACAGCCCCAACGAAGAGCGGTTCCGGCGGCAGGTGGAAGGAATGAAGAACGCCTACGCTAATCATGTGAAGATGGCCTTTTCCACCGACGCCGACTACTTTATCCCCGGTATGACGCGAGGCGAAATCTCCATCGATTTTCTGAAGAGCTGGAAGGCGGCCGGGATTCCGGCGCCTGAGATTTTGAAGATCATGACCGTGAACGGATACAAAGTCTGCGACATCTACGACAAGCGCGGACCTGTCAAGACGGGCCTTCCGGCGGATCTGATCGCCGTGCGCGCCAATCCGCTGGAGGAGATCGACGCGCTACGCGATGTACGTTTCGTGATGAAGGACGGAGTGGTATTCAAGCGCGATGGCGTGATGACGCCGGAGAAGTTCTTCCACAGCGGGCCGGTGAATGGCTGGCGGATTCACTAGTTTTTTGGATATTCCCTAATCCGCTATAGCGAACTATGTTATAGTTACCGCATGCGCCCTTTCGCTCTCTCGCGCGATACCTTTCACATCCTGGTTGCGCTCGCCGATCGCGACCGTCACGGCTACTCCATCATGCAGGAGGTCAGCGAGCGCACGGCCGGCCAGGTGAACCTCAGTCCCAGCACGTTGTATTCGGCGATCAAGCGTCTGCTCGAAGAAGGATTGATCGAGGAACTGGAGGAGCGGCCTGATCCCGAGCACGATGACGAACGGCGCCGCTATTACCGTCTGACCAAGGCGGGCCGGCGCGCGGCCGTTGACGAAGCCAAGCAACTGGAAAAACTGCTGGCGGATGCGCGCTCCAGCGGCCTGGTACCCAAGCGGGTTTGAGCGCGCGTCTTTGATAAACTCGTATGCCATGACCTTTCGTTTTGGCATCGGTTTCCTGTTGGCGGCATCCCTATTTGCGCAACAACGGCTGCTTACCGTGGACGACATGCACAAGTTCCACGACGTGCGCGATGTGCAGATCTCACCCGACGGCAAGTGGGTAGCTTATACCGTCAGCTCGGTGGACGTTGCCGCGGACAAGAGCGACACGGATGTATGGATGGCGAGCTGGGACGGAACCGAGCAGTTGCGGCTGACATCGAGTCCCGAGAACGAGAATGCGCCGCGCTGGAGTCCCGATGGCCGCTACCTAGCTTTTCTTTCCGGCCGTCCCGGAAAGGCCAAGGGCACACAGATCTGGCTGCTCAACCGCATGGGCGGCGAGGCGCAGCAGTTTACCGATTTCAAGAACAAGCTCTCGTCCTACGAGTGGTCGCCCGACTCGAAACGTCTGCTGCTCACGATGACGGAGCGCGATCCCGCGGATACCGACGACGACAAACCCGCGCCGGGCCCCAACGCGAAGGCGCCGAAACCAATCGTCGTGGATCGCTACAAATTCAAGCAGGACATCCAAGGTTACCTGACCCAGAAGCCCGGCCGCTTCTATTTATTCGATATGGCTACCAAGAAGACGGAGCCGGTGACCGCGGACGGATTCGAAGTGGCTTCGCCGGCCTGGTCGCCCGACGGGCAATGGATCGCGTTCCTTGGCAAGGAGGGTAAGGACGCCGAACGCTACAACACGTGGAACATCTATGTAATCGAAGCGCGCACCGACGCCACACCGCGCCAGATCACTCACTACGATGGCGTGCATTCTTCAGCCTCGCGTGCGCAACCTGAGTGGAGTCCGGATGGCAAGCGGCTGGTGTATCTCGAAAGCACCGGTGCCAAGAACAGCGCGTACAACATGAGCAGGCTGGCCGTGATTGGCGTGGATGGCGGCGTGCCGAAACTGCTAGCTGACAAGTTGGACCGTTCTGTCTCGGCTCCGCGGTTCACGCCCGACGGTTCTTCGATTTTGTTGCTGGTTGCGGACGATCGCTCCGAGTATCCCGCGCGCATTCCAGCTAACGGTGGAACGATAGAACGGCTGGTGCAAAGTCCCGGAATGATTTCCACTTTGGCACAAGGCAAAGACGGGCGGTTGGCTGTGTTAGCTGCAAACGACGGGGCCCATTTGGAAATTCATGCGCTCGAAAACGGCAGTCTGCGTCCGCTGACACATCAAAACGATGCGTTGATGGCTGAGCTGAAGCTGGGCGCCACTGAAGATTTCAGTTGCAAGGCCAAGGATGGAACTGAGGTACACGGGCTGTTGGTGAAGCCCCCCGATTACGAGCCCGGGCGGAAATATCCCACGCTGCTGCGCATCCACGGCGGTCCCAATGGGCAGGATTCGCACGCATTCAATTTCGAGCGTCAGATCTTCGCCGCGAACGGCTATGTGGTGGTGAATGTCAATTATCGGGGCAGCTCCGGACGCGGCGAGAAATATCAAACCGCGATCGCGGCGGACTGGGGCAACAAGGAAGTGATCGATCTACAAGCGGCCATGGATCACGTAGTGGCCATCGGAGTCGCGGATCCCGACCGGCTGGGCGTAGGCGGTTGGAGCTACGGCGGTATCCTGACTGACGCGATCATCGCGAAGGACCATCGTTTCAAAGCCGCCACCAGCGGAGCCGGGACTGCATTTCCACTGGCGCTCTACGGCGTGGACCAATACATCATGCAGTACGAAGAGGAGATTGGTCCACCGTGGAAGGTTGGTCTGGAGCCGTGGATCAAGCTCTCGTATCCCTTCCTGCACGCCGATCAAATCACCACTCCGACGCTGTTCCTGGGCGGAGAAAAGGATTTCAATGTTCCTCTCGTCGGCGGCGAGCAGATGTACGAGGCGCTACGCAGCCTCGGAGTGCCCACGCAACTGGTGGTTTATCCAGGCCAGTTCCACGGCATCACGCGGCCGAGTTATCAGAAGGATCGCGTGGAGCGCTATTTGGCCTGGTATGCGAAATATCTGAAGACGGCGGAAGCGTCGGCGCCGACCGCGAGCAGTCGCTGATGTAACGTGGGGGCCTTCGATCACCGGTGCACTACAACAGCGCTGAGAGCAGCCGCTATTATTAAAAGCACCGCAGCCGCGATGATCCACAGCCTGCGCCAGTTCCTGACTGGATTGTTCGATTCTGGAGCAACGTACGTCTCCTTAATCGCCGGCGCTCCAGACTCGGCGCGGATTTTCGCAGCCAGCAGTGCTGCTGCCATGCTGGCGGCATTCGGAAAACGTTCTTCCGGATTCTTAGCGAGCGACTTCATTAACACGTCCACTACCGGTTGCGGAACTGAAATGCCAAACTCGGTCAGCGGCGGCGGTTGCTGCTCGGCTTGCGCGCGGATCAGCTCATAGTCGCTATCGTTCTCAAAAGGGACGCGGCCGGAGAGCATTTCATAAAACACCACGCCCGCGGAGTACAAATCCGAACGCTCGTCAAACGCCTTGTCCATCACGCGCTCCGGCGCCAGGTACTCCAGCGTTCCCACCACGCCGCCTTCGCCAGTGAGCCGCGCGGTTCCCAATGCGCGTGCGATTCCAAAATCCGTTACCTTCACTCCGCGCGTGGGAGTAAGCATGATGTTGGCGGGTTTGATATCGCGATGCAGAATCCCGAGAGAATGCGCATGCTGCAACGCTTCCAGAACATGGATCAGCAGATCGGTAGCCGCGCGCCAAGGCATAGCGCCCTCGCCGCGAATCACGTCGTCGAGCGGCCTTCCGGGAACAAATTCCATCACCATGAAATATTCGTCTTCTTGGCGGAAGAATGAGTACAGCGTTGCGATGGAGGGATGGTTCAAGCGCGCTAGCGTAACGGCTTCGGTTCGGAATCGCTCCAGTATCTCGGGATTACCCGCGATCTCCGGCTTCAAAACTTTTATGGCAACCTGACGCTCCACCATGGCGTCGACAGCTCGATATACCGCGCCCATTCCACCCTCGCCTAGCTTCTCGAGGATCCGATAGTTGCCCGCCACCCGGCCGGTCATCGTCATAGGGAGCCAACCTCGGGAGTCGCCTCGGTACCGGCGCGATGGGGCTGGCTGTCTTCGTAGACCCGGAGCACGGCGACCGTAACGTTGTCGGTACACATGCGCTCGAGGGCCAGATTCAGCAGACCGGAGCAGGCTTCGCAGGGTTCCGCGGAGCCAGCAATGGAGCAGATTTCTGAATCAGTGACGATGTCGTGCAGCCCGTCCGAGCACAAAAGCATCCGGTCATCCGGCCAGAGCGAAAAGGGCGCGTCCCAGGTGGCCACTTCCACTTCCGGATGCGTTCCCATGGCACGCAGGATCACGTTGCGCCCTTCGTGTTCACGCGCTTCGCTCATGGTGATCAATCCCTGTTTCACCAACGCCATGGTGGCGGAATGGTCCTCCGTCATTCGATAGATTCGCCCGCCTCGCACCAGGTACGCCCGGCTGTCGCCGATGTGCGCCGAATAAGCAGTTCCGTTGACCACAGCCACGGCGGTGCAAGTGGTGCCCATGCCCGCTAGCTCGCTGCGATGGCGGGAGAGAGCATAGATCTCGCGGTTCGCAGTTTCAAAGGCCTCGACCAGCGCGGTTTGTGGATCGGTTCGGGCCGTGGAATAAGCCTCGCTCACGATGTGTACGGCCATATGGCTGGCCACTTCTCCGCCCTCGTGGCCGCCCATGCCGTCGGCCACAATCGCCAGCACGCCATGGCTCGCGAGTCGTTCCGGATCCTGTGGCAATATCAGCTTGCCGCAGTCCTCGTTAGATTCGCGGCGCGGACCCTTGTCGGTTAGCACGCTGGCCTGGACGGCGCAGTGGAAGATCCCCGGGTTGGTGGGCCGTATGGGCCGTACCGTTGCGCGCTTTTTCTTTTCAAACATGTGTATTGCCTTTACTTACGCAGGCTGATCCAGAAATCCAGGCCGCCGCAGCTTGAGTTGGACACTATGGCCCGCACGCGGACTGATCCGGTACGAAGTTTTTCTCGCAGTTCCCCACAGGCCGGCGAGCAGAACGATACATATCGCGGTCAGCGCGGCCGCGCGCTGAATGCGTGTGCGGAACGTGCCAGATTCGCGGCATGCACCATGCTCACCGGCAGTGGGTCCAAAGTGAATTCGAACTCGGGACCGCCCGGGCCAAGCTGAACGATGTCGCCCGGCATCAGCTTCACGCGGCCGCTGACTCGCTGCGTGTTGACGTAGGTTCCGTTGCGGCTGCCTAGATCGCCGATCCAGAAGTTGTCGCCCTCGATGGAAATCTTCGAGTGAGCACGGCTGACCAGGTCGTCCTTATCCGGGTCGAAAGCACCCTCGCAGTTCGGATCGCGTCCGATGGCGATGTTGGGCAACTTGCCGAGCGGTATCTCCTGGCTGGTTCCGGCCTTGCTTGAATTCCGGAAACGAAGGATAATCTTCTGATCCATGGTCCCTCCATCCCTTACAGCGCAATACAAGGGCGAAACGCCTCACGGAATCTTCAGAAAACAAGACCGGGGGCCGGCGGGATGGTACCATTGGTACCCTTTCGCCGGATGAAGCCTCTGATCTATGGTTCCGCTGCACTGGCCGCTGTTGGACTGGCGCTGAGCATCACATCTCACCTGGCCGCGCTCCAAGCGAAGCCCGGCCCATTGGGCAACTACACCTGGATTCTGCACCTCGGGGCGCTGGCTGTTTGCGTTCCGGCAGCCCTGGTGGCGCGTCGCCTGATGCGAGGCGTTCCACGCAAGGACCAATGGAAGGCGCTGCTGGCCGGATGTCCCGCGTGGATGAAATACCTTCTTTACGGATTCCTGGGATATGCGGTGGTGAATTTCGCCATCTTCATGGTTACGCCGCACAGTGGCGGCACGGGCACAATGCCACCCCCGGTGGTGCGCGGATTTTCGGGGCATTGGATGGCAATTTACGCGGGCGCGTTGGCCATCCTGTATTCGGGCGCGAAGCGAGTTGGCTGACTGATCGTCTGTTTCGAGTGCCGACTGGGATGCCATCCTGCCCCACTCCAAGATGCGTAGCATAATGGAGTCATGTTGCGGTCGAGGAATTGGAATACCTGGTTGCATGGATGACAGCCGCGTTACCTGATAGTTTCGCTACACCTCTGAGATTCAAGTGCCGGAACTCCCCGACATTGTCGTCTACATAGAAGCTCTCGAAAAGCGCATCCTCGGTCAGACGCTGGAACACATCAGACTGGCCAGCCCCTTTCTGCTGCGCACAGCGGATCCGCCCCTTCAGAGCGCCGAAGGCAAAAGCGTTCGAGAACTACGGCGGATTGGCAAACGTATCGCCATTGGGCTCGAAGGCGATCTGTGGCTGGTGCTGCACCTCATGATCGCCGGGCGCCTCCACTGGCGCGCCCGCGGCGTCAAAGTATCGCGGCCGCGTGGCCTGGCCGCTTTCGATTTTCCAAATGGCAGCCTGCTTCTCACCGAGGCGGGATCGAAGAAGCGGGCATCGCTGCACTTGGTGGTTGGTGAGGCAGGACTCGACGCGCTGGATCCAGGAGGCCTGGAAGTCTTGGACGCGGACTTCGCGACTTTCACCACTGCTCTTACCTCCGAAAATCACACTCTCAAGCGCGCACTCACCGATCCTAGAACGTTCAGCGGCATCGGCAATGCTTATTCCGATGAGATTCTCTTCGAAGCGGGACTATCGCCGGTAGCGTTGACCCAGAAGCTTACGTCCGATCAGATTCGCCGCCTCTATGACGCCATCCGCGCGAACTTGCTCCGCTGGGTCAAAGCCTTGCGGACGGAAGCCGGTGATGGATTTCCCGAAAAGGTCACGGCCTTCCGCGAAGACATGGCCGTCCACGGCCGCTACAAACAACCCTGCGTCCGATGCGGCGCAAAAGTGCAGCGGATTCGCTACGCATCCAACGAAACCAACTACTGCGCCCACTGCCAAACTGGCGGAAAACTGCTGGCCGACCGCGCTCTGTCGCGCCTGATGCGAGAGGACTGGCCCAGGACGCTCGAGGAGCTGGAGTCGCTTACAATCAAAAAATGCTGAAACGTGCCACTCTTCTTTTCACAGTAGCCGTGGGCTGCGCTCTTGCCCAGCATTCACATACTCCCGAGGCGGCAGCCACCGGACCAGCGCCACTCCTGGACGGCCTCGGCCACATGCATCACGCCGTCACCACATCGAATCCGGAAGCGCAACGCTACTTCGATCAAGGCTTGACGCTGATCTACGCTTTTAACCACGACGAAGCGGCGCGCTCGTTTCGCTACGCGGCGCTGATCGATCCGCAATGTGCCATGGCGTATTGGGGCGTGGCGCTCGCGGTGGGGCCAAACTACAACGACCCGGATATCGACCTGAGCCGTGAGAAGGCGGCTGTCGATGCCATCCAGAAGGCGCAGGCCGTTGCCGGGAAAACCACAGACAATGAACGGGGCTACATTCACGCCTTAGCGAAACGCTACTCCACGGATACGAAAGCGGACCGCAAGCAGTTGGGACTCGACTATAAGCAAGCCATGGGCGAGCTGATGCGGCGCTTTCCCGACGATCTGGATGCCGCGGTGATCTACGCCGAGAGCGCCATGGATCTGCATCCCTGGCAGCTCTGGAAGCCGGATGGACAACCCGCGGAAGGCACCCTCGAAATCGTGGAAGTGTTACGTGGAGTGCTACAGCGTGCACCGGACCACATCGGCGCCAATCATTATTACATCCATGCCACGGAAGCCTCACCGCATCCCGAGGAGGCCACTCAAAGCGCGGAGCGATTGAAGACCCTCGCGCCCGCCGCCGGGCACCTGGTGCACATGCCTGCTCACACCTACATCCGCGTCGGCGATTACCACGCTGCATCCGTCGCCAATGAAAAGGGTGCCGCTGCCGACGAGGAATACGTCAAGAAGTACAACATTACCGGAATGTATCCAGTGATGTACTATTCGCACAATCTGCATTTCCTCGCGGTATCGAGCAGCATGGAGGGAAATTTTTCAGAAGCTCATAACGCGGCCGAGAGATTGGTGGCCGGTATGCAGCCTTACCTCAAGGAAAACCCCATGGCGGAATGGTTCGTTCCCACGCGCACGCACGTGCTGGTGCGGTTCCGCCGATGGGACGAGATTGAGAAGTTGCCGGAACCCGACAAGAACTTGCATCTCGCGCACACGTTTTGGCTGTTCGCACGCGGCATGGCCTACAGTGGTACCGGGCAGGCCGCCGAGGCCGTCGCCGACCGGGATGCTCTGCTCGCCGAATCCAAAACCATTCCGGCGGAAACCCCGCTGGGGTTCAATACGGCGCGTAATGTGCTCGACATCGCGGCTCTGATGCTGGACGCAAGCATCGCGCGCTCGCGGCACGACAACAAGCTGGCGGTCGAACTGTTAAACAAAGCGGCGCAGGCGGAAGATGCTCTCAACTACGACGAGCCACCGGATTGGTATCTGCCGCCGCGCGAATCTTTGGGTGGGGTTTTGTTCGCCGAGGGCCATCCCGCCGAAGCAGAAGCAGTATTCCGCGCGGAGCTGCAGGCGCATCCCAAGAATCCCCGCGCCTTGTTCGGCCTCGCGGAGTGCCTGAAAGCGCAAGGCAAGAACCAGGAAGCTGCGAAATTCCGGGCCGAGTTCGAGGTAGGCTGGAAGTACGCGGATACCAAGCTCAACATGGCTGACCTATAATCGGCCGATGCAACGGCTCCTGCTCGCGCTCTTTCTTGTCCTCCCCGCTTTTTGTCAACCTCCCACCGCTCAGGGCGACCTGGATGATTACATCCTGCGCGCCATGAAAACCTTCGATGTCCCAGGCGTATCGGTAGCCGTGGTGAAGGACGGCGCGGTGGTGTTCGCAAAAGGCTACGGCGTACGGAAGCTCGGCAAGACTGCGCCTGTCGATTCGCATACTCTTTTCGGAATCGGCTCCAACACCAAGGCGTTCACAACCGCTTCGCTCGGAATTCTGGTGGACGAAGGCAAACTCAGTTGGGATGATCGCGTGGTGGACCGCTTGCCAGGGTTCCAGATGTACGACGCGTACGTCACGCATGAAATGACCATCCGCGATCTGTTGACGCATCGCAGCGGTCTGGGCCTCGGCGCCGGCGATCTACTGTTCTTTCCGCCATCTTCCTACACTCGTGAAGACATCATCGCCAAGCTGCGCTACATAAAGCCGGAATCGAGCTTTCGCAGCAAATACGCCTACGACAATCTCCTCTACATGGTGGCTGGCCAGATCATTCCAGTAGTCACCGGGAAACAATGGCAGGATTTCATCAAAGAGCGAATCTTTGCGCCGGTAGGCATGAGCGACAGCAACACTAGCGCCGCCGATTTTCGCCCCGATGGCGACTTCGCCGCACCGCATTCGGAAGTGGAAGGCAAGCTCCAACCAATTCCCGCGGCTCAAATCGACAACGTCGCTCCGGCCGGCGCCATCAATTCCAGCGCCTCCGACATGGCCAAGTGGATGATCGTCCAGCTTGGCAGCGGAAAAATTCCTGACGGCGACCAACGGCTGTTCAGCCAGCGCGTGGCGAAAGAAATGTGGTCGGCCCAGACCATTCTTCCCGTTGGCGACCTTCCGCCAGCGCTGGCCGCCCTGAAAACGAATTTCGCAGCCTACGGACTCGGTTGGTTGCTGCGCGAGTATCGCGGATACAAGCAGGTTACGCATGACGGCGGATTGCCCGGCTATGTGTCGCGCGTGGCCCTGATTCCGGATCTAAAGCTGGGTGTGGTGGTGTTGACCAACCAGGAATCCGTCGGACTTCTCGGGGCTATCTCGTATCGGATTCTCGATTCGTATTTGAGCGCGCCGTCGATGGATTGGGTGAAGACCATCCACGATATTCAGAACATGCAGAAGGCCGGAGCGGCCGACATCGAGAAAAGTCAAACCGGCGCGCGAAACGCGAATTCGAAACCTTCGCTTCCGCTCGAAAAATACTCGGGCAAATATGCCGACGCCTGGTATGGCGACATCGCAATCTCAATGGAACAGAACGGGCTGGTGATGCGCTTCAGCCACTCGCCGGCCCTGACTGGGGATCTGGAACATTGGCAGTACGACACCTTCAA
>Ga0187855_10003325_pt1 | contig 11848 bp, 7 predicted proteins | sample June2016WEW_8_10_2_FD_132969 | JGI IMG/M metagenome (GOLD analysis project Ga0187855, IMG submission 132969) | Peatland microbial communities from SPRUCE experiment site at the Marcell Experimental Forest, Minnesota, USA - June2016WEW_8_10 | ecosystem: Environmental > Terrestrial > Soil >...
GCAGATGCCGCTGGGAGGGACGGATGCGACGAATGGGACGACGCTGCCGCCGGAGCCGGGGGAAGTTGGGTTCTACGAGAAGATGTTCGGGCTTTATCGGAGCACTGCGGGAACGCCGACGCCGGTGCTGTCGTGCCCTCTGGATGCGAACGGCAACCTTTTGCCGGGGACGCAGTCGGCGGCGAACCGGTTCAACGGCAGCGGGTGCGCGAATATTCGGACGCAGTCCATGAACAATGGGGACAGCGAGAACCTGATCGTGGTGAAGATCGATCACACGATCAACACGAAGGACAACGTGTGGTACCGGTTCCAGCAGGACACGGGGCTGCAGGCGGCATACACGGATCCCATCAATCCGATCTTCAATGCGTATTCGCCGCAGCCTCAGCGGACGCTGGTGACGGGGTACACGCACGTTTTTTCGTCGACGCTGGTGAACCAGTTCAACCCTGGGGCGAGCTGGTATTCGAGTTTATTTCTGCCGAACAACTATGCGCAGGTGCTGGAGACGTTCCCCATCGTGCTGGCGGGCGGGAGTTCGGCCGCGCCCTTCACGACGATGGGCGGGAACGACCAGACGTATACGCAGGGGCGGAAGGTGACGCAGTGGCAGATCAACGACAACCTGGTGTGGACGCGTGGAGGGAGCACGTTCAAGTTCGGTGATAATTCGCGGCGGCTGGACATCAGCGATTACGACCTGGGCGAAGGAGTGGTACCGCTGGTGACGTACACCGATCTTGCGCAGTTCACGTATGGCGCGGCGTCCACCGTGACCGCGGAGTTTCCGGTGACGCAGAAGGAACGCATTGCGCTGGGCAATCTGGACCTGTATGGAATGGATACGGTGAAGGCCGGCGCGCGATGGACGCTGATGGCGGGGCTGCGCGCGACGTGGAATACGAATCCAGTGAATCAGCACAGGCTGTTCGCGCGGCCGGCGGGGTCGTTTCTCGATATGCCGCATGACGCCGATCAACCGCTGGATCAGGTGGTGCTGACGAACGTGGCGCAGCTGTTTCCAGCGACGCCGCTGATCAGCTGGCAGCCGCGCGCGTCGGTAGCGTTCAAGGCGTCGGACAAGCTGGCTCTGCACGCGGGCGGCGGCGTGTTCAACGACATTATTCCCGCGGAGATTGCGGACTTCGAGGCGGCGAATCCGCCGTACGCGCCGGTTTTTGTGGGCGGGATCCATGGGCAGGTGGGCGGAGTGGGGGTTGCGCCGGGAGAGCCGGGCAGCGCGGTGGATGCGACGGGGGAGGCGAATGCGGCGTTTCGGGCGCAGTTTGTTTCAAGCGGCGCGCCGTGTGCTGGTGCGGCTGCGGGGAGCGCGACTTGTCCGCTGGCGGTGAACCTGAATACGTTTCCGAGCGGCACGCTGAAGACGCCGTATTTTCTGGAATGGAGTTTGGGCGCGGAGCGGGCGCTGGGCGCGGGCGGCTCGCTGCGGGTGGATTACGTTGGCACGCGGGCGGTGCATGAGCCGTATCAAGTGGAGCTGAACGGGTATCAGACGGTTTGCCAGGGCTGCTTCGCGCCGTTCCCTTACGGGCGGCCGCTCGACTCACGGTTTGGGAGCGTGAACGAATTTCGGACCGATGGGGGCAGCAATTACACCGGACTCCAGAGCAGCGCGACCCAACGATGGCGGGGGCTGACAGTACGCGGCAATTACACGTACAGCCATTGCCTGGATGAGGTTTCGAATGGCGGGCTGCTGCCGTTTTCTACGCTCGGCATTTTGTCGCCGCTGCCGGGCGATCTGCGCAGAGAATATGGCAACTGCGATTACGACGTACGCCATAATCTGTCCGCGTTTGGCGTTTATGCAATTCCGTTCCGCTCGAGGGGCGCGCTGCTCGATCGCGTATTTGGCGGGTGGGAGTATTCCGAGACCGTTTTTCTGCACAGCGGATTGCCGTTCAGCGTGGTGAGCGCTCCCTACTCAGCGAACAACAGCGGCATCTTTCAGGGGAGCGGGCCGCAATATGCCAATCGTGTGCGCGGCGTTGCGCTGTATCGCAAGTCGGCGATTGCCGGGGTGACGGAGACGGGCTCGCGGCAGTGGCTGAATCCGGATGCGTTTGCTTCGGTGGTCGATCCCGGGACGGGCGCGTGTGCGGGTGGCGATTCGGCGGCGAACTGCCAGTTTGGCGACTCGGGTCGCAACCAGTACCGTGGGCCACACTTCACGTATTCGGAGATTTATCTGACGAAGAGGACGCCGATTACGGAGCGGGTCGTGTTCCGTTTTGAAGCGCAGCTGTTCAATGCGTTCAATCACGCCAACTTTGCTTTGCCCAGCGACAACCAGGCGGGCATTCCCGGAGAACCGGCGACGCAGACTGGGTTTGGCGCGGTGACCAGCACGATTTCTCCGCCGACCGGATTGCTGGGGGTGGGGCTGGGCGGTGACAGCTCGCCGCGGATGATCGCGTTCCGAGGACGGATCGAATTCTGAGCGCTGCCGCGGCTAGCGCAGGAGCTGCTGGAGGGCTCCCTCAAACTTATTGCGGTCGACGATGCCGGCGTGGGAGAGGGCGATGCGTCCTTCGCGGTCGATGAGCAGGGTGAGGGGCATCGATTCAACGTGGTATTGCGCGCCGAGCGCATCGTTGCCGATGGCGACCGGGTAGCGCATTCCTGCCTTCACCATGAAGGGGCGGACGAGGCCGGGACTTTCTCCATACATATCGATGCCGATGAGCTGGAGGCCGTGGGCGCGATACGTTTTGTCGAAGGCGACGTACCAGGGGATTTCAATTTTGCAGCCGCCGCAGTCGACGGCCCAGAAGTCGAGGAGGATGACGCGGCCTCGATATTGGGAGAGGGTGAGGGGTTGGCCGTCGAGATCGGTGAGCAGGAAATCGGGGGCGTGGTGGCGGTCGTTGGACGGGATGAGGTTGTAAGTGGCGGGGCCTGGAGTGGTGGGCTGGGGAGACTGGGCGGCAGCGGGCGGCTGCGCGAGGAGAGCGGACAGCAGGAGACAGAGGACGGGGGGACGACTTCGCGCTGAGGGGCCGGACGGAATGGTCTGCATGGTGATTGCCCTCCTCGAAACGGTGCTGTTCCAAAAAGACACGGGTCGACGGTACTTTGGGACCGAAGCACGGATCAGATTATATTGACCATCGGGATGGCCGAGGAGTCATCTGCTTGCTATGGGGTGAACCTGGCCGCGGCCTTTTTTTTTCGGAAGCTGCCTGGGTAGAGATTATGCCAGATCCTTTTTTTCGGAAGCTGCCTGGGTAGAGATTATGCCAGATCCTTTTTTTCGGAAGCTGCCTGGGGAGAGATTATCCCAGATCTTTTTTTCGGAAGCTGCCTGGGGGAGAGATTATATGCCCAGATCGAGGGCGCAGCGGGCGTGGAGCGAGCGTCGACTCGCGGGAGTGGGCGGGCATTTCCCCGGTGGTATCGATCCTGTTGCACAATGAGTAATGGGTCCCGATGAACCTGGCGGACCGAATTTACTGATGTGAGGTGGAATGGTTCGCATGCCGAAGCCGCAGAGCCAGCTCTGCAGAGGGCCACGGCCGGAGCGCAGGACGAGGCGCGGGCGGGCGGGAGTGACGATCGCGACACTGCTCGCGCTGGCGGTGGCGGGGCAGCCGGATGCTGCGCGTTCCCAGCAGGCGGGAGATGCGGGAGTGCAGGGAAATGCGGGGCTGCAGGTTGCGGGGCTGGAGGGGCAGGATGAGGCAATCATCGCGCATTTGAGCGCAGTGATTCAGTTCTATCGAACCGTCACCCAACCGATGCAGAAGGCGGGCGAGCCAAACGACGTTGTTTATCGCGATCAGGCAGTGGCGCAGGCCGCGGCGATTGGCGGGTTTGCCTTTCAGTCGGCGAAGGCGGAGGCACCGCTGATTGAGGCCGCTTCGGGGGAGGCTGCGCCGGGAGCGGATGGGACGGATGAGCAGCAGCGGATCCAGAACAGCATGGCCGGGATCGAGAAGAGAATTAAGGACCTCGAGGAGCGCGAGAAGGCGATCGACCGGCAGATGGCGGTAGCGGATGCGAGGAAGGCGGCGGCGCTCGAGTCGCAGAAGGATCAGGTGCAGGCGGCGCTGGAGTTGTCGTACGCGATCCGAGATGCGCTGCACCGAGTTGCGGCGACATCGGGCGCGCGGGGGAGCAGCGGGCTGGCCGCCGATATCAGCCGGCTGGAGGAGTCTTTCCCGGAACTGAAAGGCAACAACAAGACCAGTGCACCGCAGCTGACGACGATCGACGCAGCGCTCTCAGCGGGAGTGACCACGCAGAGCAGCGTGCTGTTTCAGATGCTGGAAACCATGCATGCGCTGAGCGGCGTACTCCAGGAGAACGACCGGCTGCAGCAGCAGGCGACGAGCCTGCGGGCGCCGATGCTGACGATCGTGCGCGGTTTGGTGCAGCAGGGACAGCAGCTTTCAGAACAGGCGGAGGCGGCGCTGCCCGCGCCGACGCAGGTCAGGAAGAAGCAGCCGGCGGCGCCAGGAAGCGCGCCGACGCCGGCTCCGGAGGATCTGCGCTCGATTACGGAGAGATTCAAGGCGCTGTCAGCGGCCGCGGTTCCGCTGAGCGAGGAAGTCATCGTACTGGAACAGAGCCACGCCAACCTGACAGCGTGGCAGGGATCGGTGCGCCAGGAATACTCGACGCTGCTGCATTCTCTGCTGCTGCGCATTTTGGTGATTGCGATTGCGCTGGCGGTGATCTTCGGGGGCGGAGAAGCATGGACGCGGGCTACGAACAAGTACATCCACGAGCTGCGGCGGCGACGGCAGCTGCTGATTGTGCGCCGGGCGGCGGTGGGATTTTTGTCGGTGATGGTGCTGTTGTTCGGGTTCGTGACGCGGTTCGATTCGCTGGCGACGTTCGCGGGGTTCATTACGGCGGGTATTGCAGTGGGGTTGCAGACGATCCTGCTCTCGGTAGCGGCGTATTTTTTCATCGTGGGCCGCTACGGGATTCGCGTGGGCGACCGGATCACGGTGGCGGCGGTGACCGGGGACGTGATCGATGTTGGCCTGGTACGTTTCTATCTGATGGAACTGGCGGGGAGCGGGAACGCGCTGAATCCGACGGGACGGGTGGCGGTATTTTCGAATGCGGTTCTGTTTCAGGCGGGGACGCCGCTGTACAAACAGCTGCCCGGGACCGGGTATGCGTGGCATGAACTGACGGTGAAGCTGGCCGAGGGAGCGGATTACAAAGTTGTGTGCGACGCGATTGTGAGGGCGGTGCACGCGGTGTTCGAGGGATACCGCGAGAGCATCGAACGGCAGCACAAGGCGGTGCAGCAATGGATGCAGGCGTCGATCGACTCGCCCGCGGTCGAGTCGAGGCTGCAGCTCAGCGGCGGCGTGTTCCAACTCTGGGTGCGCTTTCCGGTCGAGATTCAGGAGGCCGCGGAGATCGACGAAAAGATGACGCATGCGCTGCTGGAGCTGATTGCGACGGATCCGGCGGTGAAGGCAGCGGTGGCCGGGACTCCGTCGATCCAGGCGTCGGTGCGGGGCTGAGGCCAGAGGCGGATTCATTTGCGGGTTTTACGGCGAAGCTGACGTTCAGTAGTACGACCAGCGCACGGCGTGAGCTTAAGCTTCTTGCTATGGGGTGAACCTGGCCGGGTGCCTCGTTTTTTTCTCCTGGAAACTTGGACCGCCGCGCGCTTTTCCAAAATGGACCGGGTAGGGTACTTCGGAGCCGAAGCAGAGAAGCAAGTTGTGGACAGAGGGATGGTGCGCGGCGTTCGCTACTTGCTATGGGGTGAACCTGGCCGGGGGACGATTTGGGGGTTGGTCAGGGGGTTGGGGGAGTGGGGTTGGTCAGGGGGTTGGTTGGGGAGCTTTTCGGGTTTCTTTCCGCGAACTTCAGGGGCCAGGGGCTACAGCTCAAGGCCGAAGCGGGCGTTTAGTTCGCTGCGGCCGAGGCGGGTGATGAAGAGGGCACGGCTGTCGAGTTCGCGGGCGAGCCATTTGCGGGAGAGAGCGAGCGAGAGGAGGGCGGCTCCGAGGGCGCCGCCGACGTGGGGACGGCGCTCGCTCCAGTCGAGGCAGGCGTAGGCGAAGCGGCGGCGCTGGGCATGGGCGGCTTCGAGGTCGAGGCCGAGGGCGGCGAGTGCGCGGGTTCCTTCGGGGGTGAGGTCGTATGTGGCGAGGGCGGAAGGGGCGGAGCGGCGGGCGGAGGGTCGGCGGAGGGGCTCGATCCAGCGGGCGCGAAGGAAACAGTCGTGGAGGGAGACGGCGATGGCTCCGGCCATGTGGTCGTAGCAGGAGCGCGCAGCGCGGAGATGCTCAGGGGTGTGGGGGACGAAGGGGCGGCGAGCGCCCCCGGCGAGGACGCTGAGGCGCTCGAGGGCGCGGGCGACGTTGGGCGAGGCGAGCGCGAAGTAGCGGTGACGGCCCTGGGCGTGGACGCGAACGAGATTTTCCGATTTGAGGCGGTTGAGGTGGACGCTGGCGGTGGAGGGGGAGACTTCCGCGACGATGGCGAGTTCGGTGCCGGTGCGGGCGTGGCCGTCCATGAGGGAGTAAAGCATGCGGGTGCGGGCGGGCTCGCCGATGGCGGCGGCGATGGAGGAGACGGCGTCGTCGACGCGCTGGTCGGGGACGGTTGCGGGAGTCGATTGCGCGGCTGAGGCTCGCCGTATTTCCGCGGATGAGGCTCGCCGCGCTTCTAAGGCTGAGGTTCGCCTCACTTCTAATTCCATGGTTTCACCGTAGACGAAGTATGGTTGCACAGCAAGGGCCATGCTGGGGGTATGGGAGCAGCCAGGATCACGCGCCGGGCGCTGCTTTTGGGCGCAGCGGGGAGCACTTCCGCCGCTCTGTGGCGCAAAAGTGGCTATGGCGGGAATCGCGGCGCGGGTGGCCAATCAAAGGAGGAGGAGGGCGAGATGAGGATCACGTGCTTTATCCGGTATCAGATCGATCCGTTTCAGAAAGAGGCGTTCCGGAAGTATGCGGAGAAGTGGGGACGGATCATTCCACGGTGCGGCGGGCATCTGGTGGGGTACTTTCTGCCGCATGAGGGGACGAACGACATCGCGTGGGGGCTGATCGCGTTCGAGAGCCTTGCGGCGTATGAGGCGTATCGGGCGCGTCTAAGAAATGATGCCGAGGCGCGGGAAAACTTCGCGATGGCGGAGACGCAGCGGCTGATTCTGCGCGAAGAGCGAACCTTTCTGGAGACGGTCGAGGAGACCTTCTCGATTTTGGCGGCGGGGGAGAAGAGGCAATGACGCAGCGAACACAAAAGGAAAAAAGCGACGAATTTCGTTCATTACATGAGAGGACGCGAGCCTTCATCATTCCCAACCCCTGGGATGCCGGGACAGCGCGGATGCTGACGCACATGGGATTCGAGGCACTGGCGACGACCAGCGCAGGGAATGCGTTCACGCTGGGGCGGAAGGACGGGACGGTGGGGCGGGAGCGAACGCTGGCGAACGTGGCGGCGATCGCATCGGCGACGGAGCTGCCGGTGAGCGGGGATCTGGAGAACGGATTCGGCGACAGCCCGGAAACGGTGGCGGAGACGATTCGGATGGCGGCGGAAGCGGGACTGGTGGGAGGGTCGATCGAGGACGCGACAGGCCGGGCGGAAGATCCCATTTATCCGCTCGAGCTGGCTATCGAGCGGATCGAGGCCGCCGCGGCGGCGGCGCGGTCGCTGCCATTCAGGTTTACGCTGACGGCGCGCGCGGAGAACTACCTGTACGGGCGGGCGGATCTGAAGGATACGATTCATCGTCTGCGGACGTACCAGGAGGCGGGCGCGGATGTTTTATATGCGCCGGGACTGACGCTGAAGGAAGAGATTGCGGCGGTGATCCGCTCAGTGGATCGCCCGGTAAATGTGCTGATGGGGCTTGGCGGACTGACGCTGAGCCTGGATGAGCTGTCGGAGATGGGGGTACGGCGGGTGAGTGTGGGCAGCGCTCTGTGCCGGGTGGCGCTGGGGGCGTTTTTGAGCGCGGCGAAGGAGCTGAAGGAGCGGGGGACGTTCGGATTCGCGAAGAGAGCGACAAGCACGCAGAAGATCGTGGAGATGTTCGGGTCAGGATAAGCACGCCAAGGACGGGGATGAAGAAAATCGGGATCGTGGGTGGGGTGGGATGGCGAGCGACGGTGGAGTATTACTCGGAGATTTGCCAACGCGCCAACGCGTGGCATCGAGCAAGAAAGCTGCCGGGGACGCCCTCGACGCCGGAGATCGCGATCGAGTCGCTGGATCTGGCCAGAGCCTTAGCGCTGCTGGGCAACGATAAGGACGAGACAACGTGGCGCCGGTTTGACGAGTACAACCGAAGCGCTCTTTTGCGCCTTGAGGCGGCCGGCGCCGACGTGGCGCTGATCGCGTGCAACACGCTGCATCACCGATTCGAGGCCATCGTGCGCGGGGTGCGGATTCCGGTGATCAGCATCCTGGATGCGACCGCCAAAGAGTGCGCGCGGATGGGGGCGCGACAGGTTCTGCTGCTGGGAACGCCGCTGACGATGAGGTCGGCGAAGATTCGCGAAGCTTTCGCGAAGCACGGGGTGGAGCTGGCGACGCCGAGCGGCGAGGTTGCGCGCGAAAAGACGAACACCCTGATCGAGGAGCTGCAGCGCGGGAGGGTGAAGGGGGCAGCGGTGAAGATGGGCAGAATCGTGAAGGCGAGCTGGCCGTTCGAAGGCGACCCCGTGGTGTGCCTGGCATGCGCCGAGCTGCCGCTGGCGTTTCCGGGGCTCTCGATGCAGACCTGCTTCAAGTACGCGGGGGTGACGTACATCAATACGGCGGCGGCGCATATCGACGCGGTGCTGGCGTGGGTGGGGATTGAGTAGGCAGCGACCGAACTCGGCCCAGCCTGAGCGAATCGAGCAAAGAGCAGGAAAAGCCCGGCCCCGAGTTTCAGGGCGGGGCAGGACCTGAGCCAATCTTTCTCGCTGTCCGGCGGCGCGCAAAGGGCCACGCCATGGCTGCTAGCATCAAAGGTTGGCAGCCATGACGCTTACGACAGAACCAGCCGCACAAAACATCAGGGTCCGCATCGCGCCTTCGCCCACGGGCGACCCGCACGTGGGCACCGCTTACATCGGGCTCATCAACTTTCTCTACGCGCGCCAGCGTGGCGGAAAATTTGTTCTCCGCATTGAGGACACGGACCGCGCACGCTTTGTTGCCACATCCGAGCAGATGATCTTCGACGCCCTGCGCTGGCTGGGCCTGGAGTGGGACGAGGGACCGGACGTGGGAGGGCCGTTTGGCCCTTACCGGCAGTCAGAGCGGACGGAGATTTATCGCGAGCACGCCGATCTGCTGGTGGCCAACGGGACGGCCTACCGCTGCTTCTGCACGGCCGAAGAGCTCGAAGCGGTGCGCAAACAGCAGATTGCGGCAAAGGTTCCGCCGCGCTATCCGGGGACATGCCGGAATCTCGCGGAGAGCACCCTCGAGTCGAATCTCAGCGAGCAGAAGCCGTTTGTGATTCGCATGAAGGTGCCCACCGAGGGCGCGACGGCGTTTCGCGACGAGTTGCGCGGCGAGATCACCTTCAACCACAACAATGTGGACGACCAGGTACTGATGAAGTCGGACGGCTTCCCGACCTATCACCTGGCGAACGTGGTCGACGATCACCTGATGCAGATCACAGACGTGATTCGCGCCGAAGAGTGGATCTCATCCACGCCGAAGCATGTGCTGCTTTACCAGTTCTTCGGCTGGGCCGCGCCGCGTTTCTGGCACATGCCGCTGTTGAGGAACCAGGACAAGAGCAAAATCTCCAAGCGCAAGAATCCGGTTTCGCTGGTCTACTATCGCGAGGCGGGTTTTCTCCCCGGCGCGGTGATTAACTTTCTGGGCCTTATGGGCGGCGGCATGCCCGCGGAGCTGAACAACGCGAGCGAGAAGTTCACGCTCGCCGAGATGATTGAGCACTTCAACATTCAAAACATCCGCCTGGGCGGGCCGGTCTTTGACCTCACCAAGCTGAAGTGGCTGAATGGCGAATATCTGCGCGCGATGACGCCGGAGGGATTTTATGAGGCGCTGCGCACGACTGTTCTTTCCGACGAATACCTGGGCGAGATCGCCGCGCTGGTTCAGACGCGGATCGAGACACTGGGCGAGTTCGGCAACCTGACTAATTTTTTCTTTGCGGACGACATTCTGCCTGCGCCAGAAGTCTTTCTGCCCAAGAAGCGCACCCTCGAGGAGACGCTGGCCTTCGCCGCCGAGCAGTTGACGGTGCTGGAAGCGACGGACTGGAATGCGGCCGCGCTGGAGCCGGCGCTCAAGCAGCTTGGAGAAGCGAAGAGCTGGACGGTGAAGGAGAATTTCATGCTGCTGCGCGCCATCCTTACCGGCAGCGAGATGAGCCCTCCGCTGCTCGAGAGCATGATTATCTTCGGCAAGGCGCGGACGCTGGACCGACAGCGCCGTTTCATCGATGGGCAAAAGAAGCTGGCCGCGCAGAAGAAGTAGCAGGCCTTCCCCTCGCAATGCCAGGGCTTTAGTGGTGGGCACCGCCGCTGGCGGCACTGGCGCCCGCGCTGCTTACGCTGCTGGCACCGGTGCTGACGGCGCCACCGCCGACGTGGCCTCCACCGCCGCTCGAGCCGCCGCCACTGCTGCTGAACGAACCGTGGCTGGCGCCGGCGGAAGAAAAGCCTCCAGCACGCGGAGCGCTGAAGGTGGGTGGCGCGCCAAAGGTGCGGCCTCCCACGATGGCGGGCGTGTAGGGGCTGCGGAAGCCGTTGCCGCCGGGGGTTGAACGCAGACCGACGGAAGGCCCCATTTCAGGATGGGTACGGACCAGAGCGGTGGTGAAGCTTTCCCCCATGGGTCCGCGCTGGAGCGGGTGAATGCCGGCATCGATGGGAGCGATGGTCCTGCCATCGAAGCTCAGGGGGCGAGGCTCAGGCCTGGCTCCATTTTCGAAATGGAAGGGAGCTGAGAACTGGGAGCCGCGATTGACCGCGATAAGGGTCTCAGGATGCGCCGCACCCACAGGGCGCGGGCCTCCGGGATGGTGAATCGGGGCGCCGTGGGGACGAAGCGGGGGAACATAGCCCTGAGGAACGCGCCATACGGTGGAGTAGGGATACCAGCCGTTTCCGTAGAAGCCCCAGCCGCAGTTGCCGGGAACCCACATCCAGCCAAAGCCATCGATGAAGTCCCACGCGCCGCAGTGATAGGGCCACCAGCCCCACGGGTAGCCGGAGATCCAGGAGTATCCAATGCCCTGGTAATAGCCCCAGGCGCCGACACCGAAGGGATCCCAGGAAGCGGAGACGCCGGCGGGCGACCAGACCTGGCCGTAGCCGGGGAGGTTATACCAGTTGCCGTAGTAGTCGAGGTCATTCCAGGCGGGGTTGTCGGGATTGCCGGAGCTGGCTCGGGCGGTAGTCTGACTGGTTTCGAGCTGAGAGAGGGACTGATCGCGGTCGGAGTTCCACTGATCCCAGGAATCGGCGGAGACGTTTTGGGCGACGGTGAATTCGCCGGGCTGCTGGGGATCGGTCTGGAAGGTCTGGCTGGGATGAATGTCGAGGGACAGACCCTGACCGTCATCGACGTGGACAGCGCCGTGCATGACGGCGAGCTGCGAAGGCGCGGCATCGAGGGCGACGCGGAAGACGGCATTCTGCACGGGGGTTGCGGCGTCGGCGCCGAAATGGACGCTGTACTCGTCACCGCGGCCGTTCAGCTCGTAATAGCTGAGGCCGGCAAGGGCGTCGATTTGGGTGACGGTGCTGCCGTCAGCGTTGCGGCGGAGCTCGGAGAGGCGGATGGAGCTGTCGGGTGTGAGGCGGGCGACGCTGCCATCTTCAAACTCGATTTCGAGGCGGCCGTTGTCGCCGGCGACGAA
>Ga0187855_10003328_pt1 | contig 11838 bp, 10 predicted proteins | sample June2016WEW_8_10_2_FD_132969 | JGI IMG/M metagenome (GOLD analysis project Ga0187855, IMG submission 132969) | Peatland microbial communities from SPRUCE experiment site at the Marcell Experimental Forest, Minnesota, USA - June2016WEW_8_10 | ecosystem: Environmental > Terrestrial > Soil >...
CAGTCGAGCGTCAACTTCGTAGTGCCGCGGCGTTACGCGCGCGTGCCGCTGGAGTCTCCGCTGCGGGCGCAAATCGATGGAGCGCAGACGGGCATGGCGCGAGTGAAAACGATCAGCCTGGGCGGCGCGTATCTGGAATCGCCGAAGAAACTGACGGTGGGAGATTCCATCAAACTGGAGATTCGCACGGGACTTCGCAAGCTTCATTTCACGGCGGTGGTGAGGAATATTGGGCCGGAAGGCAACGGCGTGGAATTCGTGCATATGAGAGACGAAGACCGGGAGAAGCTGAGAAAATTAGTTCAGCGCCACCTTCAGCTCTAGTCCTGCTTAAATTGAAATCTCCAAACCTCCCTTGGGGTTATCCGCGTCGGAATACGAGACACCGAGTCGTCGATTCCGATTGCCCTATCCCTTGCCCAAGTATTTTGCGACTACGTTGGCGCAGGCTTCGATAAACTCCTGTTCCGATCTGGTGAACGTGTCCGCAAAATAGCTCTCGATGTCGAGCTCCCCGGCAAGCTTCTTCTTGGCGTAAATGGGAACGACGATTTCCGACTTCACCAAAGACGAGCCCGCAAGATAGCGGGGATCTTTGGTGACATCCTGCACGACGACGACCTTACCGCTGGAGGCCGCGGCACCGCACAGTCCGGTATTCAGAGGAATGCGAACGTTGGGTGCAAAGCTGCCGACGTAAGGTCCGACCACCAAGTAGCCGGGGTCCGCTGGATCGACCAGATAAAAGCCTGCCCAGTTGTAGCGGGTCATCTTTTCGTGAAGACGCTCGGCGACCCGCTCCATCAGGGCTTTGGCCGTAGGAGCGTTCAAGGCATATTTTTGAAGCTCCTCGAGAAGCTCTTTGTGCGCTGGCGTCATGTTTTTGGCCTCGCGATGATCCACCAAGCCAACCGCCGACGATTCACAAGCCTAGAAAGACTATGCGAAATGCGGTCAGGCTCAGTCACCAAACGAGAATAGAGATGCTCAGATGAAGGCTACAGCGACTTTCCTTCCATTTGCAAACTCGCAGTTCGCCGGAGTGCCACCGAATCGAAATGGCCGCCTACATTTACGGCGGCCATCTCCAAATATTGAACGATGGTTGACGCTTATTTGGGCATCACTTCGCGGGCCAATTTGCTTGCGACTACCTCACGTAGATCATTGCGTTTTTTTCCGGCTTCGATCATTGCGTCTCGCGAGCCGTAATGCTTGGCGACACTGGTCGCCGCCTTGGCGTCGAGCTGATCGATGGCCGCATAGTTCGCGACCATCAGCCCCACCGCAACGTCCCAATCGCCGGGGCTATCGGTCGTCACGTTGGTCCACACTTTGTAATCGCTGATCAGGCCTTCCTTCTTCAACGATTCGTACACCGGCTTCATGTTCTCGCGAATATCTTTCCAGAACGCTTCTCCCTGACCTGGCTTGATACGGTAGTAAGTGACCCGCCACACTTGCCCGACATCATAATTCGGGCTCTGCGCGCGGCAGGGTACGGCCGACAGCGACATCACGACAAGCAGAGTGGCCCATAGAACTTTTCTCATGTTTCCTCCTGAATTTTTCGTTGGATCGATTTGGCCCGGATCCCGACGCCGTTGGGGTGGCGGGAGTCTAACGCCCGCCCGTGTGCTCGTCAACACTCCGCAGCAATGTCCGGCGGGGCGCATGGATTAGTGGGCAGGTAGTTTTGCCGTCATCGATCATCCGCACACGCCATGAGCGGTTCGCTGGAACACCGATCATCCCCTGGGAATTCTTTTCGTAATCGAAGCGAGGAGCAGCGATATCGCGGCGCGCATGGCCGAGGCGTGCAACATTGGGCGCAACCAATAAATAAAAATAATGATTGAAATAGACGGACGAGTACAGTACAAGCCGAATGATCATTCTCGCAAGCCGTGCTTTGGCGGGATTCTTCCGTCGTCGCTAGGGGTAGCGATTGCACCGGCCGATTGAGATCCGCCAAGGAGGTTCGTATGGTACGCAGACCGGGTGTGTGCGCGTGCGTGTTCGTGTGTTTGCTGGCGCTGGGCTTTGCGGTTGCAGCAGCGGCACAAGTAAATACCTCGACGCTGATCGGAACGGTTAGCGATCCGCAAGGACTGCCCGTGCGTGGCGCGAAGGTGACGGCGACGAATGCGCTTAACGGCGCCGAACGCACCGCGGTGGCCGACGATAGCGGCCGGTACAGCCTGGTCGGACTGCCCCCCGGTGAATACAAGGTGACCGTGGATGGCGGAGCGAACTTCGCCATTTTCGAGAATGACTCCGTGGTGGTGACCGTCGGCGAGGTTGTCGCGTTCAATCCGCGTTTGCTGCTGCGCGGGATGTCGCAGACGGTAACGGTGACGTCGGAGACGGCCAACGTCGATACCTCCAAGTCGGAAGTGTCACAGGTCGTGGACCAGCGCAGGATCGATAACCTGCCCATCAACGGCCGGAACTACATCAACTTCACCCTGACAGATTCGCAGACGACGCGCGACGTCGCGCCCACGATCGGCCCAGCGCCTACCAGCGGACTGAGCGTCGGCGGACAGCGGGCGCGTTCGAACGAGGTGAGCGTGGATGGAGCGGACGCGGTGGACAACTCCATCAACGGAATCCGCGCCACGGTGTCGCAAGAAGCGGTGCAAGAGTTTCAGCTGATCCTGGGCGATTACAACGCCGAGTATGGGCGCGCGACCGGCGGCGTCATCAACATCGTCACCAAGAGCGGCGGCAATCAAACACATGGCGACGTATTCGGCTATTTGCGGAACAAGGCGTTTCAGGCGCGCAATGCATTTTCCGGGCAAGTCGACCCCACCACCGGCGAACTGGACCCCACCAAGCAAGCCTTCACACGAGTGCAAGCCGGAGCCACCATCGGCGGACCGATCGTAAAAGATAAGACGTTTTACTTTTTCTCGTACGAGGATACGCTGCGGGAAGAGACCGGATTTTCCAGCATCGGAGAGGCCCAGAACGGCGCGGGGCCTTGGGGACTGACCCCGGTGATCTTACCGACGCCCGGCGGTCCGTTACCCGTGCAACTGACGCCTTCGCAGGCGGGCACGGTGCAAGCCTTGCTCGCCAGCGGAGTTCCTGCGTATCAAAATTTAGCGGTGGAATATGGAGCTTTGCTCGGCTCGGCATCGAGCGTGGCGCTCAATAAGCTGGATTTTGGGGCGGTCGCCGCGTCGTTATCGGGTGGGACTTTGAATCCGGGGCCGGGGGCACAATTCCCGGTGCCCGTGTCGTGCCCCCTCGGGCAAACCGTGAATGCCGTCGTCTGCAATGGCTTTGCTGCCGTAGGGCCGGGCGGGTCCGTGGTGCCGGCGGGCGTCGCGCCGCTGCCGACGTCGTTCGTCGGGTTGAATTCGCTGCGCGGAAATTTCCCGGTGACCGAAAAGACTAGCTTGTGGTCGGGGAGATTGGACCAGAAGTGGAACAACCAGAACAGTTCGTTTCTGCGCGTGGGCGTGTCGCCATCGCTGGTGACGGGCATCGAATCGACCGCACAAAACCAGGTATTCGGGCAAAACGCCGGATCGCGGGCTGGTCTCAACCAATCGCGAGACCTCTCCGGAGTTTTTCAGCATGACACCATCTTGAGTGACACCGCGGTCAATCAATTCCGCGCGCAGATCGCGCGCCGCGGGCTGCATTTCGGGTACTCGGAGCTACCCGGCGGCAGCGATATCGGAGTGAACATTCCGGGCTACGCGTATTTCGGCCGCGAACCGTACTCCACCGTGGATCGCATCGAGCGCAGGTTTGAGTTCACCGACAACGCGACCTTGGTGCACGGGACCCACACGTTCAAATTTGGCGGCGATTTCAACCTGATTCAATTACGGTCGTCGAAGCAGCAGATCTTCGAACTGGATTACGGCGGCGATGTTAATTTTGGCGGGCTGGCGGTGTCGAACTTCGGACTGCCGGATTCGGTGACGCTGCCGAGCGGCCAAACGGTGCAATTGTTTGGCACGACGGGATTGCAATCGTACGGACTGGGAATTCCGACTACGTATATCCAGGGAATCGGTCAGTCGAACGAGCCGTTCGACAATATTCCCATCGGATTTTTCGGACAGGACACCTGGAGAGTGAACCGCAAGCTGACCCTTAACTACGGCTTGCGCTACGACGTCGAGATCACGCCACTGTTTGCACCGGCGACGGCAGTAAACGCGGCCGCGGAGCAGGCGCTGGGCGTCGTCGAAGGGATACCCAGGGACTACCATGACGTTGCGCCCCGTGTGGGAATCGCGTGGGATCCCAAGGGCGACGGAAAAACCGTGATCCGCACGGGGTACGGACTTTTCTACGATCATCCGCTGCTGGCGATCGCGTTTGACTCGGCCACGGCAGATGGCGGAAGGTCCGTGCAGCTGATTACCGCGGGAGGGACGTCCTCGGCGTGCGGGCTGGTGCCGGGCGCCGGCATTTGCGGGGCGCTGGATTCACCCACGAACCTGAATGGCTCGACGATTTTTCAAGGCGTGTTGAACGCGCTGCCGAGCATGGGGTACCTGCCGAATCAGCAGCGCTTCAATCCTTTTGAACCGAATTCCCTGTTCGCGAACCAAAATTATCTGACGGCGGGATTTCCGCTGGCGATTTTGCCGTTCGTGCTGCCGGTGGCTAAGAATTTTCAGTTCGGGTACGCGCAGCAGGCCAACTTGACGGTCGAGCGGGAGATCACGCCATCGTGGAAGATCAGCGTGGGCTACCAATACACGCGCGGCCTGCACTTGTATCGGCCGGTGGATATCAATTCGACGAACCCGCAACTGCTGACGCAAAACTTGGCGAACGCCGATGCCGCGGGGCTGGGATTCTCCAGCCCGGTGACCGTCGTGGCGCCCGCCGCGAACGTGGCCCCAACGGCGACGACGTGCGGCATTGGCGTCATCGCGCCGAGCGTCTTGGGGCAGCTCGGCGGTTGCCCAGGCTCGCTGGCCGCGTTGAACGGACAATATGTGAGCACCCCGGCGTTCTTTAATTTCTTCCGGCCATCTGGGCCGAATCCGTCATTTGCGAGCTTGGTGCCGGGTGGTTACGCAACGCAGGTGCAGTTGGCGGGCCTTGCGGGCTATCCGGTGGGATACGGAGTTCCGATACCGTTCAACAGCGTGGACGCGCAGCTTTCCGATGGAAGTTCGATCTACCACGGCATGACCATCAACGTGCAGAAACGGTTTGGGCATGGGTTTGAGTTGCTGTCGAGCTACACGTGGTCGCATACCATCGACGACTCTACGGATTTGCAGTCGCCGCTCGAGCCGCAGGACAGCCGCTTTCCGTACTACGAGCGCGGCAATTCCGATTTCGATCAGCGGCACCGGTGGGTCACCAGCGGGGTGTTTCAGGCGCGAGGTGCGCATAGCGGCGATGCCGCGTGGAGGCGGGTGGTCGCGGACTTCACACTATCTCCGATCATCGAATTGTCGTCGGGGCGTCCATTCACGGTGATTACCGGGACAGACTACCGCTTGGACCTAGGGGCATCGAACGGGCGGCCGTCTGTAGGCACAACAGGCCCGACGGCAAGCTCAGCGTACTTGCCGGGCGTTACGTTCGAACTGCCGAGCACGTGTTTAACCAACAGTGGCACACCGTTCTCGGTGCCCGGTGTGAGCCCTCCCTTTGGATGCGACGGCAATTTGGGTCGCAACACATTTACGACCCCGGGATTCTTCGAGTTTGATTTGCGATTGTCGCGCCAGTTTCCGCTGGGCGAGCGCTTTAAACTCGAAGCCATTGCCGATGGCTTTAATTTGACCAACCGGTTGAACGTATCGGCGGTGAATCAGCTCTGCGACCCCGGATCGGGTTCGACGTGTAGCGCTGGACAACCCACCGCGGCGTACGATGCGCGCCAATTTCAGTTTGCCCTGAAAGTCATCTGGTAGGGCGGGGCGCCGTTCGGCGTTCGAACAATTCGAGAGTTGTTTTGAGGGCTGCGCTTCCGCGCGGCCCTCTTTTTTGCAACCACGGGATTTTCAGAAAAGGACGGGAGCGCGTAAAGTAGTCTTATCGTTTGCCCTTTCGCAAAGGAAACCGAAAGGGACCAGAGTTGGCTGGCGGGAATCACTCGGTCGAAAGGAACTATGAACGTTGCATTGATTGGTATCGCGATCTTGCTGGCAGCTCTGGTGATCTGGCTGGTGCTGCAGAATGCGCGCAGCGAGAAGAAAGGTCAGACGCTCGAGAACCAGCTGGGCGAACTGCGCCGAGATCTGCAAACCATCGCGACATCGCATGCCCAGAGTACCGGCCAGATCCAGACCATCGGCCAGACGGTCGCTCAGAGGCTTGAGAGCGTGACCAGCGCCTTGCGCGACGGTGTCACCAATTCAGCGCATATCGCCTCGCAGGGGCAAACCGCGATTGCTACCGAGCTGAAAAATACTCGCGAACAGATCGGGTTGATCCAAAAGCAGATCGGAGAAGTGCAGGAACAGAGCCGCGGACTGTCGCAGGCAGCGCAGTCGTTGGAGCAAGTGCTGGGCGGGGCGAAAACACGCGGGCTGCTCGGGGAGGTAACGCTGCAACGAATGCTGGAAGATTCCCTTCCCGCTTCGCAATTCGCGATGCAGTACCGGTTTAGCAGCGGCGAAGCGGCGGACGCGGTAATTTTTTTGCGCGATGAAAAGCTGATGGCGATTGATTCGAAATTTCCGCTGGAGGCCTTCCGCCGAATCGCCGCCGAAGGGGACGAAGCCCGCCGCACGTTTGCAGGTGCGGTGAAAGGCCACGCCGACGCAATCGCGAAGAAATACATCGTGCCGGGCGAAGGAACGCTGGATGTGGCGCTGATGTTCGTGCCATCGGAAAATGTCTATTGCGAAATGTTGAATACGCTGGACGGCCGGGGACAGCAGATCGATGAGTATTGCCGTTCCAAAAAAGTCATCGCCGTGTCGCCAAACACGCTCTATGCCAATCTGTGCGTGATCGCCATGGGATTGCAAGGAATGCAGATTGAAGAGAATGCCAAACGGCTGCTAGGGAATTTGCACGGAGTGCAAAAGAATCTGAGTACATTTGCCGAAGTGTTTGAAAAGCTGGGAACTCATTTGAAGAACGCGCAACAAAGTTATAGCGAGGCGGACAGGCGCTTCGAGAAGGCCCAGAACACGCTTGAGAACGTGCTCGAAGGTGGCTCTCCGGCGCCTGCTTTGGAGGGTGAGCAAATTCCATTGGCCATCCCGGCAGTCCGCACGGTTGGAAAATAGTTCAGACGGCGCTAACTGGCGAGACGACGGCGGTGCTCGGAACGAGTCGGTCGAAGCTTCGCAGGCTTCTTCGGCTTCTGCCGCGCCTCGGCGTTTGCCAGGCTCTTCTTCAACGCTTCCATCATGTCGATTACGCGAGCTGGCCCAGCCTTGTGTTCCTCCACGATTGTCTTGCCTTTCTGCTTGGCCTCAATGAGCGCTTTCAGATTTTCCTGGAATTCGTCGTGGAACTGCTCCGGCTTGAAATCTTGCGACAGGCTGTCCACCAATTGCTCCGCCAGTTTGATTTCCGCGGGCTTAAGCTTTACGTCCTTCTCGGCTTTTCCATAGCCCGCGACTTCGCGTATTTCGTTCGCATAATACATGGTGTGGATCGTCAAGCCGTTCTTGCGCGGGCGAATAAAGACGGTGTACTCGCGCTGGTGCATGGTAACGGTGGCGATGCCGACGCGATTGCTGTCTTCCAGCGTTTTCAGCAAAAGCGCGTAAGGCTTTTCGCTCTCTTTGTCGGGCATCATGAAGTACGACGCGTCAAAATAAATCGGATCGATCTGCTCCTGCTTCACGAACGCGACGATTTCCATCACCGTGCTGGAGCGGGGCGTGATCTTCTTGATGTCTTCCTCGCTGACGATCACGTACTGCCCTTTTTCGTATTCGTAGCCGCGCACAACTTCGGAGCGCTCCACCCGGCGGTTACACTGCGGGCAGAACAGCGGCTGCTTCAAGCGTGTGTGGCAGACCTTGTGAAGTTGATGGAGGTTCATCCGATGGCTGCGCGCGGCGGTGTAGAGTTTCACCGGAATCGCCAGCAAACCGAAGCTTAGCGTGCCCTTCCAAACCGACGTGGCCATGCGCTTTCCTCCCAGGTAATCGTAGGGAACTCGGGGCGCCGCGCAATAGGGTAATCAAGGTATCCGCGTCACGTCTAGGTAGCTTTCGCGATAAAGCCGGCAATGCGCTAGGATAGAGCTCCCTAGGCCCATTGGAAACCCAATGGAAAACGAACGTCGCCGCACGCCCAGGTTCCAGTTCATTGCCCCCGCCGAATTGGTGGACGATACTTCGGGCGCGCGAATTCAGTCATGGGTGGCCGATCTGGGACTCCACGGGTGCTCCCTGAGCGTAAAGGATGCCCCACGCGACGGCGCTACAATAAGCCTGAAGATCGGCACGAATCCCAGGGAAACTTTCCTGGCGCGCGCGATCGTGGTGCATTCTCGGGCAGACCGGGCCGGCATCGTGTTCGACGCCGTTGCTCCTTCCTCGTTCGAAATGCTGAGCAAATGGCTGGCGCAGGCGAAGTTCCCCACGCGCCCAGCCTGAACGCCCGCGTGCCGGCCCAACCTGTCAACAGAAATAGCATTGGGGACCACAGGGGTTCGTGGCCCTCGCAAATCGACGCGAGCAGAGCTTTACCGGCCGGACGGCGGCAAGACCTGGATCGTACGCAGCCAGGTTTCCACCAACTGCGGCCAGGCTGTGACCGGCAGCGCCGTGCGCCGCAACCCGTAGCCATGCCCGCCTTGCGCGTAGATGTGCAATTCCGCAGGCACTTTGGCGTTCTTGAGCGCGAGGAAATACACCGTGGCGTTTTCCACGTGTACCGTGTCGTCCTCGGCCTGCACGATAAACGAGCTCGGCGTATTTTCCGTCACGTGAATTTCGGAATTGGGCGCGAAGTTCTGCTCGGCGATGGCCAGGTAGCCCGGATAGACGATCACCGCGAAATCCGGTCGGCAAGTGAGCTTGTCCGCGGCGTCGATCGGATCGTACAGCCGCTGATCGAAGTGCGTGCTGAGCGCGGCGGCAAGATGCGCACCCGCGGAAAAGCCGAGCACGCCGATGCGCCGCGGATCGATGTGCCATTCCGCTGCGTGGGCGCGAACGATCCCAAGCGCCCGCTGTGCATCCTGAAGCGCGCCAGCGGATTTCGGATACGGCCCGCTATCCGGAACGCGGTATTTCAGCAACACGCACGTAATGCCGGCCGAGTTGAGCCAATCGCAAATTTCCGTGCCTTCCAGGTCGATCGCCAGAATGCGGTAGGCGCCTCCAGGGAAAACAACGACCGCCGCTCCGGTGCTGTTCCCTTTCGGCGTGTAAAGGGTAAGCGTCGGCGCGGAGACGTTGCCGAGCCGAATGACCGATTTTCCAGCGATCAGATTATCCTTCGCCGTTGTGGTATCGACTTCGGGCGCCGGATTGGCCGGAGCCCCGGGCGCCGCCCCCGGCCACAATGCCAATGTCGTGTGACCCGGCGCAGGCTGCCACGCCGGCGTCTGAGCAAAAACGCTAGTGGAAACGCCGACGACGGCAACAAATAGAAAGTAACCGTAGCGCATGATCGAGCCCTCGAATCCTTAATTCGCGGCGATCATCCTAGCACGCCTCTCCCCGATCATTTCTTTCGCAACGCAAGAGGCGGGCGCTACGATCCCGCCGCTCCCTACGCCAGATATTTCTTCAGCGGCTCCCAATACCTCAATGGCCATCCGGGGTTGAGGTGATCGAACTCCCCTTCCGGAAATCCCGTATGATCCAGAACCACGGTTGTTTCCGAGCCTCGCGCCTTCAGTTCGAACCTCACAATCGAATAAACTCCCGCGTCCCAATGCGTCGGCCGCCAAGCCTGAACGATTCGCTGCGCCGGAATGAGTTCAACATTTCGCCCCTCAACCAGTCCTCCAAAGGTAGAAAAGGCGCCTCCGACCTTAGAGTCGATCTCCGCGGGCATCCCCGTGAACGCCGCGAACTGCTTTGAATCCAACAAAATTTCATAAATGCGCTGAGGGCCGGCCTTGAAGTCGATCTCTTGATGAAGAAACGTGCGCGACTGATTCGCCGCCGTCCCCGGCTTTTCTTTCATCTCCGGCTGCTGCGGAATTTTTCCCCAAGCCTCGTGACCTGCCGCAAACGCGCCGAACGCAACCGCAACGCCGGTGATCATCTGCCGTCGTGTCGCTGTCCGGCCCGCTAACCCCAAATTCCTTTTCTCGCTCATCACTGCCCTCCTCATTTGTTACGTCCTGATGCCACGTTCCTGACCGTCGCTGGATGGAACCATGCGCTCAAACTATGTTCAAGATCATATTCTCGTGGAGCCGGGACCCTTTCGGGAGCATACTTCGCCCATCACCACTGAAGAGGAGGTCCCATGCCCTACCCAGCCAGTCATCGCGTCGAGGTAAAACGCAGAATCATCGACAGCGCGCGCAAGCTCTTCAATCGCCACGGATTTGAGAGTGTCTCTCTAACGCAGGTCATGGCCGGCGCGGGCCTTACCCACGGTGGCTTCTACACCTATTTCCAAAGCAAAAGCGATCTCTACAGCGAAGTCCTGGGATGCTTCTTCACCGATCCAAATTGGAAGAGTTGCTGGAAAGGCGTGAAGGTGGACCTGTCGTCCGGCGACGTTGGTCCGCAAGTCGTGCGCGCTTATCTTTCTCGGCAGCATTTCGAAGACGTCGAAAATTCCTGCCCGATGGTCGCGTTGCCGACCGACGTTTCGCGCAGCGGCGAAAGCGCCAGGCGCGCCTTCGAGACGGTGTTCACCGCGATGGTCAGCGTGCTCGAGCGCAGCATGATCCAGAATGGCCGGCCGCGCCGCACCATAGCTCAAGCCACCGCGGCTATGTGCATCGGAGGCATGATCGTATCGCGAACGGTGGTCGACCGCGCGGTGGCCGATCAACTGCGCGAGGCCTGCATGGCCGTCGCCCTACAGATCGGCGGTTGGGATAAACGTGGCAAATCGAAAAACGGAAAGTCCACAGGCCGCGCACCCTTGCGCGCAGCAGCGGCAGCAGGAGCGCGGTAATCGCTGAAGAGAAAGCGCGAATCCTGCGTCAGCGCAGGTCGTGAATGATTTCGCGCGCGGCGTTGGCTCCGGACGCTCCAGTCAGCCCATTGCCCGGGTGAGTGCCCGAACCGCACAGAAACAATCCGCGAATCGGCGTCTTGTAGCGCGCCCAATCGAGCACCGGCCGCATGGTGAAAAGCTGATCGAGCGCCAGTTCGCCGTGAAAAACGTGGCCGCCCGTAAAACCATACGTCGTTTCAAGATCCTGTGGCGTTATCACCTGCGTCGATTCGATCAGTTCCGCGAATTTCGGCGAATGAGTTGACAGTGTCTTGATCACCGTATCGCCGAGTTGCTTCCGCCGCGCGTTCCAATTCCCTTCCTTCAATTTAAAGGGCGCAAACTGCACGTAGGCCGAGAGCACGTGTTTTCCGTCGGGCGCCAGTGAAGGATCGAGCAGCGTCGGTATCGTGACGTCGAGATGCGGCGCGCTGGAAACTTCTCCATACTTCGAGGCATCGAAGGCTCGCTCCAGGTAGTCGATCTCGTGGCCGATGTGAATGCGGCCAGAAAGTGCCTGCCGGATCCCGTCGGGACCCACCGCGTCGGCAAGCGCCGGAAATGTCGGCAAGTCATCGAGCGCGAAATTCACTTTCGCTACGTTGCCGGATGCACGGATGTTGCGAATGCGCAGGGCAAATGTCGGATCGAGCTGCGAAGGATCAACCAGCTTGAAGAATGTCCGCTTCGGATCGACTCCCGAGAACACGGCCTCCGTGGCGATTTCTTCGCCGTCGGCGA
>Ga0187855_10003331_pt1 | contig 11832 bp, 13 predicted proteins | sample June2016WEW_8_10_2_FD_132969 | JGI IMG/M metagenome (GOLD analysis project Ga0187855, IMG submission 132969) | Peatland microbial communities from SPRUCE experiment site at the Marcell Experimental Forest, Minnesota, USA - June2016WEW_8_10 | ecosystem: Environmental > Terrestrial > Soil >...
GCGCGACGGGGAGCTGGATCGATGCCCGCGGCACGCAGGATCTCCCAGACGGTGGACTGCGCGACCGTCACGCCGAGTTTCGTCACTTCGCCGTGGATCCGGCGGTATCCCCACAGCGGATTCTCCTTCGCCAGCCGGACAACAAGGCGGGCGATGCCAGGCACCGTCGGCGGCCGACCGGGCTTGCGCCGGTTGCTGGTGTCGTACTTGCTCGCGGCCAGCTTGCGGTGCCAGGCCAGCAGCGTGCCTGGCGTCACCGGGAAGACTTCGGTCCAGCGGTTGCGGGGTATGAGCCGAGCCAGCGCGGCGAGCCATACCCGGTCGGAGCGCACCCGGTCCGCGTGGCGGCGCAGCACCGCGTTCTCGTGGGGAGTACCAACAGCTCAGCATCCTTCGCTATGTCCGCGCGGAGCGCCAGGACGGCGAGGCCGAGTATCCGGCGAACCACCAGGTAGACGATCCCGATCAGCACTCGGCCAGCCAACCATCACCGCGTCAAGTCTGCTGGCGATGGCGCAGGTCAGCCACGCAACCGAGTATTCGAGCGGCACAGGACCGGCACAACAGCGTCGCGACGCGCAACAACCGCCTGGCGGCAGTGCACTCACTATTCGGCTACCTCGCCCTGCACCACCCCGAGCATGCCGCCACCATCGGGCGCGTGCTGGCGGTCCCGCCGAAACGGACCGAGCGCAACCTCGTCACCTACCTCACCGACGCCGAGGTCGAAGCGGTGCTCGCTGCCTGTGACAAGACGAGCTGGACGGGACGGCGCGACCACGCCATGTTCAGCCTCGCCGTTCAGACGGGCCTGCGCATCTCCGAGCTCGCCGGACTGACGCGCAGCGACGTCGTCATCAGACCGGGAGCCAACGTCCGCACGGTCGGCAAGGGCAGGAAAGAGCGACGGACGCCGCTCATATCGAGCACCGTCGCCGTCTTGAAGGCCTGGCTTCGCGAACAGCCCGGCGCTCCGGAGGACCCGCTCTTCCCGACCACCACCGGGCGGCCCTTGAGCCGCGACGCCATCGAACGCCGCCTCGCGCTCTACGTATCGAGCGCAGCACAGAACTGCCGGTCGCTCAAGACCAAGCGGGTTACCACCCACACGCTCAGGCATACCGCGGCGATGCGGCTGCTCGCAGCGGGCAACGACATCACCGTCATCGCCCTCTGGCTCGGCCACGAGCAAGTCACCACGACCCAGATCTACCTGCACGCTGACCTGACCCACAAGCAGCGCGCCATAGACCGCACTCGACCCCTTGGGGTCAAGCCCGGTCGTTTCCAACCAGGCGATGCCCTGCTCGCCTTCTTGGAAGCCCTCTGATTATGCCGACAACTTCCGCGCGTTCACCGCCTCCGAACAGGGACTTCTCGCCGAGGTCGGCATAACGCTGACGTCGGCATAATCATAGACGCGGCGGGCGAGTTGTGATGTGTACAGGGGGCCGGCCGGGGCCGACTTGCCCGCGACGCGGTCGAGCATGCCGACGTAGGAGCGGCGGGTGGTGGGCTGGCGGCAGCGGGGCGAGGCGAGGAATCGGTCGACGGCGGCGTGGACGGTGATCGCGGTCTTGTCCGTGGTCATGGCCCCGTCCCGCCTGATGTACCGGATAACGTGCGCGAGTCGCGCACGATCGGCGACGTGGGTGCCGCTGGTGGTGATCCCGCAGGCGCAGCGCGTGTACCGGATAATAGACCGTTATCTGGTCTCGGTGTAGTGCCGGTTCGGACTCGCGGCCCGGCTGGCCGAGCCCCCGCCACTGACCGTTCCGTTGCTACTCAAGCGCCGAGTCCGGCGGCCGTAGCGCGGTGCTGGGGTGTGAGCGCTTCTTCCGGTACCTGATCATCACGGTGCACCCGTAGCCGCCGAGGAGGACGAACCCCGCCAGGCCCCCCACGATCCAGAGGTTGCCTCCGACCAAGTCATTCTTGTCCGGCCAGAGGCTCGCGGAACTGGGGTCGCGGGGATCGTAGTAGACGGGGATATGTGTCCCGGGCCGCACGTAATCCCAGCCCTCCCGGTGCACCAGCGGGCCGCTGCCGGGCGGCCGGTACCGGACCGTGGTGTCGTAGTTCGAGCTGCAGCCGCCGGTGTAGTCGTTGCAAACGGGATCAGACACCGAAGCGATCACCACGCCGGTGGCCACCCCATGATGGGCCATGAAGGAGTGGCCGCCAGCCCGCAGCGCCACGCCGATGGCGATGCAGGCGGTTGCCAGGATCATCAGGGTGGATGCCGCCAGCACAGGGTGGCGCAGCCAGAAACCCGGGTTGCGGAGCCTTTTCTCCCAGGTGGACCGTCGGCGCAGTGCCGCCGCCTGGCGCTGCCGTGGCCGCGCCTGGCGCTGCCGTGACCGCAGATGGCGCCAGGCGCGGGCGATGTCCCGCAGGCCCGGATCGTGCCCGCGTGCTGCCAGCGCGACGGTGACGAGTGCCTGCAGCCCGCCGACGATGAACGTGATGACGATGCCCGCATCGAAGACGGCGTTGGGCGATTGCGATCCGGGATTGCCGAGAGAAAACGCGGCAACGAGGGCGGCCGTGTAGATCGCGGCGGATATCCACAGCACGCTTGCGTGCGCCCGGTGCAGGCGGCTGAATAGCGCCGCCGCGAGAAGGAACGCGAGCGGGGTGGCTAACCCCAGGCTCGCCCACGGTGCGGCTGCGAACAGGACAGCGGCCACGATCCAAGCGGCTCGCCGCGCTCGCGGGTGGCCGTGAAGGCCGCCCGCCGTCGCGCTGTCCGCCAGTTCCACCAGGCCTCCCAGGGCGACACTCCCCACAAAACATACCTGGCCGTGCGGCAGGCCACGCCATCTGTCCCCCATGATGCCCGCTGCGCCGCGAACTGGCCATCTGGAAGCCAGCGAGCCAGGTTGCCCCCTGCCTAGCTGATCGAAGGCCTTGCTCCGGTAATTGCGGATGTGCGGGTGGGCGGAAGCACGGCAGATCCGCCTGCCCGCCAACCCTCATCGATTGGTTGATGACGTTGCCGTGGCGGGAAAAGCCGGTGCACCGCGGACGGGCTGACCGGCCCCCAGATCGCCGAGCGGGCCGGGTGCACTGAGCCGACGGTGGTCAAGTGGCGCCGCCAGTACGTCGAGGAGGGGCTGGCCGGGCTGGAGGACGCGCCGGGCTCGGGTGGCCCGAAGACGGTAATCCCGAAGACGGTAATGAGGTGGTGTGCGAGATTCTGGCCGCGACGGTGACCCGGCCGCCGGAGTCGCTGCAGGCCGCCGGGGTGACGCACTGGTCGAGCCGCCGACGCCTGGTTCCGATAGCCACCATGCTCGTGGGCGCCCTGATCGGCCCTGCGCTCGTCCGGATGCCCAGATATAGGAGCCGCTCGCTATCGCGTTCGCCACGATCATCACCGGTGCCGCAGTCAGCCACCTGGATCGAATCCCGAATGGGTACGCAGGCAGAGCAAGCGCTCCGCCCCTCCGCCTGCTTCACCGCTGGTCAGACGGCCAGCCAAGATTCAGGGGAGCTGCCGAGGATATAGGCGAGCGGTTCAAGTCCCTGTGCCGTGCCAAGACTCGTTCATAGCCGCTGACCTGGTGTTTCACACCCCGGCTGGGCTGCTCTGCGGTAGTATTCGCTGATCAGGCCGCCGAGCACCTGCCGACGCTCGATCCGGGCAGTGATATCGACGACGTGACCGCCCCGGCACAACGGAGGTTCCTGCTGCCGCCCCTGGTGCGGACGGTGCCCGTGATAGTGCCGGGCGTACTCGGCTAGGACCTGCAGGAGATGCCGCTCGCCGAGGATCAGCACCTGATCCAGGCACTCGCGGCGCAGTGTTCCCACGAACCGCTCGGCGAATGAGTTCGCCCGCGGCGACCGAAGTGGTGCCTTGATGACCCGCGTGCCGTTCCCGGCGAATACCTCGTCGAATCCCGTGGTGAAACTGCTGTCCCGGTCGCGAATCAGGAACCTGAACAGCGCGGCCCGCTCGCCGAGGTCCATGAAGAGGTTCCGGGCCTGCTGGACGGTCCAGGCCCCAGTCGGATGAGTCGTAACACCCAGGATGTCCACGGCCCGGGTCTGGAGCTCCATCACGAACAAGACATAAAGGCGCTGCAGCAGCACGGCGTCGACTAGCCGCAGGTGCCGTTCACCGGTGATCAGCATCGGGTCTAGGCACTCGCGGGCGCGCTGGCCACCCAGCGCTCCGCGATCGCATTCGCACGCGGCGCCTGGACGGGCGTCTTGATGATCCGCACACCGACTGCGGTGAACACGCATCGAACGCCGCGGTGAACTTGGCGTCCCGGTCACGGATCAAGAACTTCAGGCCGTCCGCCTGAGTCTCTAGGTTCATCAGCAGGTTACGGGCCTGCTGGGCCACCCACTCCCCCGTTGGGTGGGCGGTGATCCCGGCCAGGTGCACGCGCCGGGTGCCGTGCTCGACAGAGAACAGCACGTACAAGCGCCTCAGGAAGACCGTATCGACGTAAAAGAAATCCACAGCGAGGATGGCCTTGGCCTGCCCGGCCAGGAACATCCGCCAGCTCTGCCCGGACCGCCTGGGTGCCGGGTCGAAGCCGGCGTCCTTGAGGGTCTGCCACACCGTCGAGGGCGCGAGCTTGTAGCCCAGCCCGGTCAGCTCGCCGTGGATTCGCCGGTACCTGTGCGTGCCGAGAATCCCGTCCACCGCTTTGACCAGCAGGGTTGGCCTTCCCAGCCGCCTGACCGCCACGATCACCGGTCATGTGCCTGCGGTTCGCTTTCCTTCTCATCACGCGGGTGGCCACGTGGCTGCGGCTGTCCCGGCGTGAGGAGGCATGGCAGACCGCAGAGATCTTGATCCTGCGCCACCAGCTCGCCGTCCTGCTTCGCAATGTCCTACTGCGTCGATGTGTCGTCGTGGCGTGCGGCAAACATCTCGGACGACCGGATCATCTGGTGGCCGGGCACTGATGGCCATCCGGCGCGTACCGTCTGGTACTGTGAGGACAGTCGGAGCGCCACGCTGGCCCGAGTTCTCGGTCGGCCGAAGACGATACTGCCAGCCGCCGTTCATCGATATACAGAAGGTGTGCTAGGCCGCTCGGTCGAGGATGCGCTTGACTTTGCGGCGGTCGATGTTGAGTTCCCGGGCTATAGCGCGCTGGCTGTGGCCTGACTCGTGCCGGGCACGGACGGTCTGCTCCAGGGTCGGCGCAGCGGTGAGTTCGGGCGGTGCTTCTTGTACCAGGGGTGGTACGACCTGGTGCCACGGCTCGGGCTCGGCCTCACCTGGCCGGGTACCACGCCCCGGTGCGGATCAGCATCATGAGAAAGCTCGAATGAGCCGACCAGCGCCAGGGCGGGCCACGCGCTGGCCAGTGCGCCGACTGGGCCGTGCCCGACGCCATGCGCCAGGTTGGCGCCGACCGTGGCCACGATGCCAGCGCCCAGGCTCCAGGCGGCCAGCCGTGGTACGGGCTGGTTCCGGCGGCAGGCGTCCAGCACCACCATGGACGCCGCCCAGATCAGCCCGTCCACGGTGAACGGCAACAGGCGGGCCGTCATGCCGGACTCGCCGTGCGAGCGCACCAGCTCGTAGGCGTGCTGGTAGGAGATGACCGCGGCGACCCGCTACGGCCACCACCGCGAGTGCCGTCGTGATCCTGATAAGCCGGTCCGTCACAGGCCCAGCTCCTCGCGCCAGCCGACCACGAACGGGTCATCCTCGCCGCAGCCGGCGGCGAACCGTTCCGCAAGCACCATGGCCGTGATGGCCTGGTTCCGGATGAACAGGCGGCCCGGGTGACACGAGACGATCCAGGCGGCGTGGCCACCCATTCCGACCTGGCCATATAGCCTAAAAGCTATATGGCTTTCGTTGTCGTGGGGCATGGATGGGGCATTCCTGGGTCACGCGCGGGTTCCCACGGCCGCTGGCCCCAGGCCCGCCCGGTAACCCTGGAAGCCTTGTCCGTAGGCTATTGAGCTGCGAAAACTCACATCTGACTGTAGCCGGAGGCGGCGACGGCGGCCGGGATGTGGGCCACAGTCGGCCCGCCGCGCCCGGTTCCTGGGGCGCTGCGGGCTGCCTTGATGATCATGTCGGCGGTGGCCTGCGCGGCGCGGTGGGCGGTCTCGGGCAGGACGCTGGTGTAGGTGTCGGCGGTGGTAACGATGCTGGAGTGGCCGAGCATCTGCTGGATGACCTTCAGATCGGTCCGTGAGGCCAGCGCGAGGGTGGCAGCACCGTGGCGCAGGTCATGCAGCCGGATCGGCGGCAGGTCCAGTTCCTTCACCAGGGTCCGGAACCGGTGGGACAGGTACTCAGGCCGGATCGGCCGCCCGTCGGCGTAGGTGAACATCGGCCGTCCTTGCCGCCAGCCTGGGCCGGTGCGGTTGCGGGAGTCGGTGCGGTGCTGCTCGGTGAACTGGTGCTGGAGCAGTTCGAGGGTCTGCTGGACGGCCTGGCCGGCCAGCCGTCGTGTGCCTGCCTCGTCCAGGGCGATGGTGCGGATGCTGGCGCGGCTCTTGGGCGGCCCGCAGTACAGCTCGCCCGGCAGGGCTACGAGCTGCCGACTGATGGTCAGCTCGCGGGCCTCGGAGTCCAGGTCGTCGCGGTCCAGGGCGGCGGCCTCACCGCGGCGCAGGCCGCGCAGTGCGATCAGCCACCACAGCACCGCGAGCCGGTCGTTTTCCACTCCGGTCAGGAAGGTCACCAGCTGCCGCAGCGTCCAGACCGCGACCGGCGGGCGGATGCTGTCCCGCCGCCAGGCCTCGACGCGCTCGACGGTCCAGATGACCGGGTGCGGACGTAGCGGCTTGTCCAGCCGGACCTGGTTCAGCGGGTTGCCGGCGATAAGGCCCTCACGGACGGCGGCGTTCAGCGCTGATCGCAGTGTGGCGCGGACCCTGTCGACGGTGGACGCGGCGATCGGTGTTGCCTTCTTGGTGCGCTGGCGGGCGATCAGGTTGAAGCAGGCCTGCAGGCGCTTGCCGGTGAGGTCGGCGAGGGTGACCCGGCCGATGCTGGGGACGAGGTATCGGTCGATGTGGTCGCGGTAGCAGTGCAAAGTGGACGGGCGCAGGTACGGCTCGGCCTGGGTCAGCCAGTACCGCAGCCACCGTGCCACCGTCCACGCGCCTGCCGCGGCCTGGTCGGCCGGGCCGTCGATGATGGCCTGGCGGGCGGTGGCCGCTGCCTGCCGGGTGGCGAACCCGCCCCGCCGGTAGCGTGCCTTCCTGCCGCCGACGGTGGTGACCTGCACGGCGTAGTACCAGCTGCCGTGACCGGGCTCGGCGAGGTGCGGGCAGTGGCCCGCGAGCTGCCGGCCCGTGCCCGCGTCGGTGCAGCCGCACCGCTTGAACACGATGTCCCCAGTGCCGTTCATGACGTGCCTCCAGGTAAGAGAGAAAGTCCTTGACCTGGACGTTGACCTGCTTTCACCAGCGGAAACCCGCCCGTGGCCCCTGACGGACCGCCGACTGGGCGATGCGGCGGTACCGTGCACTAGCCGCACACCTGAAGGGCGAGGTTCACATCGGCCTGTACCCGCTGCTGGACGGCGACAAGTGCTGCTGGCTGGCCGCTGACTTCGACGGCCCGGACGCGATGCTCGACGCCCTCATGTACGTCAAGGCCGGCCGTGCCCTGCAAGTCCCCGTCGCCCTGGAGGTCTCCCGGTCCGGGGTCGGTGCGCACGCGTGGGTGTTCTTCACTTCCCCGGTCCCGGCCGAGATGGCCCGCCGGCTGGGCGCCGGGCTGCTGCGCGAGGCGATGGCGCTGCGCGGCCGGATGACCCTGGCCAGCTACGACCGGCTGTTCCCGTCCCAGGACCTGCTGCCCGCCGGCGGGGTCGGGAACCTGATCGCCGCGCCGCTGTTCAGGCCCGCGCGCCAGAACGGCGCGACGGTCTTCCTGGACTTGGAGACCCTGGAACCGCGCGAGGACCAGTGGGCTTACCTGTCCACCCTGGGCCGGATGACCCCGCTGGAACTCAGGCGCGCCGCCAGCAGCGCCGGGAAGGTCGCCGTCGCCGCCGAGGTCACCCGGCTCACCGCCGCCTCCTCGACCAAGACCCGGCCGCCCGTCCCGCCGATCCTCAGCACCCGGCTCGCCACCGGCATCCGGCTGGAGCAGGCGGAGCTGACACCGGGGCTGGCCGCGACGCTACGGCACGCGGCGTCGATGCACAATCCGGAGTTCTACGAGCGGCAGCGGATGCGTGCCTCCACCTACAACGTCCCCCGGTTCCTGCACTGCTACCAGGAGACCATCGACGGCGGCCTGGTCCTGCCACGCGGCATGCTGGGCACCGTCACCTCACTCGCCGGGCAAGCCGGAAGCCGCCTGAACATCATCGACCAGCGCTCCCCCGGCACCAGCCAGGACTTCACCTGCACCGCCACGCTGACGCCCGTCCAGCGGGATGCGGTCGCGGAACTCGCCATGCATGACCTAGGAGTACTGGTCGCCCCGCCTGGGGCAGGGAAGACCGTGATGGCCTGCGCGGTCATCGCCGAGCACCAGGTCTCGGCGCTCGTCCTGGTGGACCGCAAGGCCCTGGCTGACCAGTGGCGGGCCCGAATCAGCGAGTTCCTCGGCGTCAAGGCCGGGCAGCTCGGTGGCGGCCGGGCGAAGCTGCGCGGCACCATCGATGTCATCACCTTGCAGACCCTGTCCCGCCGCGGCGACATCGCCGCCCTCACCGCCGGGTACGGCCTGATCGTCGCGGACGAGTGCCACCACGTCCCGGCCGCCGCGTTCGAGGACGCGGTCAGGCAGATCCCGGCGCGGCGATGGCTCGGGCTGACCGCCACCCCGTACCGGCGAGACAAGCTCGATGACCTGATCGGCATGCAGGTCGGCCCGGTCCGGCACACCATCGCCACACCCCGGCAGGCCCCCGACGGCATGCACATGCTGCCCGGCAGCGCCCCTGGCGGGCGGCCGACGCCAGTGCTCCACCTCCATCGGACCGCCTACCGCTATGACGGGGCCGCCAGCCCCACCATGCCAGGCGGGATGAGCGTCATCTACAAGGACCTGATCGCCAGCGAGGAGCGCACCCGCCAAGTCATCGCCGACGTCACTGCGGCCGTCACCAAGGGCAGGAACTGCCTGGTCCTTACCAACTGGACCAGCCACCTGCAGGCAATCGCCGACGCCCTCCGCGCCCTCGGGCACGACCCGGTCACCCTCAAGGGCGGCATGGGCGCAAAGGACCGCGCCACCGCCCTCGCCCGGCTCACCCCCCAGGCCGGCGGGCCGCCCCTACTCGCCGTCGCTACCGGCCCGTACGCCGGGGAAGGGTTCGACTGCCCGCCATTGGACACCCTGTTCCTCGCCGCGCCCGTCGCGAGCAAGGGACGCCTCCTGCAGTACGCCGGGAGGATCCTGCGCCCCTACGACGGCAAGGCCACCGCAGAGGTCCACGACTACCACGACGAGCTCACCGGCGTCCTCGCCTCATCTCTCGCCAAGCGGGCACCCGGCTACACCAGCCTCGGCTTCCCCGACCCGCGCAAGCTTCCCTACACCCCCAGCGCTGACACGGCGCGCCCAGCCCAGCCGCAAGGACCAGCAGCATGAAGCGAACCGTGGCCAGGCTCGCCGGGATGCCATCCGGCCCCGCCTACGAGATCGACGACGACACCATTGCCATCGGCGACCTCGTCCGAGTACCCGGCAGCGGCCCAGACTTCATCAAGGACGGCGAGCCGGAACGGTCATCGCGCTGGACAGTTCGTACACCGGGCCATGCAAGCGCGTCACCAGGGCCACCCGAGAAGGTTCAAGCCGGAGGCGAGGCCCGGGCCGACCAGCCCCAGCCCGCCATCGGCTTTCGTTTCTTTCGAGTTAAACTATGATGGTTGGCAGGAGGGAATGCGATGACACCGACAGCCCAGGCGGGAGTGGTCTTCCCGCCCAGAGATCTCACCGCCCTGCTGGACCTGAGCCGGTTCCTGGAGCACCACACCGAGCCAGCGCTGCTGCTCGGCCCGGACGGCGAGCAGGTGCCGCTGCCCGAGGAGGTCTACCGGGTCCTGGTCGAGGTGGTGGAGGCCATGCGCGAGGGCAAGGTCATCACCCTCGTACCGCACACCCAGCGGCTGACCACCCAGGAGGCCGCCGACTTCCTCGGCATCAGCCGCGTGACCCTGGTCAAGCTCCTGGAAGACGGCAAGATCCCTTACGACCAGCCGGGCAGGCACCGCCGGCTCCTGTTCACCGAGCTGCTCGCCTACCAGCAACGACAGCACGCCAACCGGCGCGCCACACTCGACCAGATGACCGAGGACGCCAGCGAGGCTGGCATCTACGGCGGCACCCCCGGGGACTACACGGCAGCACTAAAGGCAGCCCGCAGGCGAGCCGCCCGCCCGGAGGACGCCTCCTGACATGCCGCGCTACACGGCAGTACTCGACGCGTGCGTACTCGTGCCCATCGCACTCGCCGACACCCTCCTGCGCGTGGCCGAGAAGGGCTTGTACCGCCCGCTGTGGTCTGACCGGATCCTCGCCGAGGCGCAGGCGGCCACCGAGGAGATCCACCCCGGCATGGACGCGGGCAAGCGCTTCGCGCAGATGCGTGCGGCCTTCAACGACGCACTGGTCACCGGCTGGGAAGAACTCGAGCCGGGAATCCGGCTGCCCGACCAGGACGACCGGCACGTGCTCGCGGCGGCGATCCGGGGCAGCGCGCAGGGCATCATCACCGCGAACACGAAGGACTTCCCCGCCGCCGCACTCGAACCGCTCGGGCTGGAGGCGGTCCGCCCCGACGACTTCCTGCTCGACCAGCTCGACCTCAGCCCGCCCACCATCCTGCAAGTCATCCGCGAGCAAGCCGCCCGCACCAGAAGGCCGCCACTCACCCCGCGAGACCTGGCGACCCTCCTCGGCAGGGCAGGCGTACCCGGCTTCGCCGACGAGATCCTCCGCCTCATGGCCAGCCCCCTGGACGGCACCTGACCGGCAAGGCTGTCCTGCCGGCCTGGCCGTCGCCGATGCATCAGAGGGGCTGGTATGCGTGGAGCCCGCTGCCACCACGGGGTCTCCCTGCCACCAGGAGAAACAGCAGACCGTAGCCGCCGCCCGGGCCGGGCCGGAAGCTCTGCTGCCCCATCGGGAATAGCGGGCCGATCGCTCATCAGCCAAAGACGATCATGCCCATGGTTGCTCCATGGTTGCTCGGATGTCCCGGCACTGCCCGGTACCAGGCGGCACGAACCGGTACAAACCCGGCAGGGCGATCGCCTATCTCCGCAGGCAGCACCGTAAAGCCGCAGGCAGAGCACACCCATCCGAAATAAGACCAGTAGACTCTTAATCTGCGGGTTCGGGGTTCAAGTCCCTGGCGGCGCACCCAGAGGTCTTCACGTTTCAGTGAGGCCTATTTTCACGTTTCGGTCTGACATTCTGCCCGGGTTCTTGGCGTGGCTGCGGTTGCTGTGGTGTCGTGTGCGGTTCGTGTCTTTGTGGTGGCGTTCCGTGCAGTGCGTGTGGTTCGTGGGCATGCTGCCGCTGGCTGTGGTCTGGGCCGGGGTGGCTGTCGCGTGTTCGCGGCGTGCCGTGGTTTCGTGGCGGGTCGTGCGCTGCGGTGCTCAGGGCGGCCCAGCGGCGAGTGCCGCGAGTGTTTTGCGGCGCCGGCGCCGGGTTTTCGGGGGCAGGCCTTTGGCGGCGCGTCGTTCGTTTTCTTCCTGCCGGGCGTTCCAGGCTTGCAGGATCCTCTGGTTGCGGACGATGAGCAGGGTGGTGAACAGCATCAGCGGGGCCAGGCCCATCAGGCGGCACCAGCCGCGGCTGATGTCGTTGCTGGCGGGGTCCTTCGCGGTGGCGAAGCCACGTTCGGCTCCGGTGCGGCGGGCGTAGGA
>Ga0187855_10003332_pt1 | contig 11832 bp, 8 predicted proteins | sample June2016WEW_8_10_2_FD_132969 | JGI IMG/M metagenome (GOLD analysis project Ga0187855, IMG submission 132969) | Peatland microbial communities from SPRUCE experiment site at the Marcell Experimental Forest, Minnesota, USA - June2016WEW_8_10 | ecosystem: Environmental > Terrestrial > Soil >...
CGGCTCGGGCGTTTGGACCAACATCACGTACCAGTCGGCGAGCCAACCCGGGAAGTCCGGGTGGGCCGTCTACGACCCGGTCGATTCGTATCTCCTCTACATCGACAGCATCGGGGACACGTGGAATTTCACCCACGGGATCTGGACCTGGCTCGGACCGTGGGAGGCCCTCAACCACGACAACAGCACCGCCGGCCCCCCATTCCAGCAGGTCTCCGAGCTGGCGTGGGACTCGGCGGACCAGCAGGCCCTGCTGTACGGAGAGGGGGCGAAGCTCAACCAGACATGGACCTTCGTGGGGGGGGAGTGGACCAACACCAACACCACCGGCTCGCTGCCGCCCGGAAACGCCTCGATCCCCCTCTTCTACGATGACGCCCTCCACGGGGTCGTTTACTACGGCGGCCCCGAGCAGACGAGCACGGCTCCCGCCCCCTCGTACACATGGGTGTACTCGAACGGCACGTGGGCCAACATCACGTCCGCCGTCGGCCTCGCCCCGCCTCGCCCGTACTATTGGGGGGGCGCAGGGGCACCCGACCCCCGGGACGGGTACTACCTCGTGTTCGCCCCGGTACTTCCTCTGGTGTGGCCCTACCCGTATCTCTGGGCGTTCGCCGACCGACCCGTCGCCGTGCTGACGGCGAGCCCGTACACGGTCGAGGCAAACTCGTCGGTGGCGTTCGACGGCCAGATCTTCGGCGGCGTCGGGCCCTTCTCGTTCGCGTACACGGACCTCCCGGCCGGCTGCGCTCCGCCCACGACCATCGTCTTCCCCTGCCGACCCACCGGGGTCGGCACGTACGAAGTGGGGCTGAACGTCACGGACAGCGACGGTGAGTCCGGGAACACCACCGCGCCCTTGCACGTGCTCTCCTCGCTCTCGCTCTCGGTCGCGATGGGGCCCGCCGTGCTCGACGTGGGCCAGCCGTGGAACCTCAGCGCGAACGTCTCGGGCGGGCTCCCGTCGTACTCGTACGCCTATACCGACCTGCCCGCCGGATGCGAGAGCGTCACGTCGACCGTCTCGTGCCGACCGAGTGCCGCCAACACGTACTCGGTCGGAGTCCGGGTGACCGATTCTCTCGGGCTCTCCATTTCCTGGAACAGCACGGTCACGGTCGAACCGGACCCGGTCGTGGTGGTGATGCTTGCGGCCGCGATCATGGAGGTCGGAGAGACCGAACTGATCGGCTGGAACGTCTCCGGAGGCGTAGGCCCGTACAACGTCACCGTCTCCGGTCTGCCGGCCGGATGCCCCGCGTCGACCGTGTCTCCGATCTCCTGCCGCATGACCACCGTCGGCGTTTCGACCCTCACCGTCCTCGCGAGCGATTCCCTCGGGGAGACCGCCCAGGGGAGCGCAACCATCACCGTCGTCCCGCATCTCGCGATCCTCCACTTCTATGCCTCCCCGTCGACCGTTTCGGCCGGGTCGAGCCTCCTGCTGGTCACCAACGTGACGGGCGGCATCGGGACCCCGACCTACCTCTACACGGACCTCCCGACCGGCTGCTCCTCGGCGAACACGTCGGTCCTCGATTGTACCCCGAGCGCCTCCGGCACCTGGTCGGTCTACGTTCTCGTGCATGACGTCCGGGGAGAGGTCATCTCCGGCGAGCTGAATCTGACGGTGAGCCCCGGCGGGACGTTCTCTCTCACGCTTACGGAATGGGCCGCCGTCCTCGCGGGGGCGGTTGCGCTCGTGGCGCTGGGAGTGGTCCTCGTCGTCCGGCGGCGCCGGACGAAGCCCCCCGCAAGCCCCTAGAGGTGGATCACCGAGTGCGCCACGATGAGCGCGATGAACAGGATCGAGATCGTGTTGACCACCTTGATGAGGGGGTTGATGGCCGGTCCCGCCGTGTCCTTGGTCGCGTCCCCGACGGTGTCCCCGACGATCGCGGCCTTGTGAGCGTCCGAGCCCTTTCCGCCGAAGTTGCCCTGCTCGATGAACTTCTTGCCGTTGTCCCAGGCGGCGCCGCCGGTGGTCATCGTGAGCGCCAGGGGGAATCCGGAGACGATCGTCCCGAGGAGCAGGCCGGCGAGCGCCACGGGTCCCAGCAGGAAACCGACCGCGAGCGGCGTGACGACGGCGATGAGCGCGGGCACCGCGAGCTGCCGCAGCGCCGTCACCGTGACGATGTCGACGCACTTGCCGTAGTCGGCCTTGGCCGTCCCCTGGAGCAGGCCCGGGATCTCCCGGAACTGGCGACGGATCTCAAAGACCATCTTCTCGGCCGCGATCCCGACCGCGTTCATGAGATAGGACGTGAAGAAGAACGGGAGGATCGCGCCGATGACCAGTCCGGCCACGACGAGCGGGGTGGAGAGCGTGAGCAGGCTGGTGAACGACCCCCAGGGCTCGCCCCACTGGGCGGCCGCCGCGAACGTGTAGGCGGCGAACAACGCCAGGGCGGCGAGGACCGCGGATCCGATCGCATACCCCTTCGTGATCGCCTTGGTCGTGTTGCCGACGGCGTCGAGCGGGTCGGTGATCGCGCGCGCGTGCTCGGGGAGCTTCGCCATTTCGGCGATCCCGCCCGCGTTGTCGGTGATCGGACCGAACGCGTCGATCGAGATGATCATCCCCGTCACCGAGAGCATGCTCGCGGCGGCGAGGCCGATCCCGTAGAGCCCGAGGTAGGAGTTCGGGGTGGCGGAGTATCCGTTGTACCAGCCCGCGGACGCGTAGGCGACGAGGGTCCCCGCCACGATGACGAGGCCCGGCAGCCAGGTCGACTCGAGGCCGACCGAGATGCCGCTGATGACCGTCGGTCCCGCGCCGGCCTTGGCGGCCTCCGCGATCTGGTGGACCGGGTGGTACTTCGTGCTGGTGTAGTAGTCGGTGATCAGCACGATGAGGATCATCACGATCAGCCCGACGGCGGTCGCGACGAAGATGCCGAGGTTGCCGTTCATGAAGTAGTAGTCGAGGAGGTAGAGACCGACCATCCCCACCGCGGTCGTGGCCGCGAGGCCCTGGTAGAGGGCCCCCATGATCGAGCCGCCGGGCCGCATCCGCACGAAGAACGTGCCGACGATGGTCGCGACGATCGCCCAGGCGCAGACGAGCAGCGGGAACAGGATCGCGTTGGGGAAGAGCGCGAGGAGGGTCGGATAGACGCCCGCGGCCCCGATGAGGTAGGCGAGGAGCATCGCGGCGAGCGCGGTCACGACATACGTCTCGAACAGGTCCGCGGCCATTCCGGCGCAGTCCCCGACGTTGTCGCCCACGTTGTCGGCGATGACCCCCGGGTTCCGGGGGTCGTCCTCGGGGATCCCCGCTTCGACCTTCCCGACGAGGTCGGTCCCGACGTCCGCACCCTTGGTGTAGATGCCGCCGCCGACCCGCGCGAAGAGGCTCATCAGGGAGGCGCCGAAAAGCACCCCGACCATCTGGAGGACGTTCCCGTTGAACGCCCAGTAGAATCCGACCAGCTCGAGGAGCGCCAGGCCCGCGACCGAGAGCCCGGTGACGCTTCCGCCCCGGAAGGCGAACGCCATGGTGTCCCCGAGGCTGCCCTTCCGCGCGTGCGCGGCCGTCCGGACGTTGGCCCGGACGCTGACGAGCATGCCGACGGCGCCCGCGAGCGCGCTGCCCGCCACGCCAAAGATGAAGCCGACGGCGAGGCGCCAGCCGTCGCCGGTGATCCCGAAGGCGAAGGCGATGATCACGGTGAGGGCGATCGCGACCGAAAAGACGACCAGGTACTCCCGCCGAAGGAACGCGACCGCGCCCTCCCGGATCGCCCCGGCGATCTCGCGCATCCGTTCATCGCCCTCGTCCTCGCGGAGGACGAGCGCGGTCTGGATCCCTGCGTAGGCGAGTCCGAGCAGGGCGGCGACCAGGATCAGCAGCTCCATTTGTCCCGTGGAAAGGCTCATCGTGTACCCTCGAGAGATTGGCTCGGCTGACTAGAATTGCTAATTAAAGCTTGCCGGCGGGAGTACTCGACCCCGACCTTCGGCTCGAGCGAGGGAAATAATAGGGGAACCTGACATGGAAACCGCACTGTGCAGGGGGCCGGCATCCGGGACACCGCCTCCCGTCGAACTCGCGTGAGCTGCCGCGTCTGCGGCGAGCCCATCGACCTCTCCCACATGAAGGAACACCTGCGCACCAACCACCAGAGCGTCAGCGCGGAGGTGGAGAGCCTCTACCTGTCGGCCCGCATCGAAGCCCGCCGTCGCCGCCACTCGCCGTGACCGGTGGCTACCCTTCGGGGCGGTCAGCGGCTGCGGTGCCGACGGACGAGCACCACGGCGGCCGCTGAGATCAGGACGACGAGCCCCAACGCGACCAGGACCAACCCTACCGTTCCGAGGTTCAGCGAAGGGCCGGCCGGCGCATTCACGACGGTAACGGAGAGTAGGAGGACGCTTCGGAATCCGGTGCTGTCGGTCGAAAGCTCGGTGACCGTGAACGTCCCGGTGGCGGTCGGCACGCACCGAAGGTCGGTCGCGTTGATCGATAGGCACCCGGAGGGAAGTCCCTGCCAGGAGACGGTGAACGGCCCGATTCCTCCCTCGAGCGTGGTGGAGAGCTCCAGCGAGGCGCCGAGGCTGCCCTGGACCGAAGCGGAGGCGGCGGAGAGCGACGGATCCCCGACCACGTGGACCGTGACGTTCCGATAGAGCGCGTAGCCCATCGTGTCGGAGACACCGGAAAGGAGCGTGAACTCCCCCGGTATCGCGAACCGACAGGACTCGACGGTCGAGTTGGCCACGGAACAGTCGCGCGGGAGCGAGCTCCACGAGTACGAGTACGCGGGTCGTCCGCCCGTCGCATTGGCGAAGAACGTGGCGGTCTCGTTCGCGTCCAAGGATCCCGACGACGGTTGGATCCGAACGGAAAGGTTGAGGCCGGGGAGGGCCGTGATCACGAGGGCGATACGGTTCGAAGCTCCGGCGGTATCCGAACCTTGGATCTCGACGACGATCGTCCCGGGGGCGAGACCCGCGGGGACCTCGATCTGGACCACGGCGACGAATGACGCGTTTCCCGACGCCGGCGTGGCGGATAGGGTCCAGGCGGGCGCGGAGGTGAACGCCGATAGGCCGACCGGAGTTCCGGGCGTATCGACCGTGACGTCCACCGTGGCCCGCAGGACCTGGGGGGAGGTCGCGGTCTCGATCGTGATGTTGTCCCTGGGCGTCGCGAATCCCAGGGTGAGGGGAGCATTGTCCACCGACACGTTCGAGCCGCTGAGAACGACGGTCGTGGTGTTGCTGGACCCGGGGAGCCGAATCCACTCCGACTCGGCCGAGCCGTTCAAGGAGGAGTTGCTCAACCGGAAGTTGTAGGGTGGGTTTCCAAGCGCCGCGGTGTAGATCTTCTCCGACTCGGTCAACCCGGGGACGACGGTGGCACCGCACGTCAGGTTCGCCTCGACATCCAACGAGGTGGCCCCGGTGTGGACCGTCTCCTCCCAGGTCATCGCCGTTCCGTTGGCGTACGCGGAGTACAGCACATCGCCGCCCGCTTCGACCGAGATCTCGAACCGGTAGGACTGACCCCGCTCCAGGGGCAGGGCGTTCCAATCCGTCGTCGGGCGGCTCCCGCAGTCGGCGGCGGCGGAGTAGTAGACCTGCCAGGAGCCGTTGTCGTTGGCCAACCCCACCTGGTCGTACGACTGCGCGCTGTCGAACACAGAGAGGGCGACGTAGTAGAGGTCCGTGGAGGGAGGAAGGTCGTCCGGGACTCCGATCGTCACCCCCACGCTGGAAGCGACACCGGCGAGCCCCGCATACTCGGCGCCGCTCGCCCAGGGGGTCGCAGGTCCGCTTGCGCTACGTTCGGGCCGCACGAGCGGGGGAGCCGCTCGCTCCGCGGCGGGGGCGGGGGCGGGTGGAGCGGAATGGCCTCTCTGAGGTTCTGCCTCCGGAACCGTATGAGCCCACGGCGACGCGGTCGAGTATTCTCGGGCCGAGACCGCGGGCCCGTCTTCGAGGAGTATAATGGGGGAGATGACCAGCACTCCCACCACCAAGAGGGCGCTCAACCCCCGACGGAACGGCTCCACGGATACGAACGAGCCGAGGCTCCTTAAACGGGCTGTGGCCCGCACGGCGGCCCTGTGGACGGGTCGGCCGGGTCCGCTTGGGTCAGCCGATCGGTAAGAACCCCGCAGCCCCGACGCCACGCCCGATCCAAGTGCAGGGTTCGGCTCTCCCAAGAATCGAGGATCTCAGGGCCCCGGCCGCTGCACCAGGAACAGAGCGTGCGCTGACTCCCCCTCGGGAATCCTCCGGCGCTCGAGGACCGTGAAGCCGATCTCCCGGAGCCACCCTGCGTAGCTCTCGGCATCGGCATGGCTCCAGTACATCGGAGCGCCCGAGCCGAGCCAATTCTCTTCCGTCCCCGTCCACGCCGTCTCCCCGGTCGTGACCAGCGCTAAGCCCCCCGGAGCGAGCCAGTCGAACATTCGGCCCAACAGGGCCTGTTGTTCGGAGAGCGGGACGTGGATGAGCGCGTACAGGCACGTGATCCCCGCGAAGACCTGCGACGGGAACCGGATGCGGGTCATGTCGGCCGGGAGGAATCGCGCCGTCGGGACGAGCCGCCGGGCCCGGTTGATCTGAACGTCGGAGATGTCGACGCCGGTGACCTGGAAGTGCTGGGAGAGCTCCCGGGCGACCGGGATGCCGCAGCCGCACCCGAGGTCGAGCACCGCCGAGTTCCGGGGGATGTGATCGACCAAGGGGTGGAGCCAGTCGTCGTAGTCCAGGAAGCTGTGACCGAAGACGTCGAGCGTACTGGCCGGGGGGCGGTAGATGGTCGACGCGCGGTCCCATCCTCGGCGAACGACCTCCTTCGCCGCATCGTCCGACGCGGGCGGCTGTGGGGCGACCATGGGAGCAGCGGGAAGAGGCCGGTGAACCTAGGCTTTGGGGGGCGGGGGGTGGCCCGTGGAGATCAGGAACTCGTTCCCGTCCGGGTCGGCGACGGCGGCGCGGACCATCGTCCCTCCCGGTCCGGGGACGTCGATCGGTTCGAGCGTCACGGTCCCGCCGCGGCGGCGGATCTCCTCGACCGCGGCGCGGGGGTCGTGGTGGTGGAACACGAGCCCGCTCGCCCCGCCGGGGTCCCGGCCGCCCTCGCCCGGACGTTGGACGTGGGCGACGAACGCGGCGGTCGAGCCGGGGATCGTGTAGACGGCCCGCTGGGTCTGCTCGGTAAAGCCGGCCTCGTGGAGACCGAGAACCTCCCGGTAGAACCTGCGGGCGGCCTGGATGTCCGTCACGTGAACCGTCACTGCGCTGAGCCCCTCGACCGGCGAAACCATGCGTTACAGAGTCCGGGATGGGGGTTGAAGGTTTCGTTCCGGGCCAAGCCGGCGTGCGTCGGACCGGCCCCGCGGGGGCCGACGTGCGCCTACGGGTCGAATTCGCGCGCGCGGATCTTGTGCAGGAGGAGCTCGCGCAGCTCGGGCCGCGAGAGATTGCGGTTCTCCTTCGTCCCCCGGACCCGGAGCGCGACGGAGCCGTCCGCGGCCTCCTTCTCCCCCAGGACGAGGACGTAGGGGATCCGCTCGACCTCGGCCGACCGGACCCGCTTGGAGAGCGACTCCTCGGTCGTGGCCACCTCGACCCGCACGTGGTCGGCCTTCAGTTCGGAGGCCAGGCCCACCGCGGCGTCCGTCTGTCGCTCGGTCACCGGGAGGATGCGGACCTGGACGGGTGCGAGCCACGGCGGGAGACGGCCGCCCGTATGCTCGAGAAGGACCCCGAGGAACCGCTCGAACGACCCGAGGATCGTCCGGTGGACGACGACGGGGGTGTGAAGCTGACCGTCCGGGCCCTGGTACTGCAGGCCGAACCGGAGCGGCTGTTGATAGTCGAGCTGGATCGTGCCGGTCTGCCAGGGTCGACCGAGGCTGTCCCGGAGGTGGATGTCGATCTTGGGGCCGTAGAAGGCGCCCTCGCCGGGGGAGACCTTGTAGTCGATCCCCGAGTCGCGCAGGATCCGCTCGAGGATCGCCTCGGCGCGGTCCCAGGCGGCCGGGTCCCCGAGGAATTGGGCGGGGCGCGTCGAAAGCTCGTAGCTCCACCGCAGCCGGAACGTGGAGAACGCCCGGGCGATCCAGTCGAGCAGTTTCCGTACCTCGGGTTCGATCTGGTCCTCCGTCACGAAGAGGTGCGCATCGTCCTGGACGAACTCGCGTACCCGAGTGAGACCGTGCAGCGTCCCGCTCGCCTCGAGGCGGTGCAGAGGGGCGAACTCGGCCAGCCGGAGGGGTAGTTCCCGGTAGCTTCGGGCCCGGGATCGAAAGATGAGCATGGAGCCCGGGCAGTTCATCGGCTTCCATCCGAAGACCCGGTCCTCGGCGGTCGTGAGGAACATGTTCTCCCGGTACAGTGCCCAGTGGCCGCTCGTCTCGTAGACCGACTGAGCGAAGAGCAGCGGGGTGCGCACCTCGCGGTAGCCCGCCTCCTCGAGGTGTTCGCGGACGAAGCGCTCGAGCTCCCGGATCACCACGATCCCGTTGGGGAGGAGCACGGGGAAGCCCGGGGCCTCCTCGAAGAACGTGAACAGCTCGAGCTTCTGGCCGAGGGTCCGGTGGTCACGAGCTTCGGCCTCGGTCCGGAGTTTGAGGTATTCGGAGAGGGCGGCGCGGGTCGGGAACCCGATCCCGCGGATCCGTTGTAGCGTCCGGTCGGGTTCGGCCTTCTCCGAGGTGATCGCGGAGAAACCCAGCACGTGCACCCCTTCGAGCCAGCCCGTGTCCGGCACATGCGGTCCGCGGCACAGGTCGACGAAGGAGCCGGTGTCGTAGACGGAGATCGCCTCCTCCGGCGGGGTCGCGGCGATGTAACGGAGCTTGTACGGGTTGGACGCGAACAACCGTTCGGCCTCGGCACGGGAGAGCTCTCTCCGGTGGAATGGGGCGCGGGCTTTGATGTCCGCCTGGATCGCGATGCGAATGGAATCCAGGTCCGCCGGAGTTAGCGGGCGGATGTCGAAGTCGTAGTAGAACCCGTCATCGGTCGGCGGCCCCACGGTCGGGCGCGCGTCGGGGATGGTCTCGACCACCGCCTTCGCGACCAGATGGGCGGAGGAGTGCTGGAGGATCTCTCGCCCGGCCCGGTCCTCGAAGGTGATCGGGGCGAGGTGGGCGTCGCGGGCCACCGGACTAGAAAGGTCGACCGGCAATCCCTCGACGAGAGCCGCGAGGAAGCTCCCGGCCCGGTCGGGGGCCCATTCGCGCAGTGCGTCCCCGGCGGAGACGCCCGCGGGGTAGGCGCGGGAGGTACCGTCCGGGAAGGTGAGATGGATCGGATCGCTCAAGGTCGGGTGCACCGGTCGACCTCGACCCCGACCACCTTCAAAACCCCTTGTCCCGGCCGCGTCGTGCGCTCAGCTCGCCCATTCATTCATCACGTTTCAGCTGGTTCTAGTCTTCATCATCGCGCGGCGACGCGGCGGGCGCGACGTCCGGGGATGGGGCGACCGGGGGTTGGCCGAGGACGTCGTTCAAGTGGAAGATGCCGCCCACGGCGCCCGACGACCGCAGGAAGGCCGCCTGGTCGATGCGGAAGGTCCCATCGACCCACGTCGGGCCACCAGCGGCGAGGCCGCCGACGAGGTTCCAGTCGGGGTCCTTTTCGCGCGGCGAGAGGATGATGTCGCCAATGCCAACTTCCCGGACCGAGGCGGCGACCTCGACCGGGTCCCGTGAGGGCCAATCGGTACTGGCCACCAGGGTCCCGTCCGGCGAGATCTCGACCTCGAAGGCCCAATCGGTCGAGAGCTTCCAGGCGCGCTTGACCTCGACCGGACCCCGGAGGAACTCTGTGGATAGGACCGCCCGTTCGGCGCCCGCGACGAGGATGTCGATCGCGGCGTCCGCTGTCGGGACGCCCGCGTCGACCCAGAGAGTGATGTCGCGCGAGAGTTCCTGCAGGTAGTCCAGCTGCGGATCCGCCCGCTCGATCCCGTCCAGGTCGACCAGGTAGAGCCGCCCGTACTTTCCGTGGAGGCGGTCGACCACGTCGAACGGGTCGAACGGCACGCCGGCCGAGGTCATGGCGACGACCGGCCCCGCTTCCCCGGGGAGGCATACCTGGCCCTTGCGGAGCATCATGCACGGCACCAGCATCGGTCCCGCATCCCCCACCGGGGGGCTCTTGGCCCAGGCCCGGTTCGAACGGCTCATGGGGTTCCGACTCCGTGGGAGGTTATCGGGTTTGGGCCCGCTCCATCCGAGACCTTTTCCCCCGGAGCCCGATGTGCGGCGGCCAGGAGGTGGAGGGCAGCTGACGGTGGTCCGCGCCGGTAACGGCCGGCCGCTGAGGAAAGTCCCCTCTCCGGGAGACACGGGGTCGGGCGGGAGCCCGACGGGCGGGAGTCCGAGCTACGGAGCAGAAACGACACAGCCCGACGGTACGGTGATGGTGCTGCACCGGAGGTTCCGTCGGGATATGATGAAACGGCCGTCTCCCCGGGAGCAAGCCCTAGTCGGCGGGGTGAGGAGTCTCCCTGACCGCCGAGGAGAGCGCGGAGTCGAATGTTGCCTGAAACGGAAAGGGGCTTACTACCACGACCTGGCCGCACCGGCGAGCAATCGCCGGTGCGTTAGACTCCGGCACAGCGCCGTCCGAACCCGTCACCGGGACCGGACCAGATCGCATTTCGAGGGATGACCGACGGAACGCCCCACGTCACCTTGCCGGTCCCCCCGGAGGCGGCGGCCCCCCGCGCCCAGTTCGTCCGGAGCTTGGTCCAGTCGAAGAGGGATCGATTCGACCTGACCTATGGGCTCCGGGTCGGGGTCTTCGTCGTCGTCCCCCTGTTCCTCGGCCTCGCTTCGGGCTATGTGGCCGCGGGGGTCCTCGTCACGCTCGGTACGCTCTACCTGTTCATGGTCCAGGCCCCTCGGCCGGACCGGACCCCGACGCGCGTTCTCCTCCTTGCGGTGGCGACCAACGCGCTCGCGTGGATGGCGGGCACGATGGTCGGGACCACGGCAGGCCCCCTCCAGTGGGCCTTGGTCTCGGTGGGGGTGTTCGCCATCCTCCTCGCGAAGCGGTACGTCGGCGCCGACCAGCTCGCGCTCATGGCGGCGGTGATGTTCGTGGTCGCGGTCGGGCTCCCGGGTGGGTGGGGAGACGTCGTGCCTCACGGTCTACTGATCGCGCTCGGGGGCGCGTGGGCGTTGCTCGGCGCGGCGCTCCCGAACTACCTCCGTTGGGTGGAGCGACCCCTTCGCACCACCGAACCTTCCCCGGGGGAGGCCGTGCGCTCTCCCGAAGAGACGCTCACCTACTCCGCATCCGTCGGCCTCACGGTCGCGGCGGGCCTCGCGATCGCGGGCGTCCTGGCTCTCCCGCGGGACTACTGGGTCGGGCTGACCGTCCTCGTGGCGCTACGTCCCGACCTGGCCGCGACCATCCGCTTCTCTACCATGCGGGTACTTGGAACGGTCGGCGGTGCCGCGCTCGCCCTGGGCATCGTGTTCTATGTAGGCAATTTCTGGATCCTCGGCATCCTCGTCGTGGCCTCGGCCGCCGCCGCGTTCGCCACGCGAGCCGTCAACTACACTCTCTACGCCGTGTGCCTTACGGTGTTCCTGATCGTCCTGCTCCACCTGTCCTACGCGGGCGGTCCACGCATCGCGGTGGACCGGGTCGTCGACACGGTCCTCGGCGGCGGGCTGGCCCTGATCACCGGCGTGATCCTCGTGCTGAGGGGCCGGCTCCCGAAGCACCTACGGGGCTCCGTCCTCAGCCACACCCCCCTGCACCCGATCTGAGGGGCCGCCCATTCACTCGGGCGCCGGCTCCACCGGGGACGTCAGCACCGGAGGCATCGCGCTCGACGGTGGCTCCAAC
>Ga0187855_10003335_pt1 | contig 11827 bp, 12 predicted proteins | sample June2016WEW_8_10_2_FD_132969 | JGI IMG/M metagenome (GOLD analysis project Ga0187855, IMG submission 132969) | Peatland microbial communities from SPRUCE experiment site at the Marcell Experimental Forest, Minnesota, USA - June2016WEW_8_10 | ecosystem: Environmental > Terrestrial > Soil >...
GCAGTTTCCGTACTACTCCTCGGCGGCCACTGTAAACGACCGCATCGTGGTCGGCGGCCGGGACAAGGTCATCCACTGTCTGAACGCAAAAACCGGAAAACCGATCTGGTCGTTTGTGACCCGCGCGCGCGTGGACTCCTCTCCAGCGATATCCGGCGATCGTGTTTACGCCGGGTCGAACGACGGCAGGTTTTACGTTCTGGACCTGGCCAGCGGCAAAAAGTTGTGGGAATTCGAAGCCGGGGCTCCGTTATCGGCCTCCCCCGCGATTGCCGGAGGCCGCATCGTGATCGGCTCGCAAGACGGCAAGCTGTTCTGCTTCGGAGCTTGATCGCGTGACGAAGCCTGCCAAAGAGGACCGGCGGCTGGTCCGGCTCACAAAAATCTGTCTCGCGCTGCCCGAAGCCACAATGTATCGTCACGGGCAGCACGCGGGATTTCTAGTGCGGAAGCGAACCTTCGCTTATTTCCTCAACGACCATCACGGCGATGGCATAGTGGCAGTCACCGGCAAGGTGCTGCCTGGCGATAACAAGGCGCTGGTGGCCGCGCAGCCCGAAAGATTCTATCTGCCCGCGTATCTCGCGCCCAACGGCTGGGTGGCCCTTCGTCTGGATGTGGGCAAAGTGGATTGGGAGGAAGTGTCCGAGCTGATCGGATGCAGCTACCGGCTGGTGGCGCCCAAGCGGCTGGCCGCGCTCGTGCATTCTGGTGAAGTGGAAGCGTGACGCCGGAACTCGAGACGCCGCGGCTTTGGCTGCGCCCCCTGGAAATCGCTGACGCGGAGCAAGCGCAGAAGTTGTTTCCGCAGTGGGAGGTCGTGCGATACCTGTCGAACCAGGTGCCTTGGCCGTTTCCGCCAGACGGAGTTTATCGATTCTATTCGGACGTCGCGCTGCCACAAGCCGAGCGTGGAGAAGCGTGGCACTGGACGCTGCGCCTGAAAAGCGATGCCGCCCGCCTCATTGGCGCAATCAGCCTGATGAAGAGCGAGGAGATTAATCGCGGCTTCTGGCTGGGCGTGCCCTGGCACGGACAAGGGTTAATGAGCGAGGCGTGCGAGGCAGTCACCGATTACTGGTTTGACGAGCTGAAGATGCCCTTACTGCATGTACCGAAGGCGGCTGCGAACACGGCATCGCGGCGCATCTCGGAGAAGCAAGGCATGCGCATCGTGGCTACCAAAGAAAGCGAGTATGTGTCCGGCCGGCTGCTCACCGAAGTATGGGAGATCACGGCGGAAAAGTGGCGGGCACGGAAAGCGGATCGGATCGGATGAGGCCCTTTCTAACAGATCGCTTCTCGATTAACCCGCTACACTGGGCTTATGGAGTTCGAGTGGGATCCGGGCAAAGCGGCCGAGAATCTCAGCAAACACAAAGTTTCCTTTCCGGAGGCCGCTAGCGTGTTTGGCGATTTGCTCGGTGCCACAGCTTTCCGGCCCCGACCACTCCGCCGACGAAAATAGATTCGTTACCGTCGGGTTGTCGAATCGAGGCAGATATCTGATGATCGCCCACGTAGAACGGCGCCAACGGGTCCGGATCATCAGCGCTCGAACCCTGACCCGAGGTGAGAAAAGAGCCTATGAAGAAACGCAGTAACAGAGCGAGTGGCGAGTTGCGCCCCGAATATGATCTTCGCCAATTGCTCAAGGGTGCGGTGCGCGGCAAGTACGCGAAACAATACCAGGCCGGCACGAATCTTGTTCTGCTGGACCCTGACGTGCGGAAAGTCTTTCGGAGTGAAAGATCGGTGAATGAAGCGCTGCGGCTGGTGATTCGGCTGCAGAAGGTTGGGAGCGCCGGGGAAGATGGCCGCCTAAAGGTAAAGTCTCGGGCATCCCGTCCGATTTCGTGAGTGCTCCCAAACCTGGACCTGGGTTAGCTCGGAACACCGGGAATTTTCGGGAGAACTCAGTGATAGAATGAGCGGCGAGTTGCGGCCCCCGGCCAATTGTTCACCGCATTGAGCGAAATCGCGTTGAAGGAGTGGCGGTGGCCCAAACGCGTAGCGGATGTTCCAGGAAACCTCGGCAGTTCGTTGTTATCTTCCGTACCCGCGATCACGTTGGAACGCTGTTCGCGTCTTGAACACCACCACCCACGCGCGCAGAATACATAAGGAGACAATCCAAATGGCAGCAACAGCGGCTCAGGGCCGATCCCCCGAAACAGAACGTAACATCGCGCGGCGGTCGGAATACTATCCGTCGCGGGAAATCTTCAATCTCGGTGCATTCCCGGACTCGGGCCATTTTCCATGATGAGGTTTGCTCCGCGTGCCGGTCCCCGAAAGCAAGCGACGGAGTCGTCAGATTCCAATCGCATCGTAGCGACTCGCCGTGCCGGAGTAACGCGGCGTGCCAGTCGCTACTCCGGCAACTTATCCTGCTGCGGCTCCGGCAGCCAGAAGCTCGAGACAAACCCCACCGCGTATACCAGCAGCGCGACGGCGCTCGCCGAATAAGCCAGCTTCGTGAAGGAGGTGGCGCCCGGCATCACATTGGCGAGCTGCGTGGTCAGCAGCGCGGCCGAGGTGCCGATCATGCGACCGCCGATATTGGCCGCGAAGCTCTCGCCCGTGCCGCGCAGATGTGTGGGATACATCCTGGGAAGATAATTCCCCCAGAAGCTGAACTGCGCCACCGTGAGTAACCCGGCGACGAAGATGCCGGCCTTCACCATGCCGAGATCGTGCGTCGCGGGATAGAAGAACACGAACGGCACCAGAAAAAGTCCGGGCACCTGAAAGACGCGCAACAGACGCCGGCGGCTGACGATGCGGATCGCCAGGAACGCCAGCACCACCCGGCCCAACAGTCCGCCGGTCTCCTGCAGAAGCTGAACATTGGCCACGATGTGCTGCTGCGCTGGCCGGGCCAGGTGCACGACCTGCGGCAAGCCGGGTACGATGCGCGGAATGTGCTGGATGGCGCCAAACGCGGCGCCGTAGCTGCATGCGAACATCAGGGTGGTCACAAGCGTGGTCTTGCGATACTCCGGCCGGAACAATTCGAGGATGCTGGGCCGCTCCAGCGTGCCGCGCAGCTTCTTCTCCTGCCATACCGGCGACTCGGGCAGGAACGGCCGGATCAGGATCAACGGTATCGCTGGAATGAGGCCGGAGATAAGCGTGTAGCGCCAGGCTTCGTGTCCGCCGTAGATGGCCGGCCACGAATTGGCGTGGGTGGCCGCGAACCCATAGGCGCCGCTGACGAGCAGGCCGCCAACCGAGGAAAACGCCTGCGTGTAGCCCAGCACGGCTTCGCGCTGTTTGGCGTCCGGGAACAGCTCCGCCAGCCAGGCTACGGCGGCCACAAATTCGACCGAGACGCCGATGAAGGTCGTGCAGCGTAGCGCCAGAAGCATGCTGGCGGACGTAGCATATCCGGACGCCAGCGCCGAGAAGGCGTAGAGCAGAATGCTCCAGACCAGAATGCGGCGACGTCCCAGCAGGTCGGTTAGATATCCGCCCAGCAGGCCGAAGATGCCGCCCGCAACCGCAGGGACGTAGAACAACAGGCCGACCCACGAATTGAACTCCGGCGTGCCCGGCTTGAGCTTTGCCAGATCCGTCAGCGCGGGCCCGACGATGAGCGGCAACACCAGCAGGGCATACGTATCGAACGCGAAGCCCACGGCGGCGATGGCGCAGATGACCCATTGAACCGGGGTGAGGCGGCGATGAGCGGCGGCGGGCGGCGATTGGGCCATTGTCGGGTGTCCCTCGGAATTTCGCGAATTTTCAGGTAGTATGGCATAGTCGGGTCGAGGATTTCATCAGATGGAACAAAGCGCGGTTTTGACAAAAAAGAAAGAGGGGAAGCGTTCCATGACGTGGATCGTTTTTGTAATCGGTGCAGTGCTATCGTGGGGCGTTTACGGCCCCGCGCTACATAAAGGGCAAACGCAGCTCGGCAATCCGCTGAAGGCGCTGCTATGCGTAGGAGTCGCGTATTTTTTGATCGGCGTACTGGTGCCGGTCTTCGTGCTTTCGTCGAACGGCGGGTTGTCAGGCTTCAATGCGGGAGGGTCGATCTGGGCCAGCATTGGCGGGGCGCTGGGCGCGCTGGGGGCAGTGTGCATCATCTGGGCATTCAAGGCGGGCGGAATTCCCAATTACGTGATGCCGCTGGTTTTCGGAGGCGCGCCGTTGGTCAACGTGGTCGTGTCGATGGCCACGCATCCACCGAAAAACGCACCGAGCCCGTTGCTGTACGTGGGGTTCCTGTTGGCGGCGTTGGGCGGGGGACTTGTGCTGTACTACAAGCCTTCGTAGCATTGCTGTGGGCTGAAGCCCACAGCGGCACGCTGAAGCGTGCGCCACGCCGTCACTTGCCGATCGAATACAGAAACGCCGCCGTCCGAATAAAGATGTGCTGGTCTGAAATGGCCGGCGAGCTCAACGTATAATCGTTCAGCTCGTTCTCCGCCAGGACGCGAAACTCGGGCCCGGCCTGCAGGACCGTGGTCAGACCTTCTTCGTTACTGATGTAAATCTTTCCGTCCGCCAGTACGGGCGAGGAACTGTAGACCGCCGGCTTGATGCGCTTGCCGCCCCAGATCTCTTCGCCGGTCCTGGCGTTCAGGCACCAAACGATGCCGGTCGTTCACCGAATAAAAGTACTTCCCGTCGGTGACCGGTGTCGGCACATCCGGCCCGTTCATGAACGACCACAATTTGTGCGACTGCGAAATGTCTCCGTGGCCGCCGGCGCGAAAGGCGATCAGAGGTTTCACGCGCGTGGGCGCATAGACCACGTCGTCAAAAACCACAGGCGACGCGATAATCCGGTAGGCGGGGTTCTTGTCCGGATTGAAGCCGGTGCCGCGCCACAACTCCTCGCCGGTGGCCGGATCGTGACCGGTGACGCAATCGCCGCCCGTGATTACGATCTCGACGTGATTGCCATACCGCAGCAGCGCCGGTGTGGTGTAGGAATCGGGCGACTCTCGCACCGCATCGGTGGGCCGTACGACGCGCCAGACAGTCTTGCCGGTTTTCTTGTCGATCCGCAGAACGTACGACGGATCGTGCGTCTTCATCCCATGCAGCACCTGCACGTAGAGCGAATCCTCGTAGAGCAGGGGGGACGATGCATAACCCCAGTTCAGGCCGAACTTGCCGTAGTCCTTCTGGATGTCGCGCATCCACAGCTCATTGCCGTTGAAGTCGAAGCCCTTCAGCACGCCGATTCCGGTCATCGCGTACACGGCTTGCCCATCGGTAACCGGCGACGGCGACGACATGTTCTGCTTGTTGATCTTGTAATTGCCGGTGGCGACCAGTTTCTTCCATTGCACGGTCCCCTTGCTTTTGTCGACGCACCACAGATTTAGGTCGTCTGCGTCCGCGACGGAGAGGAAGATGTGATTGCCCCAGATGATCGGCGTAGCGCCAGATTTGGCGGGCATCGCCAGTTTCCACGAGATGTTTTCGGTGGTGCTCCAGTGGAGCGGGAGGTCCTTTTCCGTGCTGATACCGTTCAGGGAAGGGCCGCGCCATTGCGGCCAGTTTTCCGCGATGGCGGGTAATGCGATGGCGGCGAGGACCAAGGCAAGCGATGGCCAGGTGCGCAGGTTCTCCTCCTAATAAGTCGCCCGAAGGCGAGATATTGAGAAGGATATCACGGCGGCGTCGCGCATGCTTTAGCGTGCCGGCGGCGACTTCAGTCGGCGCAGCGTTCAGCGTGGCTTTCTGGAAGGCACGGAGCACCCAATGGTGCGTGCACAACCACCATCCACGAGCCACCAACCACGGCGTGCGAAGCGCGCCCCCTACCGCAGATCCAGCGCAGCCAGACTACGGCGATCCCGCACGTACAACGTGCTCCCGGCCAGCGAGGGGGCCGTCCAGGCATTGCTGTGCAGCAGTTCAGCCCGCGCCAGCACCTTCACGCCTGTCGACGAAACAGTGGCCAGCGACAAATTGCCATCCTCATCGACGACGATCAGCTTCCCATCGGCGTAAATGAACGTCGCTTTGGGGAAGGTGCGGTCCTGCCAAAGCACCTTGCCGGTCTTCGCGTCGATGGCGGTCAGTGGCGCCGGGCCGAAATCGCCGCTCGAACCGTAGAGCGTGTCGCCGATGCGCAACAGGTTGCCGATGTGCACGCGCAGGCGGTTCGAACTCCAGAGTTCCTTCACCTGCGTTTTGCCGTTTGCCACGTGCAGTTGCAGCGCCACGCAGCCGCCGTTGTAAGCGGATGAGACGAACAGCGTATTGTCATCGGTCCAAAGCGGCAAGGCGATGTTTAGGCCCCAGCTTGTGCTGTGCGGATGCTTCCAGAACAGCTCGCCGGTGTCCGGATTGACGCCGATCACGTCGTCGCTCATCACGGCGACAAGCTGGTCCTGGCCGTCTACTTCGATGAAAACGGGCGACGAGGGAGAGTTGCGGAAATCCTGTTTCTGCCAGACCACCTTGCCTGTTTTCTGGTTGAAGGCGATGAGGGCATGACCCGCGCCACCCACCTTCATAATGACCGTGTCCTTCCAGGCGATCGGGCTGCCGGAATATCCGCGGTCCATGCGAGTGCCGTTGAACTCGCCCCAGAGATCGTGCGACCAGAGCACTTCGCCCGTTTTCTTGTCGAGGCAGAGCAGGTTCGCCAGGATCCCCACGGCATAGACGGAGTCCGCCGTGACCAGGGGCGTGGCGTGCGGGCCGGGTCCATTCTCCATGGCCATACCGGAGCGAAACGCGGCGTTCTCCGCGTGCTCCCAAATGGTCTTGCCGGTGGCGGTAGCGGCGGCCAGCGTGATCTCCTGCTCGCCGCGCCGGTACATGGTGTAGAGCACCGGGCCATCGATGGAGATGCCGGAATAACCTTCGCCGAGGTCGCGGCTCCAAAGCTTCTTGGGACCCGAACTCGGCCAACTGTTGGCCAGGCCTTTGGCATCGGATGTGAAGTTGCGGTTGGGGCCGGCAAACTGGGGCCACTCGAGCGATCCGGCTTGGGCGGTCGCGCACACTAGCAGCGTCGCGAGGAGAAGGACGGGATGCTTCATTGGATATCCCAGAGCGCCAAAGTCGTGGCGTCTTTGATCAGAATGCCCTGGCCCAGCAGAACGGGATGCGCCCAGGTCGGGCTGCTGGCCACCTCATACTTATGCAGCGGCTCGAACGCCTTGGCGCTTTGCCGGGCTACTGTTAACTCGCCGTCGTTCGTCAGAACAAACAGCAGCGAGCCGGCAGCCACGATGGCAGCGTTGTCGGCTTGGCGGCCTTCGGAGGTCCACAGCGTCGTGCCGTCGCTCGGGTTCAGGCAGAAAAACTCGCCCTTCTTGCGCTCGGAAAAGCCAAACAGAAGATCGCCGCTCACTACCGGCGAGCTCATGTACATGGAGAGATCCTGATTTTGCCAAACCGTTTCAGCAGTCCACTCCGCGCCGCGTTTGACGACCTTCACTCCGATCACCGGCTTGGCGATGCCCGAGAAAATAAGGGTGTCATGGTAGAGCACCGGCGTGACGATGTTCTGCGCATACATGGTTGTGTAGGGGATGCTCCAGAGCAGATCGCCATTGGCCGCCGAGACTCCCACGATGTTGTGCTGGCTCTGCGTGATCACCTGGCGGGTTCCGCCCAGTTCGACGATGATGGGCGAGGCGTAGGCGGGAGTGTCGCCTTTCCATCTCCACTTTTCCGCGCCGGTCGCGGCATCGAATGCGGTCAGCGCGCCTTGGCGGGGCGTGCCGACGTGCGCGATCACCAGGCCGCCATCGACCACCGGGGACATGGCCGTGCCGAAATCCGGCGGACCGAATTCTTTGTGCCATTGCGGCTTGCCGGTCTTGGCGTCGAAACAGGAAAGAATGCCGCTGATGCCGAACGTAAAAATGCGGCCGCCTTCTACTACCGGCGTGGATTTCACTCCCTTGCCGTGGCCGGTGGCCGCGGGGTTCATCTTGTAGGGCGCGTCGTAGCTTTCCTGCCAGATCACCTGCCCGTTTTCGGGGCGCAGCGCGGAGACCACTTCGCGGTCGCCTTGCCGCGTATGTAGGTAGATTCTGCCATCGGCCACTACGGGCGACGAATGTCCCTCACCGACAGTGACCTTCCACTTGAGATCGAGCTTCTCCGGCCACGCTTTAGGCTCCGTGAAGCCGGTAGCGATGCCGTCGCGGTGCGGGCCGCGCCACTGCGGCCAGTCCTGCGCCGAGACGCCCTTCTTCTTGAGTGCGGCCATCTCGGCCTTCAGATCGTCACACATGAGATAGAGTTCGTGCTGGTCATTATCTTCGGCGGGATGCACGGCGACTTCTGCCGGAGGCAGCGCGAAGATCAGCCATCCGTGCCCGGCGTCCACGGATGAAAATCCGAGGACGTCGCGGAGAAAGGCGCGGTCGGCGTTCGCATCCTTGCTGTAGACGATTACATGGGCGCCAAAAATCATAGATTTGCTCCGTTTCGCACCAGTTGGATCAGGCACGATGCCTTCTCGGTTGCCGGTCTTGAGTCTAGCAGACGGCTGAGGAACTAATGAGGGGCGGGGCAGAATGCCTTTAGCCTGAATTCGTCAGCCACCGAGCACCCCTCCCATCGTGTTCCACAGTTTTCGCGGACCTCGCTGTCGTGCTTGTAGCCCAACAGCGTTGGCGGGTTCTGGCTATTTTCCAGGCACCAGAGCCAAATGGCAACGGCGGGATGCACCTCGACGATGTAATCCGGATCTGCATTTTGGTGGCGGTCCCAGAGCTACGCTTTAAGGGCCTGGCACGACAACAAGTCGTGAAAGCCGCCAACGCCGCAAAGGAGGCCGACCCGCACTAATCGGAGCTACCCTTAAGTAAACAATGCCGAAATCGGACCAAGGAGTGATCCCGCTCGAAGTCATCGAAGGCAGGATTTTCGTGCTGCGCAGCCATCGGGTCATGCTGGACCGGGACCTGGCTGAACTCTACGGCGTGCCAGTGAAGCGGCTCAATGAACAAGTAAGCGGAACAGTGACCGGTTCCCGGACGACTTCATGTTTCAACTGACGCTGGAGGAGGGGAAGCCGGTATGGCTTTCAAGGTCGCAAATTGCGACCTTGAAGCGCGGGCGGAATATCAAGTACCGGCCTTATGTGTTTACCGAGCACGGAGCGGTGATGCTGGCCAATGTCCTTCGGAGCTCCGTGGCCGTCCGTGCCAGTATACAGGTCGTACGCGCCTTCGTACACCTGCGGCGGATGCTTTCGACCAACGAGGACTTGGCCCGGAAAATTGAGGCGCTGGAGCGCAAAGTGGGGAAGCACGACGCTGACCTGGAGGCCGTTTTGGATGTCCTGCGGAAGCTCCTGCAACCCCCGCCGGAGCCGTCAAAGCGGCCCATCGGGTTCGTGGGGCCGGGCAAGAAGTAGCCGTGGTTCGAACGATGCGGCTCACTCGTGCTCCCGCGCGGCCTCCTTCGCCTTCCGCACCTCTTCCAGGCGCTCCGCGATGCGTTTCTCCATGCCGCGATCGGTCGGATGGTAGTAGCGTTTGCCGGTCAGTGACGGCGGCAGGCAGTCCATCACCGTGATGGCGTCCTCAAACTTGTGGGCGTGCTGGTAGCCTTCGCCGTAGCCCCATTGCTTCATCGAGCGCGTGACCGGGTTGCGCAGATGCAGCGGGACGGGCTCGGCCATGGTCGCCTGCACATCCGCCTGCACCGCGCCTAGCGCCCGGTACGAAGCGTCGGACTTGGGCGCCACCGACAGGTAGATGGCGGCCTGCGCCAGCGCCAGGTCGCCCTCCGGTATGCCGAGAAAATGCACGGTCTGCATGGCGGCCACGGCCTGCTCCAGCGCCCGCGGATCGGCCAGCCCGACGTCTTCGATGGCCATGCGCATCAAACGCCGCGCGATATACAGCCGGTCCTCGCCGGCCTCCAGCATGCGCGCCAGCCAGTAGAGCGCGGCATCCACATCGCTCGACCGCACGGACTTGTGCAGCGCAGAAATCAGGTTGAAGTGCTCCTCGCCCGACTTGTCGTACAGCAGCACCTTGCGCTGTATGGCGTCCTGCACCGCCTGCTCGGCAAGCTCGTGGGGCGGCGACGCGGCCACCGCAGCTTCCAGCGTGTTATATGCGCCGCGCGCGTCGCCGTTGGCGAAAATGGCGATCTGCTCCAGCAGCGCGGGCGGCGCCGCGATCTCCAACTCGCCCAGCCCCCGCTCGCGATCGGCCAGCGCGCGTTGCAAAAGCCCCACAATCTCCTCGGCGGTGAGCGCGCGCAGCGCATAGACCCGCGATCGCGACAGCAGCGCCGCGATCACTTCGAAGGACGGATTCTCCGTGGTGGCGCCGATCAGGATGATGTCGCCGCGCTCCACGTATGGCAGAAACGCGTCCTGCTGCGCCTTGTTGAAGCGGTGAATCTCATCGATGAAAACGATGGTGCGCCGGCCCAGACGGCGCAGGCGTTCGGCATCCGCCATCACTGCCTTGATCTCCTTGATACCGGCCAGCACCGCGCTGAAAGGGATGAACTCGCAGCGGGTCAGCCGCGCAATGAGCCTGGCGAGGCTGGTCTTGCCCACCCCCGGCGGTCCCCAGAGGATCAGCGAGCTCAACTCATCGTGCTCGATCTGCCGGCGCAGCGGTTTGCCCGGCCCCAGCACGTGTTCCTGCCCCGCGAATTCGTCGAGCGTGAGCGGGCGCATGCGATCGGCGAGCGGCCGCTTCTTATCCACCTTTTCCGGCGCGCCGGGTGGGACTGTATCGAACAGGCTCACGGGTGAAGCGACCTTTGGCGCCGGGCTTCGTACAACAGGATGCCGGCCGCCACCGCGGCGTTCAGCGACTCCACGCCGGAGGTGGGAATCGAGATATCCAGCGCCGCCGAGCGCAAGTCCGCGCCGACTCCCCGCGCTTCATTGCCGATGACCAGTGCGCATCGCCGGCAGAAATCCACCTCATGCAGAGGCTTCGACGGCGTGCGGGAGCCGGCCGGCACACCGGCGTAAACGTCCAGCTTGTTCTGCTGCAGCGCCGCGCGCGCCAGCACCGGATCGAGGCCATAGGCAAACGGCACGCGGAAAAGGGAGCCGGCGGCCGCGCGCAGCGCTTTGGGATTGAACGGGCTCACGGTACCCTTCAGGAACATCAGCCCGGTGGCCCCGAAAGCCTCCGCGGCGCGCGCGATGGCGCCGGCGTTGCCAGGGTCCTGCAAGCCATCCAGGACTACGAGCAGGCTCTTTCCGCGAAACAATTGCGGCAGGGTCCAGACCGGCGGCTGCACCAGCGCGATCACTCCCTGGCTCGATTCCGTCCCGGAAATATACGGGAAAAGCTGGTCCGCCACCACGGCCACGCGCAGCCCGGTGAGGCGCTTGACGTGGGTCTCCACCGCGGATTGCACGGACGCCGAGCAAAGCACCACCTTTACGGCGCAATCGCTGCGCAAGGCCTCCTCCAACAGGTGGAACGTCTCCGCCACCAGGTAGCCTTCCTGCGTCAGGCCGCCGCGGGCGATGGCGCGCCGCACGTCCTTCAACAACGGGTTGACCGCGCTGGAAATCATCTCGGGCTTGGGCATCTTACAATGTGTCTGGGATCAGAATAGCGCAGATGAAACGGGCCGTATCGAATATCGTGGTGGGGGCTGTCTCGCTGGCCATGCTCTACACGGCCTGGATCGCCATGCGAATCGAGCGGCAGGCCACCCGGGACGAAGCCCGGCCCGCGGACGTGATCCTGGTGCTGGGAGCGGCGGAATATCGCGGACGGCCATCGCCGGTTTTGAGGGCGCGCCTGGATCACGCGCTCGATCTTTACGTACGCAAACTGGCGCCCCGCATCATGACCACCGGCGGCGCGGGAGGCGACCCGGTCTTCACCGAGGGAGGCGTGGGACA